>Ga0194131_10000005_pt1 | contig 316670 bp, 314 predicted proteins | sample TA2KigO120mmetaG_FD_148631 | JGI IMG/M metagenome (GOLD analysis project Ga0194131, IMG submission 148631) | Freshwater microbial communities from Lake Tanganyika, Tanzania - TA2015053 Kigoma Offshore 120m | ecosystem: Environmental > Aquatic > Freshwater > Lake | place: Tanzania: Lake...
ATACCCATGGAGAAGCAGCTGAGAAGCTGCCACGTCGCCTCAGGGTCTGAGCACAAGGGTTCCGTGAACCGTTGAGGCCGCTAATACGGTCTATCGTCCTCCTCGAACCGCATGACCTCTGGGCCGCCATGCGAATGGATGCGAATGGCCTTCATGGCTGAAAGTCTAGGCGGAACAGAGATGTGGCTTCAATCCGTGGGCGGCTTCCAACGCGCTCCGAATGACGCAATATAAGGGGCATGAAGGCACCGAGAGCCCCACTGGAATCCAAGCTCGCCGTCGGTGAATTGACCGAGCGCCAGGCCAGGCGCGAGCACGCGCGGCTGGAAGCCGACATCCGGACGCATGACGAGGCCTACTACCAGAAGGACGCGCCGACCATCAGCGACGCGGAATACGACGCGCTGCGGCGTCGCTATGAGGCGATCGAGGCCAAATTCCCGGACCTGAAGACGCTGACCAGCCTGACGCAGAAGGTCGGTGCCGCGCCCGCGCGCGGCTTCGCCAAGGTTCGCCATCGCGTGCCGATGCTGTCGCTCGACAACGCCTTCAGCGAGGATGACGTCAACGAGTTCGTCGCCCGCATCCGGCGCTTCCTTAATCTGAAAGAGGATCAGGAAACGGCGTTCACCGCCGAGCCGAAGATCGACGGCCTGTCGATGTCGCTGCGCTACGAGAACGGCGAGCTGGTCACGGCGGCCACCCGCGGCGACGGCGCCGAGGGCGAGGACGTCACCGCCAACATCCGCACGCTGAAAGACGTGCCGCACAAACTCAAAGGCCGCCGCGTGCCTGCGGTCTGCGAGGTGCGCGGCGAGGTCTATATGAACAAGGACGACTTCCTCGCGCTCAACAAGCGCCAGCAGGAGAGCGGCGGTCAGATTTTTGCCAACCCGCGCAACTCGGCGGCGGGCTCGCTGCGCCAGAAGGACCCGGCCATCACCGCGTCGCGGCCGCTGCGGTTCTTCGCCTATTCGTGGGGCGAACTGAGCGAGCACCCGGCGGACCGGCAGTCGAAGATGATCGAATGGCTCGGCGACATCGGCTTCCACGTCAATCCGCGCTGGAAGCTCTGCAAGTCGACCGACGAGTTGCTTGCCTTCCACCGCAGGATCGAAGGCGAGCGCGCGCGGCTCGACTACGACATCGACGGCGTCGTCTATAAGCTCGACCGGCTCGACTGGCAGGAGCGCCTCGGTTTTGTCTCGCGCACGCCGCGCTGGGCGGTGGCGCACAAGTTCGCCGCCGAGAAGGCGACGACATTGGTGCGCGACATCGAAATTCAGGTCGGGCGGACCGGTGCGCTGACGCCGGTCGCCAAGCTCGAACCGGTCGGCGTCGGCGGCGTGATCGTGCAGAACGCCACGCTGCACAATCAGGACGAGATCGAGCGGCTCGGCGTCCGCGTCGGCGACACGGTCGTGATCCAGCGCGCGGGCGATGTCATTCCCCAAGTGGTCGAGGTCGTGCTCGACAAGCGCCCGAAGAAGTCCGAGCCCTATCATTTCCCGAAGAAGTGCCCGTGCCCGCTCAAGACCGATGTGGTGCGCGAGGTCATCGCCGGCGGCGAGGAGGGCGCCCGCGCCCGCTGCACCGGCGAATTCGCGTGTCCGTTCCAGCGCATCCAGCACCTGATGCATTTCGTGTCGCGGCGCGCCTTCGACATCGAAGGCCTGGGCGAGAAGCAGATCGAGCTGTTCTACGAAAAGGAGTGGGTGAAGGAGCCCGCCGACATCTTCATGCTGGAGAAGCGCAACAGCAGGATCAAGCTTGAGGAGGTCGAGGGCTACGGCGAGACCTCGGTCCGCAACCTGTTCGCCGCCATCGACGCGCGCCGCGAAATTGCGCTGGAGCGCTTTATCTACGCGCTCGGCGTGCGCCATGTCGGCGAGACCACGGCGGTGGCGCTGGCCCGCGGCTATGGCTCCTGGGAGGCGTTCCACGACGCCTGCCTCAAGCTCATCAAGGGCGACGAGGAGACGCGATCCGAGATGGACGCGCTCGACCAGATCGGCGACACGGTGATCGATGCGCTCGCGGAATATTTCGGCGAAAGCCACAACCGCAAGCTGGTCGAGCGGCTGGTCGAGCAGGTCAAAATCCTCGACGCCGAGAAACCGCGCACGGATTCGCCGGTCGCCGGCAAGACCGTGGTGTTCACAGGCACGCTGGAGCAGATGACCCGCGACGAGGCCAAGGCCATGGCCGAGCGGCTCGGGGCCAAGGTCGCGGGCTCGGTGTCGAAGAAGACAGATTACGTGGTCGCGGGACCGGGCGCGGGTTCCAAGCTTGCCGAGGCCAGGAAGCACGGTGTCGCGGTGCTGGACGAGGACGGCTGGTTCAAGCTGGTGGGCCGGCCGTAGCGGCGCGAATTCAGGGGAGCGGGAACGGATGTCTGCCGATCAAGCGAAGAAGCCGCCGTATCAGCCGGTCACCGGCGACCTCAAGATGACGAAATCCGGCGGCATCGCCACTATCGTCATCGATCGCCCCGACGACGACAATCGCCTGACCCCCGATGCGCTGGCAAAGCTCGAAGTGCTCGCCCGCGAGCTGGCGCGCGACGACGAGACCAACGTGCTGGTCGTCACCGGCGCGGGCTCGAAGTTCTTTTCCATGGGCATCCTCAACCCGGTGATCCGCGCCTCCTACAGCAAGGAGGACGTGATCGAGATCGTGCGGCTTGCGAACCGCGCCTATGCGGCGGTCGAGGCGCTGCCGCAGATCACGATCGCCGCTCTGAACGGCGTCACCCGCGCGGGCGGCGCGGAGCTGTCGCTTGCCTGCGACATCCGGATCGCGGCCGCCCACGCCACCATGGCGTTGCCGGAGGCGAGCTGGGGCAGCTTTCCGGGCGCCGGCGCGCCCTATCGCCTGGCCTCGATCGTGGGCAAGGCGCGTGCGCTGGAACTGATCTGTACCAGCCGCAGCGTCGACTCGGCCGAGATGGAACGCTTGGGACTGGTGCAGCATGTCTATCCATCCGAGCGGCTCGCGGCGGAGGTGCGGGCGCTTGCCGAGCGCATCGCGTCGGCGGGTCCGCTCGCCACGCGCGGGGCGAAGCGCATCATGGCGGCGCGGCTCGATCCGGGTCTGCCGGCGGCGCGCGAATTGTCGGATGCGCTGCGCTACGCCATCGAATGGAGCGATGACGTGGACGAGGGGATCGCGGCGCACCGCGAGGGGCGCAAGCCGCGGTTTACCGGGCGGTAGATCGACTCAATCCTCGCCGCTTGCTCGCTTCCCTCTCCCCTTGAGGTCTCGGACTCGTGTTTCCCGGAGATCCGCGCTGGCTTGGCGAGTCGGAGCCACCTCTCGCGCGCCTTCAAGAAGCATACCGGCTGCTCTGAGACCCAACGTTGGATCGCTGGAAGTTAGATTTTTCCGGCTCCGTCACGGTGGTGGGTTGGCTGCGCCATGTGACGGGATCGGCGGCCCCTCGAGGTTTCGAAGTAGGTGCCTGCTAATCAGCGTCGGAGTCTTCGCTCGTCGTAACGGAAGAGACGAAGTGCGGTGACGTCTCGCCTTGACCCAGCGTAGCCGGTTGATTGAGTATTATGACGAGTACTTCCCTTTTGCGTCCACCAGAGCATCCGGCATGTCCATCGATAAGCGTGTCAACACGGCCGCCGACGCAATAGCCGACGTTCGCGACGGCGCGGTTGTCCTGATTTCGGGTTTTGGCGGAGCAGGCTTTCCCAACGAGTTGATCCGCGCACTGCGGGACCGCGCGCCGAAGGACATGACGCTCGTCGTCAACTCGGCAACCCACCGCTACTCATTGACCCACGAACTGTTGGAAGCCGGCCTGGTCCGCAAGATGATCTGCACGACCGCACGGGGCCGTGGTAAGGAGCCAACCGCGTTTGAACGGCTATGGATGGCAGGCAAGATCGAGTTGGAATGCATCCCGCAAGGCACATTTACCGAACGTATCCGTGCAGGCGGGGCCGGCATTCCCGCCTTCTATACCCCGGTCGGGCTTGGTACCGAGATCGCACAAGGTAAGGAAATGCGGCGGATCAAGGATCGCGACTACATCCTGGAGTACGCTTTGTCCGGCGACCTGGCGCTGATCCGGGCCGACACCGCCGATCACTACGGCAATCTTTCCTTCCGTTACGCGCAGATGAATTTCGGGCCCGTGATGGCCACAGCCGCAACGTTGGTTGTGGCTGAAGTTCGCGCAGTGCTCGACGAGCCAATACCGCACGATCGGGTGGGACTGTCCGGAGTCTACGTCGACCGAGTGGTAGAAGCGTCCAAATGAGCCCGCAGCCGCTCAACCGCCTGCAAATCGCATGGCGCGCCGCGAATGACATAACCGATGGGATGCTGGTCAATCTCGGACTCGGGATGCCGGTGGCCGTCGCCGACTATGTGCGCCCCGAGATGGATGTCTTCATACAGTCTGAGAATGGCGTGATCGGCGTCGGCCCTGCCGCCCCGCCGGATCAAGTCGACTCCGACCTCGTCGACGCCGGCAGCCGGCGCGTAACGCTGCGGCCCGGCGGCTCATTCGTGGATTCCTCCTGGTCGTTCGCGATGATCCGTGGCGGCCACATTGACGTGGCGATCCTTGGAGCGTTCGAGGTGGCCTCTAACGGCGATCTCGCCAATTGGGATATGCGCCTGCCTAACAAAGGGCCGCTAATCGGAGGCGCGATGGACCTTGCCGCGTGTGCTCGCTCTGTCTGGGTTCTCATGGAGCACGTCACACGCCAAGGAGCGCCTCGCCTCTTGAACCGGTGCACTTTGCCGCTGACCGCGCTCCATTGCGTCACCCGCGTCTATACTGATCTCGCCGTGATCGACGTGACCGCCGATGGAATGTTGGTTCGCGAGATGATCGATGGGTTGAGCGCGCAGGACCTTCGCGATCGCACGGAGGCGCCGCTGAATTTCGCGCCCGACTGCCGGACGTTGACGGCTCCCGCCATCGCGCTGCCGGACGAGCCGCGATGAACTTCATCGAAGTCAACGGGACGGCCCTGCGATACGATCGGTCGGGGTCTGGAGGCACCCCGCTCATCCTCATCCACGAAATGGGAGGAACGCTGGAGAGCTGGGATTTCGTTCTCCCTCAATTCTCGAGAACGCGCTCGACGCTCCGGTACGACACACGCGGTGCAGGACTGTCGCAAAAGGCGCGCCCTCCGCTTTCGATCGACACCATGTCCGACGACCTTGTGGCGCTGACAGATGCAATCGGGCTGACCGGGAAAGTCGTGCTGGCCGGCGTTGCGGTCGGCGGCGCCATTGCCCTGCACACCGCGTTCCGTCACCGGGAGCGGGTCGCGGCGGTGGTGGCGAGCAGCCCGGCGGTCAGCATCGCCAAGGACCGTCAGGCGGCGCTCCTGACCCGCGTCAAAGCCATGGAAGACAGCGGCCTGACCGCCGTCATCGACACTCTCGACAACGGCTATCCCATGGAGTTGCGCGCCGACGCGGAGCGATACGCTGCGTTCCGCGCGCGATGGCTTGGCGGCGATCCGGTCAGCTATGGCGCAATCTACCGCATGCTCATTGCGGCCGACCTGCAACCCGAACTTTCTGAGATCGCATGTCCGGTCCTCATCATGGCCGGCGCGCTCGACCGCGTTCGGCCGCCGCACCTCGTGGAGCCGGTGGCAAAGGCCATTCCAGGCGCGCGCTATCAGGTGATCGAGAGCGCGCACTATGCACCCGTGCAGACGCCTGAGCTCTACGCAGGTGCCGTCAACGATTTCATGCGGTCGATCGGCCTGTGAACGGCGCTAGACCGTCGATTCCGATCCGAGGAGTACGGTTGCCTGCGAGGACAGCACGCCGCCGTTGCCGTGGACCAGCGCAACTTCGCAATCCTTCACCTGCCGCGCACTGCATTCTCCACGCAGTTGACGCACCGCCTCAATCAGAATGAGCAAGCCGTACATGCCGGGATGGCAGTACGACAGCCCGCCGCCGTTGGTGTTGACCGGAACGCTGCCCCTCGGCGAAATTCGCCCGCCGCTGACGAACGCTCCGCCCTCGCCTTTTTTGCAGAAGCCAAGATCTTCCAGGAACAGAATCGTGTTGATCGTGAAGGCGTCGTAGAGTTCGATCACATCCACATCGGACGGACCGAGCTTGGCCATCGAATACGCCGCTTGTCCGGCCGCGAGCGCGCCGGTGACGGTCAGGTCGGTCATGCTGCTGATATTGGCGTGTGTGGTCGATTGGCCGCAGCCGAGCACATAGGCCGGCTTCTTCCTGAGCGATTCAGCGCGCTCTGCCGAGGTCACGACGATCGCTCCGCCGCCATCGGTGACGAGACAGCAATCGCGCACCGTGAAGGGGTAGCTGACCATGCGCGACGACAGCACCTCATCAATGGTCAGGGGCTTCTTCTCCCAAGCTGCCGGATTGAGCAGCGCCCATTCCCGGGCTGCCACGGCAACCGCGGCAAGCTGCTCGCGCGTGGTGCCGAACTGGTGCATATGCCGCGATGCGGCGAGCGCGTAGGCGCTTGCAGGCAGAAACGGCTTGAACGGCGTCTCGTAGGGGTTCGACTCGCGCACCGAGGCTTGCTTGCGGCCGACGCTGCGCTGTGTGCTGCCGTAAGCGATGACCGCGACGTTGCAAAGTCCGAGCTGGATCGCTCCCACGGCCTGCGCAACGTGGTACTCGAAGGACGAGCCGCCCACGATGGTCGAGCCTAGGAATGGCGGATCGATGCCGAGATACTCGGCCAGCCCCAGCACCGACATGCGGCTCTGCGTGGTGGCCGAGAACAGGCCATCGACGTCGCTGAGATCCATTCCGCAGTCGTCGAGGGCTCGCCGGACGCCTTGTGCCATCAGATCGAACACAGACATGTCGTCGGCCACCTGGCCGAGGTCGGATTCCGCGACGCCGACGATTGCGGCGCCTCCTCGCAGCAGTCCGGCCATCAGGCTTCCTCCTCCGGTGTGAACACCGGCATTGGCGGCTCGTCGCCCCCCGGCCTATGGACACGGAAGCGCACGCGCAGGCCGATCCTCACCTGGTCTGGCGGAATATCCTCGACGCGGCTCATCAACCGGAAGCCCTCGTCGCAGTCGATCAGCGCAACGTTGTAAGGCTCGCCCGCCGCTGGATGGACGACCGTTGTGGCATGAACGGTACCGAGGCCGGCGCTGATGCGCCATTCAAGCTCGTCGCTACCCGTGAATGGGCAGACAAGGCGCGGATAGAACACGGCCCGCTGCACCTTGGGACTGTACTGGTACGCCAGTTCGCCGCGCGAGAGATGATTGAGGTAGACTGCCAAGGGTGAGTTTGGACTGCCCGACATTTGCATCGATCGCCTTGTGGTCGCTCGCAAGGAACGACTGTAAGCGGGCCGGTCGGCGGCGATCAACCCTGTGCCTGAAGCCGCGTTGCCGCTAAAATTCGAGCCGACAGCGCGCCGTCCCACTTATAGTACCAGTCCGTAACAGGGTGCCTCAGTGACCAGCATTCCAAAACAGCAAGCTCCCGCCGTCTATCATCATCGCGTCGGCGAAATCGTCGTGACGGCCATCGGCGACGGCTTCCTGGACGGCACGCTCGACGTGCTGCGCAACATCAGTCACGCCGATGCGCTCCAGATCCTGACGGAAGCGTTTCGTCCCGCGCGACGCACGACCGTTAACACGTTCCTCATCCATTCGGCTGGCCGGCTCGCGTTGGTCGACACCGGTTGCGGAGGCTATTACCCGGCCGGCACGGCCGGCAAGTGCCACCAGAACCTGAAAGCGGCCGGCGTCGATCCGGCGAGCATCGACGCCGTGCTGCTGACACACATGCACTCGGACCATTCCTCGGCGCTGAGCGACCCGGCGACCGGCGCCCGGCTCTTTCCAAAGGCTGAGCTCGTCATGCATGAGAACGAGCCCGCGCACTGGTTCGACGACGCGCAGATGGCGAAGGGCAGCGAGCGCGAAAAGAAGATGTTTTTCCAGGTCGGCCGCGAGCAGGTAGCACCATATCGGGATCGCTGGCGTCTGTTCAAAAACACGCAGGAAGTGTTCCCAGGCGTGACGGCCATCCCGCGTCCGGGCCATACACCGGGCCACACCACGTACCTGATCAGCTCAGGGAACCAGCAGCTTCTGATCTGGGGCGATACGGTGCACGTGCCAGAGATTCAGACCGCACGCCCGGAAGTCTGCATGGATTTCGACACTGACAAGGATCTTGCGGCGGACTCACGCCGCAAGGTGTTCGACATGGCGGCGACCGACCGGATGCTTCTGACCGGGATGCACCTGCATTTCCCCGGCTTCTCACATTTGGTCCGGTCCGGCTCCGGCTACCGGCTGATCCCGGCGGCCTGGGAGCACGTGGTGTGAAATCATCCAGCGCGGCCGCTCAATTGGGCTTGATGCCTGCAGTCTTGATGACCCGGGCCCAACGCTCGATTTCTCGCGTCACATAGGACTTGAATTCCGCGGACGAATTGCCGACGGCGACCGCGCCCTGCTTGGCGAGCCGATCCTTGACCTCCGGCGAGCGAAGCGCTTCGGCGGCGGCGGCCTGAAGCCTGGCGAGCACCGGCTGCGGCGTGTTGATCGGAGCGACCAGGCCGTACCAGTTGTCGGCCTCGACCTCGGGCATACCAAGCTCCGCAGTGGTCGGAACCGTGGGCAGGCCGGCATAGCGCGTCTTGCTTCCGATCGCCAGCGCCCGCAGCTTGCCGGACAGAACCGGCCCTTGAAGGATGGGCACGTCGGCGAACATCATTTGGACGTGACCGCCGATGAGGTTGTTCACCGCCGGTGCCGCGCCGGTGTAAGGCACGTGCACGACGTCGATCTTGGCGGTGAGCTTGAGCAACTCCATCGCCATGTATGGCATGCCGCCGACCCCGGTCGACGCAAACGTCAACCTGCCGGGCTGCGCCTTCGCCAATGCGATCAGTTCCGCGAGCGTTTTCGCCGGCACATTCTCGTTCACCACCAGCAGTTCCGGCACCGACACAAGTTGCGTGATAAGGGCGAGATCCTTGAGTGGGTGGAATGGCATGTCTTTGCGCAGGCTGACGTTCATGGCCAGTGCGCTCGACGCTGCGATGCCGATGGTGTAGCCGTTGGGATCGGACTTGGCGACCGAGGCGACTCCCGTCATGCCGCCCGCGCCCGACCGGGTCTCGATCACGATGGTCTGGCCGATCACCTTCGACATCGTCTCCACCAGCACGCGGCTCATGGTGTCGGCCGGGCCGCCGGCAGGGAACGGCACGACGTACCTGATCGGCTGGTTCGGAAAGTCCTGGGCCGCCGCGGCCACCGGCAGCAGCAACAGCCCGGTCAGACAAGCAATCCGCATTCGCAATTTCATCGCCATCCTCCCATTGTGCCGACCATGCACTCGGATTCGCTCAACGACACCAAGTTGAGGCTCGCGTAGAATTGGCGTCGTGGATAATTCTGGAGCAATCCCCGCCACCGGCACGCGGTCCCTCGTTCAGCCTATCAGGAGTCCGACACAAAAGCTAATCATCTATGCTATTATCTCTTAAACTGGATCGATGGGCGTCAGGCTCGAAGCCTCCGGCTATCGTATCGCGGCGACGCAGCCGCAACATTCGCGAGCATTTTTTGGAACTTGCCATGCGTATGAAGCTCCACTGGTCGCCGCGCTCGCCGTTCGTGCGCAAGGTCATGATCGTAGCGCACGAGCTCGGCCTCGTTGATCGCCTGGACTGTATCCGCACCGTCGCGGCGACCACGAAGCCGCATGAGCTGCTGATGCGCGACAACCCACTGTCCAAATTGCCGACACTGGTGCTGCCCGACGGCACGGTGATCTACGACTCACCGGTGATCGGTGAATACTTCGATAGCCTGCACAATGGCCCGAAGCTGTTTCCCAGCGAAATGGCGGAACGGCTCACCGCGCTCCGTTGGCAGGCGCTCGGCGACGGCATGCTCGATTTCCTGCTGCTTTGGCGGAACGAACTGAGCCGCCCGGCGCCATCCGAGCCGCACCTCACGGCATACGCGACCAAGCGCGCCAAGGCCCTGGAATCGCTTGAGGCCGAAGCCGCGTCACTCCAACGAACGCGATTCGCCATCGGACACATTGCGGTCGGCTGCGCGCTTTCCTACATCGACTTCCGCTGGCCCGGCGACCGGTGGCGCGACAACCACCCGAAGCTCGCCGCATGGCACGCGACCGTCGCGGCCCGACCGTCGTTCCGCGCCACTGAAGCGGTGGACGATTCCTAAGCAGCTCTAGATTCCAAGATGCAGATCGTGCCGCCCTCCTTCCCGCCCGGACTCGATCGCGATGCGGTCCCAGATCGATGGTGTGCGCTTGACTGCGTATTGCGGCGGATGGATACGAAGCGGCGGCGCAAGGACCGCCGCCGGAACCAGTACCGATCGAGGAGAGCCGGATGGCGCCCAAAGCCCTGACGCGGCAAAGCGGTGTCGATTTCAGCCGCAGCGCCGTCTCGCGCTATATCCAGCTTGCGAGCCTGTTCCGCCGCCGCATTCAGGCTGGACAGTGGAGTGCGGGCCAGCAAATTCCGACCGTCGAAGATCTCGCCGAAGAATGCGGCGTCGCCCGCGCCACCATCCGTCAGGCACTGGGGCAACTCGATTCGGAGGGACTGATCGAGCGTCATCGCGCGAAGGGCACCTTTGTGAAGGCGCAGGCCAACGAGCAGCTATGGTGCGAGGTCGCGACCGATTGGTCCGGCATGTTGATGTCGCGGGCAGGCGCCAAGATCGAGCTTCTGTCCGACGAGCGCGGCCAGATGCCGTCAAAGGTTCCCCATTCCATCGGCAAGCTTGCCCCGTCGTACCGGCGGCTGCGCCGCCGCCATTCACGCACCGGAGTGCCTTTCCTGCTGGGCGATCTCTACTTCGACGAGCGGATCAGCCGGGGCATGACGCGCGCGCTGTTTGAAAGCAAGACAGCGCTGCGGTTGATCGCCGACATTCCCGGCATGAAGATCAAGGACGCGCGGCAAAGCCTGACGATAGGCGCCGCGGACCTCGAGACCGCGCAGGCGCTGAACCTGCCCCTCAACGCGCCGATTGCGTGCGTGTATCGCTCGGTCGTTGACCGCTCGGGCTGCCTGGTCTTCATCGGCGAAGGGCTCTATCGCGGCGATCAAGTTCGCATCGACATAAAGCTGAAATAGGCAAGCCCGGCGACGGCAGTCCGGCGCGGCCGCGCATCGCCGCTGCTCAACCGCGAGCCTCTTTTCCTCCAGTTTCACAGGGCCCGGAGTGAGCTATTTGAACACCGGTTTGCGCTTTTCGGCGAAGGCGCGCTGCGCCTCCTTGGTCTCGTCGCTGGTCGCAAGCGCCACGGTCTGCGACTGCTCGAAGCGATAGGCGTCGCGCAATGGCAGTCCTTCGGTCACGTTGAAAGAGCGCTTGGCGGCGCGCACGGCGAGCGGACTCTTGCCTGCGATTTCGAGCGCGATACCGCGCGCCGTCGGCAACAGCGCATCGTCCGCCACGCAGGCGGATACCACGCCCATCCGCAACAGCTCCGCGCCGAAAACGCGGCGTGCCGTGTAGATCAGAAGCCTCGCGTCCGATTCGCGAAAGAAGCGGCGCACATGACTGACGCCGCCGGCCAGCCCGACATCCACCTCGGCCATGGCGAAGTAACCGCTCTCGCCCGCCACCAGAATGTCGCAGCATAGCGCCAGCACGCAACCAGCCCCGATTGCCGCGCCGTTGATTGCCGCAATGACCGGCTTCTCGCATTCCAACACGACATTGAAGCTCTCGCGCACCAGTCGGTTATGGCGCGGATAGGCGCCAGCCTCGTCGAGCGACGGACGTTCCTTCAGGTCGGCGCCCGCCGAAAAGGTCTTGCCTTCGCCGGTCAGCACGACCGCGCGGACGTCGCGGCGATCGCTCAAATCGTCGAAAATCGCGACGATCTCCTCGCGAAAGCGGCGGTTCTGCGCGTTCACCGGGGGTCTAGCAATGGAGACGATCGCGACATGGTCGGCGACCTCCACCTTGAAGCACTCGTAGGAATTGGCCATCGCAACGGTCCTCACCATTCATCGGCGCATCGGAATATGCCGGTCACTGCGTCATGGAAGCGACGCGCGTGCACGCCGGCAAAGTCGTCAGCCCCCCGCCGGGTGGCAGCGCGAGCGGGGGACTTGCCCCGTCGGGCAGCGGAATCTCGTGCGCATTGAGCGTCATTGAAACCATCGTGTAGTAGCCGATCACGCCCGTAAGCTCCACGATGCCTCGCTCGCCCCATCGCGCGGTCACCGCCGCATGTACCGATGGCTCTACCGTGCCGGTCTGCTGTAGCTGCCGGGTGAATTCATACACCTCCGCCTCGGGCTCCGAGGTGAAGCGCGGCGCCTCGGCCAGTCGGATCGCCTCGACGACCGCGGGATTCAGACCCGCAGCCCTGGCCGCCTCTGAGTGGATAAGAAACTCGAGCTGGCTGTTCCAACGCCTCCCCGTCACGATAATGGCGAGTTCATTGAGCTTCTTCGGTAGCGTGGTGGAGAAGCGCAAATACTCTCCAAGCTTCGACCATCGCCGCGCCAGATCGGGACTGTGAATCACGGCGCGCAACGGACCGACCAGCCGGCCGCGCACGCCGTTGACGATTTCGTCATGGACTTTGCGCTGCTCGTCACTCATCTCCTCGACGGAGGGCAGATTCAGACGCGTCATGACATGCTCATTCTCGTTCGCCCGCGGACCCCAGCCCGAGTTCGCGCAGAAGCTCTTCGGTGTGCTGACCGAGCAGCGGCGGCGCGCGGTCGAAGGCCAGCGGGGCATTGGTGAAATTCAGCGGGCTGACCACTTGCGGCACTGTCCCGGCCGTCGGATGCGGCAGATCGCGCAGCATTTGACGATGCACGATCTGCGGCTCGGCAAATACCTCAGGCACCGTGTTGATCGGCGAACAAGGGACGCCGGCATGTTCGAGCGCAGCCACTAGATCGGCGCGCGGACGCTTGGCGAATTCCTCGCGCAGCAGCGGGTCGAGCTGCGAATGATTGCGGACTCGGGCGGGGTTGGTTGCAAATCTCTCGTCGGCGGACCACTCATCGCGGCCGAGAATGTTGGCGAGCTTGTCGAACTGCCCGTCATTGCCCACCGCCAACGCGACAAAGCCGTCGGCGCAGGGAAATACGTCCTGTGGCTGGATGTTCGGATGCCGATTGCCGCCGCGCTTGGGCGTATTGCCCGAGGCGAGCCAATTCATCGCCTGGTTGGCGAGGAAGGCGGCCTGCACATCCAGCATCGCAAGGTCGATATAGTCGCCGTCGCTGGTCCGTTCCCGGCGCGCCAGAGCCGCCAGCACGCCCACCGCGGCATACATGCCGGTCATCAGATCGACGATCGGGACGCCGACCTTCTGCGGCCCGGCACCAGGCATTCCGTCGCGTTCGCCGGTGACGCTCATCAGGCCTCCCATGGCCTGGATCATGAAATCGTAGGCGGCCGCGTCGCGCTTCGGCCCTGTTTGCCCGAAGCCGGTGATCGAGCAGTAGATGATGCGCGGGTTCACCGCCTTGAAGCTCTGGTAGTCGAGGCCGAAGCGTTTCAGCGTTCCGGCCTTGAAGTTTTCCAGCACGATGTCGGAGCGTGCCGCAAGCGCTCGTACAACGGCCTGCCCCTCTGCCTTATCGAGGTCGAGCGTGATCGAACGCTTGCCGCGGTTGACCGAAAGGTAGTAGCCGGCCTCGCGAGTGGGCTCGCCGGACCGGTCGCGCAGAAACGGTGGACCCCAGGCGCGCGTGTCGTCGCCAACGCCTGGACGCTCCACCTTGATGACATCCGCCCCGAGATCGGCCAGCACCTGGCCGCACCACGGACCCGCCATGATGCGGCTCAGATCGAGGACGCGCACGTGTGACAGCGGACCGGCCATTTGACGTACCCCGCCTGGCGCCGCGACCGCCGCAACTACTTCAATCCTGCGGCCCGCGCGACCGGGCCCCATTTTTCGGTTTCACTCCTGATATGCGCGCCGAATTTTTCCGGGGAATTTGCAACCACTGTCGCACCTTGCGACTTCAGTGCCTCCAGGAAGGAAGGATCGGCGAGCGCGGCCTGCACCGCTGGCACGAGCTTCTTCATCACATCTTGCGGCACCCCCGCCGGAGCCATTAGTCCATACCAGCTTTCCGCGACCAATTTAGGGTACCGGGATTCAGCCACAGTGGGAACGTCCGGCAGCAACGTCGAACGTTCTGGCGCAGTGACGGCAATCGGGACCAATGCCCCCGATCGAACGTTGGGCGCAATAACCGCAACGTCGCCGATGATCGCATCGATCTGGCCGCCAAGCGCATTCGGCAGCACCGCGGCCGTACCGCGATATGGCACATGCACCAACTTGACGCCGGCTTCCATGTTCACGAGTTCGAGCAGGAGATGAGGAAGAGTTCCGATACCGGCCGTGCCGATAGTCAGCTTTCCGGGATTTTTTCTCGCGTGATCCACGAACTCGGCAAACGTCTTTACCCCGACTTTCGGATGAGCGGCGAGCAATTGCGACGAGCGCCAAATTTCGGCGATGGGCTGCAGGTCCTTGTTGACGTCGTAGCGCAACGTTCTGACCGACGGGCTCACAACCAGCGGACCGGTTGCACCGACCAGCAAGGTGTAACCGTCCGGCGCTGCAGCAGCGACCGCTTCGGTTCCCGGAATACCGCCGCCGCCGCCGCGATTCTCGACAACCACCGGCTGCCCGAGACGAGGACCCAACAGATCGGCAAGTTTCCGCGCCGCGAGATCGGTGGGACCACCGGCCGCATAAGGCACGATCATTCGGGTGGCCCGGGACGGATACGTGTCGGCCGACACGGAACAGTTGACCGCGACAGCCGCCACGGCTGCGCAAATCCATGCGGCGATTGACTTCATAGGCCTCCTCCGATTGCCGAGGCCGTCGCTAAGGCCCAAGCACAGATCAGTTATGCTATAAAATTAGTCTTTTAGTCTTTTAATCTTGGCGATCAAGACACCGATTGTGCATAAAGGACATGCGGCGCGCGGCCGCGGCCGTTACGAGGGTTCCCAATGAGCATCGTGTCCGCCGAACTCCTGCCGTGCGTTCAACGCCTTACCGACACGCGCTGGGCTTTCGTGCGCGGACCGCTCAGCGAGTTGCACGGCTGGACACTGCGCCTCGCCGACGAAGCCGGCCACATAGGGTTCGGATACGGCCACGCCATGCCGACCGTCTCGATCCACGGCGCGGGCGCCAAGGCCGGCCTCGACTACCTGCTGCCAAGGCTGATCGGCCGCGATCCGTTCTCTATCGCCGAAATCATGCAGGATATCGACAACGCGCTCGCAGGCCAGCCGAGTGTAAAGGCGGCAATCGACATGGCGCTCCACGACCTTGCGGCCCGCAGACTCGGCGTATCGCTGGATGCGCTGCTGGGCGGACGCCGGAGAGCCGCCATTCCGCAAGGCCGGATCGTACCCTTGAAGCCGCCCGCCGAAATGGCCGAGGTCGCGCGCGCGCTGGCGGCCGAAGGCTACCCGATGATCAAGCTGAAATGGTCGGGCGATCCGGATCTCGATGTGGCACGCACCGCCGCGATCCGGCAGGCCGTCGGTCCCGCGACAACCCTGATGCTCGACACCAATCAGTCCTACTCCGCCAAGACTTTCATCCGCACCTTTGCGCGCGTGGAGCGATTCGACATTGCCTTGGTCGAACAGCCGGTGCCGGCGGCGGATCGGGATGGCTTGGCCTTGATCACGCGAACAATTCCGGCCTCGGTCGAGGCCGACGAGAGCGCCGGTTCGGTCGACGACGTCTTTCGTCTCGTCAGCGATCGCGTCGTTGACAGCATAAATCTGAAGATCACCAAGCTCGGTGGCATCCGCAAGACACTAGCAGCCGCAACAATATGCCACGCCGGCGGCGTGTCCTGTCGCCTCGGCGCGGCGTTCGGGCCGTCATTGTTACAGGCATTCTCGACGCACGTGGCAGCCGTATTCCACACCCTTGAATCGCCGTGTGAGCTATCTGAACATCTGCACCTAACCGACGATCCGTTCACGCCTCTGCTGATGAAAGATGGTCTTATCGCGGTTCCTACAGCGATCGGATGCGGCGTCGCGTTGCGGTGAGCTCAGGCGAAAAACTCTACCCGCCGACGATCCAAAGTTCGGCCTCAGTGCAAGGGGTGGTCGTCTCAAGTTAAACGTGGCCCGAAGAAACAGGGCAGGTCAGACCCTCACCCGCGCTTGCTCGGCTATCGCCTCCGCTCGGGCACCCTCTCCCTCAAGGGGAGAGGGAAGCGAGCAAGCCGCTCCGCCTACGCTCAATCTCAGACGCTACCTCACCCCGCCCTTGTTCACCGCCGGCCCCGTGTAGGCCTCGAACCGCTTCCGCAGGTCCGCGATCAGCCTGTCGTCGGTGATGAATTCGCGGAAGTTGTTCGCGATCTTGTACGACGTCAGCGGCTTGAAGCCCGCGGGCGGGGCGACGTCGGTGCGCGCCGAGAAGGTGCCGAGCCGCGCCTGCTGCTCCGCCTGGAGATACCACGACACGAACAGCTTGGCCGCGTTCGGGTGCGGCGCGTCCTTGAAGATGCCGCCGGTGACGGTGAATACCGGCGTCTCGTCGGCCTCCGAGAATGCAATCTCGATCGGCTTGCCCATGCGCTTCTGCCCGCCGGCGGTGGTGACGGTGGCGTCGAGCGTCGCCGCCATCTTGCCGTCGGCGATGGCGCGCGCCACCGGCAGATGGCCCTGGATGAAGTGCGGCTTGTTCGCCATATAGCGGTCCATCCAGTTCCAGCCGTACTTCTGCACGATGATGTGGAACAGATAGAGCGCCGCGTCATCGTCGTGCGGATAGACGCTGATGAGCTTGCCCGCGAATTCGGGCTTCAGGAAATCGAGCGCGGACTTCGGCACGCCCTCAGGCTTCACCAGATTGGTGTTGTAGGCATAGGCGATGGTGATCGCCGCGAATGCCATGTAGGCGCCGTCGGGGTCGCGCAGGTTCGGGATGATCCGGTCGAAGCCGTCGGGCTTGAAGTTGAGGAGCTTGCCGCGCTTCTTCCAGTTCACGAAGTCTTGCACGGTCTGGAAGAACGCGAAGTCGACCGCGAGCTTGCCGTCGGCCATCTGCTTCTCGATTTTCTGGTTCAGCACGTTGCTGAAGCCGCCCTCGACCGACACCTGGATGCCGGGAAATTTCTCCTGGAACGCCTTGATGCGCGCCTCGTAGGGCGCGGTCGGGCCGCCGGCGTAGAACGTCAGCGTCTTCTCGGCCTTGGCCTTCTCGTAGAGCTGCTCGACAGTTTCGGCGTGCGCGGCTGCGGGTGTCAGCAGCGCTGCGGCGATGCAGGCCGGCAGCAGCCGGCGTGTGAATGCGGACATGAGCGTTTCCCCGGTGCTTGTGGTTTTGGGGAAACGATAGCGCAATCCGGCCGTGGCCGCGAGAATGTCGGCGTCAGGTCCGCCGTTCCAGCAGCGCATAGGATGCAATCAGCGCGAGCACCAGCGCCGCCATCAGCAGGGCCAGCGGCAGGGCCGAGGGCGCGCCCGCAAGCAGCCAGCCGCCGTATTGCACCATCGCGGCGCCGAGCGTCATCTGCGCAAAGCCGGTGATGCCCGCCGCGGTGCCGGCGGCCTGCGGGCGCACGCTGACCGCGCCCGCGATGGCGCCGGGCAGCAGCAGGCCGTTGCCGAACGAGATCAGCGACTGCGGCGCGAACACGATCATCGGGCCGCCGCCGGGCGCGGCCCAGGCCAGCGCCACCGCGGCGATGACGCCGACGGTTTCGAACCCGATGCCCCACAGGATCAGGCGATCGATCCCGAACCGCGGAGAAAGCTGCGATGCTACGTAGTTGCCGAGCATGTAGCCGAGGGACGAGGCCGCGAACCACAGGCCGTATTCCGCCGAGGTCAGTCCCATCGACGTTACGGCCACGTGCGGGCTGCCGCCGAGGAAGGCGAAAAACGTTCCCGAGCCGAAGGTGGCGATCAGGATGTAGCCGTTGAAATTGCGGCTGATCGAGAGTGCGCGCAGGTCGCGCATGAAACCCGCTTGCAGGCCCGGCGCCGCGTTCAGGCCGCGCGTTTCGGGCAACGTGACTGCGGCCCAGGCCAGCACGGCGAGGCTGGTGACGGCGGTGAACAGGAAGATCGCTTCCCAGCCGAAGGCGGTGTCGAGCACGCCGCCGATCAGCGGGCCTGCGCTCGGCACCACCACCATCACGGTCGCGACCAGGCCGATCATGGCGGCGGCGCGGTCGCGCTCGAACAGGTCGCGGATGATGGCGCGGCCGATGACGATGCCGGCGGCGGCGCCGACCGCCTGCAGGATTCGCGCGACGACCAGACCCGTGACGTTCGGCGCGGCGAACGGCAGCAGGCTCGCGAGCGCGGTGAGCGCCAGCCCCGCGAGCAGCACCGGCCGCCGCCCGAAGCGGTCCGACAACGGACCCATCGCAAGCTGGCCGCCGGCGAGCGCCAAGAGGAACACCGAGACCGTGAACTGCACGGTCGCGCCGTCGGCGCCGAGCCGGCGCGTCAGCGCGGGGATTGCCGGAACGAGAATGTTGAGGGTCGTTGGCCCGATGGCGGTCATCGCCATCAAGAGCAGGAGGAGGTTCCAGCGGGGGCCGGTTTGCGCTTTCTGCGGCTGAGTGGAACCGTCCACGAGTTGCTATGGCTCCGAGTGCGTGCGCGGCATACAGACCCCCACCTCATTCCTCCCCCTTTCGCCGCGCCGCCGAGCGAAGAGAGGGGCTGGCGCGGCTACCTTTTCAAGTGTTCGCGCTGGCTGCTCGCCCCGCGGGCTCGCCAGCGCGAACGTAGGAGGAAGGTCGTCCCGCGAGGACCGAGCTTGCTGTGGCTGTCCGGCGTTGCCGCGTGTGCTCCCTCCCCCTGAAAGGGAGAGGGTCGGGGTGCGGGTCGAATCAGACATCGCGCGATTGCTATGCATCATGCCGCGAGCGGCTTGGTCGCCGCTTCGAGCCATGGCCGGGTCTCGGCGTCGACCAGCGGCGCGAGCGTCTGTGCGACGCGCACGTGATAGGCGTCGAGCCATGCCGTTTCGCCGGCGGTCAGCATGCCGCGTTCGATCAGGCGGCGGTCGATGGGCGCGAGCGTCAACGTCTCGAAGGCGTTCAGCGGCTTCTCGCCTCCGGCGTTCGGGCCTTCGACCACCAGCACCAGGTTCTCGATCCGGATGCCGTAGGCGCCGGTCTTGTAATAGCCCGGCTCGTTGGACAGGATCATGCCGCGCTTCAGCGCGACGTTGCCGAGCTTGGAGATGCGCGCCGGCCCCTCGTGCACCGACAGATAGCTGCCGACGCCGTGGCCGGTGCCGTGATCGAAGTCGAGCCCCGCTTCCCACAGATGCTGGCGCGCGAACGGATCGAGCTGCGCGCCGGTGATGCCGTCGGGGAACACCGCGCGAGCGATGGCGATGTGGCCTTTGAGCACGCGGGTGAAGCGGTCGCGCATCTCCGCCGTGAGCTCGCCCACGGCCACGGTGCGGGTAATGTCGGTGGTGCCGTCCTCATACTGGCCGCCGGAGTCGATGAGGAACAGTTCGCCCGGAGCGATCTTGCGGTCGGTCTTGCGCGTGACGCGGTAGTGCACGATGGCGCCGTTCGGCCCCGCGCCGGAGATGCTGGGAAACGACACGTCCTTCAGCAGCCCGGTGTCGCGGCGGAAGCTTTCCAGCGCCTGCGCCGCGGCGATTTCCGTGAGCCTGCCGCCTGGCGCCTCGCGGTCGAGCCAGGCGAGGAAGCGCGCCACGGCAGCGCCGTCGCGCGCCTGCGCCGCGCGCGCGCCTGCGATTTCGGCGTCGTTCTTGACCGCCTTCATGGCGGCAATCGGGTCCGTGCCACGCGTCACCTTGCCGCCTGCGCCGATGACGATGCGCGATAGCGCATCCGCGCCGGTCGCCTGATCGAGCCGCACGGTTCGCTTGGCCGCGCCCAGCGCTTCCAGATCGGACACGAAGGCCGCCGGTTCGCGGATGTCGGCCAGTTCCTCCAGTTTGTGGCGCACTTCGTTGCCGAGCTTCCCGCCGTCGATGTAGAGCGAGGGCCGGCCTTCCTTCGGCACGACCGCGAACGCGAGCGCGATCGGCGTGTGCGCCACGTCGCTGCCGCGGACGTTGAAGGTCCAGGCGACGTTGTGCGGATCGGACACCACCAGTGCGTCGGCGCGCAGCGCAGCGATCTCCTTGCGGACGCGGCCGAGCTTGGATGCCGCCGTCTCGCCGGCAAAACGCAGATGATGCAGCACGACCGGGCCGAGCGGAGGCTTCGGGCGGCCGGTCCAGATCGCATCGACCGGATTGGAGTCGGCCGCGACCAGTTCGCCGCCGGCATTGGCGCAGGCGCGCATCAGCCGCTCCGCGCCTTCCGCCGTGTGCAGCCACGGGTCGTAGCCGAAGTGCGCGCCTGCGGGCAGGTTGGCTTCGAGCCATTCGTGGGGCGGCTTGTCGCCGACGTTGACGGTCTCGAACGCCGAGGCGTCGACCTGGTCCTTGGCCTGGAGCGTGTAGCGGCCGTCGACGAACAGGACGGCCTTGCCGGCGAGCACGATCGCAATGCCCGACGACCCGGTGAAGCCGGTGAGCCACGCAAGCCGCTCTTCGGACAACGGAACGTATTCGTTCTGATGGCGGTCGGCGCGCGGCAGGATGAAGCCGGAAAGGCCGCGGCGCGACAGTTCGGCGCGCAACGCCTGCAGGCGCGGCCCGGTGGCCGCGGGCTCCGGGTCGTCGAAGGACTGAAATCGCGCCTCGAACATCGGCGGCAATCTATGGGGCGGGGCGGGGAGGGGCAATTGCGAGGGGCGGGACCGTCCCGGGTGCCAAGCGTCGGTGTGCGCTGCAAAAAATAAGTTACCGCGGGGACCATCGTTCGCGCTGATCGATCCCATCGAGATCGTGAATTTATCGTTTAATTATGTGAACTTAGAAGGGTACCTATGCGAGCTATGCGCTAGTCGCAGGGTTCAAATCGCACTATGTTGCACCGCAGAAAGACGAGGTAGCCGAGGGGATCTGCCGCAGTCTGACCGAACCGAATTCAAGGAGATTCCCATGTCCACGATCACTTACGAAGGCGGTCTTGCCGCAAACGCCGCCACTGCCCCGCGGGTTACCGTCCGCGCCAAGGGTTTCTGGGGCCGCGTGTTCGACCGCTTGGTCGAGGCCCGCATGAAGCAGGCCATTGCCGAGGCGCGCCGCTATGGCGTCGTCATCCCGCGCGAGCTGGAGCAGTCGGCCCTGTCGTCCGCCGCACAGGACAAGAACGGCCTGCCGTTCACGCGCTGATCCCGCCCAAAACGCTTGAAGGCTTTCGCCGCCCCGCCGGGTCTCCCGCGGGGCGGTTTGCTTTCCGGCCCGCGCGGCTGCCGCCCATGATGTGGCGGCAACGGACCCATGCGCGGGCGGGGGCACAGCGCGGTGTTTGCTTGAAGGGTGTGCGTGACGGCGGCGGGACAGTGCCCCGGTTCGCCTTCGCGGAGCGACGGTGGGAGGTCTTATGCCTGCTCCGTATTGCGAGGCCTATCGTGCGCATCATGGCGTGCCCGGCGATGCCGCGCCGCGCGGCGCCTTGTTGCGATGGATCGACGCTTTCGCGGAATGGAAGATGCGCGACTCGATGCGCGCAATCGGCCGCGCTCAGGCGCGTGGGGCGTGCAGAAGCAGCGTCGTCCAGCCGTCGAGCCGAAACGAGCGTTCCAGCACCAGCCCCTGCGAGCGGTAGGCCGAGATCGCGGCGTTGGCCTGCGACGAAAGAATCCCCGACAGCACGACGTGCGCGCCGGGCATCAGCGACCGCGCCATCGGCGCCGCCAGCCGCTGCAGCGGCCCAAGCAGGATGTTGCACAGCACGAGATCGAACGGCGCGCGCCTGACCGCCTCGGGCGCGTTGAAGCCGCGGCCGTGCACGGCGGTGACGAACGCGCCGGCGCCGTTGAGCGCGGCGTTTGCGCGCGCGACCTTCACCGAATTGACGTCGACGTCGACGCCGAGCACCGGCACGCGCAAGGTCTTCGCCGCAGCGATCGCCAGCACGCCGGTCCCGGTGCCGAGGTCGAGCACGTGGCGCGGCCTGCGCGGCTGGCGCGCCAGCCAGTCCAGCGCCAGCAGGCAGCCGCGCGTGGTGCCGTGGTGGCCGGTGCCGAAGGCGGTTGCGGCTTCGATTTCGATCGCGACGCTGTGCGGCGGCACGCGCACGCGATCGTGCGCGCCGTGCACGACGAAGCGGCCCGCGCGCACCGGCACGAGGCCGACGAGGCTCTTCTTCACCCAGTCGCGCGGCGCGATGCGTTCGATCTTCAGCGCGCGCGCCAGCGCCTTGCCGCCGGCGTGCGCCACCAGTTCGCGCAGCATCGGTTCGTCCGGCTTGTCGCGGAAATGCAGGTCGACCTGCCAGCGGCCGTCCGGCCCGGCAAAGGCCGCGCAGGCGAAGTCGGTGGGGTCGAGGCTTTCCGACAGCAGGTCGGCAAGGCGGCGCGCCTCGCTTTCGCCGGTGCGGAGCCGCGCAACGTAGGTCGGCGGGATTTTGGCGGACGATGTCTTGGAGGTGGATGTCTTGGATTTGGTCACAGGGCTTTATGCACGGGCACGGGCAGCGCTTCCACAGGAATTCTCAAGGTGCGGTCCGCAGGCAGCCCACAGGGCGTTACAGGACTTGCCCCCAGCGGATACAGTGTTTGCACACAGCGCCTCCACCGCTTTTCCGCAACGTCATCCACAGGCCAAATCATGGACATCGCTGACAAACTCGCCTGCTCCGAGCTGGTGCAGGCCTGGGGCTTCGCCCGCGACCAGGGCAAGTGGGACGACCTGCTGGCGATCTTTCATCCCGGCGGCGAGATCGCGGTGTCGTGGTTCCGCGGGCCGTATCCGGAGTTCGTCGCGCACTGCCGCAACAACTTCGGCAAGGGCACGCTGGCCAAGCACCAGCTCTGGCCGGTGCGGGTGACCTTAAACGGCTCGCGTGCACTGGCCGAGACCAGCGTCGCCATTCTGGTGCGCCAGACCATCGACGGGATTGCGGTCGATCTCACTTCGCAGGGCCGCTTCCTCGACCGCATCGAAAAGCGCGATGGCGCTTGGCGCATGGTGGAGCGCGCAGCGCTGTACGAGAAAGACCGCCTCGATCCGGTCGAGCCGTCGCCGGCGTTCGCAGCGATGCTGGCGAAGGCCGACACCGCGAAGTTCCCCGCGCCCTACCGCTACATGGCGTATCGGGTGGAGGCCGCGGGGCGGACGCTCGCGGAGCCGGTGCACTACGACGGCCGCGCGGAGACCGAGGCGTTGAAGGTGCGGTATGCGGAGTGGTTGAAGGGCGGGTAAGGGGCGGCGTGTCCGCCGCAAGGCCGCGCGATCTTTCGGTGTCGAGATTTTGCATCGCGCGTGCCACGGGCTCGCTTCCCTCTCCCCAACAGGGCGTTCACGCCCGTCTTCGACGGGCTATGGGGAGAGGGGAAGCGCGTGTGCCTCGCGCGCGGTGCAAAATCGCGCCGTTGCAGAATCGCGGCCCCCTAAAACGGCCGCTGCCCGCCGAACACCGCCGGCGGAGGCGGCGGCAGGGGCCGCGCCGCGCGCTCGCGATCGACGAACACGCGCGAGCCGTCGGGCCGCACCAGCCAGTATCCGGTGCGCGCGGCGTCCTCGAACTCCGGCGCGGGGCGTTCCCAAGGGGGAGGCCCGAACGGCGAGGGCGGCGGCGGTAATCGCTCGGCGTCGCGCGGGCCGATATAGCCGGGCGCGCTGCGCGACAGATCGGGGCGCGGCAGCGGGGTGGGTCCAAAGGCACGCGGCCCGGGCGCGACCGGCTCCATCGGCTCAAGCCGCGACTGATCCATGGGCTGTCGCTCGAATCGCGGCTCCGGCCCGAAGCCCGTCTGCGCACGCTCCTGCACGGCTCTTTGGGGTGCGGCGCGCCGCGCCAGCCACGGCGCGTTCGCGGGCGGCGTGTCGCCGCGCAGCGCGATCCGCACGTTCGCCATGCCCTCGCGCCTGACCATCTCGAAAAGCAGCTTCGCGTTCTGCGGCTCGAGCCGCACGCAGCCGCGCGACGCGGGCCGGCCGATGGCGTCGAGATGCTCGGTGCCGTGGATGGCGTGGCCGCGCTTGGTGAAGAAGATCGAATGCGGCATCGGCGCGTTGTCCCACTCGCGGCTGAAGTGGTCGACCTCCATGCGGAACGGCGTGTAGCGCCCGATGGGCGTGTCATGGCGGCGCGTGCCGGTCGACACCGGCCAGCGGTGCAGCAGCGCGCCGTCGCGCGAGACGGTCATGGTCTGGCTGTGCTTGTCGATTTCGATGAGGAGCTGCGCCGAGGCGGGCGCGGCGGCGAGGACGGACACGGCGGCGAGCGCGAAGGCCGCGAACGCAAGGCGGACTGCGGCCGCGAGCGCCGTAACAAGGCGTGGCAATGGCATCGGGCTGAACCCCACCCCGAGGATGTGCCGCATCCGGGCGGGAGGATAGCACGGGAGAGGGCGGAAGTGGGGCGGAAGCTATGCCGCCTCGGCCCGGAACGTGATCTCCCCCGTCCCGCCCTTCTTCCTGCGCCGTGGCCGCACCGTGATCTCCACATCCTGGTCGAACGCGGTGAGCATCCGCATCAGGCGCTCGAGCGAAAAGCCGTGAAAGTGTCCGCGAAGGATGTTGGACAGGTCAGGCTGCTTGATGCCGGCGATCTTGGCGGCGGCGGATTGCGTCGTCTTCCGCGCCTTGATCAGCCTATGAAGCTGCACAACCAGTTCGGCCTTGAGCAAATGCTCCTCAGCATTCGGAAGGCCCAGATCGGCAAAGATGTTGCCGCTGCCGATCTCGACTTCGGGCAGTTTCTTTTTCTTCTTCATGATCCGGGTTCCTTTCTGGTCTTGTGAATGGCTTCGGCCTGCCGCAGCCGCTGTCTGATCAAATCGAGATGACGTTGCGGTGTCCCGATTCCTCGTGTCGACTTCTTCTGGAACGTGTGAAGCACATACAGCGTGTCCTCAAAGCGCACTGTGTAGACGGCGCGATACGTGTCGCCGTCAAAGTTACTGCGAATCTCAAACACACCGCTTCCGAACCCCTTCAAGGGTTTCGCACTATCCGGAAAATCGCCGCGCTGCGCGACGTAGAGCGCTTGGCCGATTTCGCGGCGTGCGGCCTGCGGAAGCGACTGCAGATCGCGAAGGCTGGAAGCCACGAAAATGGCCGGCTTGAGAGATCGGCGCATCTCGTTCACGGCGTTATAGTAATAATACTATAATTGCCCGTCAACCTGGCGCCCCCTCACACCCTCTCCACAAAACTATCCACCACCCGCTTTTCCCCCGCCTTGTCGAACTGGATGGTCAGCTTGTTGCCGTCCACGGCGGTGACGTTGCCGTTGCCGAACTTGATGTGGAACACGCGGTCGCCGACGCCGAAGGCCGAGGCCGCGCCGGTCGATTTCGCCACCAACTCGCCCTCGATGGTGAGCGGTGTGCGGCGTTTGTTCGCGCGGGCGCGGGGGAAGTTACCCCCCTCCCTGTCCCTCCCCCTCAAGGGGGGAGGGGACGTTGTGGCGCTGTCGGGGCCTCCATCGAAATCTGAGTGCGCGTTACCGTCCTGTGCGTCATCCGCGTCCCGCACGTACCGAGCCTGCCCGGTCTCGTCGAACCCGCCTCTTCCGCGGTTGGCCTGCGCGCGCTGCCAGCCGGGCGTGCCATAGCTCGAGCCGAACGCCGTCATCTCGTCGAAACGCGAGCCGCCGTGTCCGTAGCTCGCGAAGCCGCCCTGGCTCTCCTTCACCTCGACATGCGCCTCCGGCAATTCGTCGAGGAAACGCGAGGGGATGTTGGTCTGCCACAGGCCGTGGGTGCGGCGGTTGGTGGCGAAGTAGATTTTGGCGCGGCGGCGCGCGCGCGTCAGGCCGACGTGGGCGAGGCGGCGCTCCTCTTCCAGGCCGGCGCGGCCCTGCTCGTCCAGCGCGCGCTGGTGCGGGAACAGGCCCTCCTCCCAGCCGGGCAGAAAGACCGTGTCGAACTCCAGCCCCTTGGCGGAGTGCAAGGTCATGATGCTGACCTTGTCCTCGTCTTCGCCGCTCGCAACGTCCATCACGAGCGAGATGTGTTCGAGGAAGCCCGAGAGGTTCTCGAACTCCTCCATGGAGCGCACGAGTTCCTTCAGGTTGTCGAGCCGGCCGGCGGCGTCGGCGCTTTTGTCCTTCTGCCACATCTCGGTGTAGCCGCTCTCGTCGAGCACGATCTCGGCCAGCTCCGTGTGCGGCAGCGCGTCCTTCTGCGCGATCCAGCGCGCGAAGCTGTCGACCACGCCGCGCAGGCTGCCGCGCGCTTTCGGCTTCAATTCGTCGGTTTCGACCACCGCGCGCGCGGCCTCGAACAGCGGGATGCGGCGCTTGCGGGCATGGTCGTGCAGGAGCTGGATCGTGGCGTCGCCAAGCCCGCGCTTGGGGACGTTGACGATGCGCTCGAACGCCAGATCGTCGGCCTGAGAGTTGATGACGCGAAGGTAGGCCAGCGCGTCGCGGATTTCGGCGCGCTCGTAAAATCGAGGTCCGCCGATCACGCGGTAGGGCAGGCCGAGGGTGACGAAGCGGTCTTCGAACTCGCGCATCTGGAACGAGGCGCGCACCAGAATGGCGATCTCGTCGAGCGAGTGCGGCTTGCCATCGTTTCCTTGGCGCTGCAGTCCCTCGATTTCCTCGCCGATCGAGCGCGCCTCCTCCTCGGAGTCCCACGCGCCGGTGACGGTGACCTTTTCGCCCGGCACGTCCTCGGTGTGCAGGGTTTTGCCGAGCCGGCCTTCGTTGTGGGCGATCAGGTGCGAAGCCGCCGCCAGAATATGTCCCGTGCTGCGGTAATTGCGCTCCAGCCGGATCACCTTCGCGCCGGGAAAGTCGTGCTCGAAGCGCAGGATGTTGTCGACCTCGGCGCCGCGCCAGCCGTAGATCGATTGGTCGTCGTCGCCGACGCAGCAGATGTTTTTGGGTGGGATGTTTGCCAAGGCAGCAGTGCCACCCTCTCCCCTTGAGGGAGAGGGTGCCGAGCGAGCGTCGGCGAGCGAGGCGGGTGAGGGGGCAGCTTCGTCTTGCTCAAACCCCTCACCCGGCTCGCTTTGCTCGCCACCCTCTCCCTCAAGGGGAGAGGGTAACCGCGCCCGTTGCACTGACTGAGTCCCACCCATCCTTTGCGCCAGCAACCGCAGCCACAGGTACTGCGCCACGTTGGTGTCCTGGTACTCGTCCACCAGGATGTAGCGGAACCGCCGTTGGTACTCCGCCAGCACCTCCGGGTTCTCGCGGAACAGCCGGATGCACTCCAAAAGCAGATCGCCGAAGTCGGCGGCGTTGAGCGTCTTCAGCCGCTCCTGATAGGCTTCGTAGAGCTTCCTGCCGCGGCCGTTGGCGAAGGCGGCGGCCTCGCCGGAGGCCACCTGGGACGGCGTCAGCCCGCGGTTCTTCCAATGATCGATCAGGCCTGCCAGCACGCGCGCGGGCCAGCGCTTGTCGTCGATGCCCTCGGCTTCGAGCAATTGCTTGAGCAACCTGATCTGGTCGTCGGTGTCGAGGATGGTGAAGCCGCTTTTCAGCCCCACCAGTTCGGCGTGCCGGCGGATGATTTTCACGCCGATGGAGTGGAAGGTGCCGAGCCATGGCATGCCCTCGACCGCCTGGCCGATCATGGAGCCGACGCGCTCCTTCATCTCGCGCGCGGCCTTGTTGGTGAAGGTCACGGCGAGGATTTCGCCCGGCCGCGCCCGGCCGCTGGCGAGGATATGGGCGATGCGGGTGGTCAGGACGCGGGTTTTGCCGGTTCCCGCGCCCGCCAGCACCAGAACCGGGCCGTCCAGGGTCTCGACCGCCTCGCGCTGCTCCGGGTTGAGCCCGTCGAGGTAGCCCGCGCCGCCGCGGGCGGCCAGCGCAGCACGCGCGGCGATGCCGCCCGGCGCAGGAGCGGCCGGGGCGGGTTCGAACGGCGCGTGTTTTGCGGGATCGGCCAAGTCTCAGGTGTCCACGGGAATCATGGACGGAAAATGGCACCCGCAGCCCGGATTTGCGAGGGGAAGCCCACAGGCTTCGCGGGCGGCTCCTGCTTGCGCCGCGGGTGCGCCTCAGATCGCCGCAACCAGCACCACCGCCGCTCCGAGCGCGAACGACATCGCCGGAACCGCCCAGGCCAGCACATAGAACAGCTGCTCCTGGACATAGCGGCCCGCGAGCCGTTCGACGACCGCAAAGCGCGACAGCAACACGTTGATCAGCAGGCTCGCGCCGAGCGCGCCGTAGTTGATCGAGAACAGCCGCGTCACCGCGTTGTCGCCCGCGCTCAGCGGCTGGTAGGCGGCGTTGACGGTGAAGTTCAGCGCGATCACAGCAAACAGCCCGCCGACGGTGAGATTGATCAGTTCGAACGTTTCGATGGTGAAGCGCCCGTCCTCGATCCGGTTGAGCCAGATCGCGAGCAGTGGGATCAGCAGCGACGCGAACAGCGGAATGAAGATCGCCGCCACGATCGGTCCCGGCTGGCGTGCGATATCGAGTGCGGCCAAGACGCGGGAATGGCTCGCGCCGTACCAGCCGGCGATCGGATCGCTGCGCAGGGCGACCGCCCCGACGGACCAGCCGTCGAGCGCGACGCCGGCGCCGGCGCGGCTGAAATCGAGGTCAGACTGATCGAATGCGAGCCGGACGGCGCCCGCAGGTTCGTCGCGCATCGCCACTTCGAGCCGCAGCTTCTGCCGGTCGAACGGAAAGCGCTCCACCTCGAACGGCGCCGCGAATTCCGCACTCACCCGTCGCGTCATTTCGACGGCGCCCGAGGGAAAGATGCGAAGGCCGAGCGCGCTGTAGGTCTCTTTCGCGCGCTGATTGGCGAGTTCGACCGCCGGCACCCAGATTTCCGCGGTGCGCGCCTGCGCCGGCTGGCCGCGATAGACCTTCGGCGGATCGTTTGCTTCCCCGGCGGGACGCCGCAGCCGCGGGTCCTCCCAGCGCAGCCGCAGGTCGACTGTCGCCTTGTAGGTGCCGGCGTTCTCGTTGAACGAGACGATTTCGATAAAGCTCACCGCGGTATGGACCACCACCGGCAGGCCTTTCCCGGTGGGCAGGCTGGTGTCGGCAGCCGCGTTCGCCGCCATCGCACAGGCGGCCGACAGCGCCAACGCAAAGGCTGCGGCCTTCATGACGCGCGCCCCTTTGCGGCGGCGGCGATCGCCCCGGCGCGTTCGGCGAGGCGCTGCATCTCGGTGCAGAACCGGTCCGACGGCTCGGAGATGCCGCCTTGCCCGCCTTCGGCGAGCGCGGCAAGCCGCCGGTCGAGAACCTCCAGCGGTCTGAGCAGCAGCCCGCGCAACACGACGATCACGACGCCTGCAAGGAGGATGATCGCGAACGCCGCAAGGCACATCTGCCACACCAGCGAGCGGCCCGCGGCCGCGCGCGAGCCGCTGAAGTCGCGCGCCACAGCGATCACGCCGAGCGACTGGCCCGCGTCGTCGCGCAACGGCATCAGCAGGACCCCGTAGGGCACGTCCTGCGCCTCGCGGGTGTAGCGCGCCGGCTCGTTGACGGCGGCGATGTCGCCGTCACGCGCGAGCTGCCGCAACAGGTCGCGGTTGGTGGCGTGAATCCGCATGAACGGGCCGACGCGGTTCTGGTCGCTCAGCAGGGCGGGGTCGATGCCGGTTGCGAATTCGCGCAGCTGCTTCTCCTGCATGAACAGCGCGAGTTCGAGTCCGTAGGCTGCCTTCAACCCGTCGAGCAGCGGGCCGAAATTCAGCCCGAACTCGACGGTGCCGGCGTGGTTGCCCTGCGGATCGCGGACCGGCGCGACGCCGAAGATCGCCGGTCCGGTGGCCGCGATCGCCAGCCCGTTGCGCGCGGCGCGCTCGCGGTTGACCGTGACCACCATCGGGCGGAAGCGCGAGAGATCGTCGCCGGAGCGCTGCGGCGCATGCAGCCGCAGCAGCGACATGGCCGGGGGCAGGTGAAATTGCACCTGGTCGACGCCGCGGCGCTCCTTCTGGATCGCGAACATCTCGTTGAATTCCGCCAGCAGGCGGTCGCGGTCCTTCGCGGCGACCGCCTGGCGCGCGCTGGGCATCGCAGCGACGATCTCGGCGCGCGCCAGCGCGTCGTCGGCGGCGCGGCGCAGCGTCGTGTCCAGGATCGACTGCATGAGCTGGAACTGGCCTTCCTCGACTGCCGCGGTCAGGCCGCTGAACAGGCGGTCGGAAAGAAAGGTGAGGCCCGCAATGACAATCGCCACGATGGAAATCAGCAACGCGGGCGCGCTGCGCCGGAATGTCATAAATGCCCCCATCGGCCGCCGGACGGCGGTTTGAAATACCGTGCGGCAAGATTTCAGAACGCCGGGGCGGAATCAACGCAGGCGTGGGCCGGGGCGGCGAGCGCCTCAGGCTGCCTTTGAATCCGCCAGCACCATGTCCGCGCCCTTCTCGGCGATCATGATGGTCGCGGCGTTGGTGTTGCCGGAGACCACGGTCGGCATGACCGAGGCGTCGATCACCCGCAGCCGCTCGAAGCCGCGCACCTTCAGGCGCTCATCGACCACGGCTTTGGCATCCTGGCCCATGCGGCAGGTCGAGACCGGGTGATAGACCGTCGAGCCGCGGCGGCGGATGAAGTCGAGGATCGCGCCGTCGTCCGCGCAGCCGGGCCCGGGATCGACCTCCTCGGCGACATAGCGCGCAAGCGCGGGCGCCGCCGCGATCCGGCGCAGCACCTTCATGCCCGCGACCAGCGTGTCACGGTCCTTCTGCGTCGCCAGGTAATTCGGGTCGATCGCGGGCGGCTCATTCGGATCGGCCGACTTGATCCGCACCGAGCCGCGGCTCTCCGGCCGCAGGATGCAGGCGTGGATCACGAAGCCGGAGAACGGATCGAGCTGGGTGCCGATCTTGTTCGCGGAATAGACTGCGATCGAGCACTGCACATCCGGCGTCGCCGACGACGGCAAGGCGCGCACGAAGCAGCCTGCGGAAATGGCGGGCGTCGCGAGATAGCCGCGGCGGGTGAGCGCGTAGTCCACCACGGCCTTTGCGCTCAGGCTCCAGCTCTTCACCATGTCGTTGACGGTGAGCGGCTCGGTGCAGCGCAGGATCAGCCGCGCGAAATAATGGTCGTGCAGGTTGTCGCCGACGCCGGGCAGGTCGGCGACCGGCTTGATGCCATGCGATTGCAGCAGCGCCGCAGGCCCCAGCCCCGACAGTTGCAGAAGCTGCGGCGAGTTGAACGCGCCGCCCGCGACCAGCACCTCGCCGTTCGCAAGCGCCGTGCGCGTCTCGCCGCGGACGGTGTATTCGACGCCGGTTGCGCGGCGTCCTTCAAAGAGTACGCGCGAAGCCAGCGCCTCCGACACCACGTTGAGATTCTGCCGCCGCCGCGCGGGCCGCAAATACGCCGCCGCGGTGGAGGAGCGCACGCCGCTGCGCATGGTGTTCTGATAGAAGCCCGCGCCCTCCTGCGCCGCGCCGTTGAAATCGTCGTTGCGCGGATAGCCGCACTGCACGGCGGCGTCGATGAAGGCCTGGGCGAGCGGGTGGCGGTCGCGCACGTCGGAGACGCCGAGCGGGCCGCCCGCGCCGTGGTGCTCGTCTGAGCCGCGCTCGTTGTTCTCGGCCTTGCGGAAGTAGGGCAGCACATCGGCATGACTCCAGCCGGCGTTGCCGAGCTGACGCCAGTGGTCGAAGTCCTCGGCCTGGCCGCGGATGTAGATCAGGCCGTTGATCGAGCTTGAGCCGCCGAGCGTCTTGCCGCGCGGCGCGATGACGTTGCGGCCGTGGCACTCCGCCTGCGGCTCGGTCTCGTAGCACCAGTTGTAGCGGCGGTTCTCGAACAGCTTGCCGTAGCCGAGCGGGATGTGCAGCCACGGATTGAGGTTGCGCGGCCCGGCTTCGAGCAGCAGCACGCGGTGCCGGCCGTTTTCCGTCAGCCGGTTGGCCAGAACGCAGCCGGCGCTGCCCGCGCCGACCACGATGTAGTCGTAGGATTCGGAGCTCGATGGCATGCGCCGCGAACGCCTACAGCCGCTTCGCGAACGCGTCCTGGATGAAGTGGTCCAGCATTCGGTAAGTCTGCTGCGCCGCGCCGGGGTGATATTCCGCGACGCCCTTCATCATCGTCTCTTCTTCCGCGAACGAATGCAGCCGGCCGCCGAAGTCGAGCAACTGCCAGTTCGCGCCGACGCCGTCCATCTCGGCTTCCAGCGCATCGCGGTCGGCCTTCGGTGCGACCGGGTCCTTGGAGCCGTGAATGACGAACACCGCGCATTTGATGTCTCCGGCCTTGGCCGGCATCGTGGTCTGCAGGTCGCCGTGCAGAGACACCACCGCGTCGAGCTGCGCGCCGGAGCGCGCCAGTTCCAGCACGTTGCCGCCGCCGAAGCAGAAGCCGACCGCAGCCTTCTTCGAGCTGTCGCCGATGCCGCGCTTGTCGGCCTCCGCGATCATCGCCTGCAGGCCGGCGTTGACGCGCTTGCGCCCTTCGACGCGGTCACCGCGGACCGCCATCATCCAGTCCTGCGAGGTCGGCGGGCCGTCGCAGGTCATGCCGTCGCCGTACATGTCGGCGGCGAAAGCGACATACTTGTCGCCGGCCATCTTGCCCGCGCGCGCAATCAGAGTGTCGGTGACGCCGAGCCAGTTCGACATCACCAGCAGCAGCGGGCGCTTGCCCGACACCTTTTCGTTCCACACCAGCGCGCCCTTCGCTTTGACGCTTCCGGCCTGATAATCGATGCGTTCGACTGCCACGTTCGTCCTCCCGTGATTTGTCTGAGCTAGTTGGGAACGACCTCGCCGATCAGGCCGGCGTCCCATTGCGTGAAAAAGAACCGCCCGTCCGACATCGCCGTGATGCAGCGCGGGCCGCTGTTCGCGGTCGGAATGTCGTACTCGCCGAGCATGGTGCCGTCCGGCGCCATGCGGCCGATCTTGTTGGCGAAGTTCTCGGTGAACCAGAGATCGCCGTCGGGGCCGACGCAGACGCTGCGCAGCGACGCGTTCGGCGTCCACACCTTGTACTCCGTCATGCCGCCGTCGCGGTCGATGCGGCAGAGTCCGTTCGCCGACGTCTGCACGAACCAGATCGAGCCGTCCGGGTGCAGACACATGGCGCGCGGCTGGCTGCCTTGGCTCGGGATCGGGAACCCGGTCACGCGGCCGTCCACCGTGATGCGGCCGATGTGGTCGCCCGCGGCCTGGCTGAACCACAGCGCACCGTCGCGCACCACGATCGACAGCGGCTTCACGCCCGGCGAGATGCCGTCCCGGAACTCGGTGATCGTTCCGTCCGGCGTAATGCGGCCGATTTGATTGGCGTCGGTCTCGGAAAACCAGATGTTGCCGTCGGGGCCGAGCATCATCGCGTCGGGTCCGGCCTTCGGCGTCGGCACCGGGAATTCCGTAATCTCGCCGCGAAGCGTGATACGACCGATCTTGTTGGCGCTCTTCTCGGCGAACCAGAGGTCTTCGTTGGGGCCCGGGACGATGCCGATCGGCGTCGCTTCTTGCGTGGGCAGCGGGAACTCTTTGAACGAATAATTCTTGGTATCGAGCCGGCCGATCTTCGACGTGCCGCTCTCGCAGAACCACAAGGCGCCGTCGGCGGCCTCGACGGAGATATAGGGCTTGCTGCCCGCGGTCGGGATGCGGTGCTCGCGGATGAGGGGGGCTTTGACCGCGCGTTGGCGCTGCGTGGCGTCGTGTGCGACTGACATGCGAGGATGCTAGACCAATTTTCGCATGAACGGAAAGAGCCGCTCGTCCCCGCGAAAGCGAGGACCCAGCGCAAGAGTCCAGGGACGCGCACCATGCCAAAACTCGACGGCATTCTCGAAACCGCGCTCTACACCGGCGACATGGCGCGGGCGCGCGCATTCTACGAAGGCACGCTGGGATTGCAGCCGATCTTCGAGGACAAGCGGCTGGTCGCCTACGGCGTCGCGGGCCGCGACGTGCTGCTGATCTTTCCGCAAGGGGCGGCGACGGAGACGGTCACGTTTCCCGGCGGCACCATTCCGGGCCACGACGGTTCGGGGCCGCAGCACATCGCGTTCCGCGTCGGCAAGGAGGAGATGGCGGTGTGGGAGACGCATCTCGCCACGTGCGGCGTCGCGATCGAGGGCGAGACGAAATGGTCGCGCGGCGGGCGGAGCATCTACTTCCGCGACCCGGATGGGCACCTGCTGGAGCTGGCGACGCCGGGGTTGTGGGCGGTGTATTAGGTAACGAACCTGTCAGATATGACGGCCAATCGTTACCTGAGGACCGGCTTGGCATTGATGAAATAAGCCCACAGCCAATATGCGCCAACGAAGAACACAATGGCTGCCCCCAGGATCAGCACGACGCCGGCGCGCCCTTCACCCGGGAACCTCCGAAACACTGACACGTAGCCGCCGACGATAAACAGTACGAGAGCGAGAATGAGTTCGGCAATTCTCCGCATCGTCTCAATCTGGTCCGCGATCGAAGCTAGATTTTCCCCGGCATCCGAACGCTCCGCCCCGCCGCTTCCGGCCTCGGCAGCCGCCCATGCGATGCCTTCATCTGCGTAAGCCGTTTCGTCACCTCCGGCGGGAACGGCGCGGTCTTCTTCGCGCCCATGTCGACATGCAGCGACATGTTCTCCGAGGTCGCCGACACCCAGCCTTCCTCGGCGTGGAACAACTGCTCGAAGTAGTGCATGCGCTTCGAATCGTATTCGAGCAGCTGGAACGTCACCCGTACCGGGTCGCCCTCGTGCAGCTCGCGCAGGTAGCGCACGTGCACCTCTGCGGTGAAGGTCGAAAATCCCTTCGTCACGTAGTCGGCGCCGCAGCCCAGCAGCTCGAACACCTCGTCCACCGCGCGGTCGAACAGCACGTTGTAATAGGCCATGTTGAGATGGCCGTTGTAGTCGATCCACTGCGGCTCGACCTTCATCGCCGAGGAGACGAAGGGCGCGAAGAACACCGGCTCGAATTCGACGCGGTCCAGCATCCGCCCATTATGCCGGAAAATATTGAAATTCCAGCACGATTTTTGCCGCCGTTGTCGGCGAGGGCCGGCTCGCGGCCTGCACTGCCGACATCAACCGTTCGGTGGACGCGGCCACCCGCGCCTGCGGTCTAAACCGCCGGCCATGGTCGCGGCGGCCTCTGGGCCCCCAAAACACCTTGGAGACGGCAATGCGAAAATCCTCGACCACGTTGATCGTTCTCGCGCTCGGTACGGCCGCCGTGGCGGCGTCCGGTCCGGCGTCCGCGCGCTTCAGCCTGAACCAGTGCATCGGCAAGAACGAAAGCTGCCGGATGTCGTGCTACGTCAACTCGCCCGCGCCGCCCGGTATGGAAAGGCACGATCCGCGGCTGATGCAATGCCTGCGGCAGTGCAGTTCGGGTCATGCCGTGTGCGTCGACCAGGCCATGACCATGGGTGCGAAGGACGCCGGGCCAAAATCCACGCCGCCGAAGGGCGGGCTCGGCACGGTCCTGTCGACCGGCGGGCTGCTCGATACCGGGCCTGGTCTCTTGCAGTCCGGCCCTGCCGCGACCGGCGCGCCGGTCCCGAAAGCGCCATCGGCCGGCGGCGGGGTCATTCGCTGACGGACATGCGTTTGAACAAGGCGGCGCCGGTGCTTTGCGGGCGGTGCGAGGGGTCTGCTACCCTCACGCCATGTCAGCTCCCGCAGAAGCGCTTTCGCCGCCGCGCCCCGCCCCGAACGCCGTCAAGGCCGCTATCGCGGCGCTGACCGCGAAGTTCGGCAATCGCCTCGTGACCTCGCGCGCGGTGCGCGAGCAGCACGCCAACACCGTCACCTGGATCGAGAACCAGCCGCCCGACGCGGTGGTGTTTCCGCAGACCGCTGCCGAGGTGCAGGACATCGTCCGCGTCTGCGCCGCACATAACGTTCCGGTGATCCCGTTCGGCGCAGGCTCCTCGCTCGAAGGCCACGTCAACGCGCCGCTCGGCGGCGTGTCGATCGACGTGCGCGACATGAACAAGGTGCTGGCGGTGCACGCCGAGGACCTCGACTGCGTGATCGAGCCCGGCATCACGCGCAAGGCGCTGAACGAATACCTGCGCGACCAGGGCGTGTTCTTCCCGATCGATCCGGGCGCGGACGCTTCGCTCGGCGGCATGACCGCGACGCGCTGCTCGGGCACCAACGCGGTGCGCTACGGCACCATGAAGGACAACGTGCTGTCGCTGAAGGTCGTCACCGCGTCGGGCGAACTGATGACCACGGCGCGCCGCGCCAAGAAGTCGTCGGCGGGCTACGACCTGACGCGGCTGATCGTGGGGTCCGAAGGCACGCTCGGCGTCATCGTCGAACTGACGCTCAAGCTTGCCGGAATCCCGGAGGCGATCTCAGGCGGCATCTGCCCGTTCCCCTCGGTCGACGCCTGCTGCAAGGCCGCGATCCAGACCATCCAGTCCGGCATTCCGGTGGCGCGCATCGAGTTGCTCGACGCCCTGCAGGTGCGCGCGGTGAACCAGTACTCCAAGCTGTCGCTGCGCGAGACGCCGATGCTGTTCCTGGAGTTCCACGGCACCGAGGCGGGCGTCTCGGAGCAATCGGAGCGGTTCGGCGAGATCGCCGGCGAGTTCGGAGGCGGTCCGTTCGAATGGACCACACGGCCCGAGGAGCGCACCAGGCTCTGGGAGGCGCGCCACAACGCGGCATTCTCGTGCTTCACGCTGCGTCCCGGCGCCAAGATCATTCCGACCGACGTCTGCGTGCCCATTTCGCGGCTCGCCGAATGCGTCGCCGAGACCCAGGCCGACATCGCCGCGAGCAATATCATCGCGCCCATCGTCGGCCACGTCGGCGACGGCAATTTCCATCTCACGCTGCTGATCGACACCGACAATCCCGATGAGGTGAAGGCCGCCAAGGCGTTCAACGAACGCCTGGTCGAGCGCGCGCTCGCGATGGACGGCACCTGCACCGGCGAGCACGGCGTCGGGCAGGGCAAGATGAAGTATCTGCTCGCCGAGCACGGCGCGCCCGCGCTCGACGCCATGCGCGCGATCAAGCGGGCGCTCGATCCGCAAGGCATCATGAATCCGGGCAAGATCGTCGCCTGATCGGGCGATCCGGCCTGACACAGATTTGCCGCTAAACACAGCCACTTCAAATTGTGCATGGCCGGGCCGGAGGGCGCTCGTGCCGGGCCGCCGCCGACCCTAAGATGGTGCGGACGTTCGGGCCGCACGTCAGGGCCGGGCCCCATCGAACTTGCACTGGAGACAGCGTGCAGGCGACGCTTCTGGGATTTGCGATTGCGCTGATCCTGGCGCTGGTGGCGGCGCTGGTCGGGCCGTATTTCGTCGACTGGAATTCGCACCGCGCGGTGCTGGAAGCCAAGGCGAGCCAGCTCGTCGGCATGACGGTTCATGTCGCAGGCGACATCGACGCGCGCATCCTGCCGTTTCCCTCGGTGAGCCTCGGCGGTGTCGCGCTCGGCGGCGCGGCGGCGGGCGACAGCCGCCTGCGCGCGCGTTCGCTGCGCGTGGAACTGGCGCTCGGCTCGCTGTTGCGCGGGGAAATCCGCGCGGTGGAGATGCGGCTCGTAAAGCCGGAGTTCGGCATCGGCCTCGACCGGCAGGGCCGGATCGACTGGCCGCCGGTCGCGCTCGCGGCGGAGACCCTGTCGATCGACCGGCTCAACATCGAGGACGGCCGCGCCACCCTCACGGACGTCCGCTCCGGGATGGAACTGGTGCTGGAGCAGTTGTGGTTCGACGGCGAGGTTCGGTCGCTCGTCGGCCCGATCCGCGGCAAGGGCGCGTTCGTCGCCCGCGGCGGCGCCTACGGTTATACCGTCAGCGCCGGCCGCCATGGCTCCGACGGCACCCGCGTGCGGCTCAGCCTGGACACCGCCGAGCGCCCGCTGTCGTTCGAGGCCGACGGGCTGTTCGCGTTCGAGCAGGGCGCACCGCGCTTCGACGGCGCGCTGAAACTGTCGCGGCCCGCGAGTTCGGTGACCGCGAGCGGCCGGGCGATTGCGCACGAGCCCTGGCGCCTGAGCGGCAAGGTGCAGGCGAATGCCGGCATCGCGAAGCTTGAAGGCATCGAGTTCCAGTACGGGCCGGACGACCGCGCCACAGGGCTCACGGGCACAGGCGAGTTCGTCTATGGCGCGGAGCCGCATCTCAGCGCGGAGCTGTCCGGCCGCCAGATCGATCTCGACCGGATGCTCGCCGTCGCCGATGCGCCGCGCCGGCTGCCGTTTCAGGCGGTGCGCGCCTTCGGCGAGGTGGTCGGCGGCGCGCTGCGTCCGCCGTGGCCGGTGCGGCTTGCGGTGCGCGCCGATCTTGCGACGCTCGGCGGCGCGCCGCTGCAGGGTGCGCACGCCGACCTGCGCTCCGACGGCAAGGACTGGCGGCTCGAACGGCTGGAGTTCCGCGCGCCGGGGCTGACACAGGTCCGGCTGAACGGGCGGCTATATCCCGCCGGGATGGGCTTGGGCTTCACCGGCGACGCCAGCGTCGATGCAGGCGATCCGCGGACCCTGCTGGGATGGCTCGCCGGGCAGCCGGGTGCGGCGGGTCAGATGAAGGCGTGGCAGGCCAGGGGCACGGTCACGCTCGGCGCCGACCGCATCGCCGTTGAACGGCTGCACACCGATTTCGGCCGCGGCGCGGTCGAGGGCCGCGCCGGCTATTCATGGCCCGCGGGCAACCGTCCGGCGCGGCTCGACGCCGAATTGAAGGCGGCCGAGCTCGATCTCGACGCGGTGCTGGACTTCGGCCAGTCGTCGCTCGTGGGGCTTGGGCTGCAGCGGCCAGGCGAAGCCGCGATCGCAATCGACATCGGGCGCGCGCGCATCGCCGGTTTCGACGCGCAGAGCCTGAACGCGCGCCTGAAATTCGACGCCGAGGGGATCGCCATCGAGCGGGTCGCGATTGCCGATCTCGGCAGCGCAAGCGTCGAGGCGCGCGGCCGCATCGGCGGCGAGTTCCGCGCCGAGGACAACATCACGGTCGATCTCGACGCGCGGCAATTGAACGGCGTGCTGTCGCTTGCCGAGCGCTTCGCGACGCCGCTCGCCGCGCCGCTGCGCCGCCTGTCGGGCGCGCAGGGCGGTGCCAAACTGCGCGCGGTGTTGAGCCGCGAGCGCGCGCAGTCGGGTGCGGCCCATGCGCGGCTCGATCTCACCGGGCGCATCGGGGCATTGCGGGTGAATCTCCTGGCCAGCGCCGCCGGCAAGTCGGGCGCCTTCGCCGCCGCCGACCTTGCGGCGCTAGGCGACGCGGAGTTGCGCTTCGGCGGGCAGTTCGAGGCCGACGACGGCGGCGCGCTGCTCGCTGCATTGGGCCTCGAACGCGTGCCCGCGCCCACCAAACGTCCGGGACGCCTGGTGCTGACCGCGAACGGCGTGCCCGGCAAGGACCTGCGCTTCGACGGCCGGCTCAACGCCGGGCTGATCGACGCCGAAGGCGAGGGCGTGGCGCGGATGCCCGCCGTCGGACCGGCGACCGTCGCCATCGACCGCTTCGCCGGGACGATCGGCAGCCACAAGGTGAGCGGACGGTTCGCGGCGCAATTCGGCGACTCGCCGCGCGTCGACGGCGCTATCGATGCGGAGACGCTCGATCTGCCGGCGATGATCGCGGCCGCGGCCGGGATGCCCGCGCCGCGCGGCGGCGATGCGGCGCGCTGGCCGCAGGAGCCGTTCGCGTCCGCGGCGTCGGAGGTCGCGGGCCAGATCGCGTTCAAGGCGCGGCGCGCGGCGCTCGCGGGCGGCGCGTTTGCGGAATCGTTGCAGGGCGTGGCCCGCATCGGCCGCTCCGGCATCGCCTTCGAGGATATCGGCGGCACGCTGGGTAAGGGCCGGGTCGAAGGCCGGATCGTATTGACCAACGAAACGGGCGGGCTTTCGGCGCGCGCGCGGATCGCGCTGAAGGATGTCGAGGCCGCGGCCCTGTTCGCGGCAGCGGATGCGCCGCCGGTCGCGGGAAAACTTCAATTGCAGGCCGAGCTCGCCGGATCGGGCCGCAGCCCCGCGGCCTTTATTGGATCTCTGTCGGGCAACGGCAAGGTGATGCTCGAAGGCGGGCGGTTCGCGGGCCTCAATCCGGCGGTGTTCGAGGCTGCGGTGCGCGCCGCCGAACTCGGCATTCCCATGGACAGCCGCCGCGCCAGCGCGTTCGCCGCCGGAATGCTGGAAAGCGGCACGCTCACCGTCACGCGCGCGGTAGCTTCGATCGGCATCGCGGCGGGGCTGGCGCGCTTCACCGACATTTCGGCGCAGGCGGCGGCGGATATCAAAGCCACCGGCAGCGTCGATCTTGCGGCCGGCACGGTCGAAGCGCTGATCACGCTCACCGGACAGACCGCGCTGTCCGGAGCGGTGCGGCCGGAGGTGCAGGTCACGCTCAGGGGTGCGCTGCCTGCGCCGCAGCGCACGGTGGATACCGGCGCGCTTGCCAACTGGCTCACCATGCGCGCGGTCGAGCAGCAGGCAAAGCAGATCGACGCCATCGAACGTCAAGAGCGCGAAAGATTGGAGCGTGAGCGGAGCGTACCGCCGCAGCCAATGCCGCGAACCGAGGCGCCTCAGCTTCCGATCATCCAACCAAGCGATTTGGCGCCGCCGCTGCCGCCGCCGGTCAGCATTCCCGCGAGACCGGGAACCCGGTCCGACAGCACGATCCGACCGCCCGGCCTAATCGGCGCGCAGAACTGACGTCGCCGGACGGTTCGCCATCGCCTCGTGCGGCACGGCGGCGTCGCGTTCGGGCCGTGCGTGCGAGCGGTAGTGATCGAGCACGAACAGCCGGATCGCGGACGACAGGTTGCCCTGCTGGCGGCCGGTGTCGATCGACGACACCAGATCGGACAGCGTCACGTGACGGTCGCCGGCAATCTCCTTGAGCGCCTTCCAGAACGCGTCCTCCAGGCTGACGCTGGTCTTGTGGCCTGCAACGATGATCGAGCGCTTGATGACCGGCGATTTCATTCGCGATCCCCCGGTTCGATGCGATGCTGATCGAGCTTTCGTTCGGTACTGGCGCGTTCCGCTTCGGAGCGCTCGCGCGTCCGCTTCGGAACGCCGTGGACGGCCCGGTTCTCGGCGGCCTGCGCGTCGGCCTTGCCGCGTTCGGCGCGCTTGCGGGCGAGCCGCAAGTTGACGATCTCAGCCATGACCCGACCTCGAGGAAACCGAATTCGTTGGTGCAAGCGGCGGTAAGTCCGCAATGTCCGCGACAATTGCGCCGAGAGCGTGGCACCGGCGTGGCGGCCGGGGCGCCTGCCGACGCTGGGGAAAAGCCGCTGTCTGCCGCGATTGGCTGCGGGCGCGGCCGGCATCGGCCGCCTGTGTTCGCTGCCGGCGCTCGGCCGCCCATTTTTGAATTCGGCTTTTGACTCAAATCGCACGTGCCGCGGAGGCTCCGGACTGTTTCGTTCCGAGATCGAAGGGTGCCGACATCGTCTTTGCCGCAATCGAAAAGAGGATTAGGCTGGCTCATATTCCGCGTTGAAGATGGCGATGTAGCCGAGCGCGCCATCTATTCAGATTTCCAAAGGCTCGTGTGCCATCGGCAGGCCTCAACCTTCGTGAACCGGCCGCCTTTCTCGTCCGGCGCTTCGACGGCGCGCGTGATTCACGTGCGCTGCATGACGAATCGATTCGTTCAGAAAGGGAGAGACACGATGAATCATCGTATCGGGTTGACGATTGCCGCGGTCGTGCTCGGATGCGCGCTGACCGCGGCGTTCGCCATGACCATGAAAGATGCTTCGGCGATGGACATGGTTCAGACAGTTCGTGCCGAGAACGGGAATGCACACTTTCGTCTGGCTTCGCTCATCGATTGCAGCGGTTGCAGAACGGGCGGCCACTGTCCAAACGTCTGCGCGAAGGCCCGGCCGCCGCAGCCGGCCCCGAGCAAGGGCGCGGACAATCGGAATACCCATGGATGTGCCTGCCTTCACAACGAAACCAATCGGGCGGTGAATTTCCGCTATCGCTGGGGTTCGGGCGAATGGAAGGTGGTGAATATGAAGCCGGACTTCCAATATGCATTCTGCTGGAAATACGCGGAAGGTTCCAAGTCCTCGCCCGATCTGAAATTCGAGCTCGATGTGGACATGACAAAAGGCAGCGCCTGGCGGACCTACGATATCGACCGCATGCAGACGCCGGGCAGCACCTGCAATCTTGTTCCGGCGAAAGCTCACTTCGACGTCAAATACCGGCCAAAAACCGACAACCAGTTCATCGCCGTTTACAAGCGCGATTGACAGAATTTGTGCACGACTGACGCAAGAGATTGCGGCGTGGCGCTCGGGTGGAGCGGGGCAAACCCGAACAGACCGCCCGTGCGCCGCGTGCGCAGCGGTGGTGTTTTTGCATGCTCGGCAGCCCCTCGCAGTCGTGTGGCGGCTAGTGACGCAGTGCATCCCAAACCGCACCCGAGAACTTGCTTCGGTGCTTGGTTCGGATAGCTTGCGAGCGAGCCGTCCGAGCAATTGGGGAGACGCATAATGAATCGGAAATTTTGTCTGACGTTATGGACGGTTGTGATTGTCGGTACCGTCCCTGCTTCGGCCGCATGGGACCGTGCATGGATGAAAAATCTGAACAGCGATGTGGTTGCACAATTCGAAATTGCTCTGCGGCGCGGCGAGACGAAGGCCAAAAACTGCTTTCAGTTGCTTCAGATGCCAAAACGTGGAGCCGTCAGGATGAGCGTCGTCGTCGATGGCAACAGGGGCCGGATCACCGAAGCCGCCGTGCAGGCTCCTTATGCCGACTCCATCGTAGAAAACTGCCTCAAACGTGGCTTCATCGGAGAAATCGTCAGTCCGTTCGACGGCCCACCAAGAAAGGTGATGGTGACATTCGACCCGTGAATGATTGCGCGGCGTTCATCGTCTCGGTTGTCTACGGGTCATGAAAACTGTCCGCCGCACAGCGCGGACAAGTGACGGGAGCGAACACCGGATTTCACGACCTTGTAGGTCTACGCCCTCTGTCCTCACCCCGGATTCGTCATCCGCTCCGGCCGGACCAGCCGGTCGAACTCCGCCGCGGTGACGTGGCCGAGGCGCACGGCTTCCTCGCGCAATGTCGTGCCGTTCTTGTGCGCGGCTTTGGCGATGGCCGCGGCCTTGTCGTAGCCGATGCGCGGCGCGAGCGCGGTCACCAGCATCAGCGAGCGTTCGGTCAGTTCGCGAATGCGCGCCTCGTCGGCGCGGATGCCCGCGACGCAATGGTCGGCGAACGAGCGCGCGGCGTCGGCGAGCAGCCGGATCGACTGCAGCATGCAATGCGCGAGCAGCGGCTTGTACACGTTCAGCTCAAAATGGCCCTGGCTTGCGCCGGCCGTGATGGCGGTGTGATTGCCGAACACCTGACAGCACACCATGGTCAGCGCTTCGGCCTGCGTCGGATTGACCTTGCCCGGCATGATCGAGGAGCCCGGCTCGTTCTCCGGCAGGATCAGTTCGCCGAGGCCCGAGCGCGGCCCCGAACCGAGCAGGCGGATGTCGTTGGCGATCTTGAACAGGTCGGTCGCGAGCGCGGCCAATGCGCCATGCGCGAAGGCGTAAGCGCCGTGCGAGGCCAGCGCCTCGAACTTGTTCGGGGCGCTCGCGAACGGAAGCCGGGCGATCGCTGCGACGCGCTTTGCAAACAGTTTGGCAAAGCGCGGATGGGCGTTGATGCCGGTGCCGACCGCGGTGCCGCCCTGCGCCAGCGGATAGAGAGCTTTCAGCGCCATGCGATTGCGCACGATGCCGCTCTCCACCTGCGCGGTATAGCCGGAGAATTCCTGGCCCAGCGTCAGCGGCGTCGCATCCTGCGTGTGCGTGCGGCCGATCTTGACGATGCGCGCGAACGCCTTCGACTTCGCTTGCAGCGCGCTCTGCAGATGCGCCAGCGCGGGACCGAGCCGCAGCGCGATCTCTTCCGCTGCGGCGATGTGCATCGCGGTCGGGAAGCAGTCGTTGGACGACTGGCTCATGTTGACATGGTCGTTCGGATGCACCGGCGATTTCGCGCCGAGCTTGCCGCCGAGCAGTTCGTTGGCGCGGTTGGCGATCGTCTCGTTGACGTTCATGTTGGTCTGGGTGCCCGACCCGGTCTGCCAGACCACCAGCGGGAAGTGATCGTCGAGCCGGCCATCGACGACTTCCTGCGCGGCGCGCACGATGGCGCGCGTGCGGCGCGCGTCGATCAGCTTCAGCGCGTGGTTGCTCTCGGCTGCGGCGCGCTTGACGATGCCGAGTGCGCGGATCAGCGGGCGCGGCATGCGCTCGGTGCCGATGCGGAAATTCTCGATCGAGCGCTGGGTTTGCGCGCCCCAATAGCGGTCGGCGGGCACTGCGATGGGGCCGAAGGTGTCGGTCTCGGTGCGCGTGGCTGTGCGCGCGTCCTTGCCCGTGCTCTTGCGCGGTGCGCCGCGCCCGTTGCTGCGGGCGCGGGCCATCATTTTTTCCGGAAGCGGTCGAGGCGGACCACTTCGGCGCCGCCTTGGGCGCCGCCCGGCGCGCCTTCGGGCGGCGTCGGCGGTTCGGTGTTGCCGCCCGCGGCAGGCGCGGACGCCGGCAGCGGCGTGCTGGGCACGCTGGTGCGGGCGAGGCTCTGACGGGCCGGATCGCGGCGCGCGGGCTTGCGGGCGGCGGGCGAAACCTCGTCGGCCGGCTTGTCCTTGTCCTGCGTCTCGGCGGCGGCCTCGGTTGCGGCCGGCTTGCCTTCCACCAGGGTCTCGAATTGCAGCGCGAATTTTACCGACGGGTCGACGAAGCTTTTGACCGCGGAAAACGGCACGTAGAGCCGCTCGGCCACGCCGCCGAACGACAGGCCCACTTCGAAGGCTTCGTCGGTGACTTTCAGGTCCCAGAACTGGTGTTGAAGAACGACCGTCATTTCCTCCGGGTACTGCTCCAGCAGGCGCGGCGACAGTTTCACGCCGGCCGCGCGCGTATCGAAAGTGACGAAGAAATGGTGGTCGCCCGGCAGGCCTTCCTTGGCGGCGTCGGTGAGCACATGGCGCACCAATCCGCGCAGGGCTTCCTGGGCCAGAATGTCGTAGCGGATGTGGTCTACGGGCATGGGTCGCTTGTAGCCATCGAGGGGCCGACCGTTCGAATCAACCCATAATGTGGGGCGGCCGGTCCGCCAATGCCAGCCGCATCCCCCCTCGAACGCAAGGCATGCACAGAAGCCGCCGGAGGCGCGCCGCGCGTCCCGGTTTGGGATGCGGCGCGCCCCGGCAGCGAAGTCCCGGCCTCAGCTTCCGCCGGCGCCGATGTCCTTCGCGATCTTGGTGTATTTGGCGAGATCGTCCTGCACCTGCTTGGCGAACTCGGCCGGGGTGTTGATCCGCGGTTCCGTGCCCGTGGCCTGCAGGCGCTTGGCCACCTCCGGATCGCTGACCACCTTGTGGACCGCCTGATTGAGGCGGGTCACGACGGCCTGGGGAACGCCGGCCGGCGCGACCAGACCGAGCCACAGCGAGGCTTCATAGCCCGCAACGCCCGCCTCCCGCATAGTCGGAACGTCGGGCAGGGCGGGCGACCGCTTCACGGTGCCGACGGCGAGCGCGCGGATCGTGCCGCCTTTGATCTGGCTTAAGACCGCCGGCATGCTGCCCATCAGCAGTTCGACCTCGCCGCTCATCAGCGCCTTGGTCGCGGGTCCGTTACCCTTGTAGGCGATGTGCTCCATCTTCAGGCCGGCGGCGGCCGCGAACATGGCGCCCGCCAGATGCGTGGTGCTGCCCGCGCCGGCTGAGCCGTAGTTCAACTGTCCGGGCTTCGATTTGGCGAGCGCGATCAATTCGGCGACCGTCTTGGCCGTGACTTTCGGGCTGACCGCGAGCACATACGGGGTCTCGCCGACGAGGCTGATCGGGGCGAAGTCCTTGACCGCGTTGTAGGCGACCTTCGGAAGCGTCGCGGGACCGACGGCGTGGCTGCTGGTCGAGCCGATGCCGAGCGTGTAGCCGTCCGGCGCGGCCTTCGCGACCGCCGTGGTGCCGACCGTGCCGCCCGCGCCGCCGCGGTTGTCGACCACCACCGACTGGCCGAGTTCCTTGCTCAAGCCCTCGGCAATGATGCGGCCGACGATGTCGGTCGATCCGCCGGGCGGGAAGGGGACGATCAATGTGATCGGCTTGGTCGGATAGGCCGAAGCGCTTCCGGCGGCGAGCCAGCCTGCGACGGCGGCAGCGGCCAGCATGGCCCAATTGGAGCGGTTGGTCATGGACGTCGAGCCTCCCCTGGTTGACGACAGCGCCTTCATTGGACGCCGCTTGGTTGCGTTTCCGTCAGGACTCCTTCGAGCCTGCGGCAATGGTCGGGTCCTTCCTTGGCTTGCGAAGCGCCGGAACGACCACCAGCAAGATCAGAAACACTCCGGCGATCAAAAAAGTCAGGCTGATCGGCCGCGTCAGGAAAATCATCGGGTCGCCCCGCGACAACTGGAGCGAGCGGCGGAGATTTTCCTCCACCATCGGCCCCAGAATCAATCCCAGCAGCAGGGGTGCGGCTTCGCATCCCAGTTTGAGAAAGACGTAGCCGATGATCCCGAACGCCGCCGCCATGATCACGTCGGCAGGTTCGTTGTTGAGGCTGAACACGCCGATGCAGACGAACAGCAGGATGCTCGGGAACAGGATCTGGTAGGGAATGCTCAAGAGCCGTACCCACAGCCCGATGAACGGCAGGTTGAGCACCAGCAGCATCAGGTTGCCGATCCAGAAGCTTGCGATCAGGCCCCAGAACAGTTCCGGCGCCTCGGTGACGATCTTCGGGCCCGGCACGATGCCGTGGATCAGCATGGCGCCGAGAATGATCGCCGTGGTGGCGTCGCCCGGCACGCCGAGCGTCAGCGTCGGAATGAACGCAGTCTGCGCGGTTGAATTGTTGGCGGCCTCGGGCGCGACCAGTCCCGCCATCGAGCCCTTGCCGAATTCCGACGGGTCCTTGGCGATGCGCTTCTCGACGGCGTAGGACGCAAATGCGCTGATTGCAGGCCCCGCGCCCGGCAGGATGCCGATCACCGCGCCGATGCCGGTGCCGCGCACCATCGGCCAGAACGAGACGCGCAGATCGCGCCGCAACGGGATCAGCTCGCGCAGCGGCACCTTCTTGGCGTAGATCTCGCGCTTGTCGCCAAGGCCGATGTTGTGGACGATCTCGGCCAGCCCGAACAGGCCGACCACGACGATCACGAACTTCACGCCTTCGTACAATTCGCCGAGGCCGAAGGTGAAACGCGGAAAGCCGGTGCTGACGTCCTGGCCGACCATTCCCAGGATCAGGCCCAGCACCGCCATCGCCAGGCCTTTGAGCAGCGAGCCGTGCGCCAGCACGGCCGCCGCGATCAGGCCGACCAGCATCAGGGAGAAGAATTCGGGCGAGCCGAACTCCAGCGCGAATTGCGCCAGTGGCGGCGCGAACGCGCCGACAATGATAATGGCGACGCAGGCGCCGAAGAACGACGCGAGCGTGGTCATCACCAGCGCGGGCCCGGCGCGCCCCTGTTGCGCCATCGGATAGCCTTCGATGCAGGCGACCGCGGAAGCGGCGGTCCCCGGCAGCTTGAGCAGGATCGCCGTGGTCGAGCCGCCGTACATCGCGCCGTAGTAGATGCCGGCGAGCATGATGATCGCCTGGACCGGCGGCAGGTGGAACGTGATCGGCAGAAGCATGCCGACGGTTGCGATCGGGCCGATGCCGGGCAGCACGCCGATGAGCGTGCCGGCGGTGACGCCGATCAAGCAATACAGCAGCGTCATCGGCGACAGCGCGACGCCGAAGCCGAGCGCGAGATTGCCGATCAGTTCCATAGGGCGGGCCAGAGATTGAAGGGCAATCCGAGCGTAAAGATGAAGATCGCGGCCGACAGCGCGACCAGCGCGACCGATAGCGCGATCACCCGCTTCAGGCTGAAGCGTCCGCCGGCCAGCGAACTGATCACGACCAGCGCAACGGTGGCGACGGTAAGCCCGAGCGGCCGCACCAGCAGCGCGAACGCGATCACGGCTGCTGCGATCAGGATCAGCGGGCGCAGCGCCCAGGGGCCGATCGGCTCGGCGTCTTCGATCCGCACGGCAATTCCCTTGATCGCGACGGCTGCGCCGAGCAGCGCGAGCAGGACGCCGAGCAGGACCGGGAAATAGCCGGGCCCGAAGCGGCGCACCGTGCCCATCGGGTAGTCGAGCGCGGCGACGACGGTGGCAATGCCGATGGCCACGAACAGCAATCCGGCGGCCACGTCCTGCGGACTGTGGATGCGCGCGCGCAGGCTCACGGCGTTCTCGCGCCTGTTGTCATGGTGGCGTCCTCCCGTTGGGCGCGCAGAGTAGCGGGCCGCCGGAGAATGTGAACGGACAATCGCCGGGCGCCGGCGCGCCGCGTGACGCCGGAAGGAAAGGAGAGGAGCGGGAAGATAAAGTGGAGGCTTCTGTTGCCAGGTGCCTCCGGACCCCGCCTGACGGAGCTTAACCCGTCAGGACTTGGATCGGTCTTTCAAACCGCATTACGCGGCCTGAGCAACCGGAGCATAGTTGTCGTTGGCAACTATGATTTGGCCCGATAACGACGGAGCCACAACGGGCAAAAGCACGTCCTTTACGCCCTCGTCGATCCTATTTCGCCCCCGCCGGAACCCAGCCCCATCTCAGGCTGGTTCTGGGCTCGGGTGGAGGCGCCGGGTACTGCCCCCGGGTCCGAAAGGTTTATTCCGACGCACGTTTATCGCCATAGCCGGCTTGCGCCGGCACCCCGGAATATAGGTCCAGAAGGTTGAGGAAGGTAGTGCCCTCTGACGGGAGCGGATTCGATGCGCCCGGCCGGCGTTAACCATCTCGGCATTTAGGTTAACGGACGGCTCTGCAAAGCCTTGCCCGGAAGGGGGCGGCGCGGGCAAGAATGGTTAATCCAAGCGGCGGATGTGGATTGGGAGGAGGCCAGCGACGTCCCATCGGGGGATGGGACGCGAGCAACGGTTGGGGATCGAGGGAGGGCGACCATGCCGCGGGCGCGCCAAACTCCGGAATGCCGGTCCGCAATGGCGGCCGGTGCCACGAACGCAAGGCGCCGCGCATCGGGGCGTTGGCGGCGCCGGATTCCCGGCGGCGCGTTGCTGGCCGCGGTGCTGCTGATGGCGGCCACCGAAGCTCACGCGCAAAACGGCAAGCGAAGCACGTTCGTGCTCCAGTCGATGCAGCCGCACAGCACCCATTCGGCGCTGCGCAACGAATTGGCGCGGACGCCGGTCCAGCCCGTCCCGAAATCCTTCGCGCCGCAGGCCACGCCCAAAGATCGATGTCTCGGCGCGGCAACGGCCGGGAGCGCGGGAGGGTCCGAACCGTCGGTCGAGGCCTGCACCGCGCTGATCGAGGCGGGCAAGCGCTATTCGGCGCCTCCGGCGCTGGTGTACAGCCGCCGCGGCGAGGCGTACCGCCTGCGCGGCGAAGCCGAGACCGCTATCGCCGACTTCGACCGTGCGATCCGGCTCGAACCGCGGCGCGCCGATCTCTACGTCGCGCGCGGCCTGGCCTATCGCGATCTGGCCGAATACGACGGCGCGCTTCGGAATTTCGGTCTGGCGCTCAAGCTCGATCCGAGGCACGTGGCCGCGCTCCACCATCGCGCCGCCGTCTATCGGTCCAAGGGACAGCTCGCGAACGCCGTCGCCGATGTCAGCCAGGCGATCAAGATCAATCCGCGCGACCTGAATGCGTACCTTGAGCGGGCCGTCCTGTATCGCGAGATGCAGGACGACGTCAAAGCGATCGCGGACTTCGCCCAGGCGATCCGGCTCGACTCGCACAGCATCGAGGCGCATCACGGACGCGCGTTGATCCACATAGCTTTGCGCGACCACGACCGGGCGATCCAGGACCTCGACCGCGCGATCAACATCCGTCCCGACCACGCGCCGTCGTTCAACGTCCGGGGCCTCGCCTATGCGGCCAAGGGCGAGACGCGCCGCGCGCTCCAGGATTTCGACTACGCCATCGCCATGGATGAGACGTTCGCCGAGGCCTACCGGAATCGCGGCGCGCTGCATCACGGCAACGGCAGCCACCGGCGCGCGGTCGAAGATTACAGCCGCGCCATCGAACTCGCTCCCAACGACGCCTATTCAATCTACAGCCGCGGCCTGGCCTTGCAGGCCGCCGGCGACGAGGAAGCCGCGGACGCCGACATCGCCCGCGCCAATGCGCTGGAACCCGGCATCGCGCCGCGGCTGCGCTCCGGTACGGGCCGCCGCGCGCAGGCCGATAGCGGCGCACCGTAAGGGCGGCATTGCAATAATTCGATTGGTTGCGGGCCGCGCCGGGCGTTAGAAACGCGGCCATGCCAGAGCCCGTTTCGCCGCCCGCGCCGGCCGCGCCAATCCCCAGTCACGCCGAGCTTTTCTTTGCGTTCTTCAAGATCACGCTGTCCGGCTTCGGTGGTACGCTGCCTTGGACACGGCGGATGTTCGTCGAAGAAAAGCGCTGGATGACGGACAACGAATTCAACAACGTCTACGCGCTCTGCCAGTTCCTGCCCGGTCCCAACATCGTCAACCTGACGACCGTGTTCGGCTCGCGCATGCGCGGGCCGACCGGCGCGATGGCGGCCTGGGCCGGATTCCTGTTGCTGCCGTTCTGCATGATGATCGCGGTCGGACTGCTCTACGAACGCTATGGCGACGTCGACGTCGCGCGCCGGCTGCTGTCGGGCATTGCGCCCGCGGCCGCCGGTCTGATCGTTGCGACGGTCGCGAAGATGGCGACGCCGATGTTCGCGCGCTTCGGGCCCGCGCCGTTCGTGATCGTCGGGACGGCATTCGCGATCGGAGTGATGCGGTGGCCGCTGCTGTGGGTGCTGGCGGCGCTGGTGCCCGTCAGCATCGCATTGACCTGGTGGAGGCGGCGATGAAGTCCGACTCCGACATCCTGACGACCATCGCCGTCCAGTTCGCGATCATGTCGTTTCTCGCGCTCGGCGGCGCCAACGCGGTCGCGCCGGAAATCCATCGCTTGACGGTCGAGGTGCACGGGTGGCTGACCGACCGGCAGTTTGCGGACATGTTCGCGATCGCGCAGGCGGCGCCGGGCCCGAACGTCATGATCGTGACGCTGATCGGCTTTCACGTCGCAGGAATGTGGGGAGCTGTGGTCGCAACGCTCGCCATGTGCGGCCCAACGGCGGTGCTGGCGCTTTATCTCGCGCGCACCTGGGACCGTTTCAAAGACGCGCAATGGCGCGTCGCTGTGCAAGGCGGGCTTGTGCCGATTTCGGTCGGCCTGATCGGCGCCAGCGCCATCGTTCTGGCCCGCGCCGCCAGTCACAACTGGTCCGCCGTCGCAATCACTGCGATTACTGCGGCATTTGCCTATTGGACGCGCTGGAACCCGCTCTGGTTGATATGCGCCGCGGCAGTGGCGGGATTGGCCGGATTGGTTTGATCCGCCGGGTAAAATTCGGTCCGCGGGATGAAATATGACGTGGTTGCTTTTTGTGGCGGAAACCTGTCTGCTAGAAGAGGGATGTGTGAAAAAGGTTAGAGGGGAGCGCCTTCATGTCTGACGTAGCGTCGGGGGGAACGACGAATTCGCCCCAAGTGTACCCTCGCTATGACTTTTACGGCGGACTGACACTTGCCGTTTTGGCGGTGATATTGTTTGCAACCTCGTTTCTGCCGAACACGCCAGTGCCGTTGGTCGTTCGAGGCTCCATCATCGTCTTCGGCGCGCTGAGCCTCGCGGTGGCGTTCAGCCTGCTGCCGGTCAAGAACCAGCAGGACTTCTACGGCGGCATGGGTCTGATCCTGCTGTCGCTGACGGCGTTCGTCGCGTCCAACGACCTGCCCGGTATGCGCGGCTTTGCGTTCGGTCCGGGCACGGCGCCGCGGCTGTTCGCGCTCTCGCTGACGATCCTGTCCATCGGCGTGGTTGTCGGCGGCCTGTTGACCACCGGCCCGAAGATTACGGGATACAATCTTCGCGCCATCATTTTCATCCTCGGAGCGATCCTGGCGTTTGCGGCTTCGATCCGGCCGCTGGGGCTCGTCATCGCGACGTTCTCCACCACCATCATCTGCGCGGCGGCGACGACCGACATCAAATGGCGCGAAACCGTGATCTGGGCAGCCATTCTGACGGCGTTCTGCACATTCCTGTTCCCCTACGGGCTGAACTTGCCGTTCCAGCTCTGGCCGCGGTTCTTCTGAGAGGCGAGGACGACCCATGTTTGATCTCGTATCGAATCTCTGGCTCGGCTTCAGCGTCGCCGCGACCCCGACCAACATCATGCTGGCGCTGATCGGTGCGCTGGTCGGCACGCTCATTGGCGTGCTGCCGGGCATCGGCTCGCTCGCCACCATCGCCATGCTGCTGCCGATCACCTTCGGCCTGCCGCCGGTCGGCGCGCTGATCATGCTCGCCGGCATCTATTACGGTGCGCAGTACGGCGGCTCGACCACCTCGATCCTGGTGAACATACCAGGCGAGTCATCGTCGGTGGTGACGTGTCTCGACGGTCACCAGATGGCGAAGCAGGGCCGCGCGGGCCCGGCGCTCGCCATTTCCGCGATCGGCTCGTTCTTCGCGGGCTGCTGCGCCACGGTGCTGGTGGCCGCGCTCGGCGCGCCGCTGACCGCCGCCGCGCTGCTGTTCGGCCCCGCCGAATACTTCTCGCTGATGTGCCTCGGTCTGATCTTCGCCGTCGTGCTGGCGCGCGGCTCGATTCTCAAGGCGCTGACCATGATCCTGGCGGGCCTGCTGACCTCGATGATCGGTTCCGATCTCGAGACCGGCGCCGAGCGCATGACCTGGGGCGTGCCTGAACTGTCCGACGGCATCGGCTTCGTCGTCGTCGGCATGGGCATGTTCGGATTCGGCGAGATTCTGCGGAATCTTGAAATGAAGATGAGCCGCGATATCCTCGATACCAAGATCAGCGGCCTGATGCCGACGCTCAAGGATCTGAAGGACTCGGCCGGCGCGATCGGCCGCGGCACCATTGTCGGCTCGTGTCTGGGCATTCTGCCGGGCGGCGGCGCGATCATCGCGTCGTTCGCCGCCTATACATTCGAGAAGCGCATCAGCAAGCATCCGGAGCAGTTCGGCCGCGGTTCGATCCAAGGCGTGGCGGCGCCCGAGAGCGCCAACAACGCCGCGGCCCAGACCTCGTTCATTCCGCTGCTTACGCTTGGCATTCCGCCGAACCCGGTGATGGCGCTGATGGTCGGCGCGATGACCATTCACGGCATCGTGCCCGGCCCGCAGGTCATGACCAAGCAGCCGGAGCTGTTCTGGGGCATGATCGCCTCGATGTGGATCGGCAACGCGATGCTGATCGTCATCAACCTGCCGATGGTCGGCGTGTGGGTGCGCCTGCTGCGCGTGCCGTACCGCCACCTGTTCCCGATGATCACGATCTTCTGCTGCATCGGCATCTACTCGGTGAACAACGCGCCGTTCGACGTCTTCCTCACCGCGATCTACGCGATCGTCGGATACTGGCTCGCCAAGCACGATTTCGAGCCGGCGCCGATGATTCTGGGCTTCGTGCTCGGCCCGCTGATGGAGGAGAACCTCCGGCGCGCCATGCTGATCGCCCGCGGCGACGCCACGGTATTCCTCACCCGGCCGATCTCGGCCACGCTGCTCGCGATCTCCGCGATCATGCTGACGCTGGCGATCCTGCCGCAGATCCGCGGCAAGCGCGAAGAGGTCTTCACGGAGTAACCGGCCGGCCGCTTCGGCCGTACGAAAATCGGAGGCCCGGAAGGACAGTCCGTCCTTCCGGGCCTTGTCTTTTCCGGCACCTGCCGGTCGCGCTTTCGTGACAGCGCGTGAGGGCGTTTGATTGGACGCCGGCGGCGCGGGACGCGAAGTTGCCCGGCATTCGATAGCCGGAGCCCGACCATGAAGCCGTCAAGCACCGCCGCATTCGCACTGGCGCTGGCCTGGACCGCGTTCGCCTGGACTGCGTCCGCTTGGACCGCGGGTCCGGCGCTGGCGCGTTCGCCGGAAATCTACACCGGCATCCTGTCGTCGACGGCGGTCGGAGGTTACGACCCGGTCGCCTATTTCACGGATGGCAAGCCGGTCGAGGGCAAGCGCGAGTTCAGCCACACCTGGAAGGGCGTGAGCTGGCGCTTCGCCAACGCCAGGAACCGCGACGCCTTCAAGGCCAATCCGGAGAACTACGCGCCGCAGTACGGCGGCTATTGCGCCTGGGCCGTGTCGCAGGGCTACACTGCCAAGGGCGATCCGCGGCACTGGAAGATCGTCGGCGGCAGACTTTATCTGAACTACAACGCCAAGGTTCAGACCGACTGGGAGAAAGACGTTCCCGGTCACGTCGCCAAGGCCGACCGCAACTGGCCCAAGGTTCTCGGCAAGTGAGCGGCGCCGCGGCCTCGCGCCGCTGCCGCCGGCCTATTCCTTCATCGCCTCCTCGCGCTTGGCGCGGATCGTCGGAATGGCGATCGACGCCAGCAGCAGGACCGCGGCCAGCAAAAACACCGCGCTGATCGGGCTCGTGACCAGCACCGTCGGGTCGCCGAGCGAAATCAACAGGGCGCGGCGCAGGTACTCCTCCATCATCGGTCCGAGCACCAGGCCCAGCACCAGCGGCGCGGGCTCGCAGCCGAGCTTGAGCAGCACGTAGCCGATGCCCGCGAACACCACGAGCTGAAACAGATCGAAGACGTTGTTGTTGATGGTGAACACGCCGATGCAGCAGAACACCAGGATGGCCGGGAACAGCATGCGGTAGGGCACCGCCAGCAGCCGCACCCAGAGCCCCACCATCGGCAGGTTGAGCGCCAGCAGGAACAGGTTGCCGATCCACATCGAGGCGACCACGCCCCAGAACAGCTCGGGCCGCTGGCTCATCACTTGCGGGCCCGGCTGAATGCCCTGGATCATCAGCGCGCCGATCATCAGCGCCATGGTCGGATTCGACGGCACGCCCAAGGTCAGCATTGGAATGAACGACGTCTGCGCGCCGGCGTTGTTGGCCGATTCCGGAGCGGCCACGCCGCGGATGTCGCCGTCGCCGAAATTGCGCGGCGGGCGCGCCACCTTCTTTTCGATGGTGTAGGCCGCGAACGACGACAACAGCGCGCCGCCGCCGGGCAGGATGCCGAGCACCGAGCCGAGCAGGGTGCCGCGCGCGATCGCCGGCGCGCTCTGGGCGAGGTCGGCGCGGCTTGGCAGCACGCTGCCGAGCCGCGAGCCGAACACCTGCCGGCTCGCGCCGCGCTGTTCGAGGTTGTAGACGACCTCGGCGATTCCGAACATGCCCATCGCCAGCGCAACGAAGCTGATGCCCTCGGTGAGCGCCGGAATGCCGAAGGTGAAGCGCATGACGCCGGAATTGACGTCGGTGCCGACGAGGCCGAGCAGGAGGCCGATCACCACCATGGCGATGGCCTTGCGCAGCGACCCGCGCGCCAGAACCACCGCGCCGATCAGGCCGAACACCATCAGCGAAAAATAGTCGGCGGGTTGGAACTTGAGCGCGATCTCGGCCAGCGGCGGCGAAAACAGCGCGACCACCAGCGTCGCGATCGTGCCTGCGACGAACGATCCGATGGCCGCGATGCCGAGCGCCGGTCCGGCGCGGCCCTGGCGCGCCATCTGATAGCCGTCGAGGGTGGTCACCACCGCCGAAGACTCGCCGGGGATGTTGACCAGGATTGCCGTGGTCGAGCCGCCGTACTGCGCGCCGTAATAGATGCCGGCGAGCATGATCATCGCCGTGGCCGGGTCGAGCGCGAAGGTCAGCGGCAGCAGCATCGCTACCGTTGCGACCGGCCCGATGCCGGGCAGCACGCCGATCAGCGTGCCGAGGAAAACGCCGAGGAAGCAGTAGGCGAGGTTCTTGAGCGTGACCGCGACGCCGAAGCCGATCGCGAGATTCGACAGGATTTCCATCGCCGCCGCCCTACAGCGCCGGCCAGAGCGTCAGCGGCATGCCGAGCAGGACCGCGAAGACGCCGACCGAGAACACCGCCATGAACAGCGCGACGCCCGCGATCTCGACCGGCCGCAGGTCCGGATCGGCGAGGCCCCCGATCACGACCAGCGCCGCGACCGCGAGCACGAAGCCCAGGTATTCCAGTGTCACGCCGAACGCCGCGATGCCCAGTAGAACGAACGCCAGCGGCCGCAGGTGAAGCCGGGGAAACGCCGGGCCGTCGCGAAACAGCGCCGGCACCGTCAGCGTCAGGCCGAGCAGCGCCAGCAGCGCGCCGAGCAGCATCGGGAAATAACCCGGCCCCATGCGCGCGGCCGAACCGATCCGGTAGTCGCGCGCCAGGATCATGACCGTGACGCCGAGCGCGGCGAACAGCAGCCCGCACCAGAAATTGCTTTGAGATCGTATCCGCAAGCCGAGCCCCCGCCCGTCCGAAAAAAAAGTGCAAAGCCGCCCGGCCCGGGGGCGGGGCGGCCCTACAGCGCCGTCAAAACCCGGCGAATGTCATTCCGCCTTGATCTTGGCCTCGACCACGACCTTCTTGGCGCTGGTGGATTCGCGCTTGATCTTGGCGGTGAACTCGGCGGGCTTCATGCCGCCGGTGACGCCGCCGCCGGCCGCGAAGCGCGCCTTGACGTCGGGCAGTTCGAGAATCTTGGCGACCTCGCCGTAGATCTTGTCGGCAATCGGCTGCGGCACGTTCTTGGGCGCGAACAGCCCGACCCAGATCGACGCCTCGACCTCCTTCACGCCGAGTTCCTTCAGCGTCGGGATGTCCTTGAACGCCGGCGTCCGCTCCGCGGTGGTGAGGGCAAGCGCGCGCACGCGGCCCGACTGCATGTGCGGCATCGCCGACGACAGGGCTGCGATGCCCGCGGGCACTTCGCCGCCGGCGGTGGCGGCCATCGCCGGCGCACCGCCCTTGTAGGGCACGTGCAGGAACTTGGAGCCGTGCGTGAGCCCCATCCATTCCATGACCAGGTGGTTGATCGAACCGTTGCCGGGCGAGGACGCGCCGATCTTGTTCGGCGTGGCCTTGGCCGCGGCCAGCAGGTCCTGCATGGTCTTGTAGGGCGCGTTGTTGTTGACGACCCATGCGATCGGGGCATCGTTGATCAGCGTGATCGGCCGGAAGTCGCGCTCGAAGTCGTAGGGCGCGTTGGGGAACACCGCCGGATTGACGACGAATTCGCCGGTGTGCGCCATCAGTAACGTGTAGCCGTCGGCCGGCGCCTTGGCCGCCGCCAGCACCGCGATGAAGCCGTTGCCGCCGGGCCGGTTCTCGACGATGACTTGCTGGCCCCAGCGTTCGCCGAGCTTCTGGCCGACGATGCGGGCCGCGGTGTCGACGAACCCGCCGGGCGCGAACGGCACCAGGATCCGGATCGGCTTGGCCGGATAGTCCTGCGACCAGGCCTGAGTGGCCGCCAAGGTCATCGTGGCGGTTGCGATTGCAGCCAGAAAACGCATCGGCATTCCCTCCCTTGCAGGCGATCCGCCCGCGGTCGGGCGCAGGATAACGTGGACAGCGTCTGCCGCAATGCGGCTCGCGGCCCCATGGGGCGCCCGGCGCGCTTATATGGACGGGTGGGACGGGATAGAATTCCCGGCCCCGAGTCGGGCCCTGAGCCCCGGCTCGAACCGGACGATGGCCGAGCGATGCACCAATATCTCGAGCTGATGGAACGCGTGCTGGCCAACGGCGTCGAAAAGCGCGACCGCACCGGCACCGGCACGATTTCGGTGTTCGGCCATCAGATGCGGTTCGATCTTGGCGCGGGTTTCCCGCTGACCACCACCAAGAAGTTGCACGTCAAGTCGATCGTGCACGAGCTTCTATGGTTCCTGGCCGGCGATACCAACGTCAAATACCTCAACGACAACGGCGTGCGCATCTGGGACGAGTGGGCGGACGAAAACGGCGACCTCGGTCCGGTCTATGGCCGCCAGTGGCGCTCGTGGCCCGCGGCGGACGGCAAGACCATCGACCAGATCGCCAACGTGGTCGCCATGATCCGGCGCAACCCGGATTCCCGGCGCCTGATCGTGACCGCCTGGAATCCCGCCGACGTCGACAAGATGGCGCTGCCGCCATGCCACTGCCTGTTCCAGTTCTACGTCGCGAACGGGCGGCTGTCGTGCCAGCTTTATCAGCGTTCCGCCGACATCTTCCTTGGCGTGCCGTTCAACATCGCCTCTTACGCGCTGCTCACCCTGATGATGGCGCAGGTGACGGGGCTGAAGCCCGGCGAGTTCGTCCACACCTTCGGCGACGCGCACCTCTATCTCAACCACATCGAGCAGGCGCACCTTCAATTGTCGCGCGCGCCCAAGGCGCTGCCGGCGATGAAGCTCAATCCGGACGTGAAGGACATCTTCGCCTTCCGCTACGAGGACTTCGCGCTCGAAGGCTACGACGCCCATCCGCACATCAAGGCCGAGGTGGCGGTGTGAGCGCTGCCGCAACGCCGCGCATCGCCATCGTCCTCATCGCCGCCGTCGCCGACAACGGCGTGATCGGCCGCGATAACGCCATGCCCTGGCGGCTGTCGTCCGACCTCAAGCGCTTCAAGGCGCTGACCATGGGCAAGCCGGTGGTGATGGGCCGCAAGACGTACCTGTCTATCGGCAAGCCGTTGCCGGGGAGGACCAACATCGTGGTCAGCCGCAACGCCGGGTTCGCGGTGCCGGGCGCTCTGGTCGCGGCCACGCTCGACGCTGCGCTCGCGGTCGCGCGCGGCGACGCGCTCCGCCGTGGCGCCGGCGAAATCGCGGTGATCGGCGGCACGGACATTTTCGCGCAGTGCATGCCGCTTGCCGAACGCCTGGAGATTACCCATGTGCATTCGCGGCCGGACGGCGACACGCACTTTCCCGCGATCGATCCGGAGCGATGGCGGCCGGTGGAGCGAAGCGAACATCCGCCGGGGCCGCAGGATGAAACCGGCTTCGCGTTTGTTAGCTACGCACGTGCTTGAGTGAAAGCGAACGGGAATCGTCAATCAGGACAGCACGTTGCGCCGAGTTTCCGGTCTTCGTTGTAAGGCGGGGGCGGGTCACCTATAACCTCGCCCAGCAAACGCGGACCGTCGGCGCAAACGCCGGCAGCCCAGGAGGAATTTCATGCCGTGGAGCAATCAGGGCGGTGGGCCCTGGGGATCGGGTGGTGGTGGAGGCGGCGGGCCGCGGGGCCCGTGGGGCTCCGGGCCGCAATCGTCGGGCCCGACGCCGCCCGACCTCGAAGAGTTGCTGCGCCGCAGCCAGGACAAGCTCAAGAGCGTCCTGCCCGGCGGCAGCATGGGCAGCCGCGGCTTCGCCCTCGTCGCGCTCGGCGCGGTCGTGCTGTGGGGTGTGTCAGGCTTCTTCCGCGTCGAGCCGGACGAAATCGGCGTGGTGCTGCGGTTCGGCAAGGAAGTGCGTCAGGTCCAGCCGGGCCTGAACTACCATCTGCCGTATCCGATCGAGACCGCGCTGACGCCGCGCGCGCTCCAGGTCCGCAAGATCGACGTCGGCATGCGCATCGTCGACGACCTGCGGCGCGGCCAGACGACGCGCGACGTGCCGGAAGAGAGCCTGATGCTCACCGGCGACGAGAACATCGTCGACGTCGACTTCTCGGTGCTGTGGCGCATCAAGCCGGACGGCGTCGGGGCCTATCTGTTCAACATCCAGAACCCGGAAGGGACCGTGAAGGCGGTCGCCGAGAGCGCCATGCGCGAAGTCATCGGCCGCTCCGAAATTCAGGCGGTTCTGACCCAGGCCCGTCAGGCCACCGAGGCTTCGGTGCAGGATCTGATGCAGAAGACGCTCGACCAGTACAGCGCCGGCGTCCTGATCGTGCAGGTGCAGATGCAGAAGGTCGATCCCCCGGCACAGGTCATCGACGCCTTCCGTGACGTGCAGGCGGCGCGCGCCGACCTCGAGCGCGCGCAGAACGAAGCCCAGACCTACGCGAACCGGGTGGTGCCCGAAGCGCGCGGCCGCGCCGCGCAGATTTTCCAGGCGGCAGAAGCCTACAAGTCGCAGACCGTTGCGGAAGCGGTCGGCCAGACCTCGCGGTTCCTCAAAATTTACGACGAATACCGCAAGGCGCCGGACGTCACACGGCAGCGCATGTATCTCGAAACCATGGAGCGGGTGCTCGGCGGCAGCGACAAGATCCTTCTGGATTCGAAAGCCGGAAGCGGCGTCGTGCCTTATCTGCCGCTTAACGAACTCGCGCGGCCGCAGCAGCCGCAGCGTCCGCAGGGAGGCGCACGATGAAGCTCGGCATCCTCGGAGGCATCGGCCTCATCCTCGCCCTGGCTGCGCTGGTGCTCGGTTATTCCGCGCTGTTCACCGTCTATCAGACGCAGCAGGCGCTCGTCGTCCGCCTCGGCCAGCCGGTCCGCGTCGTGACCGAGCCGGGACTGCACTTCAAGATGCCGCTGATCGACAATGTGATTCCGATCGACAAGCGCATCCTCGACCTGGAGAACCCGGCGCAGGAAGTCATCGCCTCCGACCAGAAGCGGCTGGTGGTCGACGCCTTCGCGCGCTACCGCATCCAGGAGCCGTTGCGGTTCTACCAGACCGTCAACACGATCGCGGGCGCCAATTCGCAGCTGTCGATCCTGCTGAACTCGGCGCTGCGCCGCGTGCTCGGCGAGGCGACGCTGACAAACGTGGTGCGCGACGAGCGCGGCACGCTGATGTCGCGCGTGCGCGATCAACTCGACAAGGAGGCGCAGGTCTACGGCATCACCGTCGTGGACGTCCGCATCCGCCGCGCCGACCTGCCGGACCAGAACAGCCAGGCGGTCTATCAGCGGATGCAGACCGAGCGTCAGCGCGAGGCCGCCGAGTTCCGCGCCCAGGGCAGCCAGCGGTCGCAGGAAATTCGTTCCAAGGCGGACCGCGATGTGACCGTCCTGCTCGCCGAGGCGCAATCCAAGGCCGAGCAGACCCGCGGCGAGGGCGATGGCGAACGCAACCGCATCTTCGCGGAGGCGTTCAACAAGGACCCCGACTTCTTCTCCTTCTACCGCTCCATGCAGGCCTACGAGGCGGGGCTCGGCCAGAACGCCACCCGCATGGTGCTGCAGCCGGATTCCGATTTCTTCCGCTACTTCGTCAATCCGTCCGGCAGGACCGGGACCCCCGCGCCGGCGGCGCCGGCGGCTCCGAGGTGACGACCGCCGCCAGCCGGCGGTCCTGAACGACGGTTGGCGGCGATGGCCGATTTTGTGGTTGCGATCGGTCTGGTGTTCGCCATCGAGGGAATCCTGTTTGCCGCCTTTCCCGCGATGGTTCGGCGGGCGATGAACCACGTATCGGAGACGCCCGATGGCGCGCTGCGGGTCGTCGGGATTATTTCCGCGGTGATCGGTGTTGTGCTGGTCTGGCTGGTGCGAGGTTAACCCAAATCAATGGGCCGCTTTTCCGCCCTAATCCAAAGCTTCATTCGCGGTCGCCGGAACGTGTCTTGCATCCCCACATCCGCGGATGCAGTGTCTTGCCGAGCACTCTTTTCAGGAGAATCGAAGGCCATGGCCCGCCTGTCCCTTGCTCTTGCGCGCACGATCCGCCGGCCGGCGTTGACCGCTGTCGCCGCCGCCGCTCTCGCGATCCCGGTCCTGTCTGCGCCTGCTTCCGCGCGCGGCCCGGAGAAGATCGCCGACGTTGCCGAGATGGTGATCGAGGCGGTGGTGAATATCTCGACATCGCAGAAGGTCGCGGCGACCGCTTCGCCGACGCCGCAACTGCCGCCGGGCTCGCCGTTCGAGGAATTCTTCGAGGAGTTCTTCAAGAACCGCCGCGGGCAAGGCGAAAATCAGGCGCCGAACCGCACCCCGCGGCGCGTCAACTCGCTCGGCTCGGGATTCGTCATCGATCCGGCGGGCCTCGTGGTGACGAACAACCACGTGATCGCCGACGCGGACGAAATCACCGTCGTCTTCACCGACAGCTCGCGGCTGAAGGCCGAGGTGGTCGGCCGCGATCAGAAGACCGATCTCGCCGTGCTGCGCGTGAAGCCGCCGAAGCCGCTCAAGGCGGTGAAGTTCGGCAATTCCGACAAGATCAGGCTCGGCGAGTGGGTGGTCGCGATCGGCAATCCGTTCAGCCTCGGCGGTTCGGTTACCGCTGGCATCGTCTCGGCGCGCAACCGCGACATCAATTCCGGCCCTTACGACAACTACATCCAGACCGACGCCGCGATTAACCGCGGCAACTCGGGCGGGCCGCTGTTCAATCTCGATGGCGAGGTGATCGGCGTGAACACCGCGATCATCTCGCCGTCGGGCGGCTCGATCGGTATCGGTTTCGCCGTGCCGTCGAACCTCGCCCATGCGGTGGTCGGCCAGCTTCGCGAGTTCGGCGAGGCTCGTCGCGGCTGGCTCGGCGTGAAGATCCAGCAGGTCACCGACGAGATCGCCGAGAGCCTCAGCATCAAGCCGGCGCGCGGTGCGCTGGTCGCAGGCATCGACGACAAGGGCCCGGCGAAGCCGGCTGGCATCGAAGCCGGCGACGTGATCGTGAAGTTCGACGGCAAGGACATCAAGGAGATGCGCGATCTTCCCCGCATCGTGGCGGATACGCCGGTCGGCAAGGCCGTCGACGTGGTCGTCGTCCGCAAGGGCAAGGAAGAGACCAAAAAGGTCACGCTCGGCCGGCTTGACGACGGCGAGAAGCCGAAGCCCGCGGCGATCACCAAGCCGCAGCCGGAGGAGAAGTCGGTCGTGCAGAAGTCGCTCGGCCTTCAGCTCGCCAACATGACCGACGATCTGCGCAAGCGCTACAAGATCAAGGACTCGATCAAGGGCGTGGTCGTCACCGGCGTGGACGCGGCCTCGGTCGCGGCCGACAAGCGGCTGGTGGCGGGCAGCGTGATCGTCGCCATCGAGCAGGAGCAGGTTTCGCAGGCCACCGACGTGCTGCGCCGCGTGGAGCAGCTTAAGACGGCCGGCAAGAAGACCGCGCTGCTGCTGGTCGCGACGTCGGAAGGCGATATGCTGTTCGTGGCGCTGCCGATCAACTGACCGGCGGGACACTTGGAGGGATGAAGGGCGGCCCGCAAGGCCGCCTTTTTGTTTGCCGGGTGCGACCCATGCGGTGTTTGCCGCAATGGGCGGCGGGCCGGCCTCCCGCAGGCGCTCCTTGATATGAACCATATATTGGTCTATATTATGAACTATATATTGGTTCAAATCGGCGAGACCGATCATGCGAATCCCCGTGTCTGAGGCAAAGGCCCAATTGACCGAACTCGTGCGCCGCGCGGAAGCGGGCGACGAAGTCATCCTGACCCGTCATGGGCATCCTTCGGTGCGGCTTGTGCCGATCGCGCCGGCCGTCGATGCAAGCTCCCGGCGGCGGCTGCTCGATGAACTGCGCGCGTCGGCTCGCGCCAAAGCGACAGCCGGTTCGGGCGCGGCTCGGAGCCAGGATTTCCTTTATGGCGACGATGGGCTGCCAAAGTGATCGCGGTCGATACGTCTGCGCTGATGGCGATCCTGCTCGACGAGCCGGAGGCGGACGGTTGCATCGCCGTCATGGAAAGTGAGCGGGAGATCGTCATTTCCGCGGGCACGATGGCCGAGTCGCTGATCGTCGCCGCGCGCCGCAACATCGCCGAGGAGATGGCGAAGCTGATCGAGGGCTACGGCATGACTGTCGTCAGCGTTACGCCTGCTGCGGCCCGCCGAATGGCCACGGCCTACATGCGCTGGGGCAAGGGGGCGCACGCGGCAGGGCTCAATTTCGGTGACTGCTTTGCCTACGACGCGGCAAAAGACCATCGATGCACGCTGCTGTATATCGGGGACGATTTCAGCAAGACGGACGTGAAGAGCGTAAGCGCGTCGCGCGGCCGCGCCGGGCGATGACGTTTGTGCCGCAGCGGACGCGGCTTCAATCCAGCATGTGGCTGACCATGCCGTCCGCAAGCTTCGGCTCGAACCAGGTCGACTTCGGCGGCATGATCAGGCTTGCGTCCGCCACCGCCATCAGGTCGCTCATCTGCGTCGGATAGAGCGCAAATGCGCAGGCCATCTCCCCGGACTTCACCCGCGCTTCCAGCCCTTCGAGGCCGCGCGCGCCGCCGACGAAGTCGATGCGCTTGTCGGTGCGCTGATCCTTGATGCCGAACAGCGGCTCCAGCACGTGGCGCGCATGCAGCGTCACCGGCAGGCGGCCGATGGGGTCGGCCGGAACGAGCTTCGGATCGACGGTGAGGCGGTGCCAGCGGCCCGCGACGTACAGGCCGAATTCGCCGGAGTGCGACGGCCGCACCGGCTTGTCGGACCTGGCGACGGTGAAGCTCTTCTTCAGCTCTGCGAGCAGCGCGTCGGGGTCGCGGCCGTTCAGATCGCGGACCACGCGGTTGTAGTCCAGAATCGTCATCTGGCTCTGCGGGAACACCACGATCAGGAAATGGCCGTGCGAGCCGGTCATGCCGCCGCGGGCTTTCGCGACGCGCGAGGCCGCCGCCGAGCGGTGATGGCCGTCGGCGATGTAAATCGCGGGCATCGCCTCGAACGCGTGCGTCAGCGCAGTGACGGTCGCCGGCTCGTTGACCACCCACATCTGATGCCGCACGCCGTCGTCGGCAATGACGTCGACGTCGGGTTCGGCGAGCGCGGCCTGCGTCAGCGCGCCGTCGACGGCCGGGTTGTCGGCGTAGGCCGCCATCACCGGGCCGGTCTGGGCGTTGACCGCCTCGATCTGGCGCACGCGGTCGTCCTCCTTCACGGGCGTGGTCAGCTCGTGCCGGCGGATACGGTTCTTGTCGTAGTCGGCGACCGAGCCGACCGCGGCGATGCCGGTCTGCGAGCGGCCCTGCCGCGTCAGCCGGTAGACGTAGTAGCAGGGCGCGGCGTCGCGGATCAGCACGCCGGCCTTGACCATGCGGTCCAGGTTCTCCGCGGCTTTCGCGTAAACAGCCCGGTCGTAGGGGTCGATCTTGGGATCCAGGTCGATCTCGGGCTTTGAGATGTGCAGGAAGCTCCAGGGCTTGCCGTTCGCGCGTTCGCGCGCCTCGGCGCTGGAGAGAACATCGTAAGGAGGCGCGAGGATTTCGGCCGCGCGGCCCGAGGCCGGGCGCAGCGCGCGGAAGGGCTGGATCAGGGACAATTTCGGCTCCCGGTGCGAGGTCAGGAGAGTGGTTTAGTGGGCGCGGCGCGCGCGTTCAATATGTGCAGCACGTTCCGGCGGGCGGCGCGTTTCGGTAGAATTTCAGGCCGAACCGAGGATAGCGCCCGTGACCCTCCCGGATGTCATCGCCATCAGGCCCGCGCGGTCCGAGGATGCGGTGGCATTGGCGGAACTCGCCAACGCGCTCGACCGCGACCAGGGTGGGGCGGGCAACGTGCACAGCGCTGAGACCGTACTGCGCGACGGCTTCGGCGGCGATCCCGTGGTGCGGTTCGTCGTGGCGGAGAAGAGCGGTGAGGCTGTCGGCTACGCGATGTTCTCGCGCTTCTACAATTCGGATACCGCGGAGACCGGCGGCTATCTCAACGATCTTTATGTCGTCTCGGCGCTGCAACGGGCGGGCCTTGGCCGCCGCCTGGTGGCTGCGGTCGCCACCGAGACGGCCAAGCGCGGCGGCACGTTTCTCTGGACTGGCGTCTATGCCGCCAACGCGCCGGCGCGGGCCTTCTACCGCTCGCTCGGCGCGCGCGACGAGGACGCGCGGATTGTCGAACTCGACGGCGAATCCTTCAGACGGCTCGCCGGCTGCTGATTTCTACACAACGCGGTCGCACTTTCGGCACTCTCTCCGGTCCGAACGGACGATGCATCGAGTTTTCGCCGTCCGCTTCACCATGCATTAGCACCGGCTTGCTAGCGGTTTGGGGTTGGAATGGAGCCCGGTCGTGCACAAGGCGCTGATCGCGATAGCCGGTGTTGTCGTCGTGCTCGGCGGGGCCGGCGTTGCGTTCATGACATCGCCGGCGCTGACGGAAAAGACCATCGAGTGGACCTGCGGCACCGTCACGCCACGGTGCGCGGTGCGCATGCGCGGCATGGGGCACGTCTGGTCGATGAAGGAAAACCTGCCGCGCGCCAGGCACTGGTACGCGCTTGCGGCCGCCGCGGGCGATCCGCCGGCGATGTTCCACCTCGGATGGATGTACGAGCAGGACGGCCGGGACGACATTCAGGCGATGATCCGCGGCATCGCCGATCATCGCCGCGCAGGAGGCGCGTCCGGCAGCGAGCCGCGAATGACCTACGCCAATTTTCTCGCCGCCGAGACATGGTACCGCAAATCAGCCGAGCGCGGATTTGCACCCGCCATGAACAATCTGGGCCAGCTGTACCTGCACGGGCTGACCGGGCGGCGCGACTCGCGTGAGGCATTCCGCTGGCATCTCGCCGCGGCGAAACTCGGCAACTATCCGGGCTCGCTCAACGTCGCAATGGCGTACCGCAGCGGCGACGGCGTCGGTGCCAATTCCACCGAGGCCGACCGCTGGTCGACCTGGAAGGCGCCCGAAGCGGTCGACGAAAACACCGGGATCGGCGATCTCACGCTGTCGCGCAGCCGCGTGTTCGGCAACACGATGCCGCCGCTCGAGCGCGCGGGGGTGCGGATCGCAGCGGAACGGCGCGAGCCGTTGACCCTGACGTTGAGACCGTTGCGTCCCGATCCCAGCCTGCCTACGTTCAGCGAGGTTCAGCGCAATCTGCGCAAGTGACGCGGGCGGCAGGTTCTTTTGAAGACCATTCTGATCGCAGGCCCGACCGCGAGCGGCAAGTCCGCGCTCGCGCTGCGGCTGGCCGAGCGTCTGAACGGCACGATCGTCAACGCCGATTCCATGCAGATCTATCGCGATCTGCGCATCATCACCGCGCGGCCCACGCCCGCGGACGAAGCGCGCGTGCCGCATCTCCTGTATGGCCATGTCGATGCGGCGGTGAACTATTCCGTCGGGCGCTGGTGCGAGGACGCGCGGGCGGCGCTGACCGACGTCGCGGCAGCGGGGCGGTTGCCGATCCTCGTTGGCGGCACCGGGCTCTATTTCAAGGCGCTGACGCAGGGGCTGTCGCATGTTCCGCCGACGCCGCCCGAGATCAGGGCCACGGTCCGCGCGCGCTGCGATGCCGAGGGTTCCGAAGCGCTGCACGCCGAGCTAATGCGCCGCGATCCAGCGGTGGCCGAGCGGCTTCGCCCCGGCGACCGCATGCGGATCGCGCGCGCGCTGGAGGTGCTGGAAGCCACCGGCCGCTCGCTCGCCGACTGGCACCGCGACGGCATGCCTGCGATCCTCGATCCCGACCGCGCCGTAAAGCTGTTCCTGCAGGTGGACCGCGCCGAGCTGGCGCGCCGCATCGGCGTGCGGTTCGACGCCATGCTGGCCGAGGGCGCGCTGGAGGAGGTGCGGGCGCTCGCCGCCCGCAACCTCGATCCGATGCTGCCGGCGATGAAGGCGCACGGCGTTCCGTGGCTGATCCGGCACCTTCGCGGCGAGATTTCGCTCGCCGAGGCGGCGGAGGGCGGCAAGCGCGACACCCGGCACTACACCAAACGGCAGGTCACCTGGTTCCGAAACCAGATGCCGGGCTGGAGGTGGGTCGAGCCCGAAGCGGGCGAAGCCATGGCTTTGGACGCCGTTTCCGAGAATTCGGCTTGACCGGCACCCGTCCAACCCGTATATACCGCGCAACGAAATGCCGTTGAGGATCGAAGATGTGTAATTTTATTGCTCGACTTCCGGTCGTCGTAAGGACGCGCACCGCCGCGGGTGGCTAGGCCCAACCTGCGAGCAGGCGGTGCGCGATCCAGGGCTTTCGGGCCCTTTTTTCATGCCCGGAGGTCGGCTGGACCGGGGGCGAATTCGAGTGTGGAGCGGACCATGAGCAAGGACATGACCGGCGCCGAAATGGTGATCGAAGCGCTCGCCGATCAGGGCGTGCAGCACGTCTTCGGCTATCCGGGCGGCGCGGTGCTGCCGATCTACGACGCGATCTTCCAGCAGGAGAAGGTGCGGCACATCCTGGTGCGCCACGAGCAGGGCGCGGTCCATGCCGCCGAAGGCTACGCGCGCTCGACCGGCAAGGTCGGCTGCGTGCTGGTGACGTCGGGGCCCGGCGCGACCAACGCGGTCACCGGCCTGACCGATGCGCTCTGCGACTCGATTCCGGTCGTGGTCATTACCGGCCAGGTGCCGACGCATCTGATCGGCAACGACGCGTTCCAGGAGTGCGACACCGTCGGCATCACGCGGCCCTGCACCAAGCACAATTATCTGGTGAAGAGCATCGACGAGCTGCCGCGCGTGCTGCACGAGGCGTTCCATATCGCCGCGAGCGGCAGGCCCGGTCCGGTGGTGGTCGACATCCCCAAGGACATCCAGTTCGCCAAGGGCACCTATTCGAAGCCCAGGGAGTTCGCGCACCAGGGCTATCGTCCGAAGCTCAAAGGCGATCTCAACCGCATCAAGCAAGCGGTCGAGCTGATGGCGCGCGCCAAGCGCCCGCTGTTCTACACCGGCGGCGGCATCGTCAACTCCGGCCCGAACGCCAGCACGCTGCTGCGCGAGCTGGTCAAGCTCACCGGCTTTCCCATCACCTCCACGCTGATGGGCCTGGGCGCCTATCAAGCATCCGATCCGCAGTGGCTCGGCATGCTCGGCATGCACGGCACCTGGGAAGCCAATTGGGCGATGCACGATTGCGACCTGATGATCTGCATCGGTGCGCGTTTCGACGACCGCATCACCGGGCGGCTCGACGCGTTTTCGCCGGGCTCGACCAAGATCCATGTCGACATCGATCCGTCGTCGATCAACAAGAACGTCAAGGTCGACGTGCCGATCATCGGCGACTGCGCGCATGTGCTCGAAGACATGGTGCGGCTGTGGCGCGCGGGTGGCGTGCAGGCCGACAAGAAGGCCATGGGTGAGTGGTGGAAGCAGATCGAGAAGTGGCGCGCCCGCAAGTCGCTCGCTTATCGGAACTCCGACAAGATCATCAAGCCGCAATACGCCATCCAGCGGCTCTACGAGCTGACCAAGGACCGCGACACCTACATCACCACCGAAGTCGGTCAGCACCAGATGTGGGCGGCGCAGTTCTACGGCTTCCAGGAGCCGAACCGCTGGATGACCTCCGGCGGCCTCGGCACCATGGGCTACGGCCTGCCGGCCGCGATCGGCGTTCAGCTTGCGCATCTGAAGTCGCTGGTGGTCGACATCGCCGGCGAAGCGTCGGTGCTGATGAACATGCAGGAGATGTCGACGGCGGTGCAGCATCGCCTGCCGGTCAAGATCTTCGTGCTCAACAACCAGTACATGGGCATGGTGCGGCAGTGGCAGGAATTGCTGCACGGCGGCCGCTACGCCGAGAGCTACACCCATTCGCTGCCGGACTTCGTCAAGCTCGCGGAGGCCTATCACGCGGTCGGCATCCGCTGCGAGAAGCCGGGCGATCTCGACGGTGCGATCGGGGAAATGATCAAGGTCGACCGGCCGGTGATCTTCGATTGCGTGGTCGACCAGAACGAGAACTGCTTCCCGATGATCCCGTCCGGCCGCGCCCACAACGAGATGCTGCTGGGCGACAGCGGCGAGAGCGTCGAGGACGCCATCACCGAAGAAGGCAAGATGCTGGTGTAATACCCCTCACCCGGCGCCTCACTTCGTTCGGCGCCACCCTCTCCCTCGAGGGGAGAGGGGAAGACGGAGCAAGTTGCGTGAGTTCCACCTCCCACTACCCCGCGGCGCCCACGGCGCAAGGCATCGAGACCCGCACCCTGTCGGTCATCGTCGACAACGAGCCCGGCGTGCTGGCGCGCGTCATCGGCCTGTTCTCGGGCCGCGGCTACAACATCGACTCGCTCACCGTGTCGGAGACCGAACACCAGAAGCACCTGTCGCGCATCACCATCGTTACGCGCGGCACGCCGATGGTGATCGAGCAGATCAAGAACCAGCTCGAACGCCTGGTGCCGGTACATCGCGTGGTGGACATGACGGTGTCCGGTCCGGCGATCCAGCGGGAGCTTGCGATGGTCAAGGTCGCGGGCAAGGGTGAGCCGCGGGTCGAGGCGCTGCGGCTTGCCGACGCATTCCGCGCCCGCGTCATCGACGCCGGCACCGAGAGTTTCATCTTCGAAATTACCGGCGCAAGCGAAAAGATCGAGAGCTTCATCAACCTGATGCTGCCGCTCGGCCTCGTCGAAGTGTCGCGCACCGGGATCGTCGCGATTTCGCGCGGTCCCGAGGGAATGTAAAGCCGTCCAGTGGACCTCGTCGTTCCGATGACCGCGTTCGCGCTCGCGATGGCGTGCACGCCCGGACCGAACAACATCATGCTGACCGCGTCGGGCGTGAACTTCGGTTTTGCGCGCTCGGTGCCGCACATGTCGGGCGTGGTCGTGGGCTTTGCCGTGCTGCTCGGTGCGGCCTGCGCCGGTCTGGGACTGCTGCTCGCGGCCTATCCGGCTATTCACGTCGCGCTCAAGGTCGCGGGCGCGGCCTACATGCTGTGGCTCGCCTGGAAGATCGCCAACGCCGGCCAGCCGCGCAGCGCGGAAGGCGAGGGCGGGCGGCCGCTGACGTTCCTTCAGGCCGCCGCCTTCCAGTGGGTCAACCCGAAGGGTGTGCTGGCGTCGGTCGGCGGCGTCGCGCTGTTCCTGCGGCCTGAGTCCGCGGCGCTGGACACCGCGATCATCCTCGTGGTGTTCACGCTTGCCACTGTGATCTCGGTCGTGATCTGGACCGGCTTCGGCACCGTGGTGAGCGGGCTGCTGCGCGATCCGCGGCATGCACGGGTGTTCAACGCCGTCATGGCGCTGCTGCTGGTGGCCAGCATCGTTCCGATGGTGCTGTAGCGGCGCAAACCGGGATGCGCCGCGGCGCGCTATTTCTTGTCCAGCCGCTCCAGCGCCTTCCTGGCCTCGTCCTTGGCCCACCGGTCTATTTCGCGGTCCTGACCGGATGCGTCGAGCACCGCCTGAAAGTCGGCGCGTGCGCTGCGGAGGTTGCCCATGCGCTCGAAGGTCATGCCGCGGTTGATGTAGGCGGCAAGGAACGTTCCGTCGATGCGGATGGCGTGGTTGTAGGCGACGACGGCCTGGTCGAAATCGCCCTTCTCGCGCCACATGTCGCCGAGGTTGTCGTAGGCGTACTGGTTCTTCGGATTGAGCCTGATCGCGCGCTCGATGTCGGTCTTCGCGCCGTCGAAGTCGCGCTTGTAGATCTTGGCGTGGCCGCGGTTGTTGTAGGCGGTCGCCATCCGGGTGTTGGTCGTCTTGACCTGATTGATGGCGCGCGTGCAGATCGCGATGGTCTTGTCCGGATCGTCCTGGCCCGCTGCGTAGCAGTCGTCGACCAGGTCGGCGAATGCAGGGGAAACCGCCGCGGCCCAAGCCGCAAGCGCGATCGCGCCGAGCCACCGGTTCATAGCATCCTGCCCCGAAATCCGTCGGTTAGTGCAATGATTCATTATCCTCCCGGCGGGAGGCGTCCGGCAATCCCCCGGCGGCCTGATTGGCCCGGTTTCCGCAGGACTTCAGGCTTGTCCCGCCGCCGCCGCCGCCCTAGAAGCAACGCGGCAATCGACAGGGTCCGGGACCGGCCGGGCGGGGGACTTCAGTGACCGGGGCGGGCCGCCGGCCGGCGGCCCAAACGAGGAACGAACGATCATGCGTGTTTACTACGACCGCGACGCCGACCTGAACCTGATCAAGGGCAAGAAGGTCGCCATCATCGGCTACGGCAGCCAGGGCCACGCCCATGCGCTCAACTTGCGCGACTCGGGCGTCAAGGACGTCGCGGTGGCGCTGCGCAAGTCGTCGGCCGGCGTGAAGAAGGCCGAGGGCGAGAAGCTCAAGGTCATGGAGGTCGCGGACGCGGCGAAGTGGGCCGACGTGATGATGATGCTCACCCCCGACGAGCTGCAGTCCGAAATCTACCGCGACCACATAGCCAGGAACATCAAGGAGGGCGCCGCGATCATGTTCGCGCACGGCCTCAACGTGCACTTCAACCTGATCGAGCCAGGCAAGGGCATCGACGTGCTGATGGTGGCGCCGAAGGGCCCGGGCCACACCGTGCGCTCGGAGTATCAGCGCGGCGCCGGCGTGCCGTGCCTGCTCGCGATCCATCAGGACGCTTCCGGCAACGCGCACGACCTCGGCCTCTCTTACGCCTCCGCCATCGGCGGCGGCCGCGCCGGCATCATCGAGACCACGTTCAAGGAAGAGTGCGAGACCGACCTGTTCGGCGAGCAGGCGGTGCTGTGCGGCGGCGTGGTCGAGTTGATGAAGGCGGGCTTCGACACACTGTGCGACGCCGGCTACGCGCCGGAGATGGCCTACTTCGAGTGCATCCACGAGATGAAGCTGATCGTGGACCTGATCTACGAGGGCGGCATCGCCAACATGAACTACTCGGTGTCGAACACCGCCGAGTACGGCGAATACGTCTCCGGCCCGCGCGTCATCACGGCCGAGACCCGCGCCGAGATGAAGCGCATCCTCGCCGACATCCAGTCCGGCCGCTTCACCCGCGACTGGATGCTGGAGAACCGGGTCAACCAGACCTCGTTCAAGGCGACGCGCGCCAAGCTCGCCGAGCATCCGGCCGAGCAGGTCGGTGCCAAGCTCCGCGAAATGATGCCCTGGATCAAGCAGCGGGCGCTGGTCGACAAGAGCCGGAACTGATCCGGGACAGTCTGGCCTTTGACGGGCTCGCTGACGCGAGCCCTGTGGGATCAAGCAGCGGGCGCTGATGGACAAGAGCCGGAACTGATCGGCTTTTCGCAGAACATTCGGGTCGAGTGCGGGGGCGGGCGGAGGTGGCCGCGCCACCCCCGTCTCCGCGTCCGCCATGGAACCGCGGGTCGAAGGCTGGGGCTGGCGGGCGCGCCGGTGGGCCAGGGTGGCTTCCATCCGGCGTGCCCATTGAACGGGCATGCAATCCGGGCTGCCGGGCCGCACGGCCCTTGTCATGACACTTTTATTACAGAAATATGACCTCGGGCCGCCGCCGGCCGTCTCGAGTCAACATCCGGGCGCGGCACCCGTGTCATGCCGCCCGCGCTTGCCTTTCTCAACCGTGTTTCGACCCTTCCGGGCGAGCGCTCCCGTTTGGCCTGGGGCTTGGCCGGCGTTCTCCACTTTGCCGCGCTTGCAATCCTGCTCTGGTCCGAAATCGACCTGGTGTCGCGGCTCGCGTTCGTCCTCGCCTGGGGGCTCTTCAATTTCGCCTGGCTGATCCTGCTGCGCCGGCCCGCTGCGGCGGCGGCGCTGTCGCTGTTGCTGATCGTCATCCTGATCCTGCTGTCGCGCTTCAAGCACGACTCGCTGCTGATGACCGTCAACTTCCTCGATCTCATCCTGATCGATCCCGACACGACCGCGTTCCTGTTCACGATCTACCCGCACCTTGTCTGGATCGTCGCCGGGGCGGCGGCGCTGGTCGCGCTGGCGCTTGCGGTGCTGTGGCGGCTCGATCCGTTTCGCGTGCGGCTGCGCACATCGCTTGCGGGCGCAAGCGGCTGCCTCGTCGCGCTTGCCACGCTGTCGCTTGCGGTGCCGGGCGATCTCTATGACGATTTCTACAGCGGCAACTACGTCTCAAAGTTCGCGCGCTCCGGCGTTACCGGCACGCTCGATCTGTTCACGCGCGGCTATCTGGAGTCCGATGCGTCGGCGGCCGAACGGCTGGCGGCGGGCCATGTCTGCCGGCCGGCGGCGCGGCCGCCGCACATCGTCATGGTGTTCGACGAGTCGAGCTTCGACGCCAGCGCGCTGCCGGGCGTCAAGCTTCCGCCGGGCTACAAGGATCATTTCCGTTCGTTCGACGGGCGGCAGCGCACGCTGCTGGTCGAAGTCGCGGGCGGCCCGAGCTGGTACACCGAATACAACGTGCTGGCGGGCTTGTCGGTGCGGTCCTACGGCCGGTTCGCCGACTTCGTCACGCGCATTGCCACCGACCGCGTCGAACGCGGCCTGCCGCGCGCGCTCGCGGACTGCGGCTACCGCACCTTCAGTCTCTATCCGATGCTGGGCGCGTTCGCCAACGCCCGCGGCTTCCAGACCACGTCAGGCATCCAGACCTTCCTCGACTCGCGTTCGCTCGGCGCGCAGGGCGTGGAGCCCGACAGCTTCTTCTACGATGCGGCCGCGCGCCTGATCGAACGCGAGCGCGGCGAGCAGCCGCTGTTCCTGTTCGTCTACACGACTGCGAACCACTTCCCGTGGAACTTCCGTTTCCGTCCGGAGCTCACGCCGGACTGGCGCGACACCGGCAATCCCCTTGAGGTCGACGAATACATCCGCCGCCAGGCGATGAGCGCGCGCGACTATCGCGCCTTCGTCGACCGCCTCAAGCGCGACCTGCCGAACGATCCGATTCTGATCGTGCGCTTCGGCGACCATCAACCGAGCTTCGCCAAGCGGCTGGTCGATCCCGCGCTCGACGACTCGGTCCTGGCGCGGCGCATCGCCGAGGCCGACCCTCGATACCTTTCCACCTACTACGCCGTTGAGGGCATCAACACGCGCCCCGCCGATCTTTCGTCGGCGCTCGACGTGCTCGACGCGCCTTATCTGCCGCTGGTCGTGCTGGAGGCCGCCGGCCTGCCGCTCGACCCGTCGTTCGCAGAGCAGCGGCGCATCCTCAATCGCTGCAACGGCCTGTTCTACCGCTGCGGCGACGGGGCCGAGGCGCGGCGCTTCAACCGGCTGCTGATCGACGCCGGCCTGATCAAGCGGCTCTGATGAGCGAAACCGCCGTCAAAGTCGCCGTCACGCCGCCGCGCGCTAGTTCGCGCTGGCCCGGCGTCGCGTTCGTGCTCGTGCTGCACGCCGCGGCGCTGCTCACCATGTTCTGGACCGAGAACCGCTGGTACACCCAAGTCGTCTATCTGCTGGTCTGGGGCTTTCTCAACGGCGCGTTCCTGTTTCTGCTGCGCCGGCCGGCGATTTCGGCGGCGTTGTCGCTGGCGCTGATCCAGCTCGTTATCGCGCTGTCGCAGTTCAAGTTCTCGGTGGTCTGGCTGACGCTCAACTTCTTCGACATTCTGATCGTCGATCCCGACACGGTCTCTTACCTGTTCGGAATCTTCCCGGGCCTGCGCACGACGGTGCTGATCGGCGCGGCGCTCGCCGCCGCCGCGGCTGTCCTGATGTGGTGGCTCGATCCGTTCCGGGCGCTGCGCATGCGCTCGGCGCTTGCGGGCTCGATGTGCCTCGTGGGCATCGTCGGGCTGTCGTTCGCCAACCCGGAGGAGGAGTGGGAGAACTTCGTCAGCGCCAACCACGTCTCGAAATTTGCGCGTTCGGGTGTGGCCGCGATGTCCGGGCTGGTGACGAACGGCTGGCTTGAGTCGGATGCGGAAGCGGTCGGCCGCCTGCAGGCGGAGGCCGAGCCTTGCGTTGCGGCCGGCAAGCGCCCGCATATCGTGATGGTGCTCGACGAGTCGAGCTTCGACATGTCCGCGGCGCCCGGCGTGAAGCTGCCCGCGGACTACAAGCGCCACTTCGAATCGCTCGACGGCAAGCGCCGGTCGCTGCTGGTGGAGAGCACCGGCGGGCCGACGTGGTACGCCGAGTACAACGTGCTGACCGGGCTTTCGACGCGCTCGTTCGGCCGCAACCAGTATTTCGTCACGCGCATCGCCGCCGGCCGCGTGCAGCGCGGCCTGCCCAAGGCGCTGCGGCATTGCGGCTACCGGACCTTCACGCTCTATCCCGCGCACAACGCGTTCCTGAGCGCGGGCCGCTTCCAGGCCGGAACCGGCGTGGAGCGCATGATCGACTACCGCCAGCTCGGCATGGGCGACGTCGAGCCGGATTCGTTCTTCTACGACCGTGCCGCCGACCTGATCCGCCGCGAGCGCGGCGACAATCCGCTGTTCCTGTTCGTCTACACGGTTGCCAATCACTTTCCCTGGTACACGACATATCGGCCCGACCTGACGCCGGATTGGCGTCCGCTCGGCAACGAATCCGACGTCGACGAATACATTCGCCGCCAGACCATGAGCGCGAGGGACTATCGTGCGTTCGTCGAGCGGCTCAAGCGCGAGTTCCCGGGCGAACCGTTCCTGATCGTTCGGTTCGGCGACCACCAGCCGACGATCTCCGCCAAGGTGATCGATCCGGCGGCGGACGAGGAGACGACCGCACGCCGGATCAGGATCTACGATCCGCGCTACTTCACGACCTACTATGCGATCGATGCGATCAATCATAAGCCGCCCGACCTGTCGTCGGCGGCCGCCAAGCTCGACGCGGCCTATCTGCCCATCGTCATCCAGGAGGCGGCGGGCGTCCCGCTCGATCCGTCGTTCCGCGAGCAGAAGCGAATATTCAACCGCTGCTACGGCCTGTTCTATTCCTGCGCGGGCGGCGCGGAGGCGCGCCGCTTCAACCGGCTGTTGATCGACGCCGGGTTGATCAAGGGTTTGTAATCCCGCTAGATGCCCGGTGGTCCGATTATAACATTCGCCTCCCGTTGCAGCACGCGCGGTTGCGAATGTTGGAATCAAAGAACCGCTGGCAAGTATAGATACCAGTGGAGTGTGGATTTGACATTCGCTTCGCGAATTTGCGTCGATTTGAATAGCGAATGTCAAATCCGCTCCACTGGCGAGAGGAAGGCGAGATGGGCGAGACAGCCGCCGTTGCACTGAGCGAAGTCAGCATCGCGTTTCGTCTCGCCGACGGCGGCGCCTACGAGGCGGTCCAGAGCGCCACGCTCAACGTCGAAGACGGCGAATTCGTCGCCATCGTCGGCCCGACTGGCTGCGGCAAGACCACGCTGCTCAACGTCGCCGCCGGGCTGTTCCCGCCCTCGCACGGGCGCGCGGAAATTTTCGGCGCGGGTCTCGACGGACTCAACGGGCAGGCCGGCTACCTGTTCCAGCAGGAGGCGCTGTTTCCCTGGAAGACCGCGCTGGAGAACGTCGCCATCGGGCTTGAGGTCGCGGGCACGCCGCGCACCGAGGCGCGGTATCGCGCGCAGGACTGGCTCACGCGCGTGGGGCTCGGCGCATTTGCCGAACGCTATCCGCATATGCTGTCCGGCGGGCAGCGCAAGCGCGTGGGACTTGCGCAGGTGCTGATCCGCGATCCGAAGATTTTGCTGATGGACGAGCCGTTCGGTCCGCTCGACGCCCAGACCCGGCAGATCATGGGCAACCTGCTGCTGGAACTGTGGAGCGCCGACCGCAAGGCGGTGATGTTCGTCACCCACGATCTGGAAGAGGCGATCGCCTTGTCCGACCGCGTCGTCATCATGTCGGCCGGACCGTCGGCGCGCATCATGGGCGACTGGCGGGTGCCGTTGCCGCGGCCGCGCGACATCGCCGAGGTCAAGCTCGAACGCGCGTTTCACGAGCTGCATCGCGAAATCTGGCAGGCGCTGAAGGACGAGGTGATGAAGGGCTACGCCCAGACGGGGGGCGGGTGATGCCGTCGCGCCCGACCCTCATCGCCCTGCAACTGCTCGTCGCCGTGGTTGCGATCGCGATCTGGCACGTGTTCAGCACCGTTCCGATCTTCGGCGCGAAGCTGCTGCCGCCATTCTTCTTCTCGACGCCCACTGACGTCGCCTCGCGCATCGTGAAGTGGTTCGTGGAAGGCACGATCTGGAAGCACCTCTGGATCACGTTGCTGGAAGCCACGCTCGCCTTCGTGATCGGCTCGGTTGCGGGCGTTCTGATCGGCTTCTGGTTCGCGCGCAAGCCGCTGATCAACGCGATCTTCGACCCCTATGTAAAAATGATGAACGCGCTGCCGCGCGTCGTGCTGGCGCCGATCTTCGCGCTGTGGCTGGGCTTAGGCATCTGGTCCAAGGTCGCGCTCGGCGTCACGCTGGTGTTCTTCATCGTGTTTTTCAACGTCTATCAGGGCGTCAAGGAAGTCAGCCCGACCGTTCTCGCCAACGCCCGCATGCTCGGCATGAGCGAGCGCCAGCTGATGCGGCACGTCTACTGGCCGTCGGCGCTGTCGTGGATGTTCTCCTCGCTGCACACGTCGGTGGGCTTCGCCGTGGTCGGCGCGGTGGTGGGCGAATATCTCGGCTCGGCGGCGGGCCTGGGCTACATCATCCAGCAGGCCGAAGGCACTTTCGACGTCGCGGGCGTGTTCGCCGGGATGTTCGTGCTGGCGGCGTTCGTGATCGTGATCGACGGCTGCGTGACCCTGATTGAGAAGCGGCTGCTGGTCTGGCGGCCGGTTGCGGCGGAGACGCGGACGACCTAGCCGCCGGGCCATGGCGGTTTTATAAATGGACCCAGGCGAATTCCGGCTCCCCGCGGGGGAGCCATTCGGAGGATACCCATGAAGCTTGTGAAGTTCGTGTTCGGGGCGCTTGCGCTCTGCGTGACGCTCTCCGGCTCAGCCAACGCCCAGGCGGTGGAGAAGCCCAACCTGACGCTCGGCGTCGGCGGCAAGGGGCTGCTGTACTATCTCCCGCTGACGCTCGCGGAACGCCTCGGCTACTTCAAGGACGAGGGCCTGACGCTCACCATCAACGACTTCGCCGGCGGCGCGCAGTCGCTGCAGTCGCTGGTCGGCGGCTCGGTCGATGTGGTGGCGGGCGCCTACGAGCACACCATCCGGATGCAGGCCAAGGGCCAGGACATCCGCGCGGTGATCGAGCTCGGCCGCTTCCCCGGCATCGTGCTGGCGGTGAAGAAGGACAAGGCGGCGCAGGTGAAAAGCTTCGCCGATTTGAAGGGCATGAAGATCGGCGTCACCGCGCCGGGCTCCTCGACCAATTTCTTCGTCATGTATCTCATGGCCAAGGCGGGCCTGAAGCCGACCGACGCCTCCTACATCCGTGTCGGCGCGGGGCCGACCGCGGTCGCCGCCGTCAAGCGCGGCGAGATCGACGCCATCGTCAATCTCGATCCGGTCATCACCAAGCTGGTGCAGGACGGCGACATCGTCGTGATCGCCGACAGCCGCACCCAGGAAGGCAACCAGAAGCTGTTCGGCGGCAACAACCCGGCGGCGGTGATCTACCTCAAGCAGGATTTCATCCAGAAGAACCCGGTGACCGTGCAGCGCATCGTCAACGCGCACTACAAGGCGCTGAAGTGGCTGGAGAAGGCCTCCGCCGAGGACGTCGCCAAGACGGTGCCCGAGGCCTATTACATCGGCGACCGCGCGCTCTACATCAGCGCGTTCAACGCCTCGCGTCCGATGTACTCCCGGACCGGCCTGATCCCGCCGAAGGGTATGCAAAACGCCAACGAGATGCTGGTGCTGTTCGACAAGGAGGTCGCCGACGCCAAGGTCGATCTGGGCAAGACCTTCGACGACCGGTTCGTGAAGAAGGCGGCGGGAATGTGAGCCATCTCGCCAAGTGATCGCTTCAATCACAACATTGCGCTGGATGTGGCGGCTTGGCGGGGACTAAGGTTCCCGCCGAACTGTTCGAGGGCTGAGTTGCGTTCCCCGCGCGCGATGCAGCGCTTAGCGCAGCGAAGCGATGCATCGCAGACGCGGGGTCCCGGTTTATCGACCAACCGGGGTCCCGGGTCTGCAGCGCACCACTTCGTGCTGCGCTGCGCCCGGGACACGCTCGCTGTGCCATGAACATCCTCGCCGTCCAGTCCCACGTGGCCTACGGCCACGTCGGCAATTCCGCCGCCGTGTTCGCCTTGCAGCGGCTGGGCGTGGAAGTCTGGCCGGTGCATACGGTGCAGTTCTCCAACCACACCGGCTACGAGACTTTCCGCGGACGCGCGTTCGACGCAGCCCTCATCCGCGACGTGGTGCAGGGCCTTTCCGAACGCGGCGCGCTGGCGCGCTGCGACGCGGTGCTGTCGGGCTACCTGGGGACGGCGGAGATCGGCGAGGCAATCCTCGATGCGGTCGAGCAGGTGAAGCGCGCCAATCCCGATGCAGTTTATTGTTGCGACCCGGTGATGGGCGACTCCGCGAAGGGCGCGTTCGTGCCCGATGCCGTAGCGGATTTCATCGTCAATCGTACGGTTCCCGCCGCCAGCATCGTCACGCCGAACCATTTCGAGCTCGACCGCATCGCCGGGCGTGCGAGCCGGACGCTGTCCGAGGCAATTGCCGCCGTCGACGCCGTGCGGGCGCGGGGGCCGAAGGCGGTTCTGGTAACGTCGCTCGTCTGCGCCGACACGCCGCCCGATGCCGTCGACATGCTGGCCTGCGACGCCGCGGGCCGTCATCGCCTGCGCACGCCAAGGCTCAAGGTTGCCGCCAACGGCGCGGGCGATCTCATCGCGGCCTTGTTTCTTGCGCACCATCTACGTTCGCGCTCGGCGTCCGAGGCGCTGTCTCGCTCCGCGTCGTCGGTGTTCGGCGTGCTGAGCCGGGCCAGCGAGACCGGAGAGATGCCGCTGATCGATGCGCAGGACGAGCTTGTCGATCCGAGCCGCATGTTCCACGCCGAACCCGTGTGAGGTCCCGATGAAACGCCGCTTCTTCACCCTCGATGTGTTTACCGCGACGCGCATCGCCGGCAATCCGCTCGCCGTGGTGCTGGAGCCGGGCGGACTCGATGACGCTGCGATGCAGACCATCGCGCGCGAGTTCGGCCATCCCGAGACCGTGTTCGTGTTCAAGCCGGACGATCCCGCGCACCGCGCCAGGCTTCGCATCTTCACGCCGGGCCGCGAAATCCCGTTCGCCGGTCATCCGACCGTCGGCACCGCGGTGCTGATGGCGCATCTCGACGGCGGCGCGGGCAAGCGCGACTTGGTGCTTTCCGAGCGCATCGGCCCGGTGTCCTGCACCGTTGCGCCGGGCGGGGAGGGCGGCGAGGCGAGCTTCGTCGTGCCGCGCCTGCCGGAGCGGCTTGGCGGCGTCCGCAATCCGACGGCGCTGCCCTCGGCACTGTCGCTCGCGCCAAGCGACGTCGGTTTCGACGGCCATGCTCCGGCCAATTGGACGGCGGGCAACTCATTTACCTTTGTGCCGGTGCGCGGCCTCGACGCGATCCGCCGCGCGCGGCCCGATCCGTCGAACTGGGCCGCGGCCTTCGGACCGGACGATCCGCACGGCGCGTTCCTCTACTGCCGGGAGACTGCCGATCCGGCGCATCACTTTCATGCCCGCATGTTCGCGCCGGCGATGGGCGTCAACGAGGACCCCGCGACCGGTTCGGCCGCGGCGGCGTTCGCCGGCATTCTCGCAGCAGGCGGACCTTCCGACGGCGAGCACGGCTTCGTCATCGAGCAGGGCTACGAGATGGGCCGTCCGAGCCTGATCAACCTGTCGTTGGCGATGCGTTCAGGCGCGCTCGCGCAGGCAAAGGTCGGTGGCAACGCGGTGATCGTCACCGAGGGAACGATCGAAGCGTGATCGGCGGGCTGTCCAAACCGCTCGTTTCCGCGAAAGCGGGAGCCCAGCGTAAGATGCAGAGGCGAATGCCGTGTGTCCCCTGGGTTCCCGCTTTCGCGGGGACGAGCGGCGCTGCTGTCGGCTCGACCCGAGCTTGCCTTGTTGCCGCATTGGTATAGCGTGCGCGGCCATGGAATTCGGCGTTTTCGATCATCTCGACCGCAGCCGCTCGGCGCTCGCGGACTATTACGAGGAGCGGCTTCAGGTCGTCGAGGCGTTCGACCGCGCGGGCTTTCACGCCTATCACGTCGCCGAGCATCATTCGACGCCGCTCGGCATGGCGCCGTCGCCGAGCGTCTATCTCGCCGCGGTCGCGCAGCGCACGAAGCGGCTGCGCTTCGGCCCGATGATCTACGCACTGCCGCTCTATCATCCGCTGCGGATGATCGAGGAAATCTGCATGCTCGACCAGATGAGCGGCGGCCGCCTCGACGTCGGCTTCGGCCGCGGCGCTTCGCCGATCGAACTGGAGTTGTTCGGCGTCGATCCGGGCGAGGCGCGCGACATCTACGACGAGGCGATGGCGGTCATCACGCAAGGGCTTTCGTCGCCGGAGCTGAGCCACCGCGGCAGGTTGTTCAACTACGACAAAGTGCCGATGGCGCTGGAGCCGTTCCAGAAGCCGCACCCGCCGCTGTGGTACGGCGTGCACGCCAACGACAGCGCGGCGCGCAGCGCCAGGCAGGGGCTGAACGTCATCAGCCTCGACGCGGTCGAAGCCACGCGCGGCTTCAGCGAGCACTACCGCGCGGCCTGGAAGGAGAGCGGCCGCGCGGGCCCGATGCCGAAGTTCGGCCTCGGCCGCTTTGTGGTGGTTGCCGATACCGACGCCGAGGCGGTCAAGCTCGCCGAGCGCGCCTACCCGATGTGGTACGAGAGCTTCTATTACCTGTTCAAGGTGTTCGACCGGATGCCCAACCATCCGCGGCCGCCGACCTATCGCGAGATCATGGCCGATACGCGCGGCATCGCCGGCTCGCCCGCGACCGTCACCGACGTCATCCGCAAGCAGATGACGGATTCCGGTGCGGACTATTTCGTCGGCCAGTTCACCTTCGGCGACATGACGCTTTCCGAGACGCTGCGCTCGGTCGGGCTGTTCGTCGAAAAGGTGATGCCGGAATTGCGCGCTACGTCTTGATCGCGCTTGCGAATTCGTGGCGATCGAAAAACTTATCCCCGCTCCGGAATCCGGCCTTATCATTCCTGCGTCTTGCTCCTTCGAAGGCGCCGTCGATCGCGGCGCTTGATGAGAGAGCAGGGTGCGGCCGCCGACAACGCGTGCCGCGTGGAGCGTCGGGAAGGCGCCCAGGGTCCTCTTCGCCGGAGGACCCGTGCGTCCCGCCAGACGCACGGCCGGTCGCGCCAGACCGGTCGGAGAGCCCCCGATAGCGGCTCTCCGGGCGCTTTCCCGGCGCTCCATCCCCTCGTTTCGAGGGGCAGCGGAAAACGGGAGGCGGGCTTTGCGGGACGCCCGAAAAACCAAGTCCCCGCCCAGCGGAGCGTTGGCTTGCAATGCGCGGCAGTCGTCCAGCCACCCTTGCGGCCCAGCCGTCCCATCCGCTACATAGGCCCATCCGAGCGGCCAGGGTTAACGCGGACTTAACCGCGGTTTGCGATCCTGGACCCGCCGGATTTGAGGATGTTGGCAATGCCGACGCGCCCATTCATCTGCGCGATCGCTCCGGGGGCCGAAAAGGCCCAGCCGGCTCATGCCCGCATTCTCGGCGGTCTCCTGCTGCTTATCCGCCCCTGAGGGCCGGCTGGGCGCTTGCGCCTGGGCACTCAGGGGTCTTCCGAACCAGCAGGAACCCAGAGCGCCCGTATAATGGGCGCATAGCGAAAAGGACCATTCCCATGACCACGCAGGCTCAGTCCGACAAGGACCGCGTCGTCATCTTCGACACCACCTTGCGCGACGGCGAACAATGCCCGGGCGCGACCATGACGCACGAAGAGAAGCTCGAAGTCGCCGAGCTGCTCGACGACATGGGCGTCGACATCATCGAGGCCGGTTTCCCGATCGCCTCGGAGGGCGACTTCGCCGCCGTCCAGGAGATCGCGACCCGCTCCAAGAACGCCGTGATCTGCGGCCTCTCGCGCGCGGCGCCGAAGGACATCGACCGCTGCGCCGAAGCGATCAAGCCCGCGAAGCGCCGGCGCATCCATACCTTCCTGTCCACCTCGCCGGTGCACATGAAGTACAAGCTCCAGAAGGAGCCGCACGAAGTCCTCGAAATGGTGATCGCGCAGGTGACGCGTGCGCGAAGCCACACCGACGACGTCGAGTGGTCGGCGGAGGACGCGACCCGCACCGAGCACGATTTCCTGTGCCGCTGCGTGGAGGCCGCGATCAAAGCCGGCGCCACCACGATCAACATTCCCGACACGGTCGGCTACACCGTGCCGGAGGAATACTTCGCGCTCATGAAAATGCTGCGCGAGCGCGTGCCGAACTCCGACCAGGCGCGCTTCTCGGTGCATTGCCACAACGACCTCGGCATGGCGGTGGCGAACTCGCTCGCGGGCGTGAAGGCCGGCGCGCGGCAGATCGAATGCACCATCAACGGCATCGGCGAGCGGGCGGGCAACGCGGCGCTCGAAGAGGTCGTGATGGCCATGAGAGTACGCAACGACGTGCTGCCGTATTCGACCGGGATCGACGCCACGATGCTGACGCGCGCCTCCAAGCTCGTGTCGGCGGCGACCTCGTTCCCGGTGCAGTACAACAAGGCGATCGTCGGGCGGAACGCGTTCGCGCACGAGAGCGGTATCCACCAGGACGGCATGCTCAAGCACACCCAGACCTACGAAATCATGACGCCGGAGACGGTCGGCGTGAAGCAGACCTCGCTGGTGATGGGCAAGCACTCCGGCCGTCACGCCTTCGAGCACAAGCTCGAGGAACTCGGCTACAAGGTCTCGTCGAACCAGCTCGAAGACGCCTTCGTTCGCTTCAAGGCGCTGGCCGACCGCAAGAAGCAGATCTACGACGAGGACATCGAAGCCCTCGTTGACGAGGAGATCGCGCACGCGCAGGACCGCGTCAAGCTCGTCTCGCTGTCGGTGATCGCCGGCACCCGCGGCCCGCAGCGCGCCACCATGAAGCTCGACATCGAGGGCCGCGTGGCGCTCGAAGAGTGCGAGGGCAACGGCCCGGTGGACGCGATCTTCAACTGCATCAAGGCGCTGGTGCCGCACGAGGCGGTGCTGGAGCTCTACCAGGTGCATGCGGTGACCGAGGGCACCGACGCGCAGGCCGAGGTGTCGGTGCGGCTTTCGGACAAGAGCGGCCGCTCGGTGACGTCGCGCGGCTCCGATCCGGATACGCTCGTTGCTTCGGCGAAGGCCTATCTCGGCGCGCTCAACAAGCTGATGGTGCGCCGTCAGAAGGGCGGCATCGCGGTCGGCGAAGCGCGGGTGCATTCGACCGACGCGGGTTGAAGCGTACAAGCGTTCGAAACGTTCGCCGCGCCCTCATTCGGGCGCGGCGTTTGCGTCTCAGCCACAATCGTGCCGCATCGCTGAACGCGCGTTCAATATTTGCGCGTACTGAAACGAATTACATCTTTGTCATGACCAAACTTTAACTTGCTCCGCGCGGCGCACGCACCACTATTGGCATCATCCAACAACGCCACTGGAGCGTGACAATGATCAAGACAATTGCTGCGGGAGCGATCGCTCTCACCGTCGCGGGTGCGGGTATTGCGCTCGCACAACAGGACCGGCCGCGCGGCGACGGGCCGCGTTTCCGCCCGAGCGCCGAAGACGTCGCAGCCTTCGCCGACGCGCGCATCGCCGCGCTGAAGGCCGGGCTCAAGCTCACCGCCGAACAGGAGAAGCACTGGCCCGCGGTCGAGGCCGCGTTGCGCGACCTCGGCAAACAGCGTGCGGACCGCATGAAGGAGCGATTCGAACGCCGGGCCGAGCACCGCGAGGCACGCCGCGGCGGCGAACGCGACCGCACCGGCGCCGACGCCATCGAGCGCATGCGCCGCGGCGCCGACGCCATGGGCACGCGTTCGGCCGCGCTCAAGAAGCTCGCCGACGCCGCCGAGCCGCTCCACAAGAGCCTCGACGACGGCCAGAAGCGCCGCTTCGCCATGCTGCTGCGGATGGGCGGCCGGGACGGCCACGGCGGCGGCCGCCACTGGCACCGCCGCGCCGAATCCGGGCGCTGAGGCAACGGTAGCCGCGGCGGCGGGCGACCTCCCCGACGTTTCGCCGCTCGCGAAGAGGCCGCCGGCAACCCCCGGCGGCCTTTGACTTTTCGGGCGCAATGGTTACCTGGGGCTTTGCTGGACAGCCCCGCATCGCTTTGCTACACGACGCCGGTGCTGCGGGCTCCCCGTAGCCACGGCCCGGGCGCATAGCTCAGTTGGTAGAGCAGCTGACTCTTAATCAGCGGGTCCAAGGTTCGAGTCCTTGTGCGCCCACCAATCCTTCCGGTCCGATAACCAAAAATCCGCGCTTGCCGTGTCCGGTCACGCTCCGGGAATGACCGGCAGCAGCACATAGTTCGGTTTGTCCGGCCCGAAGTGCAGCGTGTTGGTGCCGCCGAACACCTCGGCCGGACGGTCCTTCGGATGCACGTGCAGGAATGGGCCGACGCCGGTGAGCGTGTACTTCACGCCGTCGAGCGTCAGCGGCGGGCCGTCGTAGGCGTAGTCCCTGCCGCGCACGGCTAGCCCGATGCGGTAGCCGGGCGGCACGACGATGCAGGTCGGCCAGATTTCGACGTCGAGTTCGACCGGTTCGCCGGGCTTGAGCGGCCGGGCTTCGTCGTGGGTGTGCCAGGGCCGGTAGGGCAGGGACTTCACGGGATCGAGCTTGCGGTGCGAAGCGCGCAGCCAGCCATTGGCGATCGGCGTGCGCGGATCGTTGGAGCCGATGAAGGTGACCTCCTTGCCCTGCGGATCGAACACGCGCAGCACCAGGAACACGTCGGCGTCGGCGGTCGACGACGACAGGTGGAGCTTCGCAGCGAGCGGCCCGGTGATCTCCATCGGTGCGGCGAGCGGCGGCGTAAGGAACACCTTGCCGTCACCCAAAGCCTCGTAGCTCAGCGTCGTCGTGCGCCTGGGATCGTTGCGGACCAGGCTCATGTGCTGCGGGTCGAGATAAAATTTGGTCCATTGCGTGCGCGCGAGCGGCCACTCGCTCTCATGCCGCTGGACGAACTTTTCGCCGGGATGCCGGATCTGGAGTTGCACGCGCGGCTGCTTGTCCCAGCCGGTGTCCTCGCCCTTGAGGAAGTGGCCGAAGAAGCGCTTCTGAAGGTTGACGCCGTAGTTGGTGTAGAAATGCGTCCAGTGCGCGTCGCCGTGCGCTTCGAGCCATTTCTGCTTCGACGCGGCCGCAACATAGCCCTCGAAATTGCCGCGCGGGTGCAGGCCCTGGCCGCCCCAGTTGGCGGCGCTCAGCAGCGGCAGGTCGATCTTGGCGAAGTCCGGCGTGCGCTCGCGGCAGGCTTCGTCGTCAAACGGATGGTCGAGGATGAACCGCTCGATGTCGCGGCGGTTCTTCTTCAACTCCTCGTCGCTCAGAGTCGGTGGTCCCGAGACCAGCTCGCCGGTAACGCGGCTGCGCAGCCCGCGCTCGCCAAGGCCGTGTTGCGCGCGGTGGAAGGCGCGCGGATACAGGTTGTCCAGGAATCCGCAGTAGATGCCGCCGTGCCGGATGAACTCGCGATAGAAGTCGGCGGCGCCTTCCCAGATGCAGAGTGCGACAAGATGCGGCGGCTTGTGCTGTGCGACGTACCACTGATTTGAGGCGTAGTACGAAATGCCATTCATCCCAACCTTGCCGTTGCACCAAGGCTGGGCCGCGGCCCATTCGATGCAGTCGTAGATGTCCTTCGTCTCGCGCGTCGACCAGGGATCGAGGTAGCCCGGCGAGCGGCCGGAGCCGCGCGCGTCGATCCGCAGGCATACATAGCCGTCCGGCACCCATTTCTCCGGGTCGACCAGCTCCCAGACCTGGTACTTGCAGGTCGAACCCTCCGCGACCTCCGGAAACGCCGCGATCATGCGGTCCCAGGCGCTCTTGTTGCCTTCCTGGAATGCCAGACCCTTCCCGAACGCGCCGTAGGTGAAGATCACCGGCGCGGGCTTGCCGTCGAGCGGCCGGAAAACGTCGGCACGCAGAACGACGCCGTCGTCCATCGGGATCGGGACGTCCCAATCGATCTGCATTCCGTCACGGACTTCGGATTTGGTGGTGATTGTGTCGCCGCCCATCGTCTGCGGTCCCGTCCCTATGATCGCCGCAATGCCCGCACCGAAGGCGCGGCCAGCCTCGCTTGGTACATCATGCATGCAATGGCGGACAATTCACCATGGCGCAGAGCTGCGTGCACATGGATGCGACGAAGGGCATGCCCGTTTCACCCGGTGAGATCGCGGGGCGGTGCGGCACGTTCGCGCCTCGACAGTGCAGGCCGGCGCTGCGATAATTGCCGCAAGGCGGCGCCGGCAAGGCGCGGCGCACATCTGGGGCCGGCAATCGCCGCAAGAGCTTGAACGGCCGCTCCGATCGACGAGGGAGAGAGTCACAATGACCCTGCAAAGCGTGTTGCCCCGTATCGCCTGGCGCCTGCGCGGCGGCGCTGCGCTCAGCGTTGCCGCCGCCGCCATCGCCGCTGTTGCGGTCGTAGCGCCCAGTGCCGTCCACGCGCAAGCGTATCCGACGAAGCCCATCAAGCTGCTGGTCGGGTTCGCGCCCGGCGGGCCGACCGACATCCTGGCGCGGGTCGTCGGCCAGGCCATGAGCAAGACGATCGGCGAGCAGATCGTGGTCGAGAACCGCACCGGCGCAGGCGGTAACATCGCAACCGAGGCGGCCGCGCGCGCCGAGCCCGACGGCTACACCATCCAGATGACGCTGATGAGCAGCGCCATCAACGAGAGCCTGTTCAAGAACTTCAAGGTCCGGTTTGCCGAGCACTTCGAGCCGATCGGCGGTATCGCTTCGACCGGCCTGGTATTGCTGGTGCATCCCTCGCTCGGCGTCAACAACGTCCAGGACCTGATCAAGCTTGCCAAGTCCAAGAAACCTGGCGAACTGCTCTATGCCAGCGCGGGCGCCGGGACCGCGACGCACCTCGCCGCCGAACTGTTCAACACGACGGCTGGCGTGAAGCTCAATCCGGTGCATTACCGGGGCGGCGGCGACACGCTGAAGGACCTGCTGTCGGGCGAGATGAAGATCATGTTCTCGACCATGCCGCCCGTGATCGGGTTCGTGAAGGAGGGCAGGCTCAAGGGCATCGCCACGACCGGGCTCAAGCGCGATCCGCTGCTGCCCGACCTTCCGACCATCGCCGAGTCCGGCATGCCGGGTTTCAACGTGCCGCTCTGGTTCGGCCTCGCCGCGCCGAAGGGCACTCCGAAGCCCGTGCTGGCGAAGTTGAATGCCGAGCTCAAGAAGGCGCTCGACATGCCCGACGTGAAGCAAGTGCTGGACAAGCAGGGCTTCGCACCGATGGTCATGGACCCGGAAACGTTCCGGAAGTTTTACATCGCCGAAGCGGCGAAGTGGGCCAAGGTCGTCGAAGCGACGGGCCTCGCCCGCTGACCGCCGAACGGCCGTTCGACGCAATGTGGCGGCTCCCTTCGGGGAGCCGCTTTTATTTCGGGTGAGACGTTCAGAACGTCTGCGCGTCGTTCTCTTCGCCGTCGCGGCAGGTCTTGGCCTGCGGGAACACCTTTCGGATGGCGAACATGGCGATCTGTTCGTCCTGCATGGACTTCACGCCGGACACGCCGATCGCGCCGATGATGTCGCCATCGACGATGATCGGCAGTCCGCCCTGGGCCGCGATGAAAGGGAACGTGATGTAGGCCTTGTGGCGCTCTTCGATCCAGCGCTCCCAGACGGCGCTGGGCCGGCAGGTCATGGCCGAGGTGGTGGCCTTGGCGATGGCGATCTGGTCGTTGCCCGGCCGGGCGCCGTCCATGCGGTGCACCGCCACGATCCGCCCGCCGTCGTTCAGGATCGCGATCACGACCTCCCACTTGTTGCGCCGCGCCTCGTCCTCCGCCGCTTCGAGCAGCTTCTTGGCGTCGTCGAGCGTCAGCGCGGGCTTCATCCGCATGATGTGTTCCTCGTCCAAGTCCTGGTCCTGCGGGCGGGCGGGCATCGTGCCCCGCGGCGGAATCGGGCGTCAAGCGCTCGAAATTCAGTTCCGCCATCTGGAATCAGTTGATTCCGTTGCGTAGAATGCAATTCCGTTGGCTTGACGGGCTTCGTGCGGCCACGCCATCGTGCCGCCCGCGTCCATAGCGGCGATCGAAGACGGCGCACGCAGCCGGGGCGCTGCGGCCAGCAGCGGTGCGACGGATGCCGGAACTGCCCGGCGCAGGGAGGAAGGTCGAGGTGCCGCGATGACGATCGTCAAGGGCAGGATTGCCTGTTCCCATTTTGCGGACAGCAAGTGGGAGAAGAAGGGACTGCGGGGCTTTCTCGAGTACCGCGATCTCGGCGTCACCGATGCGAGCCAGGGGCGTTTTGCCGCCAACGTCGGCCGCGCACTGCATGCGCACCGGCCGGGCCAGGAGGCGCCGATGCACGTTCACAAGGTCGGCTTTCACCTGACCTACGTGCTCAAGGGCTGGTCGCGTTCGTATTACGAGGGCCTCGGCGAAGTGGTGCTGCGCGCCGGCGACTGCCTGACCTACGAGGGCGACCTTCCGCAGGCGCACGTCGAATACTCGGAGGACTTCGAAGTGTTGCAGGTGACCATGCCCGCGGATTTTCCGACCACGCCGCTTGATATGCCCGTCCCAGGCAAGGATTCAAAGACATGAGCGCGACCGGCATTCATGCCAGATCCGCCGCCGCGCCGCGGCCGCGCGACATGCTTGAAACGATCTCGGACGACTTTCGCGCCCAGACCGGCAAGGACCGCAACTTCATCGAGCCGCTGGCCCGCGGCCTGAGCGTGCTGCAGGCGTTTGCGCCGTCCAATGCCTGGATGGGAAACCTGGACGTTGCCGCGCGCGTCAACCTGCCGACTGCGACCGTCAATCGCCTGCTCAAGACCCTGCACCGGCTGGGCTACCTGACGTTCTCGCAGCAGCGGCGGCAGTATCGCCTGTCGGCGTCGGTTCTGAGCCTTGGATATGTCGCGGTGGCGAACAGCAACGTCCGCCAGCTGCTGCGTTCGCACATGCAGAAGCTCGCCGACAGCCTCAACGTCTTCGTGACGCTCGGCCAGCGCGACCGGCTGGACATCGTGCTGATGGAGATGTGCCACAGCAACGCGTCGATTCTCACGCTTCGGCTGGAGCCGGGTGCGCGCCTTCCCATCGCCGAAACCGCCTCGGGCTGGGCGCTGATGGCGGCGCTGCCGGACGAGGAGCGGGATTATTTGCTGGCGCACATCGAGCAGAAGCAGCGCGCGCGCTGGCCCGCGATCGAGCGCGATATCCTGCGGGCGCACGCGCAAATCAAGCGCGTCGGCTATTGCGCTGCGCTCGGTTCGTGGCGTCCGGAGATCACCACGGTCGCCGTGCCGCTGGTGCCGGCCGACCGGTCGGCGGCGCTGGTTCTGGGCTGCTCGGGCGCCAGCCCCTATCTGCCACCGAGCCGGATCACGCAGGAGATCGGTCCGACGCTTGTCGCTCTGGCCAGGCAGTTGAGCCAGGAATTGCCGGACGTGGAAATCTGAGCCATGCCGCGATCGGCAGCCTCTACACAAGGTCGGCGCCGCGGCGGTTCCGTGGGGACGCAGACGCTCGGTCGCGGGCTCGAAGTGTTGCGGGCGTTCCGTTGCGAGGCCCGGCCGCTGGGGAACCGGACCATCGCGGAGCGGACCGGTCTGCCCAAGTCCACCGTGTCGCGCATTACCAGCACCTTGGTCAGCCTCGGCTATCTGCACCGCGTTCCGGCCCTGGGCTACTACCAGCTCGGGACCGGCGTCCTGGGCATCGGCAATGCCTATCTCGAAACCTCGGAAATCCGCCGGGAGGCCATCTCCTTGATGGAACGCTTCGCGACGCGCAACGGCGTATCCGCCGGGCTCGCCGTCGGCGACGGCACCGACATCATGTATGTCGCCTGGTGCCGCAGCCCGAAGACGCTGACGTTGCGCCTCAGCGCGGGGTCGCGGCTGCCTATCGCCCGCACGGCGGTCGGCAAGGCCTATCTCTGGGCGCTGCCGCAGCTTGAGCGCCGCGAGGCGATTGCGCAAATCAAGCAGGAGGAGGGCGCCCGGGCGCGTGCGGTCATGGATCGCATCGACGCGGCATTCGAAGACCTCGACCGCTACGGCTATTGCATTTCGATTGCCGAGTATCAGAAGAACACGTTCGGCATCGGCGTGCCGCTCGTTCTGGACGACGGGCAGACCGTCATGGCCTTGAGCGCCGGAGGCGCCAAGCTCGATGTCACCGAAGTGGCTTTGCGGCGAAACGTTGCGCCCGAACTGGTCCAAACCGCGTTGCTGATCCGTGCGGCGATAGCGGAAGCGCGCGCCTCGGAATCGTGAGGCCGTTTTCGCGACGATCGGTCCTCCGATCCGATGCCTGGAGAAATTCATGAGCGACCGCTACGCCCGCTACCGTCATGTCCTGCTGGACCGGCCGCATCCGCGCGTGCTGCGGATCACCATGAACCGCCCGGACCGGCTCAACGCCATCGACCAGCCGACGCACGCGGAGGTCGCGGAAATCTGGCGCGACATCGACGCGGACCCGGACGTGTCGGCGGTGATCGTGACCGGCACCGGCCGCGCGTTCTCGGCCGGCGGCGACCTCGACATGGCGAACGACCTGGCCGACGATTTCGAGAAGCGCATCGCCGGCTGGAAGGAGGCGCGCGACCTCGTCTACAACATGATCAACTGTTCCAAGCCCATCGTCAGCGCGATCCGCGGGCCCGCGGTCGGCGCGGGTCTGGTGCTCGGCGTGCTCGCGGACATTTCGATTGCCGCGAAGGGCGCAAAGCTGATCGACGGCCACACCAAGCTCGGTGTCGCCGCGGGGGATCACGCCGCGATTGTCTGGCCGCTGCTCTGCGGCATGGCCAAGGCGAAATACTATCTGCTGACGTGCGAGACCCTGACCGGCGAGGAGGCCGAGCGCATCGGGCTGATCTCGATGGCGGTCGAGGACGCCGAGCTCGACGACGCTGCGCTGAAGGTCGCCGTGCGGCTCGCCGACGGCGCGCAGACCGCGATCCGCTGGACCAAGTATGCGCTCAATAACTGGTTGCGTTCGGCGGGCCCGACGTTCGACACGTCGCTGGCGCTGGAGTTCCTGGCCTTCACCGGGCCCGACGTGAAGGAGGGGATCGCCGCGATCAAGGAGAAGCGCGCGCCGAAGTTCAAGCCCACGTCGCCGGTGTGACCGTGGCGATCATCGACGTCCATTCGCACTGGGGGACGAAGCGCGGCTATCCGCTGCAGACCGAGCAAGAGCTGGCGCAGCAGCGCGCGACCTGGAACTCAGAGCCGACGTATCACACCGAAGCGCAGATGGCGCAATACTTCCGCGATAGCGGCGTGAAAGCGATCCTCGATTACGGCTTTACAAAGTTCCGTCCGCACGGGGAGATGCGCGAACTGCACGACCTCGCGTTCGAGACCGAACGCGCGCATCGCGACGCAATTCTCGGCCATTGGGTGCATATCGATCCGACAATGGGCGCGGACGGCGTGCGCGAATTGCGCCGTTGCGTCGACAAGAAAATCGGATTTCTTGGCTACGGCGTATCCGGCTCGCTGTCGCCTCCGGCGAGCGACCCGTCCTACGATCCCTTTTACAAGCTCTGCATCGAGGCCGGCATTCCGGTGCTGATCTTCGTCGGCACGACGGGCCTTGGCGCGGGCCTGCCGGGCGGGGGCGGGGTGATCCTCGACCATTGCCATCCGCGGCATCTCGATCTGGTTGCGGCGCGCTATCCTGAGCTGAAGATGGTGGCTGCACGCCCCGGCTGGCCGTGGCAGGCCGAGACCATCGCGGTGCTCATGCACAAGCGCAACATCTGGTACGAGTTGCACGGCTGGTCGCCGAAGTACCATTCGCCGGAGCTCAAGCACGAGATTCCGCGCCGGCTGAAGGACCGCATCCTGTTTGCCGCCGACTACCCGCTGTTCACCTACGAGCGGCTGATCCGCGACTGGCGGGCGGAGGGCTATCCGGAGGACGTGCTGGACCGGATATTTCATCGCAACGCCGAGCGGTTCCTGGACGAGTTGGGCGTGCCATGGAACTGAGCCTCAAGGGCAAGATCGCGATCGTCGGCGGCGCCAGCATGGGCATCGGTTACGGCATTGCGCGCATGCTGGCTGCCGAAGGCGCGCGGGTGGCGATGACCGCCCGCCGCGAGCCCGCGCTGCGCGAGGCTGCCGAGCGGCTGCGCGCGGAAACGGGAACGGAGGTGCTGCCGGTGCAGGCCGACAGCCGCCGCGCCGACGACTGCAAGCGCGTCGTCGAGACCGTGGTCGCGCAGTGGGGCGGTGTCGACATCCTGGTCAACAACGACGGCGCGCCGCCGCTCGGCGATATCATGAGTTTCGACGACGCCGCCTGGCAGAAGGCGATGGAGCAGAATTTCATGTATGTGGTGCGGATGGTGCGCGGGACCGTGCCGCACATGAAGGCGCGTGGCGGCGGCGGGATCGTCAACATCAGTGCGATTTCGGCGATCCAGCCGATCGCGGGCTTCGGCCTGTCGGTGGCGAGCTGGGGCGGCATGATCGGATACGCCAAGACGGCGTCGATCGAGCTTGGGCCGTTCGGGATCAACGTCAACACCGTCTGCCCCGGCTATATCGAAACGTCTCGGCTGGAGAAGGTGTTCGCCGCTGGCGGCGAGGACACCGCAAAGATGCGCGCCGATCTGGTTGCGCAGGTCCCGATGCGGCGGATCGGCACGGTCGATGATGTCGCGGGCCTTGTCGCGTTGCTGGTGTCGCCGCGCGGCAATTACATCACCGGCGCGACGATCCAGGTCGACGGCGGTTTGCTGCGGCACGTGCGCTGACGAGTGCCGCGATGACCTACCAGATCATGCTCGAACCGGAACTGGCGCAAAGCTACAAGGCGCGCGGCCTTTGGACCGGCGAGACGTTCTTCGAGGTTCTGGCGCGAAAGGCCGGGGCGCATCCGAACCGCGAGGTTTTCGCCGACGCCAAGGGGCGGATCACCTATGGCGCGCTGAAGGACAGGGTCGAGCGATGCGCGGAGTTCCTGCGCCGCATCGGCATCGGCAAGGGCGACGTAGTCACGATCCAGCTTCCGAACCGGATCGATTTTCCGGTCGTGTTCTTCGCGCTGGAATTGATCGGCGCGGTGGCGAACAAGGTCAATCCGGATTTCCGCGCCCGCGAGCTGGAATACATCCTGAAGTTCTCCAACAGCCGCGCCTATGTCTGCCCGCGCGAGTTCAAGAGCTTCGACTATGTGGCGATGGCGCGGGAACTGAAAAAGGCGGTACCCGGTCTGCGCGACATCGTCGTGGCCGGCGGCGCTGGCGAGGGCGCCCACGATCTCGATGCGGGCCTCGCCGATTGCCCGCCGGTTGCCCCGCAGCATCGCGTCGAAATCGATCCCGATGCCATCTTCCGCATGGCCTTTACGTCAGGGACCACCGGCGACCCGAAATGCGTGCTGCATTCGCCCAACAGCACGCTCTACGCCGGTTACCTTCTGAACGAGGACATGAAAGTCACCGAGAGCGATGTGCAGCTTATCTATCTGCCGATCGGGCTGAACTGGGGCTATTTCTGCCTGCTGCAGACCGTCATGGCGGGCTGCCGGGCGGTGCTGCTGGAACGGTTCTCGGCGCGCGCGGCTTTGGAGCTGATCGAGAAGGAGCGCGTCAGCTACATTGCGACCGCGCCGGCTTCCATCGTCGCAATGCTCAACGAGCCTGAGCTGTCGAAATACGACGTCTCGTCGCTGCGCGTGGTCATCACCGGCGGCGCGTCGGCGGCGATCGAGACCATCCGCGATTACCAGGCGCGCATGAAGGGCCACCTGATCGAGCTCTACGGGATGCTCGAAACCGGCTTCCACACCTACACGCGCTTCTCCGACGATCCGCAGAAGGTCAACGGCACCATCGGGCGCGTCGCGGGTGCGCTGGAACTCCGCATCGTCGACGACTCCGGCAACGACGTGCCGCGCGGCGAGATCGGCGAGATCGCGGCGCGCGGGCCGTCGGTGCATCTCGGCTACCACAATAATCCGTCGGCCAACGCCGGCGCGTTCATCGAGGGCGGCTGGTTCCGCACCGGCGATCTCGGGCGCTATGTGGACGATGCCGGCAACGTGCAGATCACCGGCCGCAGCAAGGAAATCATCAACCGCGGCGGCAAGAAGTTCTTTCCGCGCGAGGTCGAGGAAATCCTCTACACGCATCCGAAGATCCTGCACGCGGCCATGGTCGGCATTCCCGACAAGCGGCTTGGCGAACGCAACTGCCTGTGCGTGGTGCCGAAGCCCGGTCAGGCGCTGACGCTGGAGGAGGCGGTCGGCTTCCTGAAAGGGCAGGTGGCCGACTACAAGTTGCCGGAAATGGTCGAGCGATTCGACGAACTGCCGATGACCGGGACAGGCAAGATCCGGCGGCACATCCTGCGCGATCTTGTGACGGCGAGGATGGGTGCTGGGTGACCCGGCCCGGCAGCGCCGCCTAATTGACGAACATCGCCTCGACCTGGCCGAAACCTTCGAAGTTCGACACGATCCGCTGCCCGATCTGCACCGGAAAGAATCCGGCGAACGAACCGGTGGCGACCACCTGCCCGGCCTTGAGCCCCGGGCCGCGGCGCAACTGGTTCGCCATCACCACGACCGGCAGGAACGGGTCGCGGAACGCGTGGCCGCCGACTGTCTCGAATACGGTCTTGTCGTCGGCGGTCATCCGCACGCGAACCTCGCTGAAATCGAAGTCACGCCAGTTCCTCACGCCCTTGCCGACGACGAACGCGCCGCTGGTGATGTAGTCGGCGTTGGCCTCGATCAGCGTGGCGCGCTCGTTCAGCCGCTGGCGCACGGTCTTGTATTTGGTGTCGAAGCGCGTATCGACGATCTCCATGGACGGGCAGGCCTCGACCGCGGCCGCCACCTCCTCGGGCTGGTAGCGCTTGTCGCGCGGCGGAAGATCGGCGAGCAGCCGGAACGTAATTTCCGACTCGATGCACAGCGACGGCGTCAGCTTCGCCGGAACCTTCGCGGGAGCGTCGAAGATCAGCGACTTGAACAGGTGGCACAGGAACGGCATTTCGCGGGGCTTGTAGAGGAACGTGATCTTCCAGCCGCCGATCTCCTCGCCGAGGAGCTTCGTGGTTTCGGCGCAGATCGCGTTGGCCTCCACGGCGGTGACCGGCCGGCAATCCTCCGGCAGTTCCTTGATCGGTTTCCCGGTGCGCCGCGCGTCGGCAAGCAGCTTTGCGGCCTGCACAACCTTGTCTTGATCCATTTTCGATCCTCGAAGTCGTGTCGATATGCTCAGTGCCGCTAACGCGAGTAGGGCGGGATCTGCCGGTGGAACATCGCGAAGATCAGCTCCCAGTCCCGCTCGGTGGCCTGCTTGTGGTAAATGTCGCGGTCGGGGAGCGCGTAGCCGTGCTCTGCGCCCTTGTGAATTTGATGCGTGTAGCGCGCCGGGCTCGCCTTCATCAGTTCGTTGAATTGCGCCACCATCGGCAGCGGCGCGTGCTCGTCGAACTCGGCGAAGCCGCAGTAGAGTTCGCCGCGGATCTTTGCGAGGCTCGTATGCGGCGAATCCGGGCGGTCCGACACCAGCGCGGTGCCGTGAAGGCTGGCACCGGCAATGAACCGCTCCGGGAAATTGACCGCTACCTGCACGACATGCCGGCCGCCCATGCAGTAGCCGACTGAGCCGATGCCGCCGCGCTTCACCGGCTCGCCGCCTTGGTCCAAAAAGCGGACGATCGCGCCGGTGTCCTCGACCACCATCCGGTCGCTCAGCTTGCTCAATGGGATGAGGACCTTGTCCTGGTCCGCCTTGCTGAGTCTGTTGAGCGAAATGCGTTCGCCCTGGTCGTTGATATAGGTCGAGCGCACCTTGCCCTGGCGATAGTAGAGATCGGGCAGCAGGCAATAGTAGCCGGCGGTGGCGATGCGCCGCGCGAGGTCATAAAGCTCCTCGCGGATGCCCCAGACGTCCATGTAGAGAACGACAGCGGGAAACGGCCCGTCCTGCTCCGGATGGGTGACGAACGTCTCCATCCGGCCATCGCCGGTTTCGATTTCGACGAGACGCTCCTTCACGGCCCGGACCCTCCCGCGCGTTTGCTCTTTCAAAAATTATAGGCGCGAATTCGGGCCGCCGTCACGCCGGCTGTGCTGCGCTGGCGCGGAGCGCGATGCTCCCGTACCATCCGGCGGAACGCGCGATGTGCCCGGCTCGGGCTTTTCATCCGGAGTGTGGGCAGCCAAGAGGCGACGGCGATGGACGATGGGAAGCTGGTGGGCGGGACGGAAGCGGACCGCAGTGAGATTCTGCGGGTCCATGAGCGCTACATCGACGTGAACACGCGGTTCGACTGGGAGAATCTTCAGCCCATCTTCAGTTCGTCACCCGAAGCGACCTACTTCAATCTCAACGGTCACACCTACAATGGCCGCGAGCACTGGACGCGGCTCTGGAAATTCTACGGACCGAATGTCCAGTCGAGCTACTGGACGCCCTACGATATAGGCGGCGTGGTGAACGGCGATCTCGCGGTGGTGTGGTGCCATCGCAAGACGCGCCGGCAATGGACCGGCAAGGAGCCGCCGCCGCGCAACATCAACTACGACAATTCCGAATTCGTCTCGCGCTCCACCATGGTGTTCCGCAAGGAAGACGGGCAGTGGCGCGTCGTTCACGCGCATTTCTCGCCGGGCGATTCCGGCCCGCGGCCGGGCGGAGTGTGAGGCCGTGCCGAAGCTGCCGCGCCTCAGCGTCCGCCTGCACGGCGGCATGACGCCGCGGCAATGCGCCGAGCAGGCGGCGGCGGCGGAGGCCGCGGGCATCGATGCGGTCTGGTTCGCGGAAAATCCGTTTGCGCGCGGGATCGTGCCGGCAGCGGCGGCCTGCGCGCTTGCGACCCGGACCCAGAGCATCGGCGCCGGCGTGTTCAACCCTTACGGCCGGCATCCGACGCTGATCGCCATGGAAATCGGCGCGCTTGACGAACTGTCGGGCGGGCGGGTCCGGCTCGGCATCGGGACCGGCATCGCCGGTGCAGTCGAGCGCATGGGCTTCGGCACTGGCCGGTCGCTTACGGCACTGCGCGAGGCCATCGTCATCGTGCGCGCCCTGCTGCGCGGCGAGACTGTGACCTTGGCTGGGACCGCGTTCAACGTCAGCAACGTGAAGCTCGACTATAGGGCGCGCGCCGACATTCCGATTTTCATGGCGGCGCGCGGCGCCAACGCGGTGAAGGCGTGCGGCGAACTGGCCGACGGCATGATCGTCTCCAATATGTGTGCGGCGGGCTTCGTCGCCGAAGCCGTGCAGAGCCTGAATGCCAGCGCCGCGGCGGCGGCAAGGCCGCCGCCAGGCGTCGTGCAATACATGCCCTGTGTGCCGAGGCCCGACCGCGAGGCGGCGCGGAGCGCTGCCAAGCGTGCAATAGGCGACATGTTGCCGGCCTATTGGTCGCTCGCCCAGCGCCTTCCGGACGCGAGACGCGCGTTGCTCACGGGGAGCGGCATTGCGGAGACGGAGATCGCCAGCACTGTCACGCGCCTCAAGGCAGGCGAGGCCGCCGAAGCGGCGCTGGACGACAGGTTCGTGGATGCCTTCGCCATCGCAGGCGATGCCGACGATTGCCGCGCCCAGGCGGCAAGGTTCGCGGAAGCCGGCGTCACCGAACTGGCGCTGACCTTCTCCGGTCCCACTGTGCCCGGCGACATGGCCTATATCGGCAAGGCCTTTGCCGGCTAATGCGCCGTGGCGCTCATCCCCATCGGTCCAAGCGATTGCCGCCGAAGCGCGCGGCCGGGCCGCTCGCCGGTGGCGGCCCCGTCGCGCCACACCGCGCGGCCGTTGACCATCACAAGCGCAATGCCGGCCGCCGGAAGCGTCGGCTGCTCGAAGGTCGCGCGGTCGGCGATGGTGTCGGGATCGAACAGCACCAGGTCGGCATAGGCGCTAGGCCGCAGCGCGCCGCGGTCCTTCAGCCCGAACTGCGCCGCGGGCAGGCCGGTCATGCGCCGCACCGCCTCTTCGAGCGGGAACAGCTTCACGTCGCGGACGTAATGACCGAGCACGCGCGGGAACGTGCCCCACAGCCGCGGGTGCGGGTGCATATCGTGCGGCAGGCCGTCGGAGCCGATCATGGTGTGCGGATAGGCCAGCACGCGGCGCACGTCGTCCTCGCTCATCATGAAGTAGATCGCGCCGGCAGGAAGCAGCTTCTCGGCCGCGGCCTCCTGGCTGCATCCGAGCTTTTCTGCGATGGCTTCGAGCGTCTGGCCCGCGTGTTCCGGCAGGCTTTTCGACCAGGTGACGATGATCTTGGCCGCAAGAGGGATACGGCGGGGATCGAGCATCGTGGATGCGGCAACGTATGGATAGGCGTCGAGCCCCAGCGGCTGCGTGCGGCGCGCGGCGTCGATCAATTTCAGCGTTTCGGCGACCTTGCCGTGGTTCGGGGTGCCGCTTGCCTTATGATGGGAAATCACCACCGGAATGTTCGCGTCCTTGCCGATCTTGATCGTCTCGTTGACGGACTCCACGAGATGGGAGGCTTCGTCGCGCATGTGGGTGGTGTGGATCGCGCCACGCGCGTGCAGCGTCTTGCCGAGTTCGATCACCTCCGCGGTCGGCGCGGCCTTGGCCGGGGGATAATAGAGGCCGGTCGAAAGCCCGATGGCGCCGCTGTCGAGCGAGGCTTCGAGCGCGCGCCGCATGTCGGCGACTTCCGTGACGCTCGCCGGGCGGTTCACGTCGTCCATCGCGCCGATCCGCAGCGTGGTGTGGCCGACCTGGCAGGCGGCGTTGAGAGCGGGTGGATCGCGGTCGAGCGCAGAGAGATATCCGCCGAAGGTCGCGAACAACTGCGACGGCTCGCGGGCGATGATGTCGAGCGGCGGCGGCGGATAGCGGTCAATGGCGAGCGGCGCGAGGCTGATGCCGCAGTTGCCGGTGACGACGGTGGTGACGCCCTGGCTGATCTTGCATTCCATCAGCGGATCGCTGAGCAGCGCGCGGTCGTCGTGGGTGTGGGTGTCGACGAAGCCCGGCGCGAGCGCGAGACCCTTGGCGTCGATCTCGCGGCTGCCCTTGAGCCGCGACAGGTCGCCGATTGCCGCGATGCGGTCGTCCTTGACCGCGAGATCGCCGCGCATGCACGGCGCGCCGGTGCCGTCGATTAGCAGCGCGTTGCGGATGATGAGGTCGGATGTGGCTGAACCCTCCGACATGGCGTGCACTCCGGGTGTCGCGTCAGGCCTGCGGCGTGACGTCTTTCACCGCGCCGGCCCAGCCGGTGTGGGTGAGGTCGAACACGATGCCGCGCGGGTCCTTGTACTTGGCCTCGTAGAACGACAGCGGCGACGTGGGCCGGCCGGACAGATACTCGCCGCCGGCGGCCACCACCTTCTTCTCGGCCGCATCGAGGTCGTCCACCCACATGCCGAAGTGATAGAGGCCGATACGTTCCTTGTCGGTCTCCTTCTTCAGCAGCGCGACGTTGACCGTGCCGTCCGACATGTGGACGCCGCGGCGCGCGGTGCCGACCCGCTTCATGTCGAAGGCCTGTTCGAAGAACGTCGCCGCCGCCTCCGGGTCTGGAACGATGATCGCAATGTGCCGGAGCTTCGCCATGGAACGTCCTTTCCTCGCCACATCGGAGCGATGATGCTGCGAATGCAGGCCGGGCGCAACCGGAGGTCAGTCGTAGACCGTATCCACGTAGTGGTCGGAATCGACCACCGCTTCGATCACCGTAGGCCCCGTTGCGGCAAGCGCCGCGCGCACGGCGTCTTCCAGCGCCTGCGGGCTGCGCACGCCGCGCGCCGGCACGCCGAAATAATGCGCGGGCGGCTCCGAATACTCCTCGCTTTGCAACTCGGTTCCGTAGAGCGGGAACTGCCGCCTGATCTGCTTGACCTTGATCAGCGCGAGCCATTTGTCGTCCAGCACGACGATGGGAAGCGCCAGTCCGAGCCGCTTGGCGACCGCGACCTCGCCGCAGGTCATCTGGAAGCAGCCGTCGCCGATCAGGCAGACCACCGGCAGGTCGGGCCGCGCGAGCTTGGCCGCGATCGCGCCGGGCAGGCCGAAGCCCATCGACGACCAGCCGTTGGTGATGTGGAAGGTCTTCGGCGCGTGCGCGGTCCACTGGCTCGCGATCTGGTGGGTGTGCGCGCCGACGTCGAACGACAGCACGCCCTCGCGCGGTAGCGCCCGGCGCACGGCATCGATGGCGGCATGGGCTGTGAACGCCGGGCTCGCAGGGCGCAAGGCCGCCTGGAACGCCCGGCGGTGCGCCGCGAGCGCGTCTTTGGTCCATTCATTCGCGGCTGCAGGCAAAGCGGCGAGCCGCTTAAGAGAGGCATCGAGATCGCCGGTGACTTCGTGGGCTATGTTGACCGACGGCACCACGTCCGCCTTTTCGATGTCGACCTGCAGCAGTGGCACGTTGGCGATCCAGGCCTCATACTCGACCTCGACCGTGTCGTAGCCCAGCCCGACGACCAGGTCCGCCGAGTGCAGCAGCTTGCGCTGGATCTGCCGGCATCCGCGCTCGATGCAGCCGACGGAGAGCGGGTGATCCTCGTCGATCATGCCCTTGGCCATGGTCGTGGTCGCGAACGGCATGTTGTGCCGCTCGATTACGGCCCGCAGCAGCGCCGGATCGGCGACGCGCATGGCCGAGGAGCCGAGCACGGCGACCGGGCGCTTCGCCCCGGCGATCAGCTCGCCGGCCCTGGCAATGTCGCCGTCCGGCGCGGGCAGGATTTTCGACAGCGCCTTCATCGGCGCCGCGTCGTTCTGCGCCGGCGCGAGCGCCACGTCCTCCGGCAGATCGAGGTGGACCGGGCCGCGCGGCTCGCTCATGGCGATGCGGATCGCTTCCTTCACGGTTGCGGCGATCTTGCCCTTTTCGAGCCGGATCGAAGCCTTGACGATCGGCTTGAACAGCGCGTGGTGGTCGATCCACATCTGGATGCGCCGGCCGAGTTGATCGGTGTTGAGGTTGCAGGTGATGGCGATCAACGGTGAGCGGTCGAGCCAGGCGTTTCCGACGCCCGTGGTGAGATTGGTCGCGCCCGGTCCGAGGGTGGCGATGCAAAGGCCCGGCGCACCGCTCATGCGGCCGGTCACGTCGGCGGCAAAGCCTGCGGAGCCCTCGTGCGCCGTCAGGACAAAGTCGACTCCGCCGCGACGCATGGCGTCCATCAGCGGCAGCACGTTGCCGCTCGGGATGCCGAAGCCGCGCTTGATGCCGGCGGCTTTCAGCGTTGCGACGATGAGATCGGCGTTGTTCATAGAGATCGGGAACCGCTCTGCAATTACGAAAGACGGGATTGCTCCTGTATCTCAGGTGTCTCTGGAATGCTCAAGGGGCGGCGCCGTTCCGCGCCGCCCCCGATCCAGTGAGTGCATTTGAGACTGTGTCTCAGGTCCAAATGTCGGCGGTGATGCCGGCGTACCAGGCCATGTTCTCTTCCTGGGTCTTCTTGCGCAGGGCCGCGTCCTCGCCGGTCTTGGAGATGAAGGTCGAGGTCGCGGCTATCTTGCCGTCCTTGGCCTCGTAGGCGCCGCCGACCTTCACCGTGTCGTCGGTCTCGATCAGGCTCCAGCAGGTGTTGGAGTAGCGCGCGGGGAACGTGCGGCCGCCGGCCACTTCGCCGCGCACCATCATCGCCACGACCTTGGCCTGGCTGTTGGCGGAGAAGCCCGACTTCGGCATGTCGCCCGCGATCGAGGCGTCGCCGAGCACGTAGATGTTGGCGTCGACCGTCGACTTCATGCTCTCCGGGCGGATCGCGCAGAAGCCGGACTGGTTGGCGAGGCCGGCGTCGCGCGCGATCTTGCCGGCCATCTGCGCCGGGATCACGTTGACGAGGTTCGCCTTGTACTCGGCGAGGTCGGTCTTGACCGTCATGGTCTTGGCGTCGACGCCCTTGATGCCGCCGTGCATCTTGGGGTCCTGCCACTCGACCATGCCGGGATAGTGCTTCTGCCAGCCTTCGACGAACAGGCCCTGCTTGGAAAAGTTCGGCTTCGGATCGAGGACGATGATCTTCGATTTCTTGTGGCCGCGCGCCTTCAGTACGTGCGCCATCATCGACACGCGCTCGTAGGGTCCGGGCGGGCAGCGGTACGGATTCGGCGGTGCGACCATGACGATCGTCGCGCCGTCCTTGAGCGCCAGAAGCTGGCGGCGCAGCAGCCGGGTCTGCGGTCCGGCCTGCCAGGCGTGCGGCATGCGCTTGCTCGCCTCTTCCGAATAGCCCGGCACCGAGTCGAACTTGATATCGATGCCCGGCGCAACCACAAGACGGTCGTAGGGCAGCACGCGTCCGCCCGCGAGGCGCACCGTCTTCTTGTCGCGGTCGATCGCTGCGGCAAGCTGTCGGGCATGGGTGATGCCGTAGGCCTTCGCGATCTTGTCGTAGGAGTGGGTGATCGAGCCGAAGGAGCGGAAGCCGCCGAGATAGAGATTGGAGTGGAAGCAGGTGGTGAACCGCCGTGCGGGCTCCACCAGCGTCACGTCGACGCCGCCGTCCTTGGCAACATATTTCGCGACGGTCGCACCGCCCGGGCCGCCGCCGATCACGACAACCTTGGCCTTGGCCTGTGCAATGGCCGGCATGGGAAACGACGATGCCGCCGCTATCGCGCCTGCGCCGCCGATAAATTGCCTGCGGTTCGTGGTCATTGTCACCCTCCGTTATCGTTCAAGCCGTGCGCCGCGGCCGACCGTGGCCCGCGTCCTGCACCCGGCCGGATCATGCCCTAATTCCGGGGCTTAAGACTACTGAAATAGACGGCGAGCGCGGCGATGTCGTCGCTGGAGAGGCGCGCCGCAATGTTCTGCATGACCTCGTTCGGCCGCTGCTTGGTGCGGTACGCATTGAGCTGCTCGACGAGACTTGCAGCGGGCTTGCCGTCAATGGCGGGGATACCCGGCTGCTGCTTGCCGGTGAGCTGGTGGCAGGTCACGCATTCCGACGATAGATATTGGCCCAGCGCCCGATCGCCGGTGACCTGGGCCGATCCTGGCGCCGCGACCGATGCAGCGGCGACGGCCGCTGCGGCGAAAATCATGTGCCTTCGGTCCATGCCTACTCGACCTTCGGTCCTTTGCCCGGCTCAGGCGTGACGTCGAGGACGCGGGCACGGCCCGTCACGGCGGCGCGGCCCGGCAGACAGTTGCTCATGCACGGCTCCTTGCGCCAGAACGCCTTCTCCGCCGTTTCGCGGTCATCATCGTAAAAATTCGGCTCGTTGGGAAGCCGAACGGATTTGAACGTCTGCGCGCTCAATTCGAAACTTTCATCCCTGATAATGTCGTTGAGATAGAGGACATATGCTGTCACCGCGTAGAGCTCGTCGTTGGACAGCGACTGCGCGTTGCCGAAGGGCATCGAGCGGCGGATGTAGTCCATCAGGGTCGAGGCATAGGGCCAGTAGGAACCGACCGACTTGACCGGGTCGTGGGTTGCGAGCGAGCCGCTCCCGCCGCTGACGATCGGCCAGCGCCCGGCGCTTTCGCCGAACTCGCCGTGGCAGGCCGCGCATTGTGTCATGTAGATGTCTTCGCCCTGCTTCACGGTGCCCTTGCCGGGCGGCAGGCCGTGGCCGTCGGGCCGGATGTCGATGTCCCAGCCGGCGATTTCCTGGGTCGTCGCTTCGCGGCCGATGCCGAGCTTCTTCACCGGAGCGGCGGCGCGCTCCTGCGCCGGTGCTACATCCGGCGCGCCGACGATTGTCGCGCCTGCGCCGGCCAGCGCAGCGAGCGCCAGGCCGGTGAGGGCGAACTTAAGAGACCTCGACATTCTCGACCTCGCCGTTCCTGTGCAGCAGCCAGGTTTGGATGCCGTTGTTGTGGTAGATCGAATTGACGCCGCGGACCTTGCGCAACTCGTCCTTGGTCGGCTGCACGTAGCCGGTCTCGTCAACAGCGCGCGACTGCAGCAGAAGCTCGCCGCCGTTCCAGTCGAACTCGTAGTAGAAGCGCGCGATCGCCTTGTCCCAGACCGGGCCGTCGAGTCTTGCGGTGCGCCAGTTGCGGCCGCCGTCGAGCGAGACGTCGACGCGCGCGATCTTGCCGCGGCCCGACCAGGCGACGCCCGACAGGACGGTAAAGCCGGACTTGTGGTTGACCGGCGCCTGCGGGCTCGGACTGGTGATGACGGACTTGGCGTCCATCACATAGGTGAAGCGCCGCGCCCTGCCGTTTTCCAGGAGGTCGGTGTACTTCGACGTCTCCTCGCGCGTGTGCCACGGCTGGTCGCCGACCTCGATCCGGCGTAGCCACTTGACCCACATGTTGGCTTCCCAGCCGGGGATCACCATGCGCACCGGATAGCCGTTCTCCGGATAAAGCATCTCGCCGTTCATGCGGTAGGCGACGAGCGCGTCGTCGAGCGCCTTCTGCAGCGGCAGAGAGCGCGTCATGGCGGAGGCGTCGCCGCCTTCCAGCAGCAGCCAGCGCGCGTTCGGCTTCACGCCGGCCTCTTGGAGCAGAACCTTGAGCGGCACGCCGGTGTACATCACGCAATGCACCATGCCGTGGGTGTACTGGCAGCCGTTGAGCTGCGCGCCGCGCCACTCCATGCCGGAGTTGGCGGCGCATTCGCAGAAGTAGGCGCGGTTGACCCGCGGCATGCGCTTGATGTCGTCGAGGGTGAACATCAGCGGCTTGTCGACCAGGCCGTGCAGCATCAGCCGGTAGTCGGTCGGGTTCAACTCGGCGATGCCGGCGTGATGGCGCTCGAAGCACAGACCGTTCGGCGTGATCGGTCCGTCGATTTCGTGCAGCGGCGTGAAGCTGACCGAGCTTTGCGGCGAGGCGGTGAGCCACGAAACGTCGCGGCGGCCGATGTGCGATTCGAATTTCGCAGGCTTGCCGTAGGTGCGGACCGCAACGCCGTCGCCGAGCATCTTCGACCAATCGGCGACATTGGGCGGCAGGTTTGCGGGATTGGTCTTTCCTAACTGAGCGAGCGCGGGGCCCCCAAGCGCCACAGCCCCGCCGGCGAGCCCGGCGCGCAGGAGTGCGCGGCGCGAGGGCAGGGGCCGCGGGCCGTCGTCGTGCTGGGTCATCGGCGTTTCCTCATCGATGCTTAATTATGCAAGAAATAGCATATGTGCGGCAAAAAAATGATGCGCCCCCGGCGCATATCCCCAGACGATCCGGGCAGGCCCGGCGCCCAGGCTAGGCGCCCAGGCTAGGCGCCCAGCACCCGGATATGCCCGGCGTCTTTCGGGGCGACGACGCGCTTTTTCTCGATGTGGCGCATGACCACGTCCCAGATCGGGGGCCCTTCGGTGCCTTCGTTGACGCTGGCCCAGCCGGAGACGGTGTATTCCTTGCCCGCCTCGATGGGCCGGCCGGTGCGCAAGAGCGTCATGCCGGAGATGCGCTGGCCGATCGGCTTGCCGATGTCGATGGTGTAGCCCACGCCCCCGACCCGGACCATATCGCCGCCCTGCTGGTAATAGGGGTCGGGGTGGAAGATGTTGTCGGCGACGTCCTCGACGATTTCCTTCAGGCGCGCGCCGGTCATGGTCATGCGGTAGGCCGCCGGATAGGTCAGCGCGGTCGCGTTGTAGATGTCCTCGCGCACGATGTCCTGGCCGGGCAGCAGCGAATTGCCCCAGCGGAAGCCGGGCGACAACGCGATCTCGGAGTCGCGCTCGGCCAGCAGCGCGTCGCAGATCACGTCGTCGAGCGTGCCGTTGAAGTTGCCGCGGCGGTAGAGCAGCGTTTCCGTGCGGCCGATGACCTCGCCGAGCATCTTTTCGTGCGGCGCGCGGATCGAGGCGATTTTCGCTGCCATTTCCGGGTCGGGCGCAATCGCGTCGGCGAACATCGGGATCAGCTTGTAGCGGAAATCCTTCACCTCGCCGCCGCGCACGTCGAGATCGAGCCGCGAGACGAACTTGCCATGGCTGCCCGAGGCGATGAGCAGCGTCTTGCCGACCTTCACGGCTTGCGGCAGCGCGTCGTGGGTGTGGCCGGCCAGGATCACGTCGATGCCGGGCACGCGCGCGGCGAGCTTGCGGTCGACGTCGAAGCCATTGTGCGAAAGCAGCACGACCAGCTCCGCGCCGGCCTTGCGCGCCTTCTCGACATTGGCCCGCAGGTCGTTTTCGCGGATGCCGAACGACCATGTCGGGATCATCCAACGCGGATTGGCGATGGCGGTGTAGGGCAGGGCCTGACCGATCACAGCGATCTTCACGCCGCCGCGTTCGAACATCTTCATCGCTTCGAAGGCAGGCTCGTCCCACTCGGTGTCGCGGATGTTCTGCGCGAGGAATGCAAAGCCGAGATTGTCGACCAATTCCTTCACGCGCTTGGCGCCGAGCGTGAACTCCCAGTGGCCGGTCATGGCGTCGGGCTTGAGCAGCGCCATGCAATCGACCATGTCCTGGCCCTTCGTGACCAGCGACGTGTAGCTGTTCTGCCAGGTGTCGCCGCTATCGAGCAGCAGCGTGCGCTCGCCGCGTTCGGCGCGGATCGCCTTGACCGTCGTGGCGATCCGGTCGAGGCCGCCGATCCGGCCGTAGGTCTTGGCGAGCGCCGTGAAGTCCTCGGACGTGAGCGCATAGGCTGCCGCGCTGCCCGGTGCGATCTTGTAGAGGTCGAGGAACGCGCGGCCGGTCACGTGCGGCACAAGGCCGCGGACCTCGCCGACGCCGAGATTGATCGACGGCTCGCGGAACAGCACCGGCTTGAGCTGCGCATGGATGTCGGCGACGTGGATCAGCGTGACGTTGCCGACGGCGTCGAAACGCAGAAGCTCGGCCTGCGTCAGGCGCTGCTGGGCGAGGACGTGCCGGAAGCCGACGGGAAGGACGGCGGCGGTGGCCGCCGCGACCTGCAGCAACTCGCGCCGGGAAATCATGGCCGTGCTCCACGCCGTTGCAACACGCTTTGCAAGCAAACTCTCCCCGTCATTCCGGTTGCCGCTGCCGGCAATCCGGAATCGATACGCCGAGGTTCCGTCAAATTACATGGGCCGCATGCGGCGCCCTGCGCCGCCGCAACCGGTCAGATGACCTTGATCGAGTCCTGTCCGACGATCTGGGTGCCGTCGTCGTCCACCCAAGTCAGGACCACCGGACCGGATTCCTCGGCCCTGAACTTGAACTGGATGTAAGGGTTCGCAGACACCGCGGGCTCGAAGTCGGCCGCGAACACCTGCTTGCCGTTCACGGTGCAGGTGAACTTGTTGAGGATCTTGCGCGGGATTGTCTTGCCCGCGTTGTCCCTGCGCTGCCCGGACTCCATCACGTGCGAAACGAGCGCCTTGACCTCGACGATGTCGCCTTTCTTGGCTTCTTTCTTGTCGAGCTTGATTCTGGGTCTAACCGCCATTGCTATCTCCTCGGAACCGCTTGCGAAGGCCTGTACCTGCTCAGCCGCCGCAGCCGCCGATCGTGACCTTGACTTCTTTCTTGGTGCTGTAGAACGAGCCGTCGTTCATCTTCGCGACGGCGATGATGTTCTGCGTCGCGACGAGACGAATGCGTGTGTTGGCTTCCGCCACGCCGCTCGCCGGCGAAAAGTGGAAGGTCACGACGGGCGACCGCGGGTTGCCGTCGGCAACCACCAGCACGTCTGTGACATGCGACTGCGCCGTCATCGGGCTTTCGACCATCACCGTCATCGGGACGGTGTTGCCGTTCTCGGCGATCTCCGGCATGTCGAGCTTGACGCGGCCCTCGACCGGCGTCTTGCCGCCGGTGAATTTCTGGATGACCTCGGCATGGTCATTCTTGGCCAGAGCCACGCGGCTGGACGCCCCGAACACGACCGCGCCGGCCGCGCCCGCACCCACCGCCAGCGCCTGGCGCCGATTGAAGATCGTTGTCATTTCCGCTCCTGCATCTTCCGGTCCGCCGAGCGATCGGCGCGGCCGACGATAGTCCCGCCCTTTGTGCCAAGACGGCCACCGGGCCGCAAGGCCGTCCGTCCGGACATATTCAGTTTCTCGCAACTAACTAGGCGATCCCAGGCCCGTTTGCAACTGCCTAGGCGGCTCAGGGCAACGACATTCTCTATTGCAGCGCGGCAAAGCTTTCCCATTCCAAAAAGTGCATGTAACTTGGAACGCAATGGTTTCGGCGGCGGCCGAGCTTGACTCGATCCGCTCGCCCAAGAAACAACAGCAACGACATCGGACCGAACGCGGGAGGAATTGCCGGTGAAACGCAGATACTTGATGTTCGCAGTGCTTGGCTGCGCCCTCGTCGGCGCGGCTTCGCTGGCGACTGCGCAGGACACGACCGAAAAGGCGCTGGAGAAATACCGCCAGATGCTCCGGGACGACCCGTGGAGCAATCCGGCCCTGCTCGACGCCGACCGCGGCGAGGTGTTGTGGAAAACCGCGGCCGGTCCGAACAAGGCCACGCTCGAAAAGTGCGATCTGGGCAAGGGCCCGGGCGTCGTGGACGGCGCGTTTGCAGAATTGCCGCGTTACTTCGCCGACGCCAATCGCGTGATGGACGTCGAAACCCGCCTGATGTGGTGCATGGAGAAGCTGCAGGGCATCCCGCGGGCGGAGCTGATCAATCGCCCGTTCCCGGGCGGCGGGCAGCCGGTCAAGAATCTCGGCGCGATTGCGACCTACATCTCCAGCAAGTCCAACGGCAAGACGTTCGCCGCCAGGATGGAGCGGCCGCAGGAAAAGGAAGTCCTTGCGCTCGGCAAGGAGCTGTTCCACCGCCGCCAGGGTCCGTTCGACTTTTCCTGTGCGTCCTGCCACGCCGACGCCGGCAAGCGCATTCGGTTGCAGGGCCTGCCGTTCCTCGGCCAGCCGGCAGAGGCAAAGAAGGTGATCGGTGAGTGGCCGGCCTATCGTGTGTCGTCGACCCACGTCATGACCATGCAGCACCGGCTGTTCGACTGCTTCTGGCAGATGCGCATGCCGCAGATGGAGATGGGATCGGATGCCAGCGTCGCGCTGATCGCCTATCTCGTGAAGAATGCCGAGGGCGGAAAGATCGACGCCCCCGGATTGAAGCGCTAGCAGGACGGGACAATCGCCATGCGAAAGATTTTCATTTCCATCGCAGCCGTCCTCATCGCCGGCACCGCGGTGTCGACCGCGCAACAGAAGCCGGCCGTCGATCGGGCGAAGGCGGATGCCGCAGTCAAGTCGGCATTCCCTTCGGCTCCGGCCGATTGGCAGCCGCGTCTCGTGCAGGACGAGACGATGAAGCAATGCTCCGCACACGATAACCTGCCGCCCAAGGCGGTCGGCGAGGCGATCCAGAAGCGCGAGCGCGCCACCATCGAGTATCCCGCCGACGGCCAGTTCATGGGCGACTGGAAGCGCGGCGAACGGATCGCGCAATCGGGCTACGGGCTGCGCTTCACCGACTATCCGCCGCGCAATCCCAACGGCGGAAACTGCTACGCCTGCCACCAGCTCACCAAGGCCGAGCTCAGCTTCGGCACTGTCGGGCCGTCGCTGCTGAATTACGGGGGAATCCGCAAATTCGGCGCAGCGGAGACCAAGGCGGTCTACGAGAAGATTTACAACGCGCACGCCAGCTATCCGTGCTCGCTCATGCCGCGTCTCGGCAGCAACAAGGTGCTCACCATCGAGCAGATCAAGGACGTGGTGGCGCTGGTGATGAGCCCGGACAGTCCGGTCAACAAGTAACGAACGGAGTCACATCATGGCCAGGACCAGCCGACGCGGATTTCTCGGCGCGCTCGCGGCGTCGGGCGCCACGCTGACGGCAACCCAGCTTGCCGCGGCCCCCGACAAGCTCGATCTCGCCAAGCTCAAGAAAGATACCGACGTTGCGTGCATCTACCATTGCGATTTCGGCGACCAGGGCCGGTTCGGCCAGATGCTGACCAACATCAACAATCACCTCAGCGTCTACGAATTCGACCCGTTCAAGGCCAAGATCGTCATCGTCGCGCACGGCGCGGGCCTGAAGTTCTTCCTGGAGGACCTCTCGGGCACGGTCTGGGCCAAGGACACGATCGATCCCGAGCTGTACAAGCGGGTGGTCGGCCTCTCGAAGTTCGGCGTCGAAGTCTATCTGTGCGAGATCACCTACCAGCGCCAGAAGATCGACAAGGCCAAGACGCGCAAGGACGCATTCCTGAAGTTCGTGCCGTCGGGCGTGGCCACGGTCGCCGAACTCCAGGGCAAGGGCTTCGCCTATCTGAAGGTCGGCTGACACCGGGCGCCGCCTTCCGCGGTCGATTTGTGGTTAAGCGGCGCTGAATCGCGGCGCTCGCAATCGTCGCATTCAACGCGGCAGGACGCTGCCTGTGCAGCGCGTCGTGAACGCCGCACCGGATATTTCACGACTTTTGCGCGTTCAAACATGATTGCCGGGCAATGCTGGCATGCGGGGCCTGCGATCCGCATCAAGAGTCTTTCAATAAGCCCCGGTTAGAACTTGAACCGCTCGACCGTCGGGCATCCGGCTGCGCCTTTGTTGGGGGCGGCGCATCGGCCTGGCGTCCGGCGCACCGGCGGCGGCAGACATGTCGCCGGGGAAAACGAGGGGAGTGGCATCGGGTCCGATTGCGAGTCTCAGGGCATGCCAAAGAACACACTCAACCTTCGCAAGCTGAATTTCCTTGTCGCTGACGCCAACCCGTTCAGCTCCAAAATCGTTCATTCCATTCTCCGAACCTTCACGGCTGAATCGGTGTTCGAGGCCAAGAGCGCGAAGGAAGCCGACGAGATCATGGTCAGCAACAAGGTCGATGCCCTGCTTTGCGACCACAGGCTGCCGGGTATGGGCGGCATCGAGTTCGCGCGGGCCATTCGGCAGAATCCCGAGCATCCGTGCCGATCCATCCCGATCCTGGTGATGGCGGGTGAAACCAGGCCGTCATTGATCAAGGCCGCGCGGGACGCCGGCGCGCATCTTGTCGTCCGAAAGCCCATTGCGCCCGCCGTGCTGTTCGACCGCCTGCTTTGGATTGCGTATCGCGCGCGCCGCATCGTCGCGGTGAACGGATATTTCGGGCCGGACCGGCGCTTCAAGTTCGAAGCGCCGCCGCCGGGCAGAGCGCGCCGCAAGGACGATGCAGTCTCAGGGCAAGGGCCCCCGCCCGAGTCTGATCCGGAAAGGGCGGTGGCGTGATGAACAACGCGCAGAAGCAGAAAGAAAAAGCCGCGGGATTGAAGTCCTTCGCGTGCGCGTTTGGAGCCATGGCGCGCGCGCCCGGCGGCATCGAGCGCGAGCACGCGGTCGGGGCGGCGGAAACGACGCTCGCGGGTATGCGCTCGTCGATCGACGAATACATCGCTCTCGAATTCGATCGCCTGAACCGGGTTGTCGCCGCGCTCGGCAACGGCTGCTCGTCGCCCGCGGACGCCGATACGCTCTACAGGCCGGTCTGCGGACTTCGCGACGTCGGATCGACTGCCGGTTTCGAGCTGCTGACGGAAATCGCCCGCAACTTCTGCGATCTGCTGGAGGCCGTCCAGGCCGGCGCGCAGTGCGGTCAGGATGTCGTCGATTGCCACGTGGCGGCGTTGCATGTGGCGCGGCAGGAGTGCCATCGCGGCACTGGGCTGAAAGGCGCCGAGGAACTGGTCGCGGGCCTGAAGACGATCCTGCACCGGTTCGTGCCGCCCGAAAGCTGAATCCGCTGCAGCGCCGCGGCACATAGCGTTTTCGAGCGAAGTGGAAACCGGTTCGCGTAAACAAAACGCGTCAGAACGAAAAGTTAGCTATTCGCCTTGAGATAGTCCCGCAGGCTGCCTTTCTCGTAGGCGCGCTCGGCGACGAAACGGAACATGCCGAGAAAGTCCGGCGGCTTCAGATAGCCCTGAACGCGCGCCACCTCGCGATCGGCCGGTTTCCTGCCCGCAAGCCCATCGGCGCTCTCGGGGAAAAACTGGAATGTCGGCGTGAATCGCACGCCGTATTTGGCGGCGAACTGCTTCTCCGGAAGCTTCTGCCCGTCGAAGTCGGTGACCTCGCGCGCGCCGAGGATATTGAGTTGAAGAATCTCGAACCGCTCCTTCACGAAAGTCTCGATCTCGGGCTTTGCGAAATTGATCAGATGCGTGTCGCGGCAGTAGGGACAGCCGCGCAGTTCCCAGAGGATTGCGAAGCGCTTCTTCTTCTCGGCGGTCTGGGCAAGATCGTCCGCGAGTTCGAGGAAGCTGTCGAGGAACCACGGCTGGCGATAGATGCCTTCGTCGGTAAGCACGGCTTCCGCGCGCGCGATCCTTGCGGCGGGCCATGCCAGCGCGCCCGCGGCCGAAGTGGCGAGGAACTGACGGCGCGTGGGCATGCGCGAACTCCAAATATGCGAAATCTTCTAATTATGGGAAATTTATATCGGCGCCGCCCGGCGGACGGCAAGGGGAGACCGGCCAGCGCAGGCGCGCCATGCGCGCCGCGTGGATCGGCTGGACATATTCAGAATAGACTATATTAATGGCGCGCAAATGGCACGGCAGACATCCAGGCGGCTTGCGGTTCGCACGCTCGGGGCGCTCTGCGCGTTTGCTGTCCTGCTCTCAATCTCGGCGATCTCGTCCGGCGCGGCCGAACTTGTGATGTTCCGAAGCCCCGGCTGTCCGTGGTGCGCCATGTGGGACCGCGAAGTCGGCCCGGTCTATGCCAAGACCGACCTTGGCCGCCGTGCCCCGCTGCGCATGGTGGAGATGGCCGCCGGCGGCGAAACGGGCGTCCGGACGGAAGGCCCCGTCCGCTACTCGCCGACCTTCGTGCTGGCGCAGGATGGCCGCGAGATCGGGCGGATCGAGGGTTATCCGGGCGAGGCGTTCTTCTGGGGGCTGCTGGAGCGGCTCCTCGAAAGGCTGCCGCCGCAAGGCACGACGGGACTACCCGCACCGCCGTTCGGGGTGTATCAAGCCAGCGCACCGGAACGATCCCAATGAAGAGCCGCGCCCAGACTGCAACCAAGCGCGCCGCCGCGCCCAAGGCGAGGCCGCCTGCGGCGGACCTCGACCTCGACATGCTGCTCGCCAATGCGCGGGAGGCCAGCGAATTCCTCAAGGCGCTGTCGCATGAAGTGCGGCTGCTGATCCTCTGCTTCCTGATCGACGGGGAAAAGTCGGTGGGCGAGATCGAAAAGATGCTCAAGCTCCGGCAGCCGGCGGTGTCCCAACAGTTGGCGCGGCTGCGCGCCGACGGCTTGGTCGACACGCGGCGCAACGGCAAGAACATCTACTATTCGCTGGCGCGCAGCGAGGTCGGCGAGGTGATCGAGGCGCTGCACGGCGCCTTCTGCAAGCCCCGCAAGGGCCGTTAGCCGGCCCGTGGGCCGGCTCGTCAGCGCGCATCCTCGTCGTCGGTGTACCAGGACGGCCGCTCCGGATAGTGCGGGCCGTCATAGACCTCGATCACCACAGTGTCCTCGTGGGCGAGGGCGGGGCCGTGCACGTTGCCCTTGGGATTGCAGTAGAACGAGCCTGCCGTCAGCACCACGCCGGTCGAGGTGTATTCGTACTTGCCCGACAGGCAGATCATGAACTGGTTCGACATGTGGTAGTGCGGAGCGGGGATGCCGGAGCCCTTGGCGAAGCGGATCATCGCGATCGAAGCGCCGGTCTCCTCATTGCGCCACAGCATCTTTTCCGAGATGCCTTTCAGCGATTTCTCCCGCCACGGCATCTTTTCGATGTCGATCAGGATTTCCTCAAGCTTCGGTGCGCCGGCGGGCAGATTCATCGTCGTGTCCTCGATATTGGCCGTTTCGGCGGATCGTAAGGCACGTCCGCGCCATTGTCATTGCAGCGCCGTCACACCGCGATCCGCTGGAACTCCATCGGAAACGAATGCATCCGCTGCGCGCCGGTATCGGTGATCTCCACCGTCTCGGCGAACACGCATCCGGTTTTCCCATCCTTCCACTTCGGGTCGAACAGGTCGATGTTGAACGCGAACACCATGCCCGGCTCGAAACGGTCGCCGACCACCTTGATCGCCTCGCGGTCGGCGGCGATGGCGTGATGGCGGTAGCGCGGATACTCCAGCGAGGCGAGGCCGTGGCCGTGGATGCCGGCTTCGCAAATCGCAAGGCCGCGCGACACGATCTCGTCCTTCACCGCCTCCATCGCAGTCGAAATCGTCCTGCCGGGGCCGAAGCCCTCCATGCCGCGCCGATAGGCGGCGACGCAGCCCTCGTAGATTTCGATCTGCTTTGGCTCCGGCTCGCCGAGGCAGAAGGTGCGTTCGACGTGGGTGAAGTAGCCGCCGATCTTGGGGTGCATCTCGCAGATGATGAGGTCGCCGCGCTCCATCGGCCGCACGGTGGGGACGCGGAACGGATGCGGATAGGGATAGCGGTCGCAGGCCCAGAGAAACAGCGTCGGCTCCTCGCCGCCGTTTGCGACCATGGCCTGCATCATGCCGGCATAGACCTCGCACTCCTTCACGCCGGGCCGCGCGATGTTTTTGCATGCTGTCAGCATCAGGTCGCCGAGCCTGGCCGCCTCGCGCAACGCGCCGAGTTCTTCCGTGCTCTTGATCGAGCGAATCTTCTCCAGCATGTCGTCGAGGTTGACGATCTGTGCGCGTGGCAAAAGCTCGACCAGCTTGGTGTGCACGTCGTGCGGCAGCCAGCCGTCGGGATCGAGCGGGCCGGCGAGCCCGTCCATGCCGATACGGCCGCCGTCGAGCTTCAGCTCTTTCAGGCGGTTTGCGACCGAGTCGGCCCAGGTCTTGGTGCGCGGACGCACGTCGGCGACCCAGTCCTGCGCGCTGCGCCAGCCTTCGAGGAACGTCGGCATCTGCACGATCGAGGTCGGTTCGCCGCTTGCGGGGAACACCAGCACGTTGAATTCGGCGTTGCCGCCGATCGGGCAGAGGTAGCGCGCGTTGGCGGTGTAGAAGTCCCACATGGTGGGCCAGCCCCACAGCACGATGGCGTCGAGGTTGCGCGACGCCATCTCCTTGCGAACGGCAGCCCAGCGGCGATCGCGTTCTTTCAGCGAGAGGCGGGGCAGTTCGAGTGTGGGGCGCATCGTGTGTCCTCTTGTTCCACCGTCATGGCCGGGCTTGTCCCGGCCATCCCGCTTAGGTGAGCACGGTGCCTCCCTTGGCGGGATCACCGGGACTCGGCGCTTCGCGCCGAGTCCCGGTGCTGACAGCTCGTTACGCGGGGGCGTCCATCCGCTTCAGACTCGCGAGATAATCCGCGATTCCTTTCTCCAGATCGTACTCAGGCCTGTAGCCCAGTTCGTCTTTCGCGCGCGTGATGTCGTAAACGCCGGTCGCTGGATACGGGAAGCCGTAGAAATTCAGCCCCGGCCCGATGTCCATCGCGGCGTTGGGGATGTGCTTTTTGATGACGCGCTCGAAGTCGCGCAGCGTCACACCCACCCCGGTGCCGATATTGTAAACGCGGCTCTTCACCTTGTCGGCCACGGTCGCGAGATAGATGCCGAGCGCGGAGTCTTTATTGTAGATGAAGTCGTCCTTGTCGTCGCCGCCCTGCTTGAGCGTGAACGGCTCGCCGCGCGCCGGGTTCTCGACGATCCGGCTCATCACCGCCATCGGCCCGTGGCGCGCGGTCTTGCCCGGCCCGTAGGTCGAGGCGAAGCGCAGCGACACCGTCTCGAGGTTCATGTTGTCGTGGTAATAGGTGCAGACGTTCTCGCCCATGAACTTGGCCGAGTCGTAGATGCGCCGCGGCTTGGCCGGCAGCGTCTCCGGCATCGGCTTCCAGGTCGGCGAGCCGTACTCGCCTTCGGTCGCGCCGTACACGCCCTTCGCCGAGGTGAACACCACGCGCTTGACGTCGAGCGCGCGAGCGGCCTCCAGCACGTTGACGAGGCCCATCACGTTGACCTGGATGCTGAGCGCGGGGTTCGCCGCCGACACCGCGCCCACGAACGCCGCGGCGTGCACCACATGCGTGACCTTGTGTTTCTTCATCGCCTGCAGGATGCGCGGCATGTCGAGCACGTCGCCCTGCTCGAAGTCGATCTTGTCGAGGATGTCGCCGACCAGGCTGTCGTCGCGGTGACGCGCGAACACCACGGGACGGTGGCCTTCGTTGACAAACTTGCGGCTGGTCTCGGCGCCGATGACGCCCATGCCGCCGGTTATCAGGACCTTCACGCCGACGCTCCCACCCGGTTGAGCCACGCATGGTAACTTTCGGGCGTGTCGAGATCGTGCGCAAGCCCCGGACGGCGAACGATCGTCACACGGCAGCCGCGCGCCTGAGCCGCCTGCACGTGCGCCGCGAAACTGTCCGCGCCGAAGCGGAACAGGCTTTCATCCGGCGGCGTCATGGCGAGCGCGTTGGTACCGGACTCCGCTGCATCGGGTGCGATGGCGCAGCACCGGCCGCCGTCAAGCGCACGGCGGAGAGCCTCGATATCCTCGCGCGTCAGGTCGGGCAGGTCGGCAGGTAGCACAAGGATTGCCTCGGCTCCGTGTTGGGCGGCGTATTCGGCCGCAAGCGCCAGCGCCCGGTTGAGGTCGCCGGGTTCGGATTCGCGCACGGCATGCGCTGGCGAGGCCAGCGTGAGCGCGTCGGGATCCGTGCTTACGACGGCAATGCGGTCCGATCCGAGGGTATCGCGTGCGGCGTCCAGGACATGCCTGAACATGCGGCTGTTGAAGTCCGCGCGCTGGGGATCGCGGAGAACGGATGCAAGTCGCGACTTGCCGAGCCCGAACGGCTTCACCGGGATGATGGCCCAGAGATTCATGTGAGCGCCGGCTCCGCTGCGAATTTGAGCGCGAAGTCGACGGCTTCGCGCGCCAGCTGGGTCTTGTCTTCGATGGCATGCATCATTGTGTTGCAAACGCGCACGCGACAGCCCAGCGCCTCGATGGCGGGAGCTAAAGCCCGGTCGGCGTCGTCCACGATCCATCCTGAGACGAGCGAACCGTAGTGCCGCGCGACACCGAGCGGCGAGACGTCCATGCCGCGCTCGCGCATCATCTTGGCGAGCGGGCCTTTCACTGCGTTGCCGCCGACGACGGGGGAGACGGCAACGACGGGAATGCACCGCCCCAGCAGCGTGTCCCTCATGCCGGGCACCGCCAATATCGGATCGATGCTGACGAACGGGTTTGACGGGGTTATGACGACGGCATTCGCGCGCTCCAGAACCGTGGCGAATGTGGCTGCGGGCTGCGCTTTGTCGGCGCCTGCAAAGCTCACGCCGCGAAAAACGGGCTCGCACTTGCGCCGCACGAAATAATCCTGGAACGCCATCGTTCCTTCGTCCGTGTCCACGATGCTGCGCACCGGATCGTCGCTCATCGGCACGACGGCGTGTTCGATGCCGAGCCGCCGCGCCAGCAGCGCCGCCACCTCCGACAGGCTGCGGCCCTTGGCCAGTTCCTGCGTGCGCAGCATGTGCGTCGCGAGATCGCGGTCGCCCAGCCGGAACCAGGTCTCGCCCCCGAGCCGCTCCAGCGCATCCATGAACTGCCAAGTCTCGCCCGCAAGGCCCCAGCCGCGCTCCGGATCGTTGAGATCGGCGAGCGCATAGAGCACCGAGTCGATATCGGGCGAAATGTGCAGTCCGAGATGCACGAAATCGTCCGCGGTGTTGACTGCGATCGTCAGCCGCTCCGGCGGCAGCACAGCGGCCAGCCCGCGCGCGAGCTTGCCGCCGCCGACGCCGCCCGCGAGCGCGAGGATGAAGGGCTCGGCGCTCACGGCCGCAACACTTCTGCGACGGCGCGCCGCTCACGCATGCGGCCGCCGTTAGCCGGATGCCCGAACGTGATCAGCGCCTGCGGTTCCCAGTCGTCCGGCAGCGCAAGCGCCGCGCGGACCGTATCCGGACAGAACAGCGGCGCGCACACCCAGCACGCCCCGAGGCCTTCGGCGTGCGCGAGCAGCAGCATGTTTTGCACCGCCATGGCCGTGCTCTGGATTGCCATGGTGCGCTCGGCGTCCATGCGGCGTGCGTCGGGATAGCGGTCCATGTCGGCAAGCGTGAAGCAGGCGGCGATGACGGCCGGCGACGACACGATGCGCGCCCGCGAACGCGCGATATCGAGTTCGATGGCGTCCGCCGGATCGTCGTCGGCGCAGCGGTCGGCACGCAGCCGAGCGCCCATGGCGTCGGCGAGCCGTGCCTTTTCGGCGTCGTTCAGCACCGCAAAGCGCCAGGGCTGGCGGTTATGTGCCGACGGAGCGAAGCGCGCCGCATCGGTCAGCCGTTCGACCGTGCCGGGCGGCAGCGGTACCGGCCGATAGCGGCGGATCGAGCGGCGGCCGCGCATCCATGCCGTCAGCGTGTCCGGATCGGCGGTTTCGAGCGGTATCGTCATGGAACGCCTCTCGCGGTCCGTCAGCGGAACAGATCGTTTTCCCGTGCGCGTATCAGTTCGGCGGCGCTTCCTTCGCGCTCGGGCAGTTCGAGCCCGCGCACCAGCACGACCGGCGTGCCTTCGTCGGCCTGGCCCATGAGCAGCGACGCCGCGGCCGCGATCTCGTCGGCGACGCCGACCTGCGTCGATTTCAGCGTGCGGCCGAACAGATCCGGCTTGCCGCGCAGGTCGAGAAGCGCCGGCAGGCCCGCCGCGCCCAGCGCCGCGCCGACGGTGCCGTTGCGCCACGCGCGCCCGAGGCTGTCGATGATGAGGACGCCAACCTCGATGCCGGTACGCACAGCAAGGCGCGTGCGAATGTCGCGGCACGAGCGATCGCAGTCCTGCGGCAGCAGCAGCACGCTTTCGTCGCCGCCGCCGACGTTGGAGGCGTCGATTCCGGCGTTGGCGAGCACTGTGCCGTTGCGGTGTGCGACCACCAGGACGCCCTTGCGATGACGCACGACCTCGGTCGACTCTGTCAAAATCAGCTCGACGAGGCGCGGGTCTTTGTCGACTTCTTCGGCGAGCGCCAGCGCGCGCGGCGACGGCGTCACGCCGCGCAGATCGATCGTCCGGCCTTCGGCCTTTGACACGATCTTCTGCGCAATCGCGATCACGTCGCCCGGCTGCAGCGCGAGACCCGAGGCCGAGAGGCCCGCCACGATCAGGTCGGCGACGTTGTCGCCCGCCTTGACCAGCGGTATGCCGGAGAGCGCAGCAAGACTCAGGGCCGCTGCCGGTTTCGGGTCGAGCTTTTCGGCGCTGGACATGGCGTCAGCCCCGGCCGGCATCGTCCGGCAGGCCGGTGATCCGGATACCGGAATGCTTGATCTTGTACTGGCGATTGATCGCAATCAGCACCGAGGTCAGCGCCTCGGCCACGACCGAGTTCGCAAGCGGCCCGGCGTGGAACGCGCGCATGCCGGCGTCTCGGGCCAGCGCAACGGCCGCCTCCCGCGCGTCGCGGTCGTCGCCGCACACCAGCACGTCGCAGTCGATGACCTGACCGAGGGTCAGGTGTTCGGCCGAGACGTTCTGGAACGCCGATACGACACGCACGCCGGACCCGAGCATGGCTTGTGCCTTGAGCACTGCTGAGCCGCCGTCGGGCAGCTGCGCGGTGGATACCTTCGGCGGCACCAGAGGCACGGTGACGTCGATCAGGATTTTGCCGTCGAGAACGGCCTTCACCTCGCTCAGCATCGTAAGCTGCGCCGAGTAGGGTACGGCGAGTACGACGATCTCCGCGCCCTGTGCGGCGGAACGATTGTCAGCACCTGTTGCGCGCTGCGCGCCAGCGCGCGCGTTGATCCCCGCTGCGGCTTCACGCGCACGTTCCGTCGAACGCGAGCCGATCAGGATGGAGTGCCCGGCGTGGGCCCAGCGCAAGGCGAGGCCTGAGCCTTCCTTTCCGGTTCCGCCGAGCACGGCGATGGTTCGTTTCGGTGCGTTAGGCATGGCGGTCACCCTGCCGATGCCGCAGCGGCGCGCCGAGGCGCCTGGCCATGCCCTGTCACCGGCAATGCCAGCGGCGCCGCGCCGTAGGACGCGCGCACGCGCCGATTGCCCGGCGCGCCGTAGAGCGTCGTGCGCTGGCGAGGATTTCGCCCGAGCGAGGCGATCAGCGCGTCCATGCGCTCAGGGTCGAACTCCTGGCCGTGCTCCGTGCCTGCGGCGCGCGAGATGCTTTCGTTCATCAGCGTACCGCCGAGGTCGTTGGCCCCGGCGCGCAGGCACGCGGCGGCACCGTCGGGTCCGAGCTTGACCCAGGAGGTCTGGATGTTCGGAATCAGCGGGTAAAGCACGAGCCGCGCCACGGCGTGCATCAGTACGGTTTCGCGAAACGTCGGACCCTTGCGGGCGCGGCCTTTGAGATAAAGCGGCGCTTCCATGTGGACGAAGGGCAGCGGCACGAATTCGGTGAAGCCGCCGGTTCGCTCCTGGAGGTCGCGGATCAGCAGCAGGTGTGTCGCCCAATGCTCCGCGCAGTCGATGTGGCCGAACATGATCGTCGCGGTGGTCCGAAGCCCCACGCAGTGTGCGGTTTCGACGACCGAAAGCCATTCGTCGACCGAGAGCTTGTCCGGGCACAGCACCGTGCGAAGGTCGTCGTCAAGAATTTCCGCCGCGGTTCCGGGCAGGCTGCCGAGCCCCGCGTCGCGTAGCCGGCCGAGATAGCGCTCGACTGGCAGCCCGAGGCTCGCGGCGCCGTGGCGCACTTCGAGCGGCGAGAACGCGTGCACGTGGATATCCGGGACGGCGTCCTTGGCCGCTTCGAGGATCGCAAGATAGGTCTCGCCCGTGTAGCGCGGATGGATGCCGCCCTGCATGCAGACCTCGGTCGCGCCGCGGTCCCAGGCCTCTCGCACACGGCGCGCGATCTCGTCGCGGTCCAGTTCATAGGCCGGGCCGCGCAGCGTGTCGCCGAGCTTGCCCTTGGAGAAGGCGCAGAACGTGCAGCCATGGTGGCAGACGTTGGTGTAGTTGATGTTGCGGTTGACGACGTAAGTGATGTCGTCACCCGCGGTGCGCGCACGCAGCTCGTCTGCCGCCGTGCAGATGGCGTCGAACGCGCTGCCGCGCGCGCGGAACAGCGTGGCGATCTCGCTCTCTTCAAGCCGAAGCCCGTCGCTTGCGCGCGTCAACGTCCGGCCGAGCGATGTTTTGGTGACGGCGGGCGCCGATGGTATCGCGAAGGCGTTGGGCGCGTTCCGCCCAGGCGACCAGCTGTCACACCGTGCGTAGCCGTCGCTGTCGCTGGCGCGCAGAACGGCGGTGTGCAGCGCCGGGTCGAGCCAGCGTGCGGGCTCGCAGGCAAATGACGGATAGATCGCCAACCGCTCGGTCAGATATTTCCCAGCGGCTCCGGTTTCGGCGCGCAGGCGCTCGATCGCGGGCCAGGGCGCTTCCGGATTGACGTGATCGGGCGTCACCGGCGACACGCCGCCCCAGTCGTTGATGCCGGCCGCAATCAGCCGGCGTAACGTGCCCGGGCTCAGATTCGGCGGGGCCTGGATGTTCATGTCCGGGCCGAGCACGATCCGCGCCATCGCGACGGTCCAAAGCAACTCCTCCGCGTCCGGCTCCGGCGCTTGAGCCATCGCAGTGCCGTCCTTGGCGCGGAAGTTCTGGACGATGACCTCCTGGATGTGCCCGGACCGGCGATGCAGCGCCGCGATGGCGAGCAGCGAGTCGATACGCTCCGCGCGCGTCTCGCCGATCCCGATCAGGATGCCGGTGGTGAAAGGCACATTCATCTGGCCCGCCGCCTCGACGGTCGCGAGCCGTACCGCCGGCACTTTGTCGGGCGAGCCGTGGTGCGGCCCGCCGCGCGCGCAAAGCCGCTCGGATGCGCTTTCCAGCATCAGGCCCTGCGACACCGATACGCGGCGCAGCGACGCGATGTCCGGCTCGCTCATCACGCCCGGATTGACGTGCGGCAACAGCCCGGTTTCGCGCAGCACCAGCGCGCACATGGCGGCGAGATAATCGATGGTGGATGCGTAGCCGAGCTGTGCCAGCGCGCGTCGTGCGGCCGCGTATTTCAGCTCAGGTTTATCGCCGAGCGTGAACAGCGCCTCGTGGCACCCGGCTTGCGCACCTGCGCGCGCGATCGCGAGCACTTCGTCCGGTGCGAGATACGCCGCCGGCACGCCGCGCGGGCCGCGCACGAAGGTGCAGTAGCGGCAGGTGTCGCGGCACAGCCGCGTCAGCGGGATGAACACCTTGCGCGAGTAGGACACGATATCGCCGTGGCCCAGGTCGCGCAGCCGCGCCGCCTCCGCCATCAGCGCGCCAAGCGGCATGCCGGCCCAGCGCTCGATTTCGTCGCGGGATGCGCTGGCTGTCGGCAAGGGTTCGTTCTCCGGACCGTGTCGGTTGCGTCGCGGCGGCTTGCGATGCGCGGCGTTCCCGCCGGGGGCGCTTTCGGCGTCGCAGCAGGATCGTAATCATAGCGCACTGGGCGGCACAATTCCGGCCGCCCGAAGGGGACCATGCCGGCTCTGCAACGCGCAATACTTGCGCCGTGTGCCCGTTGCACCGTATCGATGCCGATGGAAACCGGTTGCCCCGGCGCGGGGGCATGGATCAAAGTGCGGTGACGAAGGCCGGAGGAGGACGACATGGGCTACAACAAGGGCCACAAGGAATTCCATGGGGTCGACATGAAGAACGGTTTTCACACCGTTCCGGGCTACCCATGGGGCTTCTCGGAGAAGATCATTGCTGGCTCGCTCGACGAGAAGAACAAGGTCGGCAACCGCACCCGTATCCTGAAGATCGAACCCGGCGCGTTTTCGACCGTCCCATTCGTGCACGACTATTGGGAAGAGGTGTTCCTGGTGTCCGGCGACCTCGTTTGCGGCAGCGACGAAAAGGGCCAGGGCGGGGAATCGTTCACCGGTCCGACCTACTGCGTGCGGCCGCCGGGCGTCTATCACGGGCCGTTCACGTCCAAGACCGGCTGCCTGCTGCTGGAGACGCACTATTACGTTCCGGAGTGACGGCGGCTGCGGCCGGTCGTCTTCGAGACGCCATCCGGCCCGCTGCCGTTGCGGTCGTGACGCGGTGCCGGTCCTGCGTCAGCGCTTTCTGACGGCGAGATCCTCCATGATCTCAAGCTGAATCTGCTGGATCTCCGCGAGTCGCTCCCATTGCCGGTTGATCAGGTGGTCGAGCTTCTCGTGTAGATGCCTGATCTCGAGCTCGGCCTTCAAATTGACGCGATAGTCGTTCTGCGACCGCAGCCGGTCCTTCGCCTCCTGCCGCTTCTGGCTCATCATGATGATCGGCGCCTGGATTGCGGCCAGACACGACAGCACCAGGTTGAGCAGGATGAAGGGATAAGGGTCGAACGCGCCGTGCGTCACGGCCCAGAGGTTGAAGCCCATCCAGATCAGCAGAACCACGAAGAACGCGATGATGAAGTTCCAGCTTCCGCCGAAGTCGGCGATAAAGTCGGCCATCCGTTCGCCGAAACTACGTTTGCCTTCCCAGGCGGATTCGACGTCCTGCACGATGGTCGCCTCGCGTGCGAGGCTTTCGACCACCTGGCGTTCGAGCTGCGAAATCTCGCCGCGCTCGCGCTCCAGGAGTTGCTCGACATAGCGCGTGCGTTCCTCCGTCAAATGCCTGCGGCAGATTAGGTCGTTGGGCAAAAGCTGCGGATGTGCTGCGGCAAGACCGTTTGCCAGAGACGGCCGAACCATGCCGAAGGCTATCCCGTCGCGTAGCGGCTCGTGGCAAATGGCGCATTGCGGCCGCGCCGCAGGCCGCCGGTGCGGCGGCGTCAGCCCCGGTTCGCTCATGATCGACCCCCGTCTCGTCCCGACGCGATCATGCGGCTGCCCGCCCGCATCCGCCCGCTAGTGTTCGAGCAGCAGCGAGCCGAAGCCGTCGACCTTGTCGTCGATGCCGTTTTGGCGGAGCGCCCACCAGTAGATGCAGGTGTTGATCGCGAGCACCGGCTTGTCGAGCCAGAACTCGGCGATGCCGGCAAGCCGCGCCATCGCGAGATTGGTGCCCACCTGGATGATCGCGTCCACGTCCGGGCCGTTGACCTCGTTGATGGCGTCGCGCAACTGGCGCTCGGAAATGTGCGCGTACTGAACCGGGCTGGTGCCGCGCAGGCCCTTCAGCTTCACGATGTCGAACCCGCAATCCTCGAAGAACCGCCGCACCTGCGCGTCGCCGACAGGCATGTAGGGCGTGATGACCGAGATGCGCCGCGCGCCGTATCGTTTCAGCGCTTCCTGGGAGGCGTCCGATCCCATGCAGACCTTGATGCCGGCGCGCTGCTCGACCCGCTGCTGCAACTTTTGGCTGCCTTCGAGCCCGTCCCAGAACGTCTCCGACGACATGCCCATCACGAGATAGTCGGGCTCGCAGGTCATCACCTGGTCGACGGTCTGCATCATCTCCTTGCGGATGTTGTCCATCAGGCGGTTGAAGTCGTCGTCGTTCCGGACCGGATCGTTCGGGATCATGATGCGGCCGTAGTGATTGGTGACGCCGCGCGGCCGCATCGCGTCCATCTCGGGTTGCACCGACGTGTTGGTGGACGGCGCGATGACGGCGAATTTCTTCCGGAACCCGAGAGAGTCGGTCATGGATGGCTTGCCCGGTTCGTGTGACCGGGCATGATAGGACTTCTAGCGCGATCACCTCAACGGGGAGCGGGCCGACATGCTGCGCACGGGCAAAGAGCATCTTGAAACCCTGCGCGACGGCCGTGTGGTCTATGTGGGCGGCGAGCGGATCGACGACGTCACCCGGCATCCGGCATTCGCCGGCGCGGCGCAGACCGTGGCCGGCATATACGATCTGAAGGCCGATCCGGCCAATCGCGACCTCTTGACCTACGAGAAGGACGGCAACCGCCACTCGATCTATTTCCTGCGTCCGAGGACGCGGGACGACCTCCAGCGCCGAATGCTGGGACATCGGCGGATCGCCGACTTTACCTACGGCATGTTTGGGCGCTCGCCCGATCACGTGGCGTCGTTCGTCACCGGCATGTCGATGAAGCCGGACGCACTGCCGAAGCCGCATGCGTTCGCAGACAATCTGGAGACATACTACCGCCACATCCGCGACAACGACTTGTATGTGGTCTACGCCGTGGTACCGCCGCAGGCCGCGCGCAATCCCGAATTCTATCACAAGCAGAACATTCCGCTGCCGACCTTGCGCGTCGTGCGCGAGGAGGACGGCGGCGTGGTCGTCTCCGGCATGAAGATGCTAGCGACCGGCGCGCTCTATGCCAACGAAATCTGGATCGGCAACGTCATACCGCTCGCGCCCGACCAGAAGAAGGAGGCGATCACCTGTGCGATTCCCTGCAACGCCCCGGGCCTGTCGCTGTGGTCGCGCAAGCCTGCGGCTGCGGGGCTTACGTCGGAGTTCGATTCGCCGCTGGCGTGGAGGTACGACGAAAGCGACTCGATGTTGATGTGCGACGAGGTCAAGGTGCCGTGGGAGAAGGTATTCGTGCATGACGACGCGCTCTTGTCGCGCGACATCTACATCAAGACCGCGAGCCACTGTTTCGGCAACCACCAGTCCAACGTGCGCTACTGGTCGAAGATGCGGCTGCTGCTCGGCCTGTGCAGCCGGATCGCGCACGCGACCGGCGCCGACCAGGTGCCTGCGGTGCGCGAGAAGCTCGGCGAAATGGCGGCAATCGAGGCCACGATCGGCGGGCTGGTGAACGGCCAGATCAACGCCTTCGAGAGCTGGCCGGAGGGCTATGTGTGCTTCAACCGGCGCGTCATGTACGCCGGCCTGGAGTGGTGCACGCAGAATTACAGCCGCTTCATCGACGAGTTGCGCACGCTGTGCGGCGGCGGCGTGTTCCAGATGCCGGCCGACATCTCGGTGCTGGAAGACCAGGCGCTGGCCCAGCAATTCGACACCTACTGGCAGACCCCTCAGGCGGATTCGACCACGCGGATGAAGCTGTTCAAGCTCGCCTGGGACATGACCGGCTCGGAGTTCGCCGGCCGGCACCTGCAATACGAAAAGTTCTACGCCGGCGCGTCGTTCATTATTCGCAACCACTCCTATCGCGAGACGCCCTGGGCCGAGTTCAATGCGCTCGTCGACAAGCTGATGGCCGGCTACGACGTGCCGAAGCCCAAGCGCCAGGCCGCGGAATAAACCTGCGCCCCTCGCCATGACGTCGGAGTGTCTTCTCGCGCCTCACTTCCCCGGTATGACGGGCAGCAGCACGTAGGCGTTGCGGCCGGGGCCGGTGTGCAGCATCACGTCGCCGCCGAACACCTCGGGCGGGCGGTCGCGCGGCTCGTTGTGCTGGAACGGGCCGCAGCCGGTCCAGGCGGTGCCGAGCGTTTTGAGGCCTGCGGACGCGCCGCCGGGGTAGACGTAATCCTTGCCGCGCACGCTGAGCGCGATGCGATAGCCCGCCGGCACCACGACGCAGGTCGGCCAGACCTCGACGTCGCATTCCACGATCTCGCCCTTCTTGAGCTTCTGCTCCTCATCGTGGGTGTGGTACGGCCGGTAGGGCAGGGAGAGCTTCTTGTCGAGCTTGCGGTGCGATACGCGCAGCCAGCCTTGGGCGATTGGGGTGTGTTCGTCGAGTGCGCCCTGGAAGGTCAGCTCCTTGAAGTCCGGCGAGAACGCACGCAGCACCAGGAACAGATCGGCGTCTTCGGTCGCCGACGACACCCAGAGCTTGGCCGCGATCGGCCCGGTGATTTCGGTGGCCTTCTTCAAGGGTTCGGTCAGGAACGTCACACCGTCGCCCAGACCCTTGTAGGTGACGGAGGCCTTCTTCGCCTGCCGCTTGGTCGACATGGTGAAGCCGGCGGGATCGAGGAAAAACTTGGTCCATTGGGTGCGCTTGAGCGGCCACTGCGTTTCGGCGCGCTCCACAAATTTATCCGGGTGCCGCACCTGCAGAAGCACCTTGGGCTGCTTGTCCCAGCCGGTCTTCTCGCCCTTCAGGAAGTAGCCGAAGAACTTCTTCTGCAGCGAAACGCCGTAGTCGGTGTAGAAATGCGTCCAGTGTTCGAGGCCGTGGCATTCGAGCCACTTCTGCTTCGATGCGGCGCGCGTGAAGCCCTCGTAATTGCCGCGCGGGTGCAGGCCCTGACCGCCCCAGTTGGAGGCGGAGAACAGCGGCACCTTGACCTTCGACCAGTCCGGCATGCGCGACTGCCAGAACCAGTCGGTGTCGAGCTTGTGGGCGAGACAATCCTCGTAGAAATTGCGGCGGTTGGCGCCGAGCTCCTCCTCGGTCAGTTCCAGCGGCCCCGAGACCCAGTCGCCGTTCATGCGGCTGCGGTAGCCGCGCGTGCCGCGCCCGTGCTGCAGCGGCCAGACCTGCGATTGCGACCAGTTCTTGGTGAAGGTGCAGAAGATGCCGCCGTGGTGCGCCATGTCGCGGTAGAAGTCGGCGGCGCCTTCCCACAGGCACATCGCGGCGAGATGCTTGGGCTGCAAGGACGCGCACTTCCAGGCGTTCTCGGCGTAGTAGGAAATGCCGTTGATGCCGACCTTGCCGTTCGACCACGGCTGGACGCCCGCCCAGTCGACGCAGATCGCGAAGTCCTGCGCCTCGCGCAGCGACCAGATGTCGATGACGCCTGGCGAGCGGCCCGCGCCGCGGCTGTCGACGCGCACGCAGGCATAGCCGTCCGGCACCCACTTCTCGGGGTCGACGACCTCCCACTGCTGATACTTGTTGGTGGAGCCGGTCGGAACGTCGGGATGGATTTCGCACATCCGCTCCCACTGCTCCTTGTAGAGGTCGGCGAAATGCAGCCACTTGCCGTAGGGCCCGTACGTGATGAGAACCGGATAGCGGCCGGGCTTGACCGGCCGATAGACGTCGCAGCGCAGTACCACGCCGTCGTCCATCTCGATCGGCAGGTCCCAGTCGATCCGCATGCCGTCGCGGATTTCGCTGACTTCGCGGTAGCTCATTCCGTCCTCCCCTCGGCCCTCTTTGTGTCGTGGCCGCTATTGGCTCAAGCGCCGCCTCAAGGCCCGACCGGCGCTGCTCCCCCGCGGGCGATGCCGATGCTCTGGCTGTATTCGCGCGCCATCGCCTCCCAGTTGTAACTGCGGTGGGTCGCGCCGACCAGCATGTCGCGCAATACGATCTGCATCGGGTGGCTGTTGAACGCCCAGCGCGAGCCGCTGAGCGAGCACAGCCGCTCCACCGCCTGCTTCGACAGCCGCATCATGTAGGATGCCATCAGGCGGTTTTCGGCGACAGCGTCTGCGCCGATCGGCATGTTCTCGTTCAGCGTGTCGACGCATCGCTGCAGCGACGTATCGAGAATCATGTTGGCGGTCGCGATATCGGCCGCGCTCTCGGCAATCTTCTGCTGCACGATCTCGAAGTCTTCGGGGACCGAGCCGGAATTGAGCTTGCTGCGCACCATGCCGGTGGTGATGTCGAGTGCGCGGTTGGCGAGGCCCACCAGAACGGGTGAGATCGAGAACGCGGTCACGTAGCGGCGCGGCGCGCGGCACATCGGATATTGCGGATGGACGCGGCTGCCCGGTGCGGTGCCCGCGATGATGTCATCGTAGCGCACCGAGCGGTGTGCGGGTACGAACACGTTGTCGACCTTGACGCTCTTCGAGCCGGTGCCGACGAGGCCCATCACGTTCCAGTCGTCGACGAATTGCAGCTCGCGGGCGCGGACGAAGAAGTTCCGGATTTCCCGGCCGCCGCTTCCGTTGTCGCAGTTCGCGGTCAGGAACACCCAGGAGGCGTGGTCGGATCCGCTCAAGAAATGCCAGTCGCCGTTGAGCCGCCAGCCGTCGCCGTCGCGCACGCCGGAGCCGGACGGCATGAGTGCGGCGCAGGCCAGCGCGGTGTCGTCCTCGTTCCAGACCTCCTTCTGCGCTTCCTCGGGGAAGGTCGCGAGCGTCCAGAACAGCTCCTCGACGACGGCATAGACCCAGGCGCTGGAGCCGCAGCCGCGCGCCAGTTCGCGCGTGATCGAGGCGAAGACCTTGAAATCGAGTTCAAGCCCGCCAAAGCGTTTGGGCTGCAGCACGCGGAACAGTCCCGCGCGGTGGAAGTCCGCGATGGTTTCGTCCGGAACGCGGCGATTGCGTTCGGTGTCGGGGGAGCGCTGCGCCAGAACGGGAACCAGCGCACGGGCGCGTTCGAGGACGGCGGTTGCGGCATCGTCGCTGACGACGGCCAGTCGGCTCGGGCTCATAGGGGCACCTCCGCGCTCATGCTGCACCCAGGTTACGGCTCGCGTCGAGGACCTTGCGGACCTCGGCGCTGCGGGAATTGTGCGAGTGCATCAGTTCCTCGATGTCCCAGGTCTGCCAGGGATATGTGCGTTCCGTCGGCGGTTTCAGCCAGTCGGTCAGGAACGCGCCCTCGCGGCGGCCCAGCGCGACGATGCCGCTGCCGAATGCCTTCTGCTCGCGCTGATAGGCGGTAAGCCCACGCTCCAGGCCGTGGGCCGCGATCGAGTCCGCAAGCTTGGCGGCGTCGAGCGCGGCCTTGGTCGTGCCCGCGCCCGGATGCGGCCGCGCGACGAAGGCTGCGTCGCCGAGCAGCGCCACGCGACCGAACGCGATCTGCGGCGCGTCCAGATCGAAAATGGCCTGGAAGAACGGCCGCGGATCGCGCTCGAAAATCTCCGCGACCTGCGGCGCGACCAGCGCGCGCGCCTGCGCCTTGGCCCAGGCGATGACGTCGGGGCGCAGCAGCGGGGGCGCGATGGCGGTGCCGTGGCATTTGCCCGCCGCATCGGTGCAGAAGTCGGCGAGTCGCTCGGGCGTCGTCGGCCGGTACCAGACGATGTTATAGGCGCGCTGGCCGGCTTGCGTTTCGTTGTTGCGGCCCGGGACCGGGTAGGCGAGGAACAATTCGCCCGGCGGCAAGCAATAAGTGTAGCGGTGGAACAGCTCGGCGTGGATCGCGGGCGGAATGTCGCGCTCGTCGAGCATGGCGCGCCAGGCGACATAGCCCGCGTACTCCGGTTGATGTCCGGGCAGGAACTGCTCGCGCACCGTCGAGCGGCTGCCGTCGGCGCCCACGAGAAGATCGCCGCGCTCGCGCGTGCCGTCGGCGAAGATTGCAGTGACGCCGCCTGCATCCTGCTCGACGCGCGTGAGCGACATGCCGAGCCGGTAGCTTCCCTCCGGCACCATATCGCGTAGCGAGCGGAAGATGCGGCCCCACGAGCTCATCACCCGGTGCGTGTCGCGTTCGACATAGGCGCGGCCGTCGCGGTCGAGGAACACCACGTCCCGCACGGTGATGCCCATGGAATCGTCGAATGCGATGCCAAGCCGCCGCATGATGTCGTGCAACTGCGGATGCGTGCTGATGCCGGCGCCTCGGCCGGTCAGCTCTTCCGGGTTGCGCTCGAACACGACCGCGTCCCAACCGCTGGCGCGCAGCAGGTTCGCCGCGAATAATCCGCCGACCGATCCACCGACGATGAGCGCGCGATGCTGTGCCATGACTTACCCGGTAATGCGATCGAGTTCCGCGACAATCACGGGTGGAAGCGCGTTCCTTCCGGCCGCGACGTTGCTCTCGATCTGCCCGGGCGTGCTTGCACCGGCGATCACGCTCGCGACGACGGGCTTGGCGAGCAGCCAGCCGAAGGCCAGTTCCAGCATGGAGCGGCCGGTTCGTTGAGCGACACCGTTCAGTCTCTCTACCATTTGCCAGTTTCGCTCGTTCACCACATCGTCGGCGTGGTGACGGCTGTAGGACAGCCGGGCGCCTTTCGGCAAGGGCACATTGCGGCGGTATTTGCCGGTCAGGAAGCCGCTTGCGAGCGGTGCATAGGGGAGGAGCGTCATACCGTGGCGCTGCATGATCCGCAGCCGATCGGGCTCAATGTCGCGCACCAGAAGGCTGTACTCGTCCTGGCTGGTTGCAAACGCCGTCCGCTTCGCCTGCGCCGCCGCGACCTGCGCCACCTCGACCTCCTTGGCCGAGCAGTTGGAGCAGCCGATGGCGCGCACCTTGCCCTGCCAGACAAGCTGGTCGAGCGCGACGATTGTTTCGTCGATGGGCGTGCGGGGGTCCGGATAGTGCATCTGGTAGAGGTCGATCCAGTCGGTCTTCAGGCGCTTGAGACTCGCCTCGACCGCCTGCGCGATGTAGCGCGCCGATGCTCCGCCGGAGCCCGGCTCCTTCATCGCCATGCCGAACTTGGTCGCGAGCACCACGTCCTTGCGCCGGGGGCCTAGGATTTCGCCCAGCATTGTCTCGGAGCCGCCCTTGTTACCGTAAGCGTCGGCGGTGTCGAACAGCGTCACGCCAAGATCGAGCGCCTTGTGAACCACGGCGCGCACCGCAGCGATGTCGGGCATCCGGCCGCCGAAGTTGTTGCAGCCGACACCGACGGCGGAAACTTCGATCCCTGTTTTGCCGAGCTTGCGGGTCTGCATCAATCGACGCGCTCGACTTGTCCGCTCTTGGCCGATTTCACGACCGCATCGAACACCGCCATGCCGTGCAGCACCTCGTCGATGGCGACCGGGTAGGGCCGCTTCGCCTCGATGCAGCGGGCGAATTCGATCAGCTCGGCGTTGAGCATGTCGAAGGTCGGATGTTCGACGATCTCGTCCGGCGGCGCGGTCACCGGACCGGTCGGCGCGACGGTCGAGACCGGCACGAAGCGGAAGTGCTGCAGGTTCGGCCGCGAAATTTCCGCAAGCCCCTTGGTGCCGAACACGCTCAGGCTGAAGGTGGTCGCGGTCGCGACCGAGCAGAACAGCAATCCCGTCGCGCCGCTCTCGAACCGCAGCATGATGTTGGTGGTGTCGTCCGAAGGTCCGCCCTTGATGTAGCGGCCGGTGCTCACCAGCACGTCGCGGACTTTGCCTGCGAACTCGATCATGTGGTCGATGGAATGCACGCCGACCGCGGTGATGGCGCCGCCCGGCGCCTCGTCGGGCTGGGCGCGCCAGTTGTCGAACGGCACGAACTGCGCCGTCGAGGTGGTGTGCTGGCCGACGATCGACATGACCTCGCCGAGCCGCCCATCGTGCAATCGGTTGCGGACCTCGACGACGCAGGGGTGAAAACGCCGATTGAAGCCGACGGCGAGCACGATGCCGGCGCGCCTGGCCGCCGCGACCGCCGCCTCCGCGCTCGGCCGGTCGAGGGTGAGCGGCTTCTCGACGTGGATGTGCTTGCCCGCCGCGGCTGCGGCCATCACCTGTTCTGCGTGCCTGGAGTGTGGCGTCGCCAGCACCACGGCGTCGATGTCGCGGCTCGCCAGCACGTCCTCGAACCGCGCCAGCATTGGAATGCCCTTCTCGCGGCAGAAGTCCTCGGCGCTGGCGCGGGTGCGCGTGTAGGCGGCGGTGAAACGGATTGCGTCGGTCTTACCGTGCACGGCATTGACCAGCGACCGGCCCCAGCGGCCCAGTCCGACGATGGCGGCGCGTACCATTTCAAATCTGTCCTGGAATGACGGGGAGAAGCAGATAAGGCGCAAAGTGCCCGCCGAAGTGCAGCGTGTTTTTGCCGCCGAAAATCTCCGGCGGGCGATCCTTCGGATTGGTGTGGGTGAACGGCCCGACGCCCTTCATCGGATAGGGCGCGTGCGGCAGCGCCGCGTCCGAGCCGTCGTATTCGTAGTCCTTGCCGCGAACGCTCAGCGCGAGGCGATAACCCTTCGGCACCACGATGGAGGTCGGCCATATTTCGACGTCGAGTTCCACAGGCTCGCCGGGCTTCAGTGGCCACAACTCGTCGTGAGTGTGCCAGGGCCGCCACGGCTTGCTCTCCTTCGGATCGAGCTTGCGATGCGAGGCGCGAAGCCAGCCGAGGCCCACCGGCACGCGCGGATCGTTCGATCCGACGAACACCACTTCCTTTCCGAGCGGATCGAACACCCGCAGCACGAGGAACAGGTCGGCGTCGGCGGTGTCCGACGACACGAACAGTTTGGCTGCGACCGGTCCGGTGATTTCCATCTCCTGCGCAAGCGGCTCGGTCGAAAACGTCACGCCGTCGCTCTGGGTCTCGTAGATCAGCGTGGCTCCGTCGACGGCGGGCGTGAGATCGAGTTCGCGGTTCGGATGCAGGTAAAATTTGGTCCATTGCGTGCGCGCGAGCGGCCATTCGTTCTCCGCGCGCGGCACGAATTTTTCGCCGGGATGGCGCACGTTCACCAGCACCCTTGGCTGATTGTCCCAGCCGTTGTCGGCGCCCTTCAGGAAATGGTCGAGGAACTTGCGCTGCAGATCCTGGCCGTATTTTGCGTAGAACAATGTGAAATGCGTGTCGCCGTGGACTTCGAGCCATTTCCGCTTCGAGCCCGCGCGCATGAAGCCTTCGAAATTGCCGCGCGTGTGCAGGCCCATGCCGCCCCAGTTGGCCGACGAGAACAGCGGAGTGTCGATGTCATCGAACTTCGGCAGCCGCGCTCTATGGTAGTCGTCTATCAGGACGTGGCGCAGCGCGTCGCCGTCGCAGTCGGCGCGGTTGGCTTTCAATTCGGCTTCGGACAGTGTCGCAGGCCCCGCCACCGGCTCGCCGGTGACGACGCTCTTCGGGCCGCGGTCGCCGACGCCGTGCTGCACGGCGGTCACCTGGCGCGGATACCAGCTTGAATAAAAGTCGCTCAAAATGCCGCCGTGGCGGCAAAGCTCGCGGTAATAGTCCGACGAGCCTTCCCAGATGCACAGCGCCGCCAGGTGTTTTGGCTTGAACGGCGCCGCCTGCCACTGGTTCATTGAGTAGTACGAAATGCCGTGCAGCCCGACCTTGCCGTTCGACCAGGGCTGCACGCCGGCCCAGTCGACGCAGAGCGCGATGTCCTTCGCTTCGCGCGGCGACCAGGTTTCGAGAAAGCCCGGCGAGCGGCCCGCGCCGCGCGAATCCACGCGCACCAGCACGTAGCCGTCCGGCACCCATTTCTCAGGGTCGAACAGTTCCCAGTTCTGGTACTTGTTCGACGAGCCTTCCAGCACCTCCGGCGCGGCCTTGGTAATCCGCATCCAGGCGCTCTTGTAGCCCTCCTGCATGGACAGGCCCTTGGCGTAGGGGCCGTAGCTCAGGATCACCGGATATCGGCCGTCCGCGACCGGGCGGAACACATCGGCGCGCAGGATGACGCCGTCGTCCATTTCGACCGGCGCGTCCCAATCGATCTTCATGCCGTCGCGGACTTCGGACTTCATCTTTGATGTGTCTGTTGCTGTCGGCGGGCCTTATTGACGCTAACATTGATGGCGGGAGACGCGAAAGACCATGTTCCAAAACGCCGCCATCGTCGGAGTCGGACAATCGGCCTACGTGCGGCGGCCCGAGCCAGGCCAGTCGACGCAGACCTTCATGCGCGACGCGGTTGCGGCGGCACTTGCCGACGCCACGATGGATGCGTGCGACATTCAGGGCCTCGCGGTGGCTTCATTGTCGCTCGCGCCGGACACTGCCGTCGACCTTGCGTGGAAGCTCGGCCTGTCGCTGCGCTGGCTGATGCAGGACAGCAACGGCGGCTCCTCGGCGATGAACATGCTCGGCCACGCGCTGCGCGCGGTCGAGGCGAGCGCGGCGGAGACGGTGCTGGTGCTGGGCGGCGACGCCACCGGGCTCGCCGGCTACGCCAAGGTCGCGGCGAACTTCAACACCGTCACGCAGAAGCATCTGGCCCCGCTCGGCCATGGCGGACCGAACGGCGTCTATGCGCTGGTCGCAAGCCGCCAGATGAAAAGGTACGGACTGGAGAAGTTCGACTACGGCCACATCGCCATCGCGCAGCGCGCGTGGGCCGCGAAGAATCCTTTCGCAGTCTATCGCGCGCCGCTGACCATGGAGGAATATCTTGCGGCTCCGCTCGTCGCCGACCCGTTGTCGCGCTACGACTGCGTGCCGGTGGTGGCGGGTGCGCAGGCCGTGATCGTGGCGCGGCCCGACCGCGCGCCGAAGGGACGGCCCGGTGTGCGCGTGCGCGCCCATCGCGCGAGCTTCAATTACGACAATCAGGCGGGCGACGGATTGCAGACCGGCATTGCGACGTTCGCAGCCGAGTTGTGGCGCGAGGCGGGCGTCGGCCCGGACGACATTAACGTGGCCAGCATTTACGACGACTATCCGACCATGGTGCTGGCGCAGGCGAACGACCTTGGCCTGGTACCCGGCAACGACCTTGCGCGATTCTGTCGCGTGACCGTTGCCGAACGAAAGCTCCCGCTGAACACCTGGGGCGGAATGCTTTCTGCGGGCCAGCCCGGCGGGCCGGCGGGCGGGCTGAACGGGATTTCGGAAGCCGTGCTGCAATTGCAGCACCGCGCCGGCGAACGGCAGGTCGCGAATGCACGGCTTGCGGCCGTCACCGGCTACGGCATGACCATGTACCGTTACGGCGGCACGGCGGCGGCGGCGATTCTGGAGCGCGCCGAATGATGCCGGGCGTGACCATCTGGCGCTGCACGGGCTGCAATGCGGCGCTGTTTCCCGAACGGCTTCTCTGTCCGCATTGCCATGGCGCCCGCTTCGAGAATGAGCGCGTGCACGAGGCGACGGTGGAAGAAATCTCCGTCATCCGTCACATGCTCGGCCAGGAGAACTGGCAGCCGCGCCGGATCGCCAACGTGCGGGTGACGGACGATCTCTGTATGACGGTCGGTCTGCTCGACGAGTCCGGGCCGGGAGCGCGGATTGTGTTGTTCCAGGAAGGCGAGGCGCCGTATGGGCGCGCGAAGTAAGAGGAAGGGGCGATGCGGATTGCGGTGATGGCGGCGGGCGCGGTCGGCGGCTACTTCGGCGCGCGGCTGGCCGCCGCGGGTCACGATGTCGTCTTCATCGCGCGCGGCGCGCACCGCGACGCCATCCGCCGCGACGGGCTGAAGGTTGAAAGCCCGCTCGGAGACCTGCACCTGAAGGACGTCAATGTCACCGACGACCCAAGGACTATCGGCCCGGTCGACGTGGTGCTGTTCGCGGTCAAGCTGTGGGACACCGAGAGCGCCGGCGAGCAGGCGCGGCCGCTGGTCGGACCGAACACCCGCGTCATCACGGTGCAGAACGGCGTCGACAGCGTCGAGCGGCTTTCGCCAATCCTCGGCGTGGATGCGATTGTCGGCGGCATTACCGTGGTTGTGTCGAAGATCGCCGCGCCCGGCGTCATCCGCCACACCGGCACCATGGCGCGCATCCGCTGCGGCCGCGTCGACGGCAGGTCCGACGCGCTGCTGCTCCGCTATGTCGAAGACATGAACAGGGCCGAAGGCCTCGACATATCGGTTGCGGAGAACATGCTGCTCGAAATCTGGAAGAAATTTGTGATGCTTTCGGGCACGTCGGGCGCGACCGCGGGCACGCGCCAGACGCTCGGCGCGATTCGCGACGATCCGGACATGTGCGCGTTCTTCTGGCGGCTGATGAATGAGACCATGGCGGTCGGACGCGCCGCCGGCGTCGGTTTCCCGGCGGATTTCCCCGTCGAGCTGGAGCGCTCGGTCGCGGCGTTCCCGCCGACCATGAAGGCGTCGATGGCGAACGATCTCGATTCCGGCAATCGCCTGGAGCTCGACTGGCTCGCGGGAAGGGTGGTCGCGCTGGGCAAGAAGTTTGGCGTGCCGACGCCGACGCAGGAGACGGTTTACGCGATCCTCAAGCCGTACCGGATGGGGCGGGCGAAGTAAGGCAGATCAACGTGCGATCTGCACCTTGGCTTCGTCCAGGACCCGCCGCGCGGCCTTGGCCATCGCTTCGTCGATCATCTTGCCGTCGACCGTGGTCGATGCGCTGCCTGCGGCCACGGCCTTCTCGAACGCTTCGATGACGCGCGAGTAGTAGTCGAGTTCGGCCTTGCCCGGCGCGTAGAGCCGGTTGCACGGCTCGACCTGCGACGGATGAATGAGCTTTCGCCCGCGGTAGCCGAGCCGGCGCGACAGCGCGGTGTCCTTTTCGAAGCCCTCGGGATCGCGCACGTTGGCATAGACGCCGTCGAGCGGTGTGTCGAAGCCCGCCGCGCGCGCGCACAGCAGCGTGTGGCAGCGCGCGTGCATCATCTCCGGCCCGTCGAACGACCAGGCGCAGCCGAGGTCGGTGTTGAGGTCGCCATCCTGCGCGCCGCCGAAAGCCAAAGTGGCAACGCGCGAGGCGCCCTGCGCCATGTCGTAGCCGTTGAGCACGCCCTTGGCGCTTTCGATGCCGAGCACGAGCTTGGTTGCGCCGTAGGCGAGCCCACGCGCCTTCTCCACGCCGGCAATGAGGCTATCCCAGCGGACCACCTCTTCGCGCGTCTCGACCTTCGGCAGGAAGATGCCCGCCATGCCGCCGACGCCGATCGTGGCGTCGAGATCGGCTTCGGCCAATCCGGTCTCCAGGCCGTTGACGCGCACCCAGGCGCGGTCGCCGGAAATCTTGGGCGCGTACTCGCGCACGCCTTGGCGCGCATTGGCCTTCTCCGCGAGCGGCACCGAGTCCTCCAAGTCGAGGATGAAGGCATCCGCCGGCAGGCCGAGCGCCTTTTCGAGAAATTTGTCGCGGTTGGCGGGGACGTAAAGAAAGCTGCGGGGCAGGGGCATGGCGAGGCTATTCCGCGGCGGTCGCGTTGGGCGGTTTCGGCGCCGCAAGCCGCGTCACGCCGGCCGCGGCAAGATCGCTAATCTCTGCGACGCCGTAGCCCAGCTCGCGCAGAATGACTTCGGAATGCTCGCCGAGTGTGGGCGAGGGCCGCTCGATCTCCGGTCCATCGTGATCGAGCAGGACCGGATTGCGAGCGACTTTCATCGGTCCGAGCTTGGGATGCTCGACGGTCTTGAGCATCTCGCGCGCCACGATTTGAGGGTGCTCGAACACCTCCTTGAAGTTGTTCACGCGCGCGCACGGCACGCCGGCCTCCATCAGCGCGGCTTCCAGTTCGCCGGATTCGCGTTCGCGGATTGCGGCCTCGACGACCGCAACGATCGCGTCCTCGTTGGTCTTGCGCTTGGAATAGGTTGCGAAGCGCGGATCGCTCAGGTGCTGCTCAAGCCGGAGCGTCTGCATGAGCTTTCCGAACAACATGTCGTTCGGCGCGCCGATGGCGATATGGCGGCGGTCGCGCGTCTCGAACAGTTGATAGGGCGCGTTCAGGCGGTGCCGGTGGCCGAGCGGCTGGGGCACGTTGCCGGTTTCGAGATATTCCGCCGCTTCCCAGGCCGCGGCCGCAATCGAAGCTTCGACCAGCGATACGTCGGCGATGCGGCCCTCGCCGGTGCGGCCGGTGCCGACCAGGCTCGCCAGCGTTGCGTAGGTGGCAAACAATGCGCCGAACACGTCGGCGGTCTGCACGCCCGGCCGCATCGGCATCTTGCCGGGCTCGCCGGTGACCGACAGCGCGCCGGAGAAGGCCTCGATGATCAGGTTCACGCCCGCGCGCCGGCGCTCCGGTCCGGTCTGGCCGAATCCGGACACAGATGTGTAGACGATCTTCGGATTGGCGGCCTTGATCTGCTCCGGCCCGAGCCCGAGCTTGTCCAGCGCACCGGGCCGGTAAGCTTCGAGCAGGACGTCCGATTGTGCCGCCAGCTTGCGGACGATATCGCAGGCCTGCGGTTTGCGCAGATCGAGCACGAGGCTGCGCTTGTTCCGGTTGAGCGCCGCGAAGCTTGTGCTCTCGCCGTTGCGGATCGGCGGCGTGTGCCGCGCCATATCGCCGTTCGGCGGCTCGATCTTGATGACGTCGGCGCCCATATCGGCAAGCAGCGTGCCCGCCAGCGGTCCGGCGATGAAATTCGCCAGTTCGACGACCCGAATTCCCGCAAGCGGTTTGGACATTTCCAATCCCGATCCCGAATTCCACACGACCGCCACGGCGGTCGCGGCAGTATCCCACCGGTGTTACCGCAGCGCAAAGCCGGTTCCATCGCCGATGCCGCGGCGCAGCGCGCTTCGCCCTTGGACGCCTTCCGCCGGGCGTGCTTCAATTGCCGTCCACATTTGTAGCCCGCCGCGTATCGTTGTCGCATGAACCAGAGTTTCGACACCATCATCGTCGGCGCGGGGGCGGCAGGCTGCGTGCTGGCCAACCGGCTGTCGGCGCGCTCCGGCCATTCGGTGCTGCTGCTCGAGGCGGGGCAGGACACGCCGCCCGGCCGCGAGCCGCGCGACGTGCTCGATACTTATCCCGGCTCCTACTACAACCCTGCCTATTTCTGGCCCGAGTTGAAGGTGCACTGGCGGCTTGCGAGCAATTCGCCGCCGGTCGGCTATTCGCAGGGCCGAATCATGGGCGGCGGTTCCTCCGTCATGGGCATGGTCGCTCTGCGCGGCACGCCGGACGACTATGCCGAGTGGGAGCAGCTCGGCGCATCCGGCTGGGGCTGGAACGACGTGCTGCCGTATTTTCGCAAGCTCGAACACGACTTCGATTTCGGCGGCGGCGTGCATGGCGCGGACGGTCCCGTCCCCGTGCGGCGCACGCCGCAAGGCGATTGGCCGCCGCTGTCGAAGGCGTTCTACGAATTCGCCTCCGAGCGGCAACTACCCTACGTCGCCGACATGAACGCCGACTTCCGCGACGGCTACGCCTCGGTGCCGATCAGCAGCTGGCCGGACAAGCGCGGTTCGTCCGCGATCTGCTATCTCACCTCCGACGTACGCGCGCGGCCAAACCTGAGCATCGTCACGCAGGCGATGCTGACCGAGATCAAATTCAACGGCCGCCGCGCCACGGGAGCGGTGGCCGACATCGCCGGTGAGCGGCGCGAATTTCAGGGCCGCGAAGTCATCCTCTGTCTCGGCGGCATCCATTCGCCGGCGATGTTGATGCGCTCGGGCATCGGCCCGTCCGCGCACCTGCGCGACCATGGGATTGCGGTGCGTGCCGACATGCCGGGCGTCGGCGCCAACTTGTCGAATCATTCATTGCTGTTCATCGGCTTTCACCTGCCGCGGCACGCGCGTCAGGCGCGATCGCTGCGGCCGCATCCGACCACGGTGCTGCGCTTTTCCTCGGGCCTCGCCGGCGCGCCGCGCACCGACATGTACATCAACGTCCAGAGCAAGACGTCATGGAGCGCGCTCGGCCAGCGCATCGCCAATCTCGCGCCGTCGCTGTGGAAGCCTGCGGGCCGCGGCCGCGTCGCGCTGCGGTCCTTGGACCCGCGGCAGGAACCGCTGGTCGAAATGAACTTCGCCGGCCATGAACTCGACCTCCGGCGCCTGATGAAAGGCTTTCAGCTGTCGGTCGAGATGCTGGCCTATGCGGCGGCGCGGGGCCTTGCCGGAGTGAATTTCCCGGTCAAGTTCACCGACCGCCTGCGAGAGCTGAATCGCAAGAGCGCGTCCAACGCCGCGAAGAGCCTCGCTGTGGCCTGGCTGACCGACGTCGTGCCTGCCGCCGCCGGCCCGGTGTTCGCGACGCTCGCCGACCGTAAGGTTGACCTCGCGCTGCTGGTGAAGGACGAAGAGGCGCTCGCCGAACACGTCCGCCAGAACGTCGCGGGCATGTTCCATGTCGCCGGCACCTGCCGGATGGGGGCGTCCACCGACCGCGATGCGGTGGTGGATCGCATGGGCCGGGTTCGCGGCATCGACGGGCTGCGCGTGGTCGACGCCTCGATCATGCCGACCGTGCCGCGCGCCAACACCAACATCCCGACGATCATGATTGCCGAGAAGATCGCGGCTGGAATGGTCTGAACGCAACGGGCGCAGTGCCGCCCGGCGCTGCGCCCGCTTGTCGTGTCTCGGTCGTGCGGCCTACCGCGCCGCCGCGCGCTTGTGTACCGTCACCTGCATGATGCGGTTGGTGCTGCTCTGGTGAATGAGCAGCGTGCCGTCGCGCGTCGCCCGCATGTGACGGATGATGCCGGCGTAGATGTTGCCCGAGGGAATCGCCCAGCTCTGGAACGTTTCGGTCTTGGGGTCGAAGCGAACCAGCGGGTCCGGACGCATGCCGGATTCGTTGTACCAGACGATGCCGTCGACCACGACGATGGCATAGGGGTGCGAGCGCGGGCCGCTCGGCGACGGCCATTCCTTGGTTTCGCCGGTCTTGGGGTCGTGCATGCCGAGCCGCCCCATCCCCGAATTGACGTACCAGATCTTGCCGTCTTCCGCGATGTCGAGGCGGCGCACCGTCGTGCCTTGCAGCGGCAGCTTGATTTCGGTCAGCGCCATGGTCGCCGCGTCGACCTTGTAGAGGCACGGCCGTCCGTTGCACGAGAACCAGGGATTGCCTTCGGCGTCGATCTTGATGCCGTAGGGCTTGGACCCAGGCGTGTTCAGCGTCACGAGCTTGATGTCGCCGTTCTCCGGATTGAGCCGGCCGATCATGTTGCTGTTCTGGAGCGTGAACCAGGCGATGCCCTGCTTGTCGAACACCAGCGTATGCGGGTCCTTCGCATTCGGGTCGGGCATCTTGTAGACGATGGTCTTGCCGGTCTTCGGATCGAGATAGCCGACGCTGCCGTTCTTGTTGCCGGTGAACCAGGCATTGCCCTTCGGATCGATCTCGACCGTATGCGGCATGGCGTTCGGCGGAAGCTGGTATTCCTTCATCTCGCCGGACTTTGGATCGAGACGGCCCATCAGATTGCCGAACTGGCCGACCCACCAGATGCTCCCGTCCTGCGCTTCGACCGGATCGCGCGAGCGCTGGCCGAGCTGCGGGTTCACCCATTCCTTCCAGGTGATCTGGATCGGTCCGGACACGAGCTTGGGAGCGCGCCGGGTGTTCGGGGGGAAATTCGCCGCCAGATAGCCCGTCAGCTTGTCCTGCATGTCGGCGTTGGCGGACGGTCGATCATCGTGCCGATCAGTTCCTTCCAGCCGTCGCGGGTGTAGCCCAGGCTGGCGGTGATCAGGTTGGTCCGATGGCAGGAGACGCAGAGCCCTTCGACCAGGGGCTTGGCCTCGCCTTCGGGCAGGGCGCCCGGCTGGCCTTGCGCATAGGCGGCGAATGGAGCGATCGAAACGAGTGCGGCGGCCGCAACCCAGGCAGCGGATCGGTTTCTCATTGGAGTCTCCAGGGTGCCGAAATGGCGGGAAATGGCGAACGTCACGCGGGCAATTGTATGAACACCAATGGTTGGTCCCGGCTTCCCCTTAAGTCAAGGACCGGACGAACATGGCGCACGCCGCAATTCGTCGGCGGCGCGGCCGGATTCACGCTTCAGTAGCGCAATTTTCGTTCATGCGGCGTTGCGGGATTGCGGAGAATTCACGCGCTTGAACGCCGTGCGCGGCTGGCGCAAGGTTCCCGGAATTCGGGAGGAACCTTATGACCGTGGTAGACACGCGCGCGCCTGCGGCACCAGTTAAGATTCCGGCCGCAACCGAATTGGTCTCCCGCGCCAAGGCGCTTGCAGTGCGGCTGCGCGAGCGGGCGGTGCGCGCCGAGCGCGAGCGCAATATTCCACAGGAGTCGGTCGACGAATACATCGCAGCCGGCCTGATCCACACGCTGCAGCCCAAGCGCTGGGGCGGCTACGAGCACGATCACGAGACGATGTTCGACATCGCCATCGAACTCGGCAAGTCGACCTGCGGCTCGTCGGCGTGGTGCCTGAATTACCTCGGCGACCACGCTTGCATCCTGGCGCATTTCCCGGACGAGGCGCAGCACGACGTCTGGAGCCGCAACAATGCGGCCTGCGTCGCGACTTCCGCGGCCCCGACCGGCAAGTCCGAAGTCGCGCCCGGCGGCTACCGGCTGAACGGCCGCTGGTCGTGGTGCAGCGGGCTGCGGCATTCGCAGTGGATCATGATCGGAGGGCTGGTGTTCCGCGACGGGCACGATCATCCCGACATGCGGTTGCATCTCGTGCCGGTGTCCGAGTGCAAGCAGGAAGACACCTGGTACAGCGCGGGCCTGCGCGGCACCGGCTCCAACACCGTCGTGATCGACAACGTGTTCGTGCCCGAGCACCGCAGCGTGTCGTTCTCGACTCTGCGCGACGCGCACTCGCCGGGATCGCAGGTCAACACCAATCCGATCTATCGCACGCCGTTCATCGCGGTGCATTCCTACGCGCTGCTCGGGCCGGTGCTGGGGTTGGCGCGCGGTGGCTATTCTTATTTCGTCGAATGGACCAAGGGCCGCAAGCGCACCTATACGCAGCTCTCGCTCGGCGAGTACGTGCCGCTGCAGCAGAAGCTCGCGGAGATTTCGGCGCAGATCGACGCCGCCGAACTGCTGGCGCGCAGGGCGCTTGCGACCGCGCGCAAGGACTATTCCGGCATGACGCTGGAAACGCGGGTGCTGCTGCGGCGCGATTTCGCCTATGCGATCCGCAGCCTGCGCGAGGCGCTGGACGAGCTGATGAAGCTCAGCGGTTCGAGCGGCCTGATGGACGGCAACCCGGTGCAGCGCTGTTGGCGCGACGCCACCGCCATCGCCTCGCACGTGGTGATGAACTGGGACGTGCCGGCGGAGAATTTCGGTCGGATGGAGCTGGGGCTCGGGCTCAATCCGGCCTATCCGGCGTTTTGACTACGACGCCGGGCGGTTATGCCCGACCGTCCGCATGTATTGCAGCGTCTCGTCGAGCCCGACCACGTCGGCGTATTTGGCGTTGAGGTCGAACAGGCTCTGGTCGTGCGCCGCCTGCGAACGGTCGCCGACCGCCTCGCGCACCACCATCGGGCGGAAGCCGTGCTGCACGGCGTCGACCGCGGTCGCGCGCACGCAGCCGGACGTGGTGCAGCCCACGATGATCAGCGTGTCGGCGTGCTGGTTCATCAGGCGCGACACCAGGTCGGTGCCGAAGAAGCACGAGGCGTATTTTTTCACCAGCAGGCTGTCGGTCTTTGCCATGTCGAGCCGCGGGTCGATCTCGACTGCGGGCGTGCCGGCCTTCAACGTCAGCGAGCCCTTCATCTTGATGGCCCAGAGGCCGGCGTCCTTCAAGTCGGCGTCGCTGTAGATCACGGTCGAGAAGATCACCGGGATGCCGCGCTCGTGCGCGACCTTGAGCATCGGCTGCTGCGCTGCGATCTGGTTGTCGAGGTTGGCGCCGAGCGGCATCGACGGATCGGTGAAGCCCTTGAGCATGTCGATCACAAGAAGGGCGGGGCGTTCGCCAAAGCCGATCTTGATCCCGAAGCCGCGGGCCTTGAAGAAGTCCTCGTCGTCCTTGCCGCTGGTCACTGAGCCTGCTCCGATTTTACCACCGCCATACGCCGTAGGCGTGGCCGTTCTGCATCTGCGGGGCGATGTAATTCGGCTTGCGGGTGCCGATGGCGCCGAGCATCGCGATCCAGTTCAGCAATTCGCCGCCGACGTTGCCGGCCTTCAGCATCTGATGCTCGGTCGCCTCGGCAAGCAGCGTGTCGACCTTCTGCTCCTCCATCAGCTTGATGATGCGCCATGCCCAATCGGGGTCCGGCACGCCATCGGAGCGCCCGGGCGCCATGCGGGGTCCGCCGACTTCGAGGGAGAAACTGCCCGAGCCCATGACGACGACGCGCAGCGGAGCCGGCCACGACTCGATCGCCTTCGCCACCGCCTGGCCGAGCGCGAAGCAGCGCTTGGCGGACGGCAGCGGCGGCACGTGCCCGCTGATGAAGAACGGGATCACCGGTACCTTCATGTCCGGCGTCAGGAAATGCAGGGGCACCGTGACGGAATGATCGACGGAATAGTGCGTCGTCATGCCGACGTCGTAGCCCGCCGCCACCGCCGCATTGCGGATATGGGTCGCGAGGTCCGGCATCGATTGCACGACGTAATTCGGAACGTCCCGCGGCTCGTCGTTCGGTGCCCTGAAGGTCTTGTCGATGCCCATCGCGAAGATCGGCATGGTGTCGAGGAAGAACGTGTTGAGATGGTCGGTGTCGAACATCACGATCAGGTCGGGGCGCACCGCGGCGAGGTCGTTCTTCTGCGCGCCGAACAGTTTGGCGATCTCGCAGTCCGGGCCGTCGCGCTTGACGAAATGCGGAAAGATCGGCGTGTGCGGGACGCCGAAGCCGGCAACGATCTGCGCCATGGATTGCAACTCCTCTTGAGCATTCGCGCTCGGGCCGCGTTCGTGGCAATATTATCCCGAAGGCCCTCGGCAAAACAAATCGGGAGTGCTCCGCATGCCACGCAAGAAAGCAAGCAAAAGCCGATCCGCCCGAAAACCCACGCCGGCGCGCAGCGCCGCGCCAAAGACCACGACCTCGGCCCCGCCGTCGATCCCGCTCAAGCACGGCCGGTTCGGCTATTCGGCGATCGTCGACCGGCCGGTGCTGCGCTGGCCGAATGGCGCGCGCGTCGCGGTCTGGGTGATCCCCAACATCGAGCACTTCCTGTTCGACCGGCCGGCGACGTCGATTTCCGAGTTCGCTGTGACGCATCGCCCGGACGCCTACAACTACTCCTGGCGCGACTACGGGGTCCGCGTCGGCATCTGGCGCATGATGGAGATCATGGAGCGTTACGGCGTGCGCGGCACCGTCGCGCTTAACTCCGATGTTTGTAACGAGTACCCGCGCATCATCGAGGAGGGCAAGAAGCTCGATTGGGAATGGATGGGCCACGGCACCACCAATTCGATCCCGCTGACCCGCCTTTCGGAGGCGGAGGAGCGGCCCTTGATCAGGGAGACGGTGACGACCATCGCCAGGGCCGTCGGCAAGGCGCCGCGCGGCTGGCTGTCGCCGGCGCTGAGCGAAACGATGCACACGCTCGATATCCTCGCCGAGAACGGCATCGAGTACGTCGGCAACTGGGTCAACGACGAGCAGCCCTATCCGATGAAGGTCAAAAAAGGCCGGATGTTCTCGATGCCCTATTCCGCGGAGATTAACGACATCCCCGCGCTGCTGGGACTCAAGCAGAGCCCCGAGCGCTTCGGCCAGATGATCTGCGACCAGTTCGACGTGCTCTATGAGGACGGGCGCACGACCGGCCGGGTCATGTCGATCTGCCTGCACCCGTTCTTGGTCGGCGTGCCGCACCGCTCGAAGTATCTCGCCAAGGCGCTGGCGCACATCGCCTCGCGCCAGGAAGTCTGGCTCGCGACGGGAAGCGAGATTATCGACTGGTACAAGAAGAATTACTGGAAGGGGTAAGGCAGCTCCTGCCTTACATGATCGGCTTGCCGCGCACGTCCGCCGCCCGCTCGATCTTCACCAGCATGCCGATGCCGGTGTCGGCGCCGACGTGTTCCTGCTCGCGTTTCTTCAGCTTGGCGAAGATCGCATCGTGGATCGGTCCCGACTCGTGCGGCTCGACCGTGCCGTAGAACCGCAGGAAGCCGGACTCCAGCACGCCGTCGCGCTGCGCTTTGAAATTCGAATACATCACCACCACACGGCGGTCCTGGCCGACGTTCGCCAGCGCCTGCTTCTTGGAGCGCTCCCAGTAGGCGAGGTGGTTGTCGTCGAAGACCACCATGCTGCCCTTGGGGCTGATGTTCGGTCCGTCCTTGCCAGTGGTGGCGAGCATGCAGGGATAGCCGTCGTCCCAGGCGTCGTTGATGAGTTTGACGATCTTGTCGCTCAGCGGCATGGCGTCATGGCTCCGAATGATTGTGTCGCGACCGCGTTCGCTACGCGACCGGATCGCCGACCTCGTTGACCTTCACCGCGCGCATGCGCTCGTTGTAGTTCTGCTGGTTCAGCCCGCAGACCTCGAAGCGCGGCAGGTAGTTCATCAGGAAGGCATTGACGCCCATCCGGTAGAGCGCGCCCACGTCTCCCGCGAGTAGCGCCTTGCGCTCCTCGTCGGTGAGATCGAGCGGGGCGAGCGCCTTGGCTGGGTCCGCCTTCATCGCGGCGCGGAAGGCATGATCGCGCAGGAGCTCCCGGCACAGGTGGTTCACGGCGAAGATCGACATTCGTCCCTCCCGCGATGCGGTACAGCGCGATTAGTTGCATGGCTCACGCCGAATTGCCAGAGCCCGGCCGCGTTCGTAAGCTTCCTTAACATTGTCCGGGAGGAAAGCGATGGCGAGCACGGCAGCGTTGCAGGCGGACCGCCTCAAGACCAATCCGGTCTTCAACAACCGCAAGCTCAAGCTCGGTACCTTCGGCACCAACCTCGACCGGGGCTGTGCCATCTCGACCATCGACGGCGTGCTGGAGATCAACTGGCCGAACACGCTGGAGCTGGCGCGCTGCTCCGAGGAAATGGAGTTCGAGGCGCTGGTGCCGATCGGCCGCTGGCACGGCTTCGGCGGCAAGACCAACTTCAACGGCCCGGGCTTCGAGTGCTTTTCCTGGGCTTCGGCGATCGGCGCCTCGACCAGATACTCCGGCGTTTTCGCTACTTCGCACGTTCCGACCATTCATCCCGTGATGGCGGCGAAGCAGGCCACCACCATCGACCACGTCACCGGCGGGCGTTTCGCGCTCAACATCGTCACCGGCTGGAACCGGCCGGAGATCGAGATGTTCGGCTCGCCCTTGATGGAGCATGACGACCGCTACGAATGCGCGGTCGAGTGGCTCGACGTGATGAAGCGATTGTGGATGCAGGACGAGCCTGTCGACTTCGAGGGCCGGTTCTACAAGATCAAGAAGGGATTTCTTGCGCCGAAGCCGGTGCAGCGGCCGTTCCCGGCGGTGATGAACGCCGGCGGCTCCGATAAGGGCCAGCACTTCGCAGCGAAATACTGCGACATGGTCTATGTCGTATTCGGCTCGCACAACTTCGACGACTGCAAGGCCAAGGTGGACGCTTACCGCAACCTCGCCCGCAACGAGTACGGCCGCGACATCCAGGTCTGGAGCTATGCCTATGTCGTGCAGGGCGAGACCGAGAAGGAGGCGCGGGCGCTGTATGAGCGCTACGTCAACGAACTCGGCGACTGGGAAGCGGTCGATAATCTGGTGACGACGATGATCGCCAACGCCAAGACGCTGCCGAAGGAGGTGCTGGCCGAGATGAAGCGGCACTTCATCGCCGGCTGGGGCGGCTATCCGATCATCGGCACGCCGGAGATGATCGTCGACGAACTGATCAAGATGTCGAAGATGGGCCTCGACGGCACGCTGCTGAACTGGCCGCGTTACGTCTCCGACCAGCGCTGGTTCCAGAAGAATGTCTATCCGCTGGTGGTGCAGGCGGGGCTGCGCTGACGGCCGCGCCAAGGCATCAGCCGTCGCCTGGCTTTGCGACCGGGCGCGCGTCGCCCAGAGCGGTTTCGATGCGCGCCCTGCGAAGCAGCGTCCATAACGCAGCGACGAGCACGAGCAACGCGCCCACAAACACCGGCCAGCGCAAGCCGAAATAGGTCGTGGCCGCACCTGCAGCGAGCGCGCCGATCGACGGGCCGCCGCGGAAGATCAGGCCGTACAGACCCATCACGCGCCCGCGCATGGCCCGGTCGCTGGCCAGTTGCACCAGCGTCTGGCTCGCAATGCCGGACGTGGAGTTGCAAAACCCGAAGACGATCATCGCCGGCACCGCGATCCACATGCTTTCGGTCGCGATGGCGGCGAATATTGCGAAGACGGACACCACCGTGGTGGCGAGCGTCACGGCCAGCATGTTGGAGTCGTGCGCGCGATGGCCGAGCCACAGGCCGCCGACGATCGCGCCGCCACCGATGGCGGAGGCGAGAATCGACAGGCCTCCCGCACCCGCCTTGTAGATTTCGTCGGCAAAGCCGGGAAGCAGTTCGGTGATCGGCCGTCCACCTATACCGAGGGCTGTGAGCAGGACGAACAGCGCGGCGATGCCCGGATGGGTCGCGGTATAGCGGATGCCGTCGCGCAGGTCGGTAACGAAGCTACGGCGCCGCGCGGTGACTTCCGGCTCGGCGTCCGGCTCTACGATCCGGATGCGCGCGAGCGCGACCAGGAACACCACATAGGTGAGCGCATTGATGAGAAACGCCGCGGCGACGCCAGAGCCGACAATGGCGAAGCCGGCAAAGATCGGCCCGATGAAGCGCGCGGTGTTGAACACGACCGAGTTCAGAGCGACCGCGGAGCCGAAGTCCTGTTGCGGCACGAGCGACGGCACGAGGGCGAGCCGCGCCGGCTGATTGAAGGCGACGACGATGCCGTGGACGGCGGTGAGCGCCACGATCAGCCCGATGTTGATGTGCCCGGTTGCGGTCAAAGCCCAGAGCACCGTCGCCTGCACCAGCAGGATCGATTGGCTGGCCTTGACCACCTTCAGCCGGTCCCAACGGTCGGCGGCGGCGCCTGCGATCGGCCCGATCAGGACCACCGGAAAGAAGTCCGCAAAGGCCACGACGCCAAGCCAGAAGCCGGACTCGGTGAGCTGCCAGGTCAGCCAGCCGACCGCGATCCGCTCCATCCACATGCCGGTGAGCGAGACGGCCGATCCCGCCGAATAGATGCCGAAATTTGGGTTCCGGAGCGGAAGCGCAAGCAGCCTGGAGCCCAGAATGTCCGATATCGGCATGGCCGCGAGCTTACGCCCAAACCCGGCGATACCCATAGGCCATGGACGCAAGCCGGCCGCAAAGGGCCGCGTGTCCGGACCGGTCCGGGCGAGGGCCTGGCTACAATCCGTTAACCGGATTTGAACCCGAAATTTACACCCCCAAGTGATGATCCCCTCCGGAGGAACGGGGTGGCGTGGGAATGACGTTTGTCGGAATCGGCCGGAGCTGCTTCAGGGGCTTCGTCGCTACAATCATGGCGGTCCGGGGCATGCGTCCCGGATTGCCCGGCGGGGGCGTTTTCCGTTTTGACGGCCGGGTCTCCATAAGGCTTCGGCCCGTCGCGATCCGGAACGGCCGATGAACGCCGACATGTCGTTCCTCAACGAAATTGCTTCCGCGATCGACAGCAGCACGCCGGCCAGGCGCCAGGAAATGCTCCGGCGCGTCACCGATCTCTTTGTCGTCAGCGCTTCCAGATACGGCGAGGAGGAGGTGGCGCTGTTTGACGACGTCATCTGCCGCCTCTCCGAGGAAATCGAAGCGTCGGCGCGGGCGTTGCTTGCGGTGCAACTGGCGCCGATTCCCAACGCGCCCCGCAGGGTCGTCCGCCAATTGGCGTTCGATGACGAGATCGATGTGGCCGCTCCGATCCTGACCCGGTCCGAGCGCCTGGACGAGCCCACCCTGGTGGAGAACGCCCGGATCAAAAGCCAGGAGCATCTGCTGGCGATTTCACGGCGGCGGACGCTCAGCGAAGCCGTCACCGACGTGCTGGTGGAGCGCGGCGACCGCCAGGTCTTGCTCAGCACAGTCGAAAACCACGGGGCGCGCTTCTCCGAATCTGGATTTTCCGTTCTGGTTCGCCGCGCCGAAGGCCACGAAGGCCTGACGTGGTGCATCGGCTCGCGGGCCGAAATCCCGCCGACCCTGTTCCTGAAGCTGCTGCAGCAGGCCTCGGGCGCGGCGCGCACGCGGCTTGAGGCCGCCTATCCGGATCGCATCCGCGAGGTGCGCGACGCAGTCGCGGCCGCAACGGACCGCGTGCGCGAGCGGACGCAGCCTCAAAAACCGTCACGGGACTATTCGGCCGCACGGGTTGCGGTCGAACCCCTGGCGCACGCGGGTCAGCTCGACGACGCGAAGGTCGGGGAATTCGCCAAGGCGCGGAAGTACGAGGAGACCGTGGTCGCACTGGCGCTGATGAGCGATCTGCCGGTGTCGTTTGTCGAACAGGCGATGCTGGAGAAGAAGTCGGAAACGGTCCTGATCGTCAGCAAGGTGATCGGACTGTCTTGGGGCACCGTCCGCGCGGTCCTCAACCTGCGCAACGGGCCGCAAGGCATGACGCCCGACGAGGTCTCGCACAATCTGGCGCATTTCGGGCGCCTCAAGTCGGCGACCGCCAACGAAATCGTTGGCTTCTACCGCAAGCGCGCACAGGCCGCGGCGGGCAAGCCCCAATCGCAGGGCGGACCCAAGCGCCCTAACTGAACCGCTGGCCCATGTGCTCGCGGAAGAACAGGGCGAGATCGCCGATGTCGCGGTCGCCCCAGCCGCCCGCGACCGCGGCCGAGATCGAGGTCAGCACCGCGGTCGACAGCGGCATCGACGTGCCGTCGAGCGCGCCGGTCGCCACCATCGACATCACGTCCTTGCGCAGCGTCTTCAGATCGAGCGTGACGTCGGCGGGCTCGCCCTTCAGCGCGCCCTTCTTGGCGGCGAACCAGCCGTTCGCGGTCGGCGCCTCGGCGAGGATGTCGAGCATCTGGTCGAGCTTGAGACCCTCGCGCGTTCCGAGCGCGAGCGACTCCGCGGTCGCCTGGATGAAGGCCGCGAGCCCGAGATTGACCGCGAGTTTCATGGCGTAGCCCGCGCCGTTCGGGCCCATGTGCGCGATCTTGCCGGCGAGCTTGCTTAACACTGGCCGCGCGCGCTCCAGGTCTTCGGCCCTGCCGCCGACCATGGCGTAGAGCTTGCCCTGCAGCACGTGCGGGATGGTGCCGAACACCGGCGAGTCGATCAGCGCCGCGCCCTTGGCCGCGACCTCGGGCGCAAGCTCGCGGCCTGTCATCGGCTGGAGCGTGCTCATCTCGACGAACAGCTTGCCTTTGACGTCGCCTGCGAGGAATCCGTCCTTGCCGCGATACGTTGTGCGCACGCCGTCGTCCTCGGTGATCGACGAGATCACCACCTCGCCGAAGGCGGCGGCCTCGCGCGGACTGGACACCGTGCGCATTTGGCGCTCCTGCGCGGCCTTCATCGCCTCCGGGCTCTTGTCCCACGCGACGACCTCGCAGCCCTGCTCGGTGAGCCGCGCGTAGATCGCGCGGCCCATGCGGCCCAGTCCGACCAGTCCGACTTTCATGGCTCGATCCCGGTTACGACCGACCGACGGTCTTCTGCGCAGCCGTGAAGTGCCCGAAGCTCTGCACCGGCGCCATCATCAGGAAGCGGTAGCCCTCCTTGACGATGCGCTCGACGTTGCCGCTCTCGACGTGCGGATGGCCGACCACGACGTTGTGCTTCTTGCAGGTCTCGACCACGCGCGCCATCCACTTGAGCAGTTCAGGGTGCTCGTACTGGCGCGGGATACCCAGCTCCTGGCCGAGATCGCCTTCGCCGATGAGGATCGCGCCGATGCCCGGCACCTTGGTGAGCATTGCGTCCAGGTTCTCGACCCCGCGCGTGTCCTCGATCTGCAGGATCACGAAAATCTCGCCCTGCGGATTGAGCGGCCACACGTCGGCCTTCTGGTAGTACTCCTGCTGGCCGATGCCCCAGTAGCGCGCCGCGGCCGTCGGGCCGTCGCCGCGGATGCCGACCGGCTCGTAGTATTTCGCGCTTTTCAGCCGCGGATAGCGGCAGGCGCCGACCGCATTGGCGGCTTCCTCCACGGTCGAGATGTGCGGGAACACGATGCCGAAGCAGCCGACGTCCAGCGCCTGCTTGGCCTGCCACTGCGCCATCTCGATGCCGTTGACCGGCACGCGCACCAGCGGCGTCACCGGCGGCACGAGGCCGGCCTTGGCGATCTGGGCGCGGTTGAGCATGTATTGCAGGCAGTCGCGCAGCCGCCCGGAGTCCCACGGATTGTGTTCCATCTCGAACACGCAGCCATCGTACTTCGACGCGCTCATGCCGACTGCGGAATCGACGTGGGCGGGCGCAAAGCAGGTGAGCGCATGCTGGCCCGCTTCGAGGGCGCGGATGATGTTGTTGAGGCGCGGCAGTTCGGCCATGTCGTGAGGTCTCCCAAAGAAACGGCAGGCATCCTAACAGATCGGCGTGCGGGTTTGACAATGCCGCGCCGGGCCGTAGCATCCCGCCGACAAGACCAACAACCGGCGAGATCCCATGATTATCGACTGCCACGGCCACTACACCACCGAGCCGAAAGACCTGCACCGCTTCCGCAAGGAACAGACCGAGGCGGCCAACGCCAAGGACAAGAGCAGGATGCCGCCGCGGGCCGCGCTCAAGATGTCCGACGACGAGATCAGGGAATCGATCGAGAACAACCAGCTCAAGCTGCAGCGCGACCGCGGCACCGACCTCACGATCTTTTCGCCGCGCGCCTCCGGCATGGGCCATCACATCGGCGACGAGAGCGTGTCGCAGGAATGGTCGGAAATCTGCAACGACCTGATCGCGCGCGTTGTCTCGCTCTATCCGAAGAATTTCATCGGCGTCTGCCAGCTGCCGCAGTCGCCGGGTGTCGACCCGAAGAACTCGGCGAAGGAGCTCGAACGCTGCGTCAAGATGGGCTTCGTCGGCTGCAATCTGAACCCGGACCCGTCCGGCGGCTATTTCAATTCGCCGCCGATGACCGACAAGTCGTGGTGGCCGGTTTACGAGAAGATGATCGAGCTGGATTGCCCGTGCATGATCCACGTCTCGGGCTGCTGCAACCCGGCGCAGCACACCACCGGCTCCTACTATCTCAATGCCGACACCATGGTGTTCATGCAGGTCATCCTGTCCGACCTGTTCAAGAACTTCCCGAAGCTGAAGTTCATCATCCCGCACGGCGGCGGCGCGGTGCCGTTCCACTGGGGCCGCTTCCGCGGCATTGCGCTGAACAACGGCAAGCCCGAACTGGCCGAGATCATGGGCCAGAACATCTTCTTCGACACCTGCGTCTATCACCAGCCGGGTATCGATCTGCTGACCAGCGTGGTGCCGGTGGACAACATCCTGTTTGCGTCCGAGATGGTCGGCGCGGTCAAGGGCAACGATCCCCGGACCGGCTTCGGCTTCGACGATACCAAGCGCTACATCGACAAAGCGAAACTCTCGGACGCCGACAAGAAGAAGATTTTCGAGGACAACGCGTACAAGGTCTATCCGCGGCTGAAGGCCCAGATCGCCAAGCAGGCGGCATAAGAAGGCGGCACGCGGTGTTTGTGAGAGGCGGGCCGGGCGCAGCAGGCCCGCCCAAATGCATAAAGCATATTGAGCGTCACGGGCTTCGCTGCGTTCGGTCCGCCGCGCCATCTGGGGAGGATTTCATGCGCCGTCATCGCGTCGCCGCCGCGCTGGTTGCCGTCTGTGGTCTGCTCGGGTTTTCGAGCGCGTCGCAGGCGCAGTCCGTCACCGCCTACGAAAACGCCCGCCTGATTGTCGGCGACGGCAGCGTCGTAGACCGCGGCACGCTGGTCGTGCAGGGCGGGCGCATCGTCCAGGCCGGCGCGGGCGTCAAGGCGCCCGAAGGTGCGCTTCGGGTCGACCTCAGCGGCAAGACCGTGATGCCGATGATGGTCGACACCCACGTGCACTTGAGCCCGACGCGTGAGCGGCTGACCCTCGATCTCAAGCGCCGCGCCTATTACGGCGTCAGTGCGGCGCTCAGCATGGGCACCGACAACATCGAGCTGTTGCCGATGCGCGGAGAGACCATCCCGGGCGCGGCGCGCTTTCTGAGCGCCGGCCGCGGCATCACCATGCCGGAGCCCGGCCGCATCACCGTGCCGTACTGGATCACGACCGAGGCCGAGGGCCGCAAGGCGGTGCAGGAGAATGCGCAGAGGAAGGTCGACATCGTCAAAATCTGGGTCGACACGCGCAGCGGCAAGTACAAGAAGCTCACGCCGGAGTTCTACGCCGCGATCATCGACGAGGCGCACAAGAACGGCCTCCGCGTCGCCGCGCATATTTTCGATCTCGAAGACGCCAAGGGACTGATCCGCGCCGGTATCGACGCGCTCGCGCATGGCGTCCGCGACAAGGACATCGACGACGAGTTCGTTGCGTTGGTCAAGGCCAGGCCGAATCTGGTCCTCACTCCGAACCTGCCGGACCGCGGCGTGAAGGTGGATCTCGGCTGGTTGCGCGCCGGCATGCCGGCGGACGTCGTGGACAATCTCGAAAAGACCAACACCGACCGGCCCGCGGCGCAGGCGTTCTTCGGCATCCAGGCGCGCAACCTCGCCAAGCTCAACGCCGCGGGCATGCGCATCGCGCTTGCAACCGACGGCAACCGGCCGTGGGGAGCGCACGATGAAATGCAGGACATGGTGATCGCCGGCATGACGCCGATGCAGGTGATCGTGGCGGCGACCCGCAATTCGGCGGAGTTCCTTCGCCTCGCCGACACCGGAACGCTAGCCGCCGGCAAGAACGCTGACTTCATCGTGCTCGACGCCAATCCGCTCGACGACATCGCCAACACCCGGCGGATTTCGTCGGTGGTGCTGCGCGGTCAGGCGGTGGACCGCTCCAAGCCGGTGCAGTGATCGTTGAGTTGCGATGTTGCCGCTTGCGCCCTCCCCCTCTAGGGGAGGGTGACCGTACTCGTGGTGCACTCGCGCCCATTGCCGGGAATTCCGCTATAGTCGGGCCGTGAACCGGACCCCAGGAATCCACAGATGAAATTCGGACTGTTCGGCAGCGCGCTGGCCAAGCGCGGCGGTCCCGACCTAGACAGCAGCCAGGGCTTCAAGGAATACGTCGACTATTGCATCGAGGCCGAGGCGCTGGGCTACACCAGCATCTTCACGGTCGAGCATCATTTCACCGGATTCGGCCAGGTCTCGGCGACGCTCAATCTGCTGACCTGGGTCGCGGCGCGCACCTCGGCGCTGCGGCTCGGCACAGCCGTGACGGTGCTGCCCTGGCACAATCCGGTGCTGCTCGCCGAACAGGCTGCAACGCTCGATCTTCTGTCGGGCGGCCGGCTCGATTTCGGCGTCGGCAAGGGCTACCGCCAGCCCGAGTTTTCCGGCTTCAGCATCCCGATGGCGGAGGCCGACGAGCGCTTCGAAGAGGGCCTTGAGATCATCCTGAAGTCCTGGACCAGCGAGGAGCGGTTCTCGCATCGCGGCAAGTACTGGCGTTTCGACAACATCATCGTCGAGCCGCCGACGGCGCAGAAGCCGCATCCGCCGATCTGGATGGCGGCGGGCAGCCCGGATTCGATCCGCAAGGTCGCGCGCCGCGGCTGCAAGCTGCTGCTCGACCAGCACGCCTCGAACGCAGTGACGATCGAGCGGTTCAACATCTACCGGAAAGAGGTCGAGGCCGCGGGCCGCCGGTTCGACCCGATGGACGTGGGCGTGAGCCGGGCGTTCTTCGTGGCGCGCACGGCCGAGGAAAAGGCCAAGGCCGTCGAGACGCGTTTTGCCAACCAGCAGCGGCTGGTCAAGGCCGGGACGGCGCCGGGCGAAAAAAGCACGGCGAGCCTGCTGTCGTTCGACCAGACGCTCGAAGCCGCGGGCGAAAGCGCGCTGTTCGGCACGCCGGACGAGATCGCCGCGAAGATCGAAGGCCTGCGCGCGGCGGGCGTCGAGCACCTCCTGCTCAACGGCCCAACCGGCTCGCTCGAAAACCTGCAGGCCTTCGCCAGGCAGGTGATGCCTGCGTTTGCCGGGCAGCCTGCGGCACGGCCTGCGCGTGCGGAACTGGCACCGGCGAAATAGAGCGGTCGCCCGAAGCTGGCTATTTCTTGATCTTGTAGCCGGTGCGGAACATCCACCAGACGATGGCGAGAGAGGCGGCCAGGAACAGGATCGTCGCCGTCACGCTTGCCCCGACGCTGACGTCGGTGATCTCGAAGAAGCTCCAGCGGAAGCCCGAGACCAGATAGACCATCGGATTGAACAGGCTCACCGTCTGCCAGAACGGCGGCAGCGACTCGATGGCGTAGAACGTGCCGCCGAGGAACGTCAGCGGCATGACGATCAGCAGCGGGATGATCTGGAGCTTCTCGAATCCGTCGGCCCAGATGCCGATGATGAAGCCCAGCATGGCGAAGGTCGCGGCGGTCAATACCAGGAACGCCATCATCCAGACCGGGTGCGCGATCTTAATGGGCACGAACAGTTCGGCCGTCGCAAGCACGATCAGCCCCAGGACGATCGACTTGGTCGCGGCCGCGCCGACGTAGCCCAGCACGATCTCGAAGGCCGACACCGGCGCGGACAGAATCTCGAAAATGGTGCCGACGAATTTCGGGAAATAGATTCCGAACGAGGCGTTCATCACGCCCTGCGTCAGCACCAGCATCATGATAAGCCCGGGCACGATGAACGAGCCGTAGGGGACGCCGCCGATCTCGGGAATGCGCGAGCCGATGGCCGAGCCGAACACCACGAAATACAGCGCGGTCGAAATCACCGGCGACACGACGCTCTGGAACAGCGTGCGACCCGTGCGCGCCATTTCGAACCGGTAGATCGCCCAGACCGCGCGGAAATTGACCGTCATCGCTTCACCAGATCGACGAAAATGTCCTCAAGCGTGCTCTGGGTGGTGTCGACGTCCTGAAGGCGGATGTTGAGGCGCGACAAGTCCTCCAGCAGGCGCGTGATGCCGGGCCGCGCGGCCTGCGAGTCGTAGGTGTAGGTCAATTCACGGCCGTCGGTGGACAGGGCGAGATGGTAGTCCGCAAGTTCGGCGGGGATCGCGTCGAGCCTGGCCTGCAGTTCAAGCCTGATCTGTTTCTTTCCGAGCTTTCGCATCAGCTCGGCCTTGTCCTCGACCAGGATCAATTCGCCCTTGTTGATGACGCCGACGCGGTCGGCCATCAGCTCGGCTTCCTCGATGTAATGCGTGGTCAGGATGATGGTGGTGCCGCCCTCGCGCAGCCGCCGCACCACCTCCCACATGTCCTTGCGCAGCTCGACGTCGACGCCCGCGGTCGGTTCGTCGAGGAACAGGATGCGCGGCTCGTGCGCGAGCGCCTTCGCGATCAGCACGCGGCGCTTCATGCCGCCGGACAGCGTCATGATCTTGGAGTCCTTCTTGTCCCACAACGACAGGTCTTTCAGAACCTGCTCGACGATCGCGGGGGCCTGCGGCTTGCCGAACAGGCCGCGGCTGAAGCCGACCGTGGCCCAGACGGTTTCGAAGGCGTCGGTGTAGAGCTCCTGCGGCACGAGCCCGATCGCGGCACGCGCGGCGCGGTAGCCGCGGACGTGGTCGTGGCCGTCGACCGTCACGGTGCCCGAGGTCGCGTTGACGATGCCGCAGACGATGTTGATCAGCGTCGTCTTGCCCGCGCCGTTGGGTCCCAGCAGCGCGAAAATCTCGCCGCGGCGGATGTCGAGGTCGATGCGCTTGAGCGCCTGGAACCCGGAGGTGTAGGTCTTGGTCAGGCCGGCGATGGAAACGATGGGCTGCACGAAAGAAAACCTGTGGGACTGCGGGGATATGACGACTGCGGGCGGCGATTGCCACCCCTGGTACGGTCGAACTTGTGGACGGCGCAGGCCCGGAAAGGGCGCGCGCCGGCGTTGACAGGGTGCCGCAATTGTTGAAAATACAACGTTGATTTTGCAACGAGTCAGGGATGCCCGCGAACCGCCTCGCCGCGAAGCCGGATGCCCCGGGCGCAACCCGCGCCGGGCGCTTTGCGATGTGGTTCTCGCTGGTCAGCCGCGCGCTGTCCCAGCAGATGCTGATCTACGCGCGGCGCGAGCTTGGCCTGAACCTCGCCGAATACCGGGTGCTGTCGGTGCTGGGCGAGCATCGCACGGCCTCGATCCGCGAGCTTGCGGTCGGAGCGCAGTTCGACAAGGCGCAGATCACGCGCGCGGTCGCGAGCCTGACCCGCCGCGGCTACGCCATCCATACCGTGGACGGACGGGACCGCAGGCTGCGTGTCGTCAAGCTGACGCCCGCGGGCCAGGCGCTGCATGCGCGCAGCGTGCCGTTCGCGATCGAGCGCCAGAAACGGATGGAGCGAACCCTGAGCGCCGCCGAATTGCGCGTGCTGTGGAAGGCGCTTTCAGCTCTCCACGAGGAGACACAGGCCATGCTGGCCGAGGAGGGGGCGGTGCGGCGCCCACGCGCCCGCACCGCGCCCGGAGGCTCCCGGTGAACGAAATGCGCCGCGTGCCGCGGCGTGCTAGATTGAACGAACGATCGAGATGGGAACTTAAGCCATGACCATACAAGCCTTGGGATACGTCGGGGTCCGCGCCAAGAACCTGGAGGACTGGGCCAGCTACGGCTCGAACATGCTGGGCCTGCAGCGCATCGACAAGAGCCGCGCGACCATGGCGTTCCGCATGGACGACCGCAAGCAGCGGATCGTGGTCGACGCCGACGGCGGGCAGGGTATCGGATTCTTCGGTTGGGAGATGGCGGACGCAGCCGCGCTCGACGCGATCGCCGCAAGGCTCGAAGCCCGCGGCACCAAGGTTGCGCGAGGCTCGCGCGCGCTCGCCGACGAGCGGCATGTGAAGGACCTGATCGTGGCCGCCGATCCCGCGGGCAACCGGCTGGAATTCTTCCACGGCGCCGCGGTCGCGAGCGATCCGTTCAAGCCCGGCCGCAACATTTCCGGTTTCCGCACCGGCACGCTCGGCATGGGTCACGTGGTGATGCACTTCGAGCGGCTCGCCGAGGTGATGCCGTTCTATCAGGACGTCCTCGAATTCAAGCTCAGCGACTATTGGACCCGGCCGTTCCACGGCTTCTTCTTCCACTGCAACCCGCGCCATCACAGCATCGCGGTGATGGAGAGCGGCAAGAACATGGTCCACCACATGATGCTGGAGCTGTACTCGTTCGACGACGTGGGACAGGGCTACGATCTCGCGCTCGCCGACGACGAGAAGATCGCGGTCACGCTCGGCCGCCACTCCGGCGACTATGTGACGTCGTTCTACACCTACAATCCGTCCGGCTTCCTGGTGGAGTACGGCTGGGGCGGGCAGCTGATCGACGACAGCACCTGGACGCCGTTCGAGCGCAAGCACGGGCCGAGCCTGTGGGGCCACGACCGGCGCTGGATGACGCCCGAGAAGCGCGAGGAGTCGCGCCTGCTCTGCATCGAGTCGGCGGAGGCCGGGTTGCGCCAGCCGGTCCAGGTGATCGACGGCAACTACAACCGCATGCCGGGTGTCTGCCCCTGGTGGGACAGCATGAAGGCCCAGCAGAAGGCGGGCTGAGCCCCAATCTGCGGCGCCGGGCTTGTCCCGGCGGGCGGTGTCTTTCAATATTCCGGAAATGCCAAAACGACGTGGATGCCCGGCTTATAGCCGGGCATGCCGTTGAGGGAGGATATTCGACATGAAAGCCGGTGTTGCATCGCCCGATGGCGTCGTCATCAAGGACGTCGAGCAGCCCAAGCCCAGGCCGACGGACATCCTGGTCAAGGTGAAGGCGATTGCGCTCAACCGCGCCGACCTCGGCTCCGCGCGGGGCGACACCAGCCACGGCTCCACCGCTGGCCGCCCGGTCGGCAGCGAGTTCTCCGGCGAGGTGGTCGAGGCCGGTCCCGAGGCCAAGGGATTCAAGCCGGGCGACCGCGTGATGTGCCATTCGCCGGGCAGCCACGCCGAATACGCGGTGAGCGATTACGGCCGCGCCATGCTCGTCCCGGACGGCATGACCTACGAGACCGCAGCGACGCTCCCCATCGGGCTGAACACGCTGCACAACGCGCTGATCACGGCCGGCCGCATGAAGGCCGGCGAGAGCGTGATGGTGCAGGGCGCAAGCTCCGGCGTCGGCATTATCGGCTTGCAACTCGCAAAGCTCCTGGGTGCGAAGTTCGTGGTCGGGACCTCGACCGATCCCGCGCGCCGCGAGCGGCTCAAGGAGTTCGGCGCCGATCTTGCGGTCAGCACGAAGGATCCCGCCTGGCCCGAGCAGGTTCTGAAAGCGACCGGCGGCAACGGCGTCAATCTGACCGTGGACATGCTGTCGGGGCCGGTGGTCAGCCAGACCATGCAGTGCACCGCGCTGCTCGGCCGCATCGTCAACATCGGCCGGCTCGCGGGCATGAAAGCCGAGTTCGACTTCGACATGCACGCGCGAAAGCGCATCGATTACATCGGCGTCACGTTCCGCACCCGCACCGTCGAGGAGGTGCGCGACATTCTCGTGAAGATGCGCACCGACCTGTGGGACGACGTCAAGGCCGGCCGCGTCAGGGTGCCGGTCGACAAGACCTATCCGCTGGCCGAGGCGCGCGCCGGCCACGAGCACATGCGCGCGAACAAGCACTTCGGGAAAATTCTGCTGATCCCGTAGCGAACCGGCCCCGCCGCCGCGTCGCGGCGACGGGCGCGTGCGCTTCCGCGGCAGCCTGCGGTTTCAGTTGCCGTAGAAGATATGTCCGCGAAAGACGTGGCCGCCGTCGTGGTAGTGATGATAGCCGCCGGCAACGTGCGGGGCGTCCCGCCAGTTGCATTGCCCGTCGCTAAGCGCCTCAGAGAGCTTCTTGGCGTTGCTTTTCCGCGCGGCGTAGACGTCATCGCCCTTCCTGATTCGCTGCATGGCTTTTTTCTTGTCGATCTTCCGGGTGCCGATCTGGAGCATGTTGCCTCTCAGAAGCGCCGTATAGAACTCCGCCATTCTTGCCTCCCGTTCAGTGGTTCCGTTAAAGCACCGGACGTGTCGCGAGCGCCGGTAATCGCCAGAACGACGCTCGCGCTGCTTCGGTTTGATTGGCGATCTCGCCGGCTCAGACGGTCTGCAGTTTGCCGGGTCCGTCGTAGACGTAGGCCTTGTGAGGCGCCACCAGGAATTCCTCGTTCTTGTTGTTGTTCGGGTGGACCTTGAAAAACTTGCCCGATGCCACGACCGTGCCGTAGAAGCCCGGCGCGACCAGAGTCTTCTGCGCCGGAATCCAGTTCACCGAGTCGATGTAGTTGTAGACGTCGAACGTCACGTTCTTGTCGGTGTTGTTGTAGATCACCGCGCCGTTGACGGCGGCGCCCTGGATCAGGCCTCCGATGTCCTTGCTCGCCTGGTCGTAGAACTTGTTCAAGTCCACTTTCGCTTTCACTTCCGCACCCATGTGCGATCCTCCCGTTGTTTGCGTCGTGTGGATTTGCCGTGCGTACAACGGCCTATTAATGCGAGCAGCCCTTTAAGAATGCGCGTAGGCAGTTTGGAAAATCTTCGCTGCAAGCGATTCAAAAGGTGCGCAAGATTTAGGATGGCGCGACGCCGCGCCGGCGGTCTCGGCCCGGTCCGGCGGTAACGGGCGGCTTCACCGCCATTGTGAGGACTTAAAAATCGTCGCAAACTCGCGCCCGTCGGGACGGATGAGGAAAAGCGCATGGATGTTGCCGGCCGCACAATCGTCGACGCGCAGGTCCATCTCTGGAAGGCCGAATCGCCGGACTGGCCCTGGGTGCCGGGCCGCAAGCCGCAACTGCCGGAGCCGTTCCTGATCGAGAAGCTCGTGGCGCTGATGGACGAGGCGGGCGTGGACCGCTGCGTGATCGTGCCGCCGTCCTGGCCCGGCGACCGCAACGACTATGGCCTGGAGGCGGCGCGGCAATACCCCAATCGCTTCGCGGTGATGGGCCGCATTCCGTTGCAGGATGCAAATTCCGCGAAGCTTCTGGCGAACTGGAAGCAGCAGCCGGGCATGCTCGGCGTCCGCGTCACGTTCATGCGCGAGCAAAGCGAACTGCTGACGAGCGGCGCGGCAGACTGGCTCTGGCCCGCCGCCGAGAAGGCCGGCCTGCCGGTGATGTTCCTCGCGCCGGGCAACATTCCGAAGTTTGCGCCGATCGCGGAGCGCCATCCGGGCTTGCCGCTCATCATCGACCACATGAGCCTGATGCTGGAGATCGCCAAGGAAGGAAAAATCAGGGAGGCCATCGACGAGGTGGTCAAGCTCGCGCGGTTCCCGAACGTTTCGGTGAAGCTGTCGTCGGCGCCGACCTATTCGTTCGAGCCCTATCCGTGGCGCGACATGGCCGAACACATCAAGCGCTGCTTCGACGCCTACGGCCCGCAGCGCTGCTACTGGGGCACCGACCTGACCAACGCGTTCGCGAAGTCGACCTACCGCCAGCGCGTCACGCACTTCACCGAGGAACTGCCGTTTCTGTCGGAGTCCGACAAGGACTGGGTGATGGGCAAGGCGATCCTGGCGCGGCTGGGCTGGAAGTAGAGTCTTGTCCCGGGCGTAGCGCAGCACGAAGCGCGTAGCGCGCAGTGGTGCGCTGCAGACCCGCGACCCCGGTTTTGTGCATCGGGGAAATGCAACCGGGGTCCCGCATCTGCGGTGCAGCGTTACACGCTGCACCGCGTGCGGGAGAGATACCGAACGTCGGGAAGGAGTTCATCCATGCCAATTGGTTTCATCGGGCTCGGCACCATGGGCGCCCGCATGGCGGGCAATTTGCAGAGGGCGGGAATTGCGCTCGTCGTTCACGATCTGCGCAAAGAGGCGGCCGCCTCGCATCTCGCCGCCGGCGCGGTCTGGGCCGGGAGCCCGCGTGCGGTTGCCGAGCAATGCGACGCAATCTTCACCTCGCTGCCGGAACCGCCGGATGTGGAGAAGGTCGGTCTTGCGCCCGACGGCCTGCTTGCCGGCATCAAGCGCGGCGCGGCTTGGTTCGATCTCTCGACCAATTCGCCGGGCGTGGTGAAAATGCTGCACGCGGCGTTTGCCGAAAAGGGCGCGCACATGCTCGACGCGCCGGTGTCCGGCGGACCGCAGGGCGCGGCGAGCCGCAAGCTCGCGATCTGGGTGGGCGGCGAGAAATCCGCCTTCGACGCGCACAAGGCTGCGCTCGACGCCATGGGCGACCAGCCGCGCTACATCGGACCGATCGGGTCGGCGACGATTGCCAAGCTGGTGCACAACATGTCGAGCTACGCCGTGGTCTGCGCGCTCGCCGAGACCTTCGCGATGGGCGTGAAGGCGGGTGTCGAGCCGCTGGCGCTCTGGGACGCGGTGCGTCAGGGCGCCGCCGGGCGGCGCTTTACGTTCGATGCGCTGATCAACCAGTGGCTGCCGGGGACCTACGACCCGCCGGACTTCGCGCTCAAGCTCGCGCACAAGGACGTGGGGCTCGCCACCGCGCTCGGCCGTGAAATGGGCCTGCCGATGCGGATATGCGAGATGGTCTACGCGGAAATGAGCGAAGCGATGGCGCGCGGCTGGGCCGGGCGCGACTCGCGCTCCGTGATGCTGCTGGAACAGGAGCGCGCCGGCATTTCGGTCAAGGTCGATCCGGAGCGGCTCAAGGAGGCGCTGGCGATGCCGTTCCCCGCGACGCAAGGGAAGAAGGGATGAGTTATGCCGCCGGTATCTTCGGCGTCTGCCATTTCAATCCGGGAAAGCGTGCGAAGTCGCGGTCGAACGTAATCCACTCGCAGCCCCATTCGATGGCGAGGGCCGCGTACCACGCGTCGGTGACGCGCCGTCCGCGGGTGTTCGTTTCGATGCAGAGACGTTGAAATATGTTCCAATGCCGCTCGCCGGGTTCCACGACTTGGCATTGCGGTTGGGCGAGGAGATCTTGGCAAAATCCAAATGCTTCGGCGATTGGGCTCGGCAAGCGAAAGGGACGCGTGTTTGTCGTGACACGCACAACGGCTGCCAAGGTCAGCGGGGAGATTCCGAAACGAGCTTCGCTCCGCACAACATCCTCAAGCCATGGACGGCAGATCGCGTGTTCAGGAACGTCCTGGCGGAAAGCGTAAATCAGGACATTAACGTCGGGCAGGATCATTGAAGTGTTTCATCCGCTCGGCATATTCCAAATCATCCAACTCTTCCAATTCGGAGTAGCTCATGCCGGCGAATTCGGGCATCAGGCCGCCGGTCGCCGAGCTCACGCGTGGCATAATGTGTTTGGCCTTGGCCGGTGCACGACGATCGGCGACCACAGTCCGCAGCCCTTCCTCGATCAGCGACGTGAGCGTGCGGCCTTCCGACGCCGCCTTGCGCTTCGCGAGGCGGAGCAGATCGTCGGGCAAGCGGACGGTGGTTCGCTCAGTCATATGTCATGACATATCAATGATATGTCAATATGTCAAGCTGGCGGCATGACTTAGCCGTTGCGCTCACCCCTGAATGACCTCGCGCCGCGCCTTCACTGCCGGCAGCACCATGATGACGAGGATGGCGACGGTCGCGAGTACGAACGCGAGCGCCAGCGGCCGCGTGACGAACACCGAAGGATCGCCCTTCGACATCAGCATGGCGCGGCGCAGGTGCTCCTCCATCATCGGGCCGAGCACGTAGCCGAGCAGCATCGGCGCCGGGTTGCAGCCGAGCTTGAGCCAGATGAAACCGACGATCCCGAACAGCGCCGTCAGGTAGATGTCGAACGACGAGTTGTTGACGCTGTAGATGCCGACCGCCGAGAACGCCATGATCGCCGGGAACAACAGCCGGTACGGGACCTTCAGCAGCTTCACCCACAGCCCGATCATCGGCAGGTTGAGGATGACCAGCAGTGCGTTTCCGATCCACATCGAGGCGATCAGACCCCAGAACAGCTCCGGCCGCGTGGTCATGACCTCGGGGCCGGGCTGAATGCCCTGGATGGTCAGCGCGCCGAGCATCAGCGCCATCACGCCGGAGGCCGGCAGTCCGAGCGTGAGCATCGGGATGAACTTGCATTGCGCGTCGGCGTTGTTGGCCGATTCCGGACCGGCCACGCCCTCGATCGCGCCATGCCCGAAACGCGACGGGTCCTTGGCGACCTTCTTCTCCAGCATGTAGGACGAGAACGACGCGATCGCGGGACCGGTGCCGGGCAGCACGCCGAAGAATGAGCCGAGCGCCGTGCCGCGCAGAATCGGTGCCAGCGACTTTTTCAGGTCCTCGGCCGACGGCATCAACCTTCCGATCTTGTCGGTGAAGAAGCGCCGCTCCTCGGGATTGCCGAGATTGATGACAATCTCTCCGATCGCGAACACGCCGACCGCGATGACGATGAAGCCGATGCCGTCGCTCAGTTCGGCGACACCGAACGAGAACCGCTGCACGCCGGTATTGACGTCGGTGCCGACGATACCGAGCAGGAGGCCCATCGCGACCATCGCAAGCGATTTGGCCATGTCGCCGGTCGAAAGCACGGCAGCGGCGACCAGGCCCATCAGCATCAGCGCGAAATACTCCGGCGCGCCGAACTTCAGAGCGACTTCGGCGAGCGGCGGGCCCGCGATCGCGATCAGCAACGTGCCGAACGTACCCGCCACGAACGATCCGATCGCGGCGATGGCGAGCGCGGGTCCGGCGCGGCCCTGCCGCGCCATCTGATGGCCGTCGATACATGTGACCACGGCGGATGTTTCGCCCGGCAGGTTGACCAGGATCGCGGTGGTCGAGCCGCCGTACTGCGCGCCGTAATAGATGCCGGCCAGCATGATCAGCGCCGCGACCGGCGGCACGTTGAAGGTCAGCGGCAACAGCATCGCGATGGTGGCGAGCGGGCCGATACCGGGCAGCACGCCGATCAGCGTGCCGACGGTCACGCCGATCGCGCAATAGAGCAGGTTCTGCAGCGAGAAGGCGACGCCGAAGCCGAAGATCAGGTTGTTAAACAGGTCCATCGCGTCACCAGTTCATAAGCAGCGGATAGGGCAGGCCGATGCCCCAGATGAAGATGACCGCAGTAAAGACCGTCAACCCGATCGCGAGGATCAGCGCCTCGACAGGGCGGAAGTCGGTGCCGGCAGCCGCCGATCCGAACACCAGCACCATCATGGCCGGGATGAATCCGGTGTAGCTCATCAGGATTCCGAACAGCACGAGCGATGTGGGAAGCAGGATCAGGCCGCGCAGCGACCAGTCCGGATCGATCTTCTCGCCGCGGCGCAGCCCGGCCACCATCAGGTAGAGGCCGAACAGCACCAGCACGCTGCCGAGCACCGTCGGGAAGTAGCCCGGGCCCATGCGCAGCGAGGTGCCGAACGCATAGTTGCGCGCGACGATCACCGACGCAGCGCCGACGATCACCAGCATGACGCCGGACCAGAAATCCTTGTTATCTCGAAATTCAAGCTTCTGCATGGCGGTTCAGCCGTGTCCTGCAATCGCCGCTGGGGCAGCCGCAGCTTCTGGAAGGCTGAGCCGGACGGGCCGGCTCGCCGAGGCGTCCCTCCCCAGCGGGAGCCTCGGCGTGCAAGCGTCTAGGCGCGTGTCACTGCGCCTTGATGTTGGCCTGCTTCACGACGCGCTCCCACCGGGCCATTTCGGTCAGGACGAACTTGCCGAAATCGGCGGGAGACATTTTCTGGACCGCCGCACCCTGCAGATCGAACTGCTTTTGCACGTCGGGCATGTCCTGAACCTGCGACAATGCGGCGTTCAGCTTGTCGATGATGGCCTGCGGCGTTCCGGCCGGAGCCACGATACCCCACCAGTTGAGCGCCTCGTAGGTCGGCACGCCGGCTTCCGCGACCGTCGGCACGTCCGGCAGCACGGGATTGCGCTTCTTGCCGCCCGTGGCCAGCGCGAGCAGGCGGCCGGACTTGATGTGCGGCGTGGTCTGCACCAGCGACGACATCATGATCTTGGTGTGGCCGCCGAGCACGTCGTTCATCGACGGACCGCCGCCCTTGAACGGCACGTGCAGCAGGTCGATACCGGCCTCGAGCTTGAACAGTTCGGTGCCCAGATGCTGGAAGCTGCCGACACCGGCGGAGGCGTACTGCAGTTCACCCGGCTTCTGCTTGGCCAGCGCGACCAGCTCCTTCACCGAACGCACCGGCAGGCTGGGATGGATCACGAGCACGTTGGTGCCGGTCGCCATCAGGCCGACCGGCGCGAAAGCCTTGGGATCGTACGGCAGCTTGTACATCCACGGATTGACCGCGTGGGCGATCGACACCACGCCCAGCGTGTAGCCGTCCGGAGGTGCGGTTGCGACCATGGCGGTGCCGATCGATCCGCCGGCTCCCGCGCGGTTGTCGACGATAATCTGCCGGCCGAGCTTCTCGCCGAGGGCAGTGGACACCATGCGCCCGACCACGTCGTTGCTGCCGCCGGGCGGGAACGGAATGACCATGCGGATGGCCCGGTTCGGGTAGTCGGATTGCGCCGCGCCCGGCGCCGTCAGCGCCATCAGCGCGACGGCTGCAAGCAGCAGCGAACGAAGTTTCGGCATTGCGTTCCTCCCCAGAGCTACCGGACAGATAGCTGTATTGTCGTCATCGTGTCGATGTCGTTTCCGAACCAGGCCGCGATCGCATCCTGGCGCTCGGCGAGATAATGCGGCATCCCCTCCCGCAGAACCATGGGTATATCATGCCCAGGGATCACGATATTGCCAGGGCGCTCTCTCCACAGCGACCAAATTGCCGCAACGGAGGCCGAACTGACCGCCGGATCGTAGGTCATGTCGGTCCGCCCGCACAGGAATTCGGCCCGGTTTTTGACCGCGTCGCCGGTAAAAATCACGTCGAAATCCCGGCCCTTGATGATGTAGCAGAGGTGTCCCGGCGTGTGCCCCGGCGTGACGCGGGCGAATATTCCCGGGATGACCTCCTCGCCGTCGGCGGCCTGATGCGCGGTCTTCCAGCCCTGCAATTCGCGGACGTAGAGTTCCGGAACCGGGGTCGTACCCCACGGTTCCTTCAGCGCCCAGGCCATCTCCTGCGCCCCGATCACGATCCGGGCATGTCCCAGCATGGTCCAGTTCAGCATGTGGTCGTAGTGGGCGTGGGACAGAAGAAGATCCGTCACGTCCGCGGGTTTGAGTCCGCGCTCCCGCAGCCGCTCGATCAGGAGCCGCCGGACGCCCATGCCGCCGGTGTCGATCATTGCGACCCGGCCGTGGCCGCGCAGCAGCACGATGGTGCTCCAGCCGAGCCCGCCGTGGCAGACGGTCTTGCCGGGGAAGCCCACGACCATCACGTCGATGTCGTAGCCGTTGATGGGACTTTCGATCTTCATTCCCGTTCCTTCACGCCATCGGCCGGTCGGAAAAGACCAGCGGCTGGACGCCGGCTCGGCCGGCCTCGTCCAGCAGCGACGAAACTTCGGCCGACGCATAGGGAATGCCCTTGCGCCGACGCTCGGCCTCGACGCGGTCCTCCGGCTCTCCTGGAACCAGCACTTCGCTCACGCCCTCTGCAAGCGGCGAGGCCTTCATGCGCTCGATCAGCGTGTCGATCCGCGCGCGGTACTGTTCCTCGGTGACGAACAGGTTCGGCTTCATCGCCAGGAAGAAGTGGCCGACGTCCTGCGGCCGATCGAAGGCCTTGTACTGGTCGGCGACGTCGCCGCCGAAATTGGCGCCCGAAATCACGCCGCCGAAGATGTCCATGAACATCGCGAGCCCGGAGCCCTTGTGCTCGCCGATCGGCAGCACCACGCCGCCCGCGAGCGCGGCCTTCGGATCGGTGGTCGGCCGGCCTTCGGCATCGAGCGCGTAACCGAGCGGAATTTTCTCACCGCGCCGCTCGGCCTTGCGGATCTTGCCGCGCGCCGCGACCGCGGGCGACATGTCGAGAATGACGGGGCGGTGCCTGCCCGCAGGCGCTGCCATGCAGAACGGGTTGGTGCCGAGCAATTCACGCTTGCTTCCCCACGGCGGCATGGCGCGCGAAGCGTTGGAGAACACCATCGCCATCAGGCCGGCCTCGATTGCGGGCAGGGCGTAGGACGCAGCCATTCCGAAGTGCGTCGAGCGGCGCGCGGCCACCACGCCAATGCCGAACTCCCTGGCCATGGAAATCGCCTCGGCCATGGCGCGCATGCCGATCACGAAGCCGAAGCCGTTCTGGCCGTCGAGTGCGGCCGCGACCGGGGTGGTGCGTTCCGGTTTGAGGTCGGGCTTCGGATTGATCAGCCCCTTGCGCACGCGTTCGAGATAGATCGGCAGGCGGCACAGGCCGTGGGTGTCGACGCCGCGCAGGTCGGCGCTGACCAGGCAACCCGCGATCGTCGCCGCATCCTCCGGCGGCACGCCATGCGCCTGCAGCAGCGAGCGCGCGAACGCGTCCGCCGCCACGGCGCTGGCATAGACCCTGTCGGTTCCGGATTGCCGTTCCGCCATCAGGTGCCGAAGCCCCCGATCTCTTTCGCCCGCGCCGTCGCGGCCCCGAGCAGGAACGACAGATCGGTGCCCGACGACACATAGCGCGCGCCCATCCTCACGTACTCCGCCATCAGGTCGGGACGGCTCGCGAGTCCGCCGACGCCGCAATGCTTGCCGTGCTTGCGGCAAACCTCGATCACCGTGCCGTAAATTTCGCGCACCTTCGGATGGTCGTACTGGCCGGCAAGGCCCATGTCGCCCAGCATGTCGTTCAATCCGACCAGGACGATGTCGACGCCGTCGACCGAGGCAATCTCGTCGGCGCGTGCGAGGGCATTGGCCGACTCGAACTGCACGATCACCATGGTGGCGGCGTTGATTGTCTCGGCGACTTCCGGCGCTGGAAACGACCGGTAATGCAGGTGAGGGAAGGCGCCGGTGTTGGAGCGCTCGCCCTGCGGCGGGAGCTTCGCTGCCCGCACCACGGCGCGCGCCTCGTCGGCCGAGCGCACGTGCGGCGCGATCACCCCGAGCGCGCCCGCGTCCAGCACGCGCGAAACGTACTCCGGCGTGTTGGCGGGAACCCGCACCGCGGGCATCACGCCGAGATCGAGGCAGGCGAGACAGATTTGCGCGGTGGCGTCGAGCGTCAGCGGCGAATGTTCCAGGTCGATATAGAGCATGTCGAAGCCCGCGGTCCTGGCGATGCGCGCGATCTCCGGCGTGCGAGCGAGGCGTACGGTCATCGACGACACCACCTCGCCGCGGGCGAGCTTGTCCTTCAGCGGATTGCTCAAGATTTCGCCGGCCGTCATGGTCCCCCCGAATTAGCCGCGCACATCATGTGCTTGGCCTGCGGTCTTGGCCAGAGGTATGCTCCGGCGCCCTGGAAAGGATCAAGACGACCATGTCCATCAATGCAGGCAAAAACTATTCGACCGGCTGGAAGTCGATCAAGGACCGGGTTTCATCCGAGGAGTGGGAGGCGCGCTGCGAACTCGCGGCTTGCTATCGGCTGGTCGACAAATACGGCATGACCGACCTGATCTACAACCACATCACCGCACGCATTCCGGGCACGCAAGATCACCTGCTGATCAATCTCTACGGGCTGCTCTACAAAGAGATCACCGCGTCGAGCCTGGTGAAGATCGACGTCGAGGGCAACATCTTGTGGAAGCCCGACACCGACTACGACATCAACAAGTCCGGCTACGTGATCCACGGCGCAATCCACAAGGCGCGGCCGGAGGTGCAGTGCGTGCTGCACACCCACACCCGCGCGGGCATCGCGGTCTCGGCGATGAAATGCGGGTTGCTGCCGCTGTCGCAGACCTCGATCCGCTTCCACGGCAACATCGGCTATCACGACTACGAGGGGCCCGCGGTCGACCTCGACGAGCGCGAGCGTATCGTCGCCGACCTCGGGCCGCACGACGCGCTGATCATGCGCAACCACGGCCTGCTGACCTGCGGCGCGACCGTCCAGCAGGCGTTCAACACCATGTACCAGCTCGAACTGTCCTGCCGTTCGCAGGTCGACGCCATGGCTGCGCGCACCGATCTCACCATGCCCGGAGAGAATGTGCTCTCGCACACCGCGCATATGTACCGGCCGGGCACGCGAAGGCCCTACGGCGTGCTGGAATGGCCGGCGATGGTGCGGCTTCTGGAGTCCGAGCAGAAGCAGTCGGACTATCCGCCGTACTGGCACTGAGCGGCGGTTTGTGCCAATCGTCGGGTGATGAAGCCCGCCCCGTTCGAGTATTCGCGTCCGTCGAGCGTCGATGAGGCCTGCGCGTTGCTCGCTGCCGACGATGGCGCGCGGCTGATCGCGGGCGGTCAGACGCTGGTGCCGCTGATGGCGATGCGGCTGGCGCGCCCGACGCGGCTCGTGGACATCGCGCGGATTCCGGAGCTGGCCTTCGTTCGCGACGAGGGCGGTCGCATCGCTATCGGCGCCACCACGAGACAATATGTAGCCGAACACGATCCGCTCGTGCGCTCTAAGCTTCCGCTGCTCGCCAGGGTGTTGCCTTACGTCGGCCACGGTGCGACGCGCGCGCGCGGCACGGTCGGCGGCTCGATCGCCAACGGCGACGCCGCGGCCGAGATCGTGCTGGTGGCTGCCACGCTCGGCGCGACGCTGACCTGGCGCGAAGGCGGCAACGATTTCGAGATGCCCGCGTCTGAATTTTTCCTCGGCCCGATGGTGACGGCGCTGCCGCTGCCGGCGTGCCTCACGTCGGTGCGCTTTCCGGTGTGGCCCGAGCGGCGCGTCGGCACGGGCTTTCACGAGGTCAATGCGCGGCAGAGCGATTTTGCCTTCGTGTCGGCGGCGGCGCAGATCGCGCTCGATACCGACGGCCGCTGCACCCGTGCCGCCATCGGCATCGGCGCTGCCGCGGCTATTCCGCTGCGACTCGATGCGGTGGCGGAGGCGATGCTGGGCATGCCGTTCGAGGAGGCCAAGGTCCGCGCGTCGGCGATGGCCGCGCTGGCCGATATCGAATTCATGGCCGACCTGCACGCATCCGCTGACTATCGCCGGCGCGTCGCGCTGACGCTCGCCGTTCGCGCAATCGCCGATGCATTCCAGGACGCTGCGAGGCGCGTATGAAGGTCGAGCTAAACGTCAACGGCGCAACGCATGTGGCCGAGGTCGAGCCGCGCACCAGCCTGCTCGATTGTCTGCGCGACAATCTCCTGCTCACCGGCGCGCACGCCGGCTGCGAGCATGGCGTCTGCGGCGCATGCACGGTGCTGGTCGACGGCACGGCGGTGCGTTCCTGCCTGATGTTCGCGGTGCAGGCGGATGGTTATGCCGTCACAACCGTGGAGGGCCTGTCTCCCGGCCCGGGTGAACTGTCGGTGCTCCAGGACGCGTTCTGCGAGACCCACGGTATGCAATGCGGCTACTGCACGCCGGCGATGATCCTCGCCGCCCATGCGCTGCTGTCGAAGAACACACAGCCGACCCGCGAGGAGATCGTGGACGCCATTTCCGGCAACATCTGCCGCTGCACCGGATACGCGCAGATCGTCGAAGCCGTCGCGCTCGCGGCCGAGCGCATGCGCGGGCAGAACCTGCCCCCGGAGCAGCCATGAGCGCGCCGTCGAAATTCCGCTTCGTCTCCTCCGACCGCCGGGTGCGCGAGGACCGGCGCTTCGTCGTCGGCAAGGGCCGCTTCGCCGCCGACATCGTGCCGGCGGGGCTGAAGCACGTCGCGCTGGTGACATGCCCACATCCGGCGGCGCAGATCGTGTCCATCGACAAGTCCGCGGCGCTGGCGATGCCGGGCGTGCATTACGTCCTCGACGGCGCGGAACTCGCGCAAGCGACAAACCCGCTCGCCGCGGGCCTCGACACGCCGAACGTGCCGCGGCGGCCGCTGGCGGTGGACGTGGCGCGCTACGCCGGCGAATGGGTCGCGGCCGTGGTCGCAGACACTCGCGCGCTCGCCGAGGACGCGGCCGAGGCGGTCGCCGTCGACTACGATCCGCTGCCGTTCGTGCTCGACGGCGAGGCGGCCTACAGGGGCGGCGTGCTGGTGCATGAAGCGCACGGCACGAATGTGCTGCTCGACCGCACTTTCGTGTGGGGCGAGGTGGACAAGGACTTCGCCGCAAGCCCGCACACGCTCAGGCACCAGGTGAAATGGGGCCGCAGCGCGACGGTTCCCATCGAGACCTTTGTCGTTACGGCGCAGTGGGACCCCTGGCGCGAGATGCTCGACATCTGGGCCTCGATCCAGATGCCGAAATATCCCGACCAGGCCGCGATGGCGCTCAAGCTCCCCATGTCGTCGGTGCGCGTGCACTACGACGTGGACGTCGGCGGCTCCTACGGCGTCAAGCGCGGCATCAAGCACACCGTGCTGGTCGGTTATCTGGCGCGGCGGCTCGGCATGCCGGTGCGGCTGGTCGAGGATCGCCTTGAGAATATGCGCGGCGGCGACATGCACGGGCCGGAGCGCAACTTCGACGTCGAGGTGGGGTTCGACGACCAGGGCATCATCCGCTCGATGCGGATGCGCGCGCTCGACAACGTCGGCGCCTATGCGGGCCGCTCGCCGTTTCAGTTGGGCAAGCCGGTCGGCGCCATCGTCGGGCCCTACAGGATCAAGTCGGTGCAGTACCAGGCCATCGCGGTCCTTACCAACAAGACGGTGCAGGAGGCGGTGCGCGCGTTCGGCCAGTCGCCGACCAACTACGCCATCGAGCGCACCGTCGACGAAGTCGCCAATCGCCTGGGCCTCGACCGGCTCGAGGTGCGCCGACGCAACATGATCCGGCGCGAGGAATTCCCGTATCTCATTCCGAGCGGCTCGACCTACGACTCCGGCGACTACCACACCGTCATCGACAAGGTGCTGGCGCACGCCGGCTACGAGGACATGCTGGCCGAGCGCGGCCGCCTGCGCGCGCAGGGCATGCTCGCCGGAATCGGCATCGCTGCGTGCCTGGAGCCGTCCGGCGGCAACTCGTCGTTCGAGCCGCTGCTGAACCCCAAGGTCGGCACCACGACCTGGATGGACTCATGCCGCATCAGCGTCGATCTCGTCGGCTCCATCACCGCGACCATGCACACCACGTCGGCGGGGCAGGGCCACGAGACTTTGGTCGGCACGGTGGTCGGCGAAGTGCTTGAGGTCGATCCCGAGGCCGTGCGCGTCGTGCGCGCGGACTCGCTCAACTCGCTGCCGAGCAACAGCCCGGTCGGCAGCCGCATGGCGATCATGCTCGGCGGGGCTGCGTTCCATGCCGCGCAAAAGATCAAGGACAAGCTGATCGCGATCGCTGCGCACGACCTCGGCGTTCCGGCCGAGCGCCTGACCTACAAGGACGGCGGGGTGTTCGATCCCTCCGCGCCCGACAAGAAGCGCACTTGGACGGAGCTTGTCACCGTCGCACACCGCTACATCCACCGTCTGCCGCCCGGCATGGAGCCGGGCCTGTCGGTGAGCCACATCATGCCGGTGCCGGGCGGCGGCGGCCTGCCGACCGCGGACGGGCGCGTGCAGATGTATCCCTGCTACTCGTTTGAATTCCACCTGATGCTGGTCGCGATCGATCCCGATCTGGGCAAGCCGGAAATCCGCCGCTACGTGATCGGCCACGACTGCGGCACCGTGATCAATCCCAAGATCGTGCGCGGCATGACGATGGGCGGCATTGCCCACGGCATCGGGGCTGCGCTCTACGAGGAGTTCGCCTATTCGCAGGACGGCCTGCTGATGGCGCAGAACTTCATGGACTATCTTCTGCCGTCGGCGCACGAGGTGCCGCCGGTCGAGATCGTACATCACGAGACGCCGTCGCCGCTCACCGTGTTCGGCCAGAAGGGCTCCGGCGAGTCCGGCTATCTCGGCGCGCCGGCGGCGGTCGCGAGCGCCGTCAACGACGCGCTGCGTCCGCTCGGCATCGTGGTGAATTCGCTGCCGATGAAGGTCACGCGCCTCGGCGACGCGATCGCTGCTGCGCGCGAAGGCAAGGCCGCCACTTAGGTTGGCAGGCGAGTTTCCGCTTGCTACGCTCTCCCCACGGACCTTGAGAATCCGGCGCGCAAACGGCGCAATCATCGGGGAGGATCAAATGACCAAGACGCATCGCATTGCGTCCCGGCTGCTGTCGTGCGCCGCGGCGCTCGCGCTGGCCGGGCTGTCGCAGGCGGCGTTCGCCGCAGAATTCACCATGAAGTTCGGCACCGCGACCTTCAACGACACCCAGCACCAGTACATCAAGTTCTACAAGGAGGCGCTGGAGAAGGCGTCCAAAGGCCGGATCACGGTCAGCATCCATCCGCGCAGCGAGCTTGGGCCGATCCCGCGCATGATCGACGGGCTGCAGCTCGGCACCATCGAAGCCTACATCGGGCCCGCGGACTTCTACGTCGGCCTCGATCCGCGCTTCGGCGTGTTCTCGACGCCGATGCTGTTCAAGAACAAGGACCACGCGACCGCCGTGGTGCAGGATGCCTCGATCAACCAGCAGCTGCTGGAAATGGGAATTCCCAAGGGCGTGGTCGGGCTCGGCCTCTACACCAGCGGACCGTCGAACTACGCGGCGAAGACCCCGCTGCTGACGCTCGACGACTTCAAAGGCAAGAAGCTGCGCGTCAACGCCACCGCGCTCGAACGCGAGAAGATGCGCCGGTTCGGCGCCACCGCCGTTCCCATGCCGCTCAACGAGGTGATGCCCTCGCTGCAGCGCGGCGTCATCGACGGCACCATGAGCGGCACCGCGATCTTCGTCGCCTTCAAGATGAGCGACGTGGTCAAGACCATCACCGTGACCAACGACACCATGCTGGTGGCGCTCGCCGTGGTCAGCAAGGTCTGGCTCGACAAGCTGCCGGCCGACCTGCGCAAGATCGTGGTCGACGTCGGCCGCGCCACCCAGGTCCAGACTCGGACGTGGGAGGTCGGTTTCAGCCAGGGGCTCGACAAGGCCTGGGCCGACCAGGGTGGGACGATTCACCGCCTGCCGCCGGCCGAGCTTGCGAAGATGGCATCGCTGCTTAGCACCGTGGGCGACGATGTGACCAAGGACCAGCCCGCGGTCAACCAGTTGCTCAAGCAGCTGCGTGGCGTTGCGGCGAAGCACTGATAGTGCGCGCGGCGGGCCCGCTAGCCGGGCCCGCCGCCTCGATTCCTCACTCCGCCGCGTGCGGCCGTTCCGAGAGTTTCAGCGATGACGCTTGAGGCGGTGGCCCGACTTGTCCTCCGCGATATTCCGCGCGCGGCGATCGGGCTGATCCTCGTTCTGATCATCGTCATCAACTTCGCCAACATCGTCGGCCGCTACGTGTTCCTCGCGCCATTGCCATGGGCCGAGGAGGTGTTGAGCTTCATGGTGATCTGGGCCGTGTGCCTCGGCGCGTCCGCCGTGACCTACGACCGCAGGCACCTGGCCATGGGACTGTTCGCCGACGCATTTCCGCCGGCGATGCAACGCGCAATCCAAGCCGTGACGCTGGTTGCGATGGTCGGCTTCTGCGGCTTCGCCTGCCTGCAGGCCTGGACCATCGTCCGGATCATGGCCGGTAACGGCCAGGTCAGCATCACCGCGGAAATCCCGATGACGGTGCCTTACCTCGCCTTTGTCGTGGGCTTCGGGATGATGGTTGTCGCAGCGCTCGCCGCGGCGTTCTGGGGCCGGGGCGACGATCCTTCGGGTCTGCCGAACGACGCCGCGGGCTGAGGATCGCTCATGCTTTGGATGATGCTGATCCTGCCGGTCGCGCTCCTGGTGCTCGGCCTGCCGTTCTTCCTGGTGCTGCTCGCCACCGCGACGCTTGCCATCGTGCTGTTCACCAGCGTGCCGCCGGTGGCGGTGCTGCAGATCATGTTCGGCGCCATCGGCAACTTCGCCCTGCTTGCCGTGCCGTTCTTCATTTTCGCCGGCGAATTGATGGCGCGCGGCGGCATGGCGCGCCGCCTCGTCGCCGTGATCATGGCGATGTTCGGCGGGTTCCGCGGCTCGACGCCGATCACGACGGTCGGCGCGGCGACGTTCTACGGTGCGATTTCCGGGTCGACGGCGGCGACGGTCGCGGCGCTCGGGCCGTTGTTCTATCCGCAGCTTCGCAAGTCGGGTTACAGCGAGAAGTTTTCCGCGGGCATCATTACCTGCACCGGATTCATCGACAACATCATCCCGCCGTCCATCGCCATGATTCTGTACTGCGCGGCTGCGGAGCAGTCGGTGGTCAAGCTGTTCGCGGCAGGCATCGTGCCGGGCATCGTCCTCGCCTTGCTGATGTCGGTGTATCTCTACATCTACGCGCGTTGGAAGGACATTCAGGATCGCCAGACGTTCCGCTGGCAGGCGCTGGCGACGGCGCTGCGCGAGGGCGGATGGTCGATCGGGGCGCCGCTGGTGATTTTCGGCGGCATCTACGGCGGCGTGTTCTCGCCGACGGAAGCCGCGGGCGCAGCCTGCGTCTACGTGATCGTGGTCACGATGTTCGTTCACCGCGAGATCGGCTGGCGCGAGTTCTGGCAGGTTGCCGTCAATTCGATGTATCTCACCGCGCAGATTTTCCTGATTGTGGCGGTGGCGGGCATCTTCTCCTGGATACTCATCACCAACGGCGTCGCGCGCGTCGCGGTCGACGCCATCGCCAACCTCAACTTGCAGCCATGGCTGGTCCTGCTGGTCATCAACGTATTCCTGCTTGTGGTCGGCTGCTTCATCGACACGGCGTCGTCGATCCTTGTGCTGACACCGCTGCTGCTTCCGATCGCGCAGTCCGTCGGCGTCGACCCGATCCATTTCGGGATCATCGCCGTGGTCAATCTCAGCATCGGCACCTTCACCCCGCCATTCGGCGTCAACATCTTCGTGGCGCAGTCGATCTTCAAGGTGCCGCTGGGAAGCATCTATGCCGGGGTCGCGCCGTTCATTGCCGTCACGGTTGTGGGGCTGATGATCATCACCTACGTGCCGGAATTGTCGCTCTGGCTGGTGCGCTTGATCGGCTGACCGCCGACCGCGTACAACCGGCGCGTCAATTCCAACCCGCCAGGAACACTATGATCGTCGACACCCACGGACACATGGTCCCGCCCGATCTCCTTGCCGCGATCCGCAAGGACGGCCCGCGCATTCCCTCGCTGAAGATCATCGAGGATGCCGCCGGCCTCGCGCTGCAATTCGGCAGCGCCAAGCCGACGCGTCCCGCGATGAAGGGCTTGAGCGACGTTGCCGGCCGCATCGCCTGGATGGACCGGGAGAAGATCGACAAGCAGATCGTCGGCGGCTGGCCGGACTGGTTCGGCAACGATCTCACGCCCGCCGACGGCGAGGCCTGGTGCCGCCTCGTCAACGACGCGCTCCTTTCGGCGGCAAAATCAAATCCGCGTTTCGTGCCGCTGGCGGCGCTGCCGCTGCAGGACGGCGCGCGGGCCGCGGCCGTGCTCAAGGCCGCGATGGCCGCGGGCTTCCGCGGCGCCATGATCTCGACGCTGCCGCGCGGCATCGGATCGGTGCTGGACGCGCCCGACCTCGATCCGTTCTGGAAGGCCGCCGACGACACCGGCGCGGTGATCCACATCCATCCGGCGTTCGACGCAGGCGAAAGCCGCGTCCACGACTATGGACTTGCGAACGGCATCGGCCGAGTCGCCGACGCCATCGTCGCGATGTCGCGGCTGGCGCTCAGCGGGCACATCGTGAAGTACCGCAACGCCCGCATTTTCGCGCCCATCGGCGCGGCGGGTCTGCCGTTCGCGGTTGGCCGGCTCAAGCGCACCCAGGCGATCACGCCAGGCACGTCGGACCCTGTCGAGGCGTTGAGCCTCGTTTATACCGACACCATCGAGCACGATCCGCGGGTGCTGAAATTCGTGATCGAGATGATGGGCCACGAGCGCATCATGCTCGGCTCCGACATGCCGTTCCCGATCGGCGACCATGAGCCGACGAAAATCGTCGCCGCAGCCGGGCTGAAGCCCGACCAGGTGGCGGCCATCAACGGCGGGACGGCCGTTAAGCTGTTCCGGCTGTGACCGCGACCCGGCGTTGCCGGGGGTGAAACCTTCGTGGTAGCAAGCGGCTATCGGGCCATTGGGCCTTGGGGCGCCGCAATTGCGGCGCGCGGGAGAGCCCCGTGAACATTGCCGAGCGTCCGTCCGCCGTCCGCGAAGCCAATGCGAGGACCGCCGACCTCACCGTGGTCGGCGGCGCCGGCCACGTCGGCGTGCCGCTGGTGCTGTCGTTTGCGGCCAAGGGGCTGACGGTCAACGTCCATGACGTCAACGAGGAGACGCTGGCCACGCTCAAGGCCGGCCGGCTGCCCTTTATCGAGAGCGGCGCGCAGCCGCTCTTGGCCAAGGCGCTGGCCGACAAGCGGCTGTTCTTCACGTCCCGTCCGGCCGAGATTTCGACCGCGGGCCCGGTGATCGTCACCATCGGCACGCCGGTCGACGAATTCCTCAATCCGACGCGCGGCGTGATCCAGTCCTGCATCGACGCGCTGTTGCCGCACCTGCACGACGGCCAGCTTCTGATCCTGCGCTCGACGATCTATCCCGGCACCACCGACTGGATCGACGCGCACATCAGGCAGCATGGCCGCAATCTCAAGATCGCGTTCTGCCCCGAGCGCATCGTCCAGGGGCAGGGGATCGAGGAGCTGGCCCGCATGCCGCAGATCGTCAGCGGCACGACGCCGGAGGCCGAAGCCGAGGCGGCAAAGTTGTTCAGGCTCGTGGCTCCGGAGATTGTCACGCTCAAGCCGATCGAGGCCGAGTTCGCCAAGCTGTTCACCAACGCTTATCGCTACATCGGTTTCGCCATCACCAACCAGTTCTACCTGATCGCCAAGTCGGCGGGCCTGGACTACAACCACATCCTCGACGCGATGAAGCACGACTACCCGCGCGCGCGGTACATCCCGACGCCGGGCTATGCCGCGGGGCCGTGTCTGGTGAAGGACACGATGCAGCTTCTGGCCTTCGCGCGAAACGAGTTCGCGCTCGGCAACGCCGCGATCATGGTCAACGAGGGCTTGCCGCTGCAGATCGTCGGCGAACTTCGGCGCGAACATGACCTGAGCAAGATGACGATCGGGCTCCTCGGCATGGCGTTCAAGGCCGAGAGCGACGATCCGCGCGCCTCGCTGAGCTACAAGTTCAAGAAGGTTCTGACGGGCTACGCGCGCGCGGTGCTCACCACCGACCCGTTCGTCACCGACGATCCGGCGCTGCTGCCGCTCGACGAGGTGGTCGCGCGCAGCGACATTCTGATCCTCTGCACGCCGCACGCCGCCTATCGCACAGCCGATCTCAAGGGCAAGCCCGTGGTGGACGTCTGGGGATTGCTGGACAGCGCCAACGTCAAGCGCTGAAGGGGCCGGCATGGCCGACGAATGGCCGAAAATCCGCGCGCGCCGAACGACGACCATCTCGCCGTGGATGGACGTGATCGCGCGCGAGGTCGAATTCGAGCCTGGAGCGGAGCCGCAGATCTATCACGCGGTCGGCCAGCGGGATTATCTCGCCATCGTGGCGCTCACCGCCGACGGGCGTATTCCGCTTGTGCGCCAGTACCGTCCGGCGGTCGAGGCGTTTACCTGGGAGTTGCCGGCGGGACTGATCGAGCGCGGCGAGGACGCCGCCGAAACCTGCCGCCGGGAGTTGCAGGAGGAAACGGGGCTTACCGTCCGGGCGATCCATCCGCTCGGTTCGGCCGCCGCCTGCACTGGGCGGCTCAGCAACCGCGTGCATTCGTTCTTCGTCGAGGCCGGCCCGGTGGCCGCTGGGTTCAAGCCGGAAGCCGGCCTGACGGTTGCGCTCAGGACGCCCGCCGAGATCGCAGCCATGATCAAGGCCGGCGACTTCGTGCAGCAGCTTCACCTCGGCGCGCTGATGCTCGCCGAATTGCGCGGCTTCCTCACCTTGCCGCGATAGTGCGTTCGAGTGCGTCGACCGGGCGCGCCAGGCGTGCCCAGGCCGGATGCGTCGCGACCGAACGCGCAAACCCCGGGCTCCGCCGTGCAACCCACGGCCAGGCTTCGTCGCGCACCCAAACCGCGCAGACCAGGAGCGTGAGCAGCCACGCCATGTGGTGGTAGCGCCCGGAGTAGATGAAAAACAGCGCGGGCGCGTGCAGCGCGAGCGCGCTTGCCGCGATCAGGCGCAGCCAGCCGTCGTACGACCGTGCCACGGCCACGCGCACGAGAACCGCGATGCCGATGGCATGGAACGGCACTGCCAGGAAGCTTTCCGAGGGACCGGTGAGCATGCGCGCCACCTGGAACGCGGTCCGCCGCAGCTCCGCGCCGCCGAAATCGAGACGCAGCAGTTCCCACAGCGCGGCGACATAGGCGCGCGGCGGCGCCGGCATCGCTTCGGCCAGCGTGAAATGACCGCTGAACAGAACGAACACGCCGCCATAGTACCAGTTGTGCAGCGTCATGCCGAACACCGGAAGAAAGCCGAGACACAGTCCGGCGACGCGGAAGAACTGGCCCTGCCACAGTGCGGCGAGGCCCGCGCCGCCGAGCAACACCGCCGCGCCCACGGCAAAGTTCGGCCGCACGAACAGCGCGAGCGCGAACAGCAAGCCTGCGCTGAGCGCGGGCGGGAAGCGTGCGTCGGGGCCGCGCGGCGTACATCCGATCAGTACGATAAGGCCTGCGAGGAACAACACCGCAGCCGCGGCGTCGCCGAAGCCCTGCGATGCGTACTGGACGTAGTTGTAGTAGGTCGATCCGAACACGGCGCCGAGCGGTACTGCGATAAACGCCAGCGCAAACGCCAGCGCCGTACGGCCGGACTGAAAACGGCGGAACAGCGCATAGACGATAAACGGCAACACCAGGAGGAGCGACACGTAGCCAAGGTAGCTCTCGCCGAACACGAGATGCTCCACCGCGCGCAGGTACCGCGAGCCGGGCGTAAAATGGAATACCGGCTCCATGCCCTTGAGCGCGCCCAGGACGTCGCCCGCGAGCAGCAATTGCACCATCGTGCGCGACCAGCCGTCGTACACCAGGCCGTCGTTTCCGGCATCGAACGGGCGCACGCCGCCGAGGAAGCTTGCGTCGTTGAGCGCGAGCACGATCGCCGAAAGGCCCACAAACGTCACCGGAAGGACCAGAGTGCGCGGTTGCCAGCGTACGAGGAGGCCGAGCAGAGCCAGCACCGCGATCGACGCCAGCGCAGGCTCGAATGCTTGCAGAATGCGGAGTTTGGCGGTCGGCTTGAGCGTCATCGCAAGCGGTGCGCCGGGCGCGACGGACAATCCATAGATGCGTTTTCCGGCGTCGCCCGGCGCGATGGTCCGGCATGCCATGTCGGTGTGGTGCAGCGTCGCGAAGCGGCCGGAGGCGTCTTCCCACAGCACCTTTCCGGTCCAGCACAGCTCGCTCCCTGCAAACGGCTGCGGGAAGCTGTACATCACGAAGAACGGCATCGTGATGCGCCAGGGCTGCACCAGCCGGCGCAGGCCGCGCGGGCGCTCGCCGCGGCCGATGTCGCCTGGATGTGCGTGGTAATTGTAGGCGTGCTCGTTGATAAAGCCGAGCCTGAGCCATAGCGGATCGGAAAAGTCGATGCCGGTGACGCGGCGGGAGTAGGCCGGCGTGTCGTAGAGCCCGTCGTAGGAGAATGCGTAGGTACGGCCGGGCCGCGCAGATTGCACCCAGCAGCCGCCGTCAGATGGCTTGCAGCGTGCCGCGGGCGGCGAAGCCTTTTCGAAGTCTTCCGCCATCGCGCGGTAGACATCCGGCGGGAGCCCCGTGACCAGCGCGTTGTTCTCGCCGCCGGGGAGGAAGATGTTGTGTCCCTCCTCGATGCGGGAAACGTCGGCCACGAACTTTCCGGCAACGACTGCGGCGACGACCGCGGCTGCGACGGCCCAGCGTGCGCCTCGCCGCGTTATGCGGCCGGCGGCCAGCACGATCGCGGCCAGCACCAGCAGCAGGGTGAGATACAGCGTGTTGATCGGGAGCCCAACGGCCGCGACCATCAGCGCGAATGCCGCGAGCTTCAGCACGAGCTGGAAACGCTGCGGCGCGTCGCTGAGTTCGGGCGGCATCGGCGGCTCTTAGCACCGGCGGGCGCCCGCCAGCAACGATCACATCCCCGGCGGTATCCGCACGCTGACCTGCGGCCTTCCGGAACGCTTGAGCCTGCGCAGCGCAAGCGTGAAATGGCCAAGATAGCCGATGACCCATGGGACCAGTTGGAACGACGACTTGCCGCCGAACAGCCGGTCGATCGAAATGGTCGGCACCTCGCCGAGTTTCAGCCCGAGCAGTTGGGCATTGATCGCCATTTCGAACGCGATCGACCAGCCGATCGTGCTGGTGCCTTGGGTGAGGCGGGGAAAATCGCCGCGCCGGAACATCTTGATACCGGTCGTGGCGTCGGACAGGCCCATGCCCGACACGATGCCGAGGATGCCGTTGGCGGTCTGCGACAGGATGCGGCCGATGGTCGAGCCGCCGAGGCGGCGGCCGCCGTGGGCGTAGCGCGTGACGCTGACGAACTCCACGCCCGCATCCATCAGCGCCATCATGTCCTCGATGGCGAGCACCGGGCCCACCTCGTCGGCAGCGAAGATCAGGATGCGCTCGCCGCGCGCCGCCTCGACGCCGGCGGTGATCGCGCCCGCGACCCCCCGGCCGAGCGTGTTGAGCAGCGGCCGCACCTGCGGATAGTCCGTGCGCGCCTCCTCGACGACCGGAATGCTGGTGTCGCTTGCCGAGTCGAACACGACGATGATCTCGTGCGGCATGGTGAGCACGGCACGCAGGATGCGCAGCATGATGCGCAAATTCATAGTCTCGTTGCGCACCGGCAGCAGGACGGTCAGAATTATGCGGTCGTTCATGCGGGGTTCGTGCCGAAGTCGGTCGGTGGCAGGGCGGAGGGACGCTGGGGGCTATTCAGTAAGCGCGAGTCCGGCCGCCTTCAAGCGACATTCCTGGAACCTTCCGCTATAAGGACGCGACGGCCGCGCGGGCGGCGGATGCGGGATGCGAGCTTGTCCGAGTCTCCCTATTTCAGCGCGGACGAATTGCGGGCCTTCGGTTTCGCCTCGGTTGGGGACGACTGTCGCATCAGCCGCAAATGCTCGTTCTATGCCATCTCCGGCAGTATCGGCTCGCAGGTGCGGATTGACGATTTCTGCATCCTCAAGGGGCACGTCGAGATCGGCTCCTACGTGCACGTGGCGGCGTTTTGCTCGGTGAGCGGCGCTTTCGCCAAGGTGGAGCTGAAGGACTTCTGCACGCTGTCCAACCGCGTCAGCATTTTCTCCGGCTCCGACGATTACGCGGCCGACACGCTGAACAATTCGCAGGTGCCGGAGGAATACACCACGGTCCGCAAGGGGCCGGTCACAATCGGACAGGCGGTGTTGGTCGGCGCGCATTCGGTGATCCTGCCGGGGGTGACGATCGGCGACGGCGGCAGCGTCGGCGCCATGGCGGTGGTCGTGGACTCGGTGCCGCCCGGCGGCATGGCGCGTGCGCCGGGCGCGGTGGCGACCCTCGGTAGCCGCCGCCGCGACGTCGGCAAGATCATGGACATGGCGCGGCGGTTTCTGGCGAGCGTCAGGCGCATTTGATCTGGGCTACCGCCGCAGTGCCGCAATCACCGTCTCGCAGACCCGCTCCATCTCGGCCTCGGTCATGTCGAGACGGGAGGCGAGCCACATCCCGCGCCGGGAGATGTCGATGCTGTTGGAAAATTGCGCGTCCGGCGCGGCATAAGGCGCCTGACGGTGCACCGGCAGCCAGAACGCGCGATGTCCGATCTTGGCCGCATCGAGCGCGGCGCCGACCTTCGCGCGGTCCTCGATCAGCACATCGGTCCATTGCCGCACTTCGCCGGGCTCGTCGAACGGCGGCAGCCTCAGGCCCGGCTGGTTGGCGAGCCGTTCGCAATAGTAGGCGTCGCGCTTTCGCGCGGCGTCGAGCCTGCGCTCGATCTCGTCGAGTTGGGGCAGGGCGACCGCGGCCTGCAGGTCGGTGAACTTGAAGTTGAAGCCCATGACAGGGTGCTGATCGTCGCCGCCGGTGCCGCCGTGGCGGCGGCCCTGGTCCTTCAATTCGCGCAGCCGGTCGTGAATCGCGTCGTCGTTGGTGGTGACGATGCCGCCCTGGCCCGCGGTGATGGTCTTGTTCGCCGAAAACGAGAAGCATCCGGCCGCGCCGAACGAGCCGAGCATCCGCCCGCCGTGGCGCGAGCCGAGACCCTCGGCGGCGTCGCAGACCAGCACAAGGCTGCGCTCGCGGCACAGCGGTTCGAGGCGTCCATAGTCCGCACCGCGGCCGTTGACGTCGACCGTGACCATCGCCCGCGTGCGCGGGCCGATGGCCGCCGCCGCCGCGTCCGGATCGATGCCGAAGCGCACCGGCTCCACGTCCACGAGCCTCACGTCCGCGCCCGCCAGCCGGACGGCGTTGGCGGTGGCGGCGAAGGTCAGATCCGGGACCAGCACCTCGTCGCCGGGCCCGATGCCGGCGGCCATCAGCGCCAGCGAAATGGCCGCCGTGCCGCTGGTCACCGCGACTGCGTGGCGGGTGCCGACCAGCGCCGCGATCCGGCGCTCGAATTCGCGCGCCAGCGGGCCGTCGTTGACATAGTCCCGCTCCAGCACGCCGCGCAGGTGCTCCAGCTCCCGGCCGGTCAAATGCGGTCCGAACCAGGCGATCGGCCGCGATTGATCGGGATTGGACATGGTGCTTGGCGAGAGGCTATGGCTTGGGCGCGGCCGGCTTGTGCCGGCCGGACGCACTTATACTGGCCAAACGCCGATCCCGCCATGGGCCTGCACCTTCGCAACAAGTCGCAATCGCGGCAGGAGCGCGCCTGATGGCCCGCATCCTGGTCACCGGCGGTTCGGGCTTCATCGGCGCGGCGTTGGTCAAGGCGCTGGTGCGGGCCGGGCATGCCGTACGCGTGCTCGACGACAATTCGCGCGGCGCGCCACGACGGCTCGCGGACGTGGCGAAGGACATCGAATTCATCGCGGGCGACATCCGCGATTCCGCACTGGTGCGCGGCGCGGTGCAGGGCATGGATGAGGTCCATCATCTCGCTTACGTCAACGGCACCGAGTTCTTCTACAGAGCGCCCGATCTGGTGCTCGACGTCGGCGTCAAGGGCATGGTCAACGTGATCGATGCCTGCCGCGCGGCGAATGTCGGCCGGCTGATCCTGGCGTCGTCGTCGGAGGTCTATCAGACGCCGCCGCACGTGCCGACCGCCGAGGACGCGCCGCTGGTGGTGCCCGATCCGACGAACCCGCGCTATTCCTACGGCGGAGGCAAGATCATCAGCGAGTTGATGGCCATCAACTACGGCCGCAAGCACTTCGACAGCGTGCTGATCTTCCGCCCGCACAACGTCTACGGCCCGGACATGGGATGGGAGCACGTGATTCCGCAGTTCGCGCTGCGCATGAAGCGCGCCGCAGCGAAGCACGGCAGCGGCCCGGTGCCGTTCGATATTCAGGGCGACGGCAGCCAGACGCGCAGCTTCTGCCATGTCGACGATCTGGTGCGCGGCGTCCTGGTCATGCGCGAGAAGGGCGAGCACCTCGGCATCTATCACGTCGGCACCCTGGAAGAGGTGACCATCGCCGGCCTGGCCCGGCGCGTGGCTGCGGCTGCGGACCGTGAGATCGAGCTTGTGCCGAGCCCTGCGCCCGCGGGCGGCACGGCGCGGCGATGTCCCGACATTTCCAGGCTCGCCGCACTCGGCTATGCGCCGCAGGTGCCGCTCGACGCGGGTCTGCGCCCGACTGTGGAGTGGTATTGGGCCAACGAGGCGCTTCAGAACTAACTGCAGCCTTTCAGAAATTCCTTCATCTGGAACAGCTCAGCGCCCATCGGTGCCATCTGTGTCTTTGCAGGCTCGGTAAGCTTTTGCCAGTGTTGCTCTGCCAATTCAATTTTCGCTTTGGCAGTCGGGCAGTCGGACTGTCGGGCCGACTGAGTCCAATGCATGTACGTAAATGCGTGAGTGAAATTGACGTAGTCTGCGCTCTTTGCTTCGTTGGGATAGGTGGTGAAGGCCTTTACGGCCTTGTCGAATGTGTCTGCAGCGACCTTGAGATTTCCATTGTAGTACTGGAGCGCGCCAAGAACGCGCAAGGCAGCGATATACTCCACCGAGTTTTCCGCCCGTGCGATAGCCTTCTGCAGCAGATCCTCAGCGAGCGTAACTTCATTGGATTGCATGAGAGAGTTGGCGACCGTGGTCAGGCTGGCCGCCGACGCTGCGCTGCCAAGCTCGCGGGCGAGGGAATAGGCCTGCTTCGCCAACAGGAGATTCTGCGCATTGAGGGTCGTCGATAGTCGCAACATGCTGGGCTGGTCGTTCCTATATTTCGCCATCAGCTCAACGTTCTGCAAGTGAATGCCTGCAGTCTGATGCAATGTCGACGCCAGCTGCCCGCGCAAACTTGCAATCTCCTGCTGGTACGTCCGGTACCAAGATACGACTGTAGTCGTCACCGAAATGAAGATTGCCGCGCACGATGTGATGAAGCTCGGATTGCGATACCATGCCGTCGACCTCTGCTGTCCGGCGACGATATCGTCAATGCGCTGACGAAGGACGGCAAGTTCCGTCGAAATTGCGGACTCGTCGGCTGAATTGGGCATTGCGATGCTCCTGCAAAAAAACAGGGTTTGAGCTGTCGTTCACCGCGGCCGGTATGACACTGCACTTGCCGTGCTGTGTGGCATCAATTGGTTCAGCCCGATTTGCACAGAGGCGCGCGGGTGCATTGCCAAATGGCACGCGAGCGCACCTACGGCATTTGGTAACAATTCATCATGTTGCGGATGCGCGCTGGGCCTGGCAGGTGACCCCACGGCGAGCCGGGGCTGTTGCCGAGAGTAGTGATCAACAGCTGGAACGCCTGTGGCGGGAACCAGCCCTGCTGGCGCCCGGTCCTCACAGACCAGCAATCCGCTTCTGCTTCGTTGGTTGGGCTTCGCCGTGCGATATGTCCGAGTACGTGATGCGCGCACTCGTGACCGTACCAGAACAATTGCATGACTGGTGGCAACGAGTTCATGACCATTGGATTGAGGATCATGACCGGCTGGCCCCCCGGGCCGAGGGTCGCCATGCCCACGTCGTTCAGACCCGCGTTAGGAACGAGGACGACCGGGATTCCGCGGAAGTCGTTGCAGTAGACCGGCATGCCGCCGACCATGTGCTGGGCGTTTACAAGTGTACCGGTCAGCAAAAGCGATATGAATGTGGCAACGATGGCATAGAATCTCATGCTCAATCCTCCCTCGAAATAGCAACACTTAAAATTCTGCAATAGCCGCAACTATAGAGTGAATTAATAGTTTGGACAACTGGTGAAGTAGTAGGCTACTTCGGCGTTGCTTGAGAGTGGCGATCCATAGCATCAAATGGTGGTCCACCGCATGACGCTAGGTCCGCTGCCGGAAGGAAACCGCTCTCAGTGTTCCCCGCCAAAATTGCCCGCGCTGCCGGCACCGGAGCCAGCGTTCCCGTCGAATGCTGCCAGGTGTGTGGCCACGTGCCGCTCAAGACCGTGCTGTCGCTCGGCTACATGCCGCCGGTGAACCAGATGGTCCCGATCGGCCAGGTGCCGCGGCAGCAGCCGTGGTTTCCGACCGATCTCCTGCATTGCGAGCGCTGCGAACTGGTGCAGCTTGGCCTGGCCGTCGATCCGGTCATCATCTTCCCGCCGGAATATCCCTACACCAGCGGCATGACGCGCATCCTGCGCGACAACTTCGCCGAGCTTTACGCCGAAAGCTCGAAACTGCTTGGGCTGGCCAAGGACGATCTCGCGGTCGACATCGGCTCCAACGACGGCACGCTGATTTCGAATTTCCAGAAGGGCGGCCACCGCATCCTCGGCATCGAGCCGACCGATGTGGCGAAGATCGCCAATTCGCGCGGCATCCCGACCTTGCAGCGATATTTCGGCAAGGACGTCGCGCGCGAGGTCAAGGCCCAGCACGGTGCGGCCAAGGTCGTCACCGCGGCCAATTGCTTCGCCCATATCGAGGACGTGCACGCCATCGTCGAGGGCATTCTGGAAATCCTCGCGCCCGACGGCGTTTTCATTTCCGAGTCGCACTATCTCATCGGCCTGCTCGACAAACTTCAGTACGACACGATCTATCACGAGCATCTGCGCTATTACTCGGTCGGCAGCCTGAAGTATCTGCTGGAGATGCACGGGCTCGAAGTGTTCCACGCCCGGCCGATCCCGACCCACGGCGGCTCGATCCGCGTCTATGCGGCGCGCAAGGGCGCGCGGCCGGTGCAGGCGAGCGTCAAGGCCATGCTCGACGCCGAGCCGCGCGGTGCGGCCATGATGCAGCGTCTTGCGAAATTCCGAGACGAGGTGATGCTGTCGAAGCTGCGCCTGCATGCGCTGATCCGCGACATCAAGGAGAAGGGCGGACGCATCGTCGGCATCAGCGCGCCGTCGCGCGCTTCGACGCTGTTCAACTACGTCGGACTCGACGAGGTGATTATCGACTACGTCTGCGAGATCGAAGGCTCGTTGAAAATCGGCAAGTGCATGCCTGGCACCGCGATCCCGGTGGTCGAGGAAAGCCGGATGTTTTCCGACCAGCCGGACTGCGCGATCATCTTCTCCTGGCACATCGCCGACGAGCTTGCGCCCAAGCTGCGCCAGAAGGGCTACCGCGGCATGCTGGTGACGCCGCTGCCGGTGCCGAAGGCGCTTTAATTCGGCGCTGGAAAAGTTTTCGGCCGCCGATCCGTCGGGACCGGCGGCCGATGCAAGGCGCGAGCGTGTCCCGCGCTTACTTGATCTTGAAATCGTCGAGCTTCTTGCCGGACTTCAGCGCTGCCTTCAGCCACTTCGGCTGCAGGCCGCGGCCCGCCCAGGTTTCGCTGCGGTTGGCAGGATTGCGGTACTTCGGCGCCACCTTGCGGCCGCGCAGCGACTTGCGCGCGCCCTTGTTCTTGGAGCCCGGCGGGCGGCCGCGCCGCGGCGCATCGCCGCCGAAGCCCTGCAGCCGGCGCAGGCGGTTTTCCAATTCGCTGCGTTCGCGCTTGACCAGATTCTCCAGCGCGGCGTTGACGCGGTCGCGCAAATTCAAAAGATCGTCCACGGAAAATTTCTTGAGATTGATCGCTCGCACAATTTTCTCCTGTTTGGGAAACTCACTTCAATCGCGGTTATCTCTATTCACGCCTGCCTGAAAATCACAAGAACACCTTTGGTTGAATAATAATTTGTCAATATTGCGATTTGCAGCGGTTTCAGGTGGATAATCTCCAGTAAACGTCCATAAACACAACTTGCGATTACGGATATCGATTTCACCCGGTGGGATGTTCCTCATTTTTTGTCCGTAGATCGAAGCCGCGGCGAGCCGTCTGCAATGCCGATGGCGGGCTCATCTTGATCTAGCTCAAGGCGCGATCCCGCCCGCTTACGAGGCTCTCCCGGTTCGGACTATAGTGCGGCGGCAATTCGGGAGTGCGCATGAACGACATGGCGGTCAATGTTGCGAACAGCGGCCCGGCGATGCGTGAGCGCATGGCCATGTACACGGAAAACACGCTGAAAATCGGCCTGTTCGGCGCGAATTGCTCGTCCGGCCGCTGCGTGACCACGGTGCCGGAGCGCTGGACCGGAAGCTGGGACGATTGCCTCGCGCTCGCCCGCCTGGCCGACGAGGCGGGCATCGAGTTCATGCTGCCGGTCGGGCGCTGGAAGGGCTACGGCGGCGACACCGACTACATGGGCACGACGCTGGAGACGATCACCTGGGCGACCGGCCTGCTCGCGCACACCAAACGCCTGATCGCGTTCGGAACCGTCCACGCCCCGCTGTTCCATCCGATTATCGCAGCCAAGCAGTTCGTCACCGCCGACCAGGTCGGGCACGGGCGTTTCGGCCTTAACATCGTGGTCGGCTGGAACGAGGACGAGTTCCAGATGTTCGGCGTCAGCCAGCGCGAGCACGAGCAGCGCTACGAATACGCCCAGGAATGGATCGACGCGGTGAAAATAGCGTGGGGTCCCGGCGACGATCTCGCGTTCGATGGCCGCTACATCAAGCTCACCAAGGTGCGCGCCAAGCCGAAGCCCTTCGGCGGGACGCGCCCGCTGATCATGAACGCGGGCGCATCGCCGACCGGCCGGGCGTTTGCAATCCGCAACTGCGACGCCTTTTTCACGCAGGCCTCACGCACGTCGATGGCGGAGACTGCGAAGATCGTTCAGGCGGCCAAGGACGAGGCCAAGTCCCATGGCAAGGAACTCGACGTCTACGCCGTCGGCGTCATCACCTGCCGTCCGACCCAGAAAGAGGCCGAAGACTATTACCACTACGCCACCATCGAGAAGGCGGACTGGTCGGCCGTCGACGGCATTCTCGGCAAGAAGGGCATCACGGTTGCGTCCGTCGGCAATGAGGAGTTCCAGCGTCAGCGTCACCACTATGCGCACGGCCTCGGCGGCCTGTTGATGGTCGGCGATCCCGACCAGATCGCTCAGCAGTTGGCCGACCTGAGCCGCGCGGGCCTTCGCGGCATCGGGTTTTCGTTCGTCAATTACCTGAAAGAGCTGCCGTACTTTTGCGACGAGGTTCTGCCGCGGCTGGAGCGGCTGGGGATCAGGGCGAAGCGGCGGTAATGCCGCTCACTCCACCTTCATCCCGACCGCCTTGATCACCTTCTGCCGCACCTCGGCCTGGCTCTTGATGAAGGCTGCGAAATCTTCCGGGCTCTTCGATACGGTCGGTTCGATGCCGGCGGCGAGCAGGCGGTTGCGCACCTCTTCGGTCGACATGATCTTGGCGAGCGTGGCGTGCAGCTTCTCGACAATCGGCCGCGGCGTGCCGGCGGGCGCCACGATGCTCTGCCAGATGCCGAGGTCGAAGCCAGGCAGCGTGTCGGCGATCTGCGGTATTTCCGGCGCGTTGGGGATTTTCCGCGCGTAGGTCGTGCCGAGGATTTTGATCTTGCCGGCGCGCCATTGCGGCAAGGCCACGTTGGCGCTTTCGAAGCCGAGCGGGATGTCGCCTGCGAGCAGCGAGGTGATCAGCGTCGTGCCGCCTTTGTAGGGCACCATGGTCAGCTTGGTGCCGGCCAGCATGTTGAACAGCCCGACGATGACCTGCGAGGTCGGCGTGCTGACTCCGACGTTGAACATCCCCGGATTGGCTTTGTCGCGCTCGATCACGTCCTTGACCGAGTGGACCGGCGCGTTGATGTTGGCCTCCAGCACCGACGGGATGAACGCCACCAGCGAGACCGGCTGGAAATCCTTGAACGGGTCGTAGGCAAGCTTCTGATACAGGAACGGGTTCATCACCATCGTTCCGTCGATCGCCATCAGCAGCGTATAGCCGTCGGGCTTGGCTTTCGCGACCTGCTGCGCGCCGATGATGGTGTTGGCGCCGGGTTTGTTCTCGACGATGACGGTCTGGCCGAGTTCCTCGCCCATCCGCGTGCCGATCAGCCGCGCCAGCACGTCGGCAGGCCCGCCGGGCGCGAACGGCACCACCAGCGTGATGTTGCGGTTCGGGTAGGATTGGGCGAAAGACGGCGAGACGATCGCGCCGAGCATCAGCATGGCGCAGATCAGCCGGGTCGCGCAGGTCATGGCCTTACTCCTCCGCTAGTTCATTTGCTCCATCAGCCGTCCCAACTGCGGCATGGGCGCAAGCGGCGCGAGCTTGCCTTTCAGCCGCCGCAGGCAGCCCCACAGCACCGCCTGGTTGGAATTGACCACCGGCTTGCCCAATTCGCGCTCGATATCGGCGATGGCGTCGATCTGCGTGGTGTTGGTGCAGGACAGGAAAATCCCGTCGGCATCCGGCCGGTCGTTGTCGCGGGCGAGATCGGCCCATTGCCGCGGCGTCACGGAGCCGAAGTGTCTGGCTTCGAGCTTCAGCGCCACGTCCTGCACCACCTGCACGCCGGCAGCGGTCAGATAATCGACGATTGCCTTGTTGCTCTTGTAGGGTGTGAGCAGCACGACCTTGCTCATGCCGAGCGTCTGCATGCCTTCCAGCACCAGCCGGCTTGTCGCCATCGCGCCGATGCCTGTTGCGTCCGTCACGATGTCGAGGATTTTGCTTTCGCCCTGCGGCCCCTGCGTCATCGACGTGTCGGTGCAGTGGAACACGATCGCGTCCGGGTGGCAGTCCGAAAGCAGCCGCGATGCGCTCTCGATTTCGCCCTTGAGCTCCGGCAGCGGCCGCTTCCATTCGCCGGCGACGCGGGCGCGCGCGATGTGAATGCCGAGTCCCTCCGGGGCGAAGCGGTTGAACTGCGGCTCGCTGTAGGTGTTGACCGACGGGATGATCAGGCCGACGCGGGCGCGCGGACTGCTGGCGGGCATTGCACTCATGGCTGTTCCTCTGGCTTGAAGCTCACTCGAGCTTCAGCCCGCTTTCCTTGTAGAACTTGGTCCAGCGCGCGGCTTCGCTGCGGTAGAAGTCGTCCAGCTCCTTGGGTGTCGTGGTGACGGCCGCGATCCCGGCCTTTTCGAGCCGGTCGGCGACCGCGGCGTCGGCGTAGGCCTTCACCACGTCGGCGTGGATCTTGTCGACCACGGCCTTCGGCGTGCCGGCCGGCGCGACCAGCGAAATCCAGCTCGACATTTCCTCGATCGGCAGGCCCGAGGCCTCCGCGAGCGGCTTGACGTCCGGCAGCATCGACAGATGCCGGTTGTTGAGCTTGGCGAGCGGCCGGAACCTTCCGTCGCGGATCAGCGGCAGGCTCGGCGCGATGCCGTCGACGATGAAGTCGACGCTCTTGGTGAGCAGGCCCTGCACCACCTCGGCGCTGCCCTTGTAGGGCACCAGCACCACCTCGAAGCCCGCAGCCTTGGCGAAGCGCTGACCCGCGAGCCGGGTGATGGTGATGCCGGCGCCGTAGGTGAGCTTGGTCTTGCTCGCCCTGCCGCGCGCGATCAACTCCGCGATCGTCTTGGGCCCGTCCTCTGCGCGCACCGTCAAGAGCGAGGTGTTCTTGGCGGTGAGCGTGATCGCGGCGAAATCCTTGAACGGGTCGTAGGACATGCTGACGCCGGTCGCCGCGTTCATCACCAGCGTCGTGTCCATGGCGGCGAGCAGCGTGTAGCCGTCGGCGGGCGATTTCGCGACCGCCGAGGCTGCGATGCCGGTGTTGGCGCCGGGGCGGTTCTCGATCACCACGCCCTGGCCCCACATCTCCGACAGCTTCTGGCCGAGGATGCGCATGTTGACGTCGGTCGGCCCGCCGGCCGGGAACGGCACGACGATCTTCACCGGCCGGTTGGGGAAGCGGTCCTGCGCCGCGGCCGCGGTGACCGCCGCGAACGACATCAGCGCGGCCGCGGCCGCGCGAAGGAGCATCTGCATGAGCGCCTCCCGGCGTTGCGTCACGCTCCGAGCTTGCGCGTGACGTCGTTGAACAGCTCGTCGACCGTGAACTTGCGCGGGATCATCTGCTGCTTCACCGAGTAGTCGATGATCTTCTCCAGCGCCTTGCGGTTGGCCTCCACCCCGAAGCGGTAGGGATCGAGTGCGCCCTGCGAAGCCTTGTCGGCCTGCCGCGCCTCGCGGAACACGCGGAAGATTTCCTGCACCACGTCGGGCCGCGACTGCACGATGGAATCGCGCACCACCACCATGTGGTTGATCGGAACGCCGCCGTTCTTCTCGGCCCAGGCCTTGTTGGCGGCTTCGGCGTCTGGAACGAGCGTCTTGAATGGCGGGTCGGGGAACTTGTCGCCGAGCAGCGCCGCGTCCACCTCGCCGTCGATCAGCATCTGCGGAAGCTGCTTGCTCTCCGGCGCGCGGGTCACGAACGCCGGGTCCTTGTACTGCGCGACGTGCGGGTCCTCCATGGTGATGATCTGGACCTTCCCCCAGTCGACACCGTAATCGTCCGCGAGAATGCCGCGCACCCAGATGCCGGTGGTCTGGGTGTAGGAGCGCACGCCGAATTTCCTGCCGTTCAAATCGGACGGCTTCATCGTGCCGCGTTCGGAATTGTAGCCGACGGTGTGAAGCTGGCCGCGGCCGACCACCGTGCAGGGCAGGAGCGAATAGGGCGCGCCGTAGGCCTTGGCCTGCAGGAAGGTGACGATGGCCAGTTCGCCGACGTCGAACTTGTGCTCGCGCACCAGCGGCTTGAAGCCGCGGTTGGCGACCGGATAGTCCGGGAAGTCGAACTCGATCAGGTCGGACTTCACGCGTCCGTCCTTGAGCGCCGTCACGTTCGCGTAGTTGCCGAGCAGCGTGTGCAGCTTCACCTTGTCGGGCCTGGTCAGCACGGCGTGTGTCTCCCGTCTTCAGTTTTTGGCCAGCGCCGGATAAAGCGCCTGGGCGGTCTTGGCGAAAATCCAATCTTGATCGCCTTGCGGCAGGAAAGAAAGCGCCTTGCGCGCCATGGCGACCAGCTCGGGCAGCGGCGGATCGGCCGCGGGGAAATTCGAGCCCCACATGATGCGGTTCGCGCCGAATTCGGCCACCGCCTTGCCGAGGAACGTCTCGGGCGTGGCCTTGCCCTTCATCGACTGCTCGATCGGGCGGTGGGTGAGCTTGAGATAGACGTTCGGGTATTTCGCGAGCGCAAACAGCGGCGCGGCCGACGCGAACGGCGGGCCGTCGGCGGCCTCGGCGCGGGCGAAATGATCGAGGATCACCGGCGCGCCGGGAAAGCGCTTCAGCACAGTCTCCAGCAGCGGCAGGCCCTTCACCTGCATCTGCATGCACACGCTGATGCCGTTGTCGGCGGCGTATTTCCACACTGGGAACGCGGCCTCCTCGGCAAAGAACGTCTGCTGCACCGGCTGGGTGGAGCCCGCGGTAAAAATGCGCATGCCGGAGAGCCCGCGGCCGATCCAGTATTTCATTTTCTCGACTGCGTCGGGCGCAACCACGTCGATGGAGAACACGCCGGCGAAACAGTTCGGATGCGCCGCCAGCGCGTCCGCGACATACGAATTATCGAACGCATAGGCCGAGGACGCCTGCACCAGCACGGTCCTGTCGACGCCGGCCGAGTCCATCGCCGCGATCATGTCGGGATAGTCGAGCGGATGCTCGGCGGACCATTGCGATTGCCGCCCGAACAGCGGCGCGAGCGGATACTTGGCCGTATCGGTGGCGATGACGTGAGAGTGGGTGTCGATGAGCAAGGTATGTGACTTCTCTATGAACGCGCGAACGGAGTTAGCTTGGTGTAGTCGTGATTATCTGCGGCCTTTAGTGTGTTGATGTAAGCTTTTCGCGTTTCGCTTGCTCCGTCCAAGTTCTTGCTTCCCCAAGTAAAGCGTGGTTGTCCCAATCGAACGGCAAGGACGTCGCCCATCAACCGAGACCACCGGCCGTTTCCATTTGGGAAAGGATGGATTTGGACAAGTGCGTGGTGAAACCGGGCAGCAATTTCGTCAGGAGTGAATGTTTCGTGTTCAATCCACTAGCGAAAGTTGTCTAATGTTTCGGGTATTCTGACCTGGATCAGTTCTCTATCAACGCCAATGTTCTTGTTCGTTCTGCGGTATGTGCCTGCCCAATTCCAGACTTTGTCAAACATTCGGGAGTGCAAACTTCTTCCGAACGATTCTTCCAGAGGGTCGCGGCGTCTATCAAAAGCCCAGGTGGTAGATTCCAGAATGTTTTGCTGCTCCAGCTCGTTTAGCTCGCGTCGAAGAGTGACATGAGAAGGAATGAGCCCCTCGCGTTCTTCTGGTGTCAGGGGTGTTGCACCTTCTGGCTCATTAAACAGATCGGTCACGTTTCGTCCCAGAGTCGAGCCGGTCGGCGAAGCAGCTCGGTAATCAAGCGTTGGTGTGTCTGCGCCTTGAATCGCTGGTCGTGTACTTCTTGATCCTCCAGGCGCATCGTCTGTTCAACCAATGCGAGTTTTTTTTTGGCTAAATGAGATGCTCGTTCTTCGATCATTTTTGTGAGCGGCTTCTTGGGTACGAGAACGTAGACGAGCCGGCAGCCCATTGCGTCAGCCGCGCGCTCCAGGCTTTGCACGGTGATGTTTCCCGTTGCCTCTCCTTTTTCCATTTCGACAATGCGTGGCTGGCGGACTCCCAGGCGCTTGGCGAGTTGGCCTGTGGTCATGCCAAGTGCTTCTCGTATGGCGCGTATCCAGCCGCGTGGAGGGCGACTGGTGCGGACAAGTGGTGCAAGTTCCAAAAATCTTTTGTCGAGTTGTTCCGAGGGCGTGATCATGTGATAAGATTTATCTTATAGAACTGAGGCTTGTCAATAAGTTAATTCTTATCATCTCCGCCATGGAGAATAAGATAAATCTTATTATATCTCCTTGTATCCATAAGAGGATACTTATCTATTTCTTCCCCGGCAGTACCGCCGCGAACTTGCTCCCCCGCACGCACATCTTGCCGCGCGGATCCTGCCACAGCTTCTCGGTCTCGTGCAGGTGGCCGAGCGCGCGCGCCACGGTTCGGAAATCGTACTGCGAGAACCGCTCGGCGATGTCGGTGTAGTACAGCGGCTCGTTGTCGATGGCGGCGAGAATCTCGGCCGCGAGCTTCGCGACCGCCGCATCGTCGCCCGCCTGGCCGGCGGCGTCCTTCTTGCCCTTCACGTAGTCGTCGATCTTCGCGGTTTCCGCGTAGGCGTAGGTAATGCGCTCGTAGTGCTCCTTCGGGATGTGCTCGGGGATGGTCGCGTCGATGCCCACTTTCGCCCCGATCGGCACCACGCCCGCGCCTTGCAGCAGGCTCGGGTCGAGCGGCTTCGCGCGCGCGCCGGGGACGATGACGATGTCCTTGTCGCCCTGCACGCGCGTGGCGATGGCCCATTCCACATCCATCGGGTTGTTGAGGTCGATGTCGTCGTCGACCACGACGACATGCTTGAGGTCCATCACCGACAGCGCCGCGAGCAGCGCGTTCTTGCCGTCGCCGGCTGCGCCCTTCTTGATCGAGATCACCGCGTGCCAGAACGCGCAGCCGCCGAGCGTGACGTTGATGTCCTTCACGTCGACGTTGGCGGTCTTCAGCGCCTGCCGGATCGCGGTGTAGCGCGTCGGCGCCGCGAGCCAGGTGTTCTCCCACGGCATGTGCAGGTTGTAGTAGACCGCGTCCTTGCGCATCGCGATGGCCTTGATGCGAACCAGCGGGTTCCAGTGCAGGCCGCCCATCAGCCGCGTGAACTCGCCGAAGCGGCCCTCCGGCCAGGTCCATCCGGTGGGGAGGATTTCCGCCTCCAGCACGATTTCGGCGTCAGCGATGTAGGGCACGTCAACGGTCGAGCAGGGCGCAAGCTGCACCGCCTCGCCGCGAAGCCCGCCGGCGATTCCCATTTCATCGACGCCAAGAGGAGCGCGGAAGCCCGAGCCCGCGATCTCGAACGGATGGGTGCCGATGGAGATGGAAATCGGCAGCGGCTCCTTGCGCTCGAAGGCGCGCTGCGCGAACAGCCGCATGTTGTTCGGCGTCACGATGTCGATGCCGGTCAGCGCCTTTTCCTTGACGATGAAACGGTAGATGCCGCTGTTGAAGCCGAGCTCCGGGTCTTTGCAGATCACCACGCCCGCAGTGATCATCGGCCCACCGTCGTAGATCGACGACATCGGGATCGGCAGCTTGAACAGGTCGACGTCGTTGCCGGTCAGCACCACGTCGCGGGTCGGCGAGCCGTTGACGTATTTCGGCGGGATCGGCTTGGCGATGGCCGCAGCGAGCTTCTTCTCGATCTCGCCGAAGGTCTCGCAGCCCATCGACATCACCGCGCGCTCTTTCGAGCGGATGATGCCGGACACCACCGGGACGCCGTAGCCGATGACGTTGTGAAAGAAGAGCGCAGTCTTCGACTGGTCGACCAGCGTCGCGATGTGCCGGATGTCGACCGGCTGGTGCAGGTCGACCAGCTCGCCCACCTGCCGCAGCCGGTCGAGGAACTGGCGGAAATTCTCTTTCATCGCGTGGGGCTCCGGGCGGCGGGGCGAGGGGATGGCGTTAAGCTACTGACCGCGGGCGCGGGGGGCAATGCAAGGCGCCCGCGCGCGTTTCGCATGCCCTTCGTCCATGCCAAGGCCTCAAATCGTTTGCGAACCAGGATTCTTCGCGAAACTTATCCCCGCTCCGGAATCCGGCCTTATCATTTCCGCGTCTTGTCCGTTTGAGGGCGTCGTCGATCGCGGCGCTTGATGACGGGCAGGGCGCGGCGGCCGACATATTGCCGCCGCGGTGGAGCGCCGGGAGGCGCCCAGGGTCCTCTTCGCCGGAGGACTCGTGCGTCGCGCCAGACGCACGGCCGGTCTGCGCCAGACCGGTCGGGGAGCTCCCGACAGCAGCTCCCCGGGCGCCTTCCCGGCGCTCCATCGTCCCTCCTTTCGAGGGGCAACGGAAAACAGGGATGCGGGTCCGCCGGGCGCCCGGGAAGCAAAGCCCCGGCCCGGCGGAGCGTTGCAAAATGGCATCAGGGCAGTCTTGTTGTTCTATGATTCAGCCTCAATGCAATATAATTATACCAATAATATTGCATAATGCAGAATGTTTATGCTATAAATTACAATGACTCGATATAATTGTCCTGCGGATGCGATTCATGCCTCTGCCTCGACCTCTTGCAGACCAAACGCCTGTCTTTTCTCGCTCTGCAAGCGCCGGAACTCTTGAGGCGCTGGCCGTCGAGGTCAGCCTGGCCTGCGATGAGCCTCGGACCATGCCGGCGCGCATCCGCGCCGCGTTGGAGCGCGCCGCAGCCGATCCGGGTCTGCTCGATGCCTCGCAGTGTGTGCCGAATGCAGGCTGCTACGCGCGGCATGTGCTCTACGGCGATCCGCTGGGCCGCTTCACGATCCTTGCGATCGTGTGGGCCGCGGGCCAGTTCAGCCGGCCGCACGCGCACGATACCTGGTGCGCCTATGCCGTTTACGAAGGACCGCTGCACGAGACGATCTTTGCCGCCGATGCCGCGGGATCGCGGATCGAACCGGTTTGCGCGGAGGTGCGGCAAAACGGCTATAGTTGCTTTGCGCGCGCCGGGCTTGACCAAATCCACAGTCTCGGTAATTCCGGTTCGAAACCCGCGATCTCCATCCACGTCTATGGTGTCGCGCGCGAGCGGATCGCGACCCACGTGAACCGCTTTGTCGAAGTGGCGTCATAAGAAGGGGTTTGAGTTTTGGCCAAGACCATGAGAGCGCTGGTGCTGCGCAAGCACGGCACGCTCGACGAGCTTCAGGTCGTCGGCGATCATCCGCTCCCGCAGGCAATCGAAGGCCACGTGGTGATCCGCGTGCGCGCGTCGTCGTTCAACTATCACGACGTGTTCACGGTGCGAGGCATGCCGGGCATCAAGGTGCCGATGCCGGTCGTCATCGGCCTCGACATGGCGGGCGAGATCGCCGAGGTCGGGCCCGGCGTCGCCAAGTGGAAGGCCGGCGACCGCGTGCTCATCAATCCGCTCAACAAGAAAAAGGGCCTGATGGGCGAGATGATGGACGGCGGGATGGCGGAGTACTGCCTGGTCGCCGCCGATCAACTGATCGCCATGCCGGCGGGCGTCACCTTCGAGCAGGCGTCGTCGCTGCCGGTCGCCTACGGCACCGCGCACCGCATGCTGGTGACGCACCGGACCGTCAAACCGAAAGACCGCGTGATCGTGCTCGGCGCGTCGGGCGGCGTCGGCACCGGCTGCGTGCTGCTGTGCAAGATGCTCGGCGCGGAAGTCATCGCCTGCGCGTCGAGCGAGGACAAGCTCAAGCGCCTGAAGGACATGGGCGCCGACGAGGTCGTCGACTACACCAAGACCGACTGGTCGAAGTGGGCGATCGAGAAATACGGCAAGCCGCAGCGCCGATCCTACGAGGGCGGCGTCGACGTGGTGATTAATTTCACCGGCGGCGAAACCTGGGTGCCGTCGCTGCGCTGCCTCAAGCGCGGCGGCAAGGTGCTGGTCTGCGGCGCGACCGCGGGCTTCGATCCGAAGGAAGACCTGCGCTACATCTGGACCTTCGAGATCGAGGTCAAGGGCTCCAACAGCTACTACGACGAGGATCTGCACGCGCTGATGGCGATGATCCAGGACAAGCGCATCGCCCCGGTGATCGACACCGTTCTGCCGCTCGAACGCGCGGTCGAGGGCCTTAAGCTGATCGAGGATCGCGCGGTCATCGGCAAGGTCGTGGTGACGCCATGAGCGATCCCGCTTCGCTGACATTCGAGCAGGTCGAGGCGCTGGTCACGCGCGCGCCGTATCACAAGTGGCTCGGGCTGAAGCTGGTCGCCGTCCACGACGACGGCATCGAGATCAAGGCGACCTGGCGCGAGGAGTGGGTGGTCAACACCGAGCGCCGCTACACCCACGGCGGCATTCTCGCGGCCTTGGTCGATCTCGGCGCCGACTGGGCGATGGTGAGGAAGCTCGGCCGCGGCGTGCCGACCATCGACATGCGAGTCGACTATCATTCCATCGCGCTGCCGGGCGATCTCACCATCAAGGGCAAGATCGTTCGCATGGGCAGCCAGTTCTCGACCGCCGAGGCGTCGATCATTTCCGCCGACGGAAAGCTGCTTGCGAGCGGCCGCGGCACGTATCTGACCGCGCCGCCTCCGCCGCCGAAGGGGTGACGTGCCGACGTCGATGTCCGCGTTCAGCAATCTCGGCGACCTGATCGGGCGCGACCGCGATCTGTCCAAGGTCGCGGTCGTCGATCTCGGCGGCGAGGAAACGCCGCGCGAGTTCACCTATCAGGAGCTCGACGCCATGACGATGGGCGTCGCGCGCGCGCTGACGAAACGCGGTTTCGCGCGCGGCGACCGCGTGGCGATTCTGTCGGCGAACCGAGCCGAGTATCTTGCGGCCTATTTCGGCATCATGCGCGCAGGCTTCGTCGCGGTGCCGGTGAACTACCGGTTTCCGAAAGCGACCATCCACTCGATCCTGGACAATTGCGGCGCCAAGCTCGTGTTCTGCGACACGGCTAGCCGCGAGAATTGTCCGGAAGGAATTCCCGCCATCACGTTCGGCGACGAGTCGCGGGACGGCTTCGACCGTTTCGTCGATCCGGGCTTCTTCGAAGCCGTGACGCCGCGGCCCGAAGAGCCGGCGATGTTTCTCTACACTTCGGGCTCGACCGGAATTCCGAAGGGCGTGGTGCTGTCGCACCGCAGCCACATCTGGGTGGTCGAGACGCGGCTCGCGCCGGGGCTCGACCGGCATCGCTATCTGATCGCGGCGCCGCTCTACCACATGAACGCGCTGGCGCTGTCCAAGCTCGCCTGCGCCGCGCATGCCACGATCGTGCTGCTGCCGCGTTTCGAGGCGAAAAGCTACATCCAGGCGATCGGCCGCTACCGTCCGACCTGGCTGACCGCGGTGCCGCCGATGATCGCGATGATGCTGCGCGAGACCGATGCGATGGCGCGCGCCGACCTGTCGAGCGTCGAGTTCATCCGCATGGGCTCGGCGCCGGTGAGCCAAAGCCTGATGGAGGCGACGCGCCGCGCGTTCCCGAAGGCCGCGATCACCAACGCTTACGGCACGACCGAAGCGGGACCGGTGGTGTTCGGTCCGCATCCGAAAGGGCTGCCGCAGCCGGAATCGTCGGTGGGCTATCCGCATCCGCAGGTGCAACTGCGGCTTGCCGACGGCGGCAACCGGAATGTCGACGAGGGCGTTCTGGAGATGAAGTGCCCGGCGGTGATGAACGGCTATCACAATCGCCCGGACGTGCCGTCGCCGATTACCGCCGATGGATTCTACGTGACCGGCGATGTGTTCCGCCGCGACCGCGACGGCTTCTATTATTTCATCGGCCGCACCGACGACATGTTCGTCTCCGGCGGCGAGAACATCTATCCGGCGGATGTCGAACGCATGCTGGAGAAGCATCCCGACGTCGGCCAGGCGGTGGTGATTCCGGTTGACGACGACATCAAGGGCACCAAGCCCGTGGCCTTCGTCATTCCGAAGGCGGGCCGCGCGCCGACCGAGGATGCCATCAAGGCCTATGCGCTCGCCAACGCGCCGGCCTATCAGCACCCGCGCTTCGTGTGGTTCGTCGACGAACTGCCGCTCGCCTCGACCAACAAGGTCGACCGCGGCGCGCTGCGCAAGCTGGCGCAGGAGCGCGTCGGTCGAAGCGAGTGACAACGCACAGGCATTCCCCGCGCGCAGTGCAGCGCGTTAGCGATGCACTGCTGACGCGGGGTCGCGGTTTGCTTTAGGGGGAGATCGGGGTCCCGGGTCTGCAGCGCACCACCATAGCGCGCGCAAGACGCGCGTGAACGCACTTATGGTGCTGCGCTGCGCCCGGGACACGAAGCCGTGGCTACACCTTCAACCCGATGGCGTCGACCACCGGCTTCCAGCGTTTGAATTCTTCGGCCATGTACTTCAGGCCGGCGTCGGCGCCGATATAGCTCACGGGTTCGAAGCCGGAGTCGAGCAGGAACTTCTCGAACGCCGCATCGGCCATCGCGGCCCTGGTCGCCTCGGTGATCTTGTCGATCGCCGGCTTCGGCGTGCCGGCGCGCACGAAAATGCCGAGGAACAGTTGCCCGACGAAATCCGGGATGCCCTGCTCGATTCCGGTCGGGATAGTCGGCGCACCCTTGAGTCGCTTCGGCGAGGCGGCGGCCAGCACGCGGATTTTGCCGCCGTCGTGGAAGTTCAGCACCTGCTTGCTGATGTTCGGCGACATGATCGGGATGTGACCGCTGACGAGGTCGGCCATGCCGGGGCCTGCACCCTTGTAAGGCACGTGCGTCAGGTCCTTCAGGCCGGTCTTCAGCTTGAACAATTCGCCGGTGAGATGGCTCATCGTCCCGGTGCCTGCCGAGCCGAACGTCAGCTTGCCCGCGTTCGCCTTGATGTGGGCGACAAGCTCCTGAAGGTTCTTCGCCGGCACGCTCGGATGCACGGCGATCGAAGCGGTGGTGACGCAGAACACCGCGATCGGCACGAAGTCCTTGCGCGGATCGTAGTGCAGCGTGGTCCGCGTCATCTCGTTCAGCACCATGGTGCTGGCGCTGCCGAACAGCACGGTGTGGCCGTCCGCGTCCTGGCGCTTGGCCTCCATCACGCCGATGGTGCCGCCGCCGCCGCCGTGGTTCTCCACGTAGACGTTGCCGAGCGCGCCTTTGACCTTCTCGGCCCATTGCCGGCCGACGATGTCGTTGACGCCGCCGGCCGCGAACGGCACGACGAGCTTCACGGGACGGCTCGGATACGCCTGTGCGCGAACGGACGGTGCGGCCAGCGCGGTCGCGGAGGCCGCGAGCCCCAGTTTCAATACGTCACGGCGCCTCATGTCGATTCTCCTGCTGTCTTCGATCGGTTATTGGGGCTTGAAGCCGATGGATTTGATCACCGGCGTCCAGCGTGCAAGCTCGGACGCGACCGTCTTCTGCGCGGCGTCCGGTCCTGAGTCGAGCACCGGCTCGAAGCCGGAATTGACGATGGCGTTCTGCACGGCGGCGTCCTTCATCGCGGTCGCCGTGGCAGTGGCGATCCGGTCCATGATCGCCTTCGGAACGCCAGCCGGAGCGAACAGCCCGTTGAAGTTCGCGGCAATCAGATTGGGCACGCCCGCCTCGGCGGTGGTGGGAATTTCGGGCGCCGCCTGCAAGCGCTTCTCCGCCATGACCGCGAGGATGCGCACCTTGCCAGCCTTGTGCAATTCCAGCAGCGGGCCGCCGACGTTCGGCGTCATCATCGGGATGATGCCGCCGGCGAGATCCTTCAGGCCGGGCGCTGCGCCCTTGTAGGGAATATGGGTAATGTCGGAGACGCCGATGATCTGCTTGAAGTGCTCGCCGGCGAGATTGGTCATCGTGCCCGTTCCGGCGGAGCCGTAGCTGAGCTTGCCGGGATTGGCCTTGGCGTAGGCGATCAGCTCCTTGAGCGTCCTGGCCGGAACCGACTCGTGAACCACGATCGTGTTCGGCGAGATCGCCATGATGTAGATACCGGCGAAGGCCTTGGCCGGATCGTAGGGCGGGTTGGCGCTGATCGCCGGCAGCAGGACCTGCGTGGACGTATTGCCGAACAGGAAGGTATGGCCGTCGGGCTGAGCGCGCGCCACTTCGGTCGCGCCGATAATGCCGCCCGCGCCGCCCTTGTTCTCGACGATGACGGTGCCGAGGCTCCCGAGCCCCATCAGCATCTCGACGACGTCGGTCGCGCCGCCGGGCGAGAACGGCACGACCAGCCGGATCGGCCGGTCGGGATAGGCAAAGGCCGGGAACGGCAGGGCCGTAGCGGCCAGCGCCGCCAGTCCGGATTTTCCAAAATCGCGACGATTCATACCGCTCTGAACTCCTGCCTGCGTGTGCAATAGGTCCTATGCTAACACACCGGTCCCTGGAAATATTCGCGACACTTTGGAGCAGGCACTTGCCGGACACCGCATCGCCGCCGCAGATCGATCGCCAACTTCCGGTAGGCGGCGAAATCTTCCTCGATCACGTCGGGCATTTCGTGCGCGACCGCGAGGCTGCGGGCCGCGCGCTCGCCCGCGCGGGCTTTGCGCCGACGCCGGTGTCGATTCAGTACAATCTCGACGGCTCGCCGATGGGGACCGGCAACATCACGGCGATGCTGCCGAACGGCTACATCGAAGTGCTGTTCAAGGCCGCCGACACGCCGCTCGGCCGCGAATTCGAAGCCACCCTCGATGCCTATTCCGGCGTGCATCTGGCGAACTTCGTAGTGGTCGATGCCGAGCAGGCGCATCGGCGTCTGACCGGTCTCGGATTTGCCATGCGGCCCTTGGTGCAGTTCCGCCGCCCGGTCGATACCGAGAACGGGCCGGACTTTGCGGCCTTTACGGTGGTGAGGCTCGAGCGCGGCGCGATGGCCGAGGGGCGCATCCAGATCCTGACCCACCGCACCGAGCACACCGTCTGGCAGAAGCGCTGGCTCAAGCATCCGAACGGCGCGCTGGCGCTGATAGACCTCGTCATCGCGAGCCCGGACGTGGCCGAGGCCGCGGCGCGCTTTGCGCGGTTCACCGACCGGCCCACGCGCGTGACGCGGTTCGGGCAGGCCATCGTGCTCGAACGCGGGCAGGTCCAGTTGTTCGAGCGCGGGGCATTCGCCGAAATGTTTCCGGAACTGCCCGCGCCGCGGCTGCCGTTCATCGGTCTCTATGCGATCCGGGTGCAATCGCTCGCGGCGGTGGAGCGCACGATGCACGAGGCGCAATCGCGCTCGCGCCGCCTCGGCGCTGCGCTGATCGTGCCGTTCCCGGAGGAACTCGGCCTTGGCGCCTGGGCGTTCGTCGAGCGCGACGCCGACCTGCCCTGGCGCGGCTGAACGAAGCCCGCTATGGATCGGGCAGGGAGTTTCCATTGAACGCAGTGACAGACACCACGCCGGCCGCCTGGCAGGACCAACTGTTCGACGTGCTCAAGCGCGCCGACATCCGCCAGGTCGGTTACGTGCCGGATGCCGGTCACGCGCGGCTGATCGCGCGCTGCAAGGCCGATCCGGAGATTCGCGACGTGGTTCTCACCACCGAGGAGGAGGGCGTGGCGCTGGCCGCCGGCGCCTGGCTCGGCGGACAGCGCGCGGCGCTGCTGATGCAGTCGAGCGGCGTCGGCAACTGCGTCAATATGCTGTCGCTGATGCGCTCCTGCCGCTTCCCGATGCTGATGCTGGTGACCATGCGCGGGGAGTGGGAGGAGTTCAATCCCTGGCAGGTGCCGATGGGCTCCATCGTCGATCCGGTGCTCAAGCTCTGCGACGCTGACGTCGCCAAGGTCGAGACGCCGGACGCGGTGGTGCCGGCGGTGCAGAATGCCGTGCAGCTTGCCTTCGGCGGCGACCGCGCGGCGGCGGTGCTGCTGTCGCAAAAGCTGATCGGCCGCAAGGTGTGGGTGAAGTGATGCCAGTGTCCCTAACCCGAAGTTCGCATGATCGTGCGGCCGTCTCGCTTGCGAACTTCGGGTTCAAAAGGGACACTGGAATTGTTGAGTCGCCAGTGTCGCTTTGATTCGGACGTTCGCTACGGAGCAAGCTGAGAATGCAGGCGAACGTCCGAATCGCGACACTAGATCGCCGCGCCGCGATGGCGACGCTGCTGGCCGACCGCCCGGCAAACCTGTTCGTGGTGCCGGGGCTCGGCTCCTGCACCTGGGACGCGTTCGCGGCCGGCGACGACGACCGCAATTTCTATCTCTGGGGCGCGATGGGCGGCGCCGCGATGATCGGCCTCGGACTCGCGCTGGCGCAACCCAAGCTTCGCGTCGCCGTCATCACCGGCGACGGCGAGATGCTGATGGGGCTCGGGAGCCTCGGCACCGTCGGCATGCAGAAGCCCGCGAACCTCGCCGTTGTCGTGTTCGACAACGGCCACTTCGGCGAGACCGGCATGCAGGCGAGCCACACGTCCGGCGCGGTCGATCTCTGCGCGGTGGCGCGCGGCTGCGGGATCGAACGGGTCATGGACGTCGGCGACGAGGCAGGCCTGCGCGAACTTGCGGGCCTGCTCGCGAACTCCGACCGCACGCTGTTCGCCCGCGTGCGGATCGCGGCCGACGATCCGCCGCGCGTCCTGCCGGAGAAGGACGGCGTCGCGATCAAGGATCGCGTGCGCCGGGCCGTGGCGAAGGCAGCCGGGTTCACTCCCGCTTGATGTCGGCCTCCTTGACCACCTTGCCCCACTTCTCAAGCTCGACGTCGTAGAACTTCGCGAACTCCGCCGGCGTCATCCGCACGATGACCGCGCCGTCGGAGTCGAATTTCTTCTTCACGTCGTCGGAATCCAGGGCTGCATTGATCTCTCGGTTCAGCTTGTCGACGATCGCCTGCGGTGTGCCGATCGGCGCCGCGATGCCCCACCAGTTGGCGGCCTGATAGCCGGGCACGCCCGCTTCCGCGATCGTCGGAACGTCGGGCAGCAGCGCCGAGCGCCTTGTGTCGCTGACGCCGAGCGGCTTGAGCTTGCCGGAGCGGATGTGCGGCAGCGACGCCACGTAGGAGTTCATCAGGAGCTGGGAGTGTCCGCCCATGACGTCGATCATGGCCGGCCCGCCGCCCCTGAACGGCACCTGCATGACGTCGATGCCGGCCATCATGGCGAACAGGACGGACGCGGTGTGCGTGAAGCTGCCGACGCCGGCATGGGCGAAATGCATCGACTTGGGCTTGCTCTTGGCGAGCGCGATCAATTCGCGCACCGAATTGGCGGGCACGGAGGGATGCGTCGTCAGCACGCTCGCGCCGTTGCCGAGCGACGCGACGAAGGTGAGCGACTTCTTGGTGTCGTAGGGCGGTTTGTACACCCACGGATTGACCGCGTGCGCGAGCGACACGAGCAGCAGCGTGTGGCCGTCGGCGGGCGCCTTGATCGCGAGGTCGGTTGCGATGATGCCGCCGGCGCCGGGCCGGTTGTCGGGCACGACCTGCTGGCCGAGCCGCTCGCCGAGTTTGGCGGCGACGAGGCGCGCGACGATGTCCACGCTGCCGCCGGGCGCGAACGGAATGATCAGGCGCACGGACTTGCTCGGATAGTCCTGCGCCGCGGCGGTTGCGGTCAGCGCAAGCAGTACGGCGAAAGCGTGAAGCAATGAACGGACGCCCGGCATGGTCCTTCTCTCCTCGTTTGCCGCGTTTGACGCTCGCGGCGGTTGAGGCGAAGTCTAGGCGCGGATTGGACCGCAGGCCAGCCGCCACGATCTAGCGGCGGCGGTGCGGATCATGGCCGTGATGGCGGTGGTCGTGGCTGTGACCATGATCGTGGGCGTGATCGTGCCGGTGCTGCAAATGCGCCACGCCGCGCGGCAGCCGCGGGTCCTCGCTGAACACCAGCGACTTGATGGTCACGGGCACGGTCATCGAGGGCAGGCGGATGCGGCCCAGGTCGATGTAGTCGAAATCCCACAGCACGACGCCGTCGATAACGAGGACATCGCTTGCCACGCCGAGCTCCTCGCGCAGGATCGCGCCCAGCGTCTGCGCTACATCGCCGTCGAGCATGATGTAGAGGGGTTTCCGGCGCGCGACCGTCTGCGGCATGCCGCGCACGATGCCTTGCGCAAAGGCAAAGAGGCGCTCGTGCGAGGGCGGTCCCTGCCAGCGCAGCGCCAGTGCGACATCGCTCTCGCCGTCAACGAGATCGAATGCGATGAAGTGATCGCGAACGGCCGATGCGAGCTTTTCAGGATCGATCGTCTCTTCGCACACGAACGGCGGCTGCAGCACCTGGAGATTGCGCCGAGGCAGCAGCGCGCCGGGATCGGTGATCGTCGACGTGTTGCCGGAAAGCTGCACGCTGTACTCGGACGCGCCGAGCGCGGTGGCGCGGATGCATTCGCCGGCAGGCAGCAGCGGCCAGGGCAGGGCACCCCGATCCAGGCGCTCGCGCAGCGCGCGGCCGAGCCTGCGGCCCATGTCGCCGAAGTCGCGGTCCTCGCGTCCATAGACGTATTCGCCGACGCCGCCGGAAATCATGACGCCGTCGATGCGGCCCAGTTCGGCGATAGGGTCGGTGAGATAGAGCGCAGCCAGCGGCGGTGGCAGCGGCCGCATCCGGACCGCGGCGACGAGCGCGTCCGCCATGTAATCGGCGACCTTGTCGAGCGCGGCGGCGTCCGCGCGATCGCCCTTGCTCCATCGGAATCCCGCCTGCATGGCATGATGCTGCCCGGCCGGATCGAGCCGCACGATGACGCCGGACTCGTCGACGACCTGGAGCCGTCCGCCGATGTGGATCGCCGCAGTTGCGATCACGCGGCCGTTTTCGGCCAGCGCGAGCTTGGTCGTGCCGCCGCCGATGTCGATGTTGAGAATGCGTTGTCCCCGGTCGGACGACACGCGCGCCGCGCCCGAGCCGTAGCCCGCGAGCATCGCCTCCATGTGGTGTCCGGCCGTGGCCGTGACGAAGTCGCCGCCTTGCTCGGCCAAGAGTCCTGCGATCGCCTGTGCGTTGTCGCGCCGCAGCGCCTCGCCGGTCAGGATCACCACGCCGGTGTCGATGTCGGCCGGTGCGATGCCGGCGTCGCGATAGGCGTCGTCGATGATCGTGCGCAGCCGCGCGTCGTCGATGCGCTCCTCGCTCTGGTAAGGCGTCAGCGCGACCGGCGAGCGAAACAGCGTCTCCCGGCCCACCACGTAGTAGCGGCTGGTGAGGTCTTCGCTCATCCGCCGCAGATGGACCTTCGAGAAGATCACCTGGGTGCCGGCGGAGCCGATGTCGATGCCGACGCTCGACAGGGTGACGTTGTCGGCGATCCAGAGCGGATTGTCTTCGAGCGGTCCGTCTTCGAGAAAGTCGTCGTGGTCGTGATCGGCGGCGCCGTCGTGTACATGGGCGAGGTCGGCGCCCAGACGATGATCGGCGAGCGAATGCGGCTTCTTGGGATCGTCCATGGGCGAAGCCCATACAGCAAAACGGGCTCCCGAGGGAGCCCGCTTGGCCTTTGCCGATGCGGTCGATCACCACCGTTGCGAGCCGGCCCAGTCGTCGATGTCCTTGCGGATCTGGTCCTTGGCGATGCCGTAGCGCTCCTGAATCTTGCCTTCGAGCTGATCGCGCTTGCCGGCGATGACGTCGAGGTCGTCGTCGGTGAGGCGGCCCCATTGCTCCTTCACCTTGCCTTTGACCTGCTTCCAGTTTCCTTCGACGCGATTCCAGTCCATGCGAAACCTCCTCCAATGTCGGGATGTGCCGCTTCAACGAATTCAGCAGCGGTTTGTTCCATTGGCGCCGTGCGCGCCAATCCGAAGGGAACCCGATACCGTGGCTGGCCGTTGAAGGCCCGCCACGGCCAAACCGGCCGGTGTCGAATGCGCGGGTTTCGCCGCGATCTTGCCCGCGTCAGGTGGATGGGCCAGCATGGACGAATTGGTCCGGGTTCGTTTGGAAAGCATTTCGATGACGGAATCGATGGCAAATTCCGCCCGGCGTCGTGCGCTCGTCATCGAGGACGAGATGCTGATCGGCATGCTGCTGGAGGACATGCTGGCGGACCTGGGTCACGTCGTGGTCGCGGTGATCCCGCGAGTCGAGCAGGCGCTCGCCGCCGTCAGCGGCGAGACGTTCGACTACGCCATCGTCGATGTCCATTTGAACGGTCAGAGCGCGCTGCCGGTTGCGGACGCGCTGATCGAGCGTGGCGTTCCGTTCGTGTTCGCGACCGGTTACGGCCAGCGTGGATTGCCGGACAAGTATGCCGGGCATCCCGTGTTGCCGAAGCCCTTTGCCAAGGACGACCTCGACAAGGCGCTGCGGGACTTGTTGCCTTAGGCCGTGGGATCAGGGTTTGGATTTCGGCAACGTCCGCCGGCTGCGGGCGAAGTCCTGCCAGGGATCGTGGCGTAGCCGCGACAGCCGCCGGCGCACGCCGTCCATGTCGAACGTGTTGTCGGCCTTCCGTCCGCTCAGTTCGTCCCACGCCAGCGGCACGGCGACGGTCGCGCCGGGACGGGCCCGCGTCGAATAAGGCACGATGGCGGTGGCTTCGCGGCTGTTGCGCAGGTAGTCGACAAAGATGCGCCCGCGGCGCGCGGACTTTTTCACGGTGGCCGTGATGCGGCCGGGGTCGGCCGCCGCCATCTCCTGCGCGATCGCCCGGCAGAATTCCTTCGCCGTGTCCCATGGCGCAGGGCGGATCGGAACCACGACGTGCAGGCCATTGCCGCCGGTGCTCATCGGAAACGATGTGAGCTTGTGTTTGGCGAGCCGCTTGCGCACTTCGCGCGCGGCCGCGACCACGTCCTTCCATTCGACGCCGGGACCGGGATCGAGGTCGAAGACGAGCCGTTCCGCATCCTCCAGCCGCTCGGCGGTCGAACCGCGACGGTGAATTTCAAGCGAGCCGCCCTGCGCCAGCGCGATCAGCCCGGACAGGCGGTCGATGGAGATCGATGCCTTGCTGCCGCGCTCCGGCACGAGATGCAGATGCTCCGTGTCGACCCCGGCCGAGGCGTGCTTTTGGAAGAAGCACTCGGAAGACGCGCCTGCCGGACAGCGCACCAGGGCGAGCACGCGGCCGGTGACGTGCGGGCGGATCCAGTCCCACACTTCCGCGTAGAACTCCGCAAGCATGCGCTTGGTGATGCCCGCGTCCTTCCAATAGACGCGATCCGGATGCGTGAGCCGGACACCCGCTACGGAAACGACCCGCGCGGGCGGCCTGTCTCGCTTGCCGCTCGTTCCCGAAGCCTTCCGCCGTGGCGCGCGCTTCGAAGCCATCTGCGATCCTCCGCTCAGGCCGCGCGCCGGCGCGCGCGCTTGCCCGCGGCGATTTCCGCCATTGTCCGTCCGCTCGCCACGGACGTGGGCTCGGCGGTCAGGATGTCGGGATCCGATTTGCGGCGCGCATGTTCGTCGCCGCCCTTGATGAGCAGCCAGGCGCGCAGCTTGCCACGGTCGCGGTTCTTCAGCCGCACCAGATGCCACCGGCCGCGCAGCTTCTTTCCGGCGATCCGGAATTCCAGATGGCCTTTGCGCAGTCCGCTGCGCGGGTCGCCTTCCGGCATCCAGCGGCCGCGGTCCCAGACCATCACCGTGCCGCCGCCATATTCGCCCTTGGGGATCGTGCCTTCGAAGCGGTTGTATTCGACCGGATGATCCTCGACCTGGATCGCGAGCCGCTTGTCGGAGGGCACGAGACTCGGCCCGCGCGTCACCGCCCAGCTTTTCATGACGCCGTCGAGTTCAAGCCGCAGATCGTAGTGCAATCGCCGTGCGGCGTGTTTCTGGATCACATATCGATTGCCGCGCGCGGGCCGCTTGCCGCCGCGCGGCTCGCGCGTCGATCCGAAGTTGCGCTTGGCGCGGTAGGTTCGCAATTCAGCCATGGCCGTGCGTCAGCCGACGAAGCCTTGGACATGTTCAATGCCCGTCACCATTCCGGCGTTCCAGCCATGACCTAAATCAAGACGGTCATGCCGGCTACGGTCCGGTCCGATAAAATGCCTTTGCCTCGGCGGTGAAGGCGCGGCGCTGCTCCGCGGCGAAGTAGAACATGTGGCCGCCGCGATACGTCTTGAGCGACAGACGTTCCGCGCCGCCGATTTCCGGAATCCGGTCGAGCACATAGCGGCTCACGCCATAGGGCGTCACCAGATCGCTGGTGCCGTGGCTCACGAGCAGCCGGAACGATGGGTTAAGCGAAAGCAAGGTGCGCAGATCGTCGCTGACGCCGGGCGGATTGCGCCGGTCGCCCCAGTCCCATTTGCCGCCGACGTCGCGTGCCAGCAGCGTGTACGTCATGTCGGTGCGGAAGCCCAGTTCGTTGCGCGCGTAGCCGGCGAATGTGCCCGCGAGCGCGCGGACGAAGCCGTCGAGCATCGGATCGGGACCATGCCGGCCTTCGCCGTCGGGATAGGGATCGGCATAGGTGAAGCTCGCATCGTAAAGACTGGCGGTCTGTCCATTTTCGCGCAGATGCTGGAGATAGGCGCTGCGCACATAGCCGCGCGACTTCGCGACCTCGTCGGGAGCAAGCCCGGTGAACTCGGCGATGCGGCGATAGAATCTGGCGGCGGCCTCGCCGGACAGCCGCGGGCCGGCGAGGCCCGGCAGATACTCATTGAGTGCAAAGCGCTCGGCGTCCGCCAGCGCCTGCGGCGTGAAGCGCCTGGTGCGTTCGAGTTCGGTGGCGACCAGCGAGGGAAAATGCAGTGCCGCGCCGAGCGCGTCCCGCGCCCCGCTCCATTGCAGCGAGGCTTCGAGCATCGGCGACACCATAACGATGCCGGACACCACGATGCCCTGTTCGCCTTGCAGCGCGCGCGCCACCTTAACGGCGCGGAAGCCGCCGTAGCTTTCGCCGAGCAGGTACTTCGGCGAGGCGCTGCGGCCGTTGTGCGCCACATAAAGCGCGATGACCTTGGCGATGGATTGCGCGTCGCGCTGCACGCCCCAGAACGCGCTGCCGCCGTCGGACTTGGCGGCGCGGCTCCAGCCGGTGCCAATCGGGTCGATCATCACGAGATCGGTGAACTCGAGCCAGGTTTCCGGATTGTCCACGAGCTTCGCTGCAGCGCCGTCGGGCGCGTTCGGTCCGAAGTCGAGAATGCGGGGACCGGCCAGGCCGAAGTTGAGGAAAGTCGAGGCGGCGCCCGGGCCGCCGTTGAACGCGAACGTCACCGGCCGCTTCGCGGCATCGGCCTCTTTGGCGGCATAGGCGGTGTAGAACACCGCGGCGCTCTGCTCGCCGTTCTGGTCGTAGAGCGGCAGCGTGCCGGCGGTGGCGGTGTAGGCGACGGTGCGTCCGCCGGCCGTGACCTGCTTGTCGCTGACGGCGTCGGACGGCAGGAGACGCAGAACGCCCGGTGCCGGCTTCTTCGCGTTCTCGTTCGCAGCACCGGGAGTGCGGTCCTGCGCCAGCAGCGCAGGCGCAGCCGCAACGATTGCAAACAGCGCAACGGCGGTTCGGCGCGGAACATGCATCGGAATGGCCGCTATTCGAGTTCGATTGCACCGTCGATCGTGAATGCCAGGCCGATGCCGCCGACGGTCAGGGTCATCTTGGCGGGCAGTGTTTCACCGCCTTTGATGCGCCCGCCGGCGACGGCCTCGCGCACGGCTTTCTCGATCTCGCGCTGCGACGACACACCGACCGTCTTCAGGAATTTCCGGACGCTGGTATTGAGCACGTCCTCGTTCATGCAAGCCTCCATCGCCGCCGGGCGCAGTCCGGGCCGGGCTTGCATATATGAACCCCGCGGCGGGCCGTCATCCAGGCTGCGGGGTCAAATTCTCGTCAGGGCAAGGATCGTCCCGCCGCCTCAATGCCGGTCCTTGAAAGCCTTGCCGATGGCGTCGAGCATTTCGGGCCCGCCATCCTTCAAGGTCGCGCGCACCGACGGGTCCTTGCCGATCTTGCCCATCTCGCGCTGGCGGGAGGACGTCGCCGCCGCCATCAGCGGGTCGAGGCCGAGTTCGCGCAGCGTATCCACCACCTGGTCCATCTCGTCGGCGCGGCGGATGCCGTGGCTCGCCATGCGCTCGATGTTGTAGTTCATCACCCGCGTCCAATCGAGCGTGGGGTAGTTGTTCTTCAGCGAGGCGGCGACTTCGTCGACGATCCCTGCGCGGCGCGCGGCGAGGAAGCATTCCAGCGTCAGCGCCTCGATCCCCTTGATCATCACACTGCGGACCATCTTCAGCGCCGCGGCAGCGCCGGTCTCGGCGCCCGCGACCGCGCCGCGCATTTCCAGCTCGTCGAACAGCAGCGGCATGACGGTTTCGGCGTGGGGTCCGGCGAGCAGGACGGGCGTCTGGTGCCGCGCCGGATGGATCGGCGCGAGGATCGCGACGTCGACATAGCGCACCTTCGCGCCGAGCAGCGTTTCGGTCTGCTGCTTGCGGCCCGGCGAGACGGAGTTGATGTCGAGGTAATAGGGATTGCCGGATATGTGCGGCTCGACCGATTGCGCGGCCTCGAAGCTCGATGCTGCGGTGACCGCCGACACGATCACGTCCGCGCCCTTCACCGCGTCGGCCGCGGACGACGCGATCCGCGCGCCCATGGCTTTGCCCGCTCCGATCAGCGCCGCGCCTTCGGGCCTCGGGAACAGGATGTCCCAGGCGGCGACGGCCTCGATGCCGGCGTCGCGCAGGCCGCCGGCGATGGCCTGGCCGGCTTCGCCGAAGCCGATGAAGCAGAGGCGGGGGGTGTTGCGGTTGGGCATGTTTGCGACCTCGGGAACGGAGTGAAGTCGCAGGATTACCCGGTCCGGGCAAGCGCCAGCTTGAGGTGCCGGTGACTTTGGGTCTCACAGCCGCAAAATCGGCTTGGCGTATGCATTGTTCCCGCAATTGCATTCAACTTGGGCGAAATGCCCAAATCGTGGTCAATCGCCATTGCCTAATATTTACGCAGGAACGCAGACTTTCCAGAATATTCAGCAAAATCAACAGATTATGGCCGCCGCGCACCTTGGCACGTGGCTTGCGAAGTTCTTTCTGCGCGGCCCCTCGCGGGGCATGGCGCGGGCGTCAACGCAGAGGGACATCTCGATGCACAATTTCATTCGCACGGTCGCGGAGCGACCCATTGCCCGCCGGTGGCTCCTCGCCACCGGCCTATCGCTGGGCCTGCTGGCGGCGATGCCGCAGGCCAAGGCCCAGGAAACCATCAAGATCGGCATCCTGCATTCTCTGTCCGGCACCATGGCCATCAGCGAGACCACGCTGAAGGACACGATGCTGTTCCTGATCGAGGAGCAGAACAAGAAGGGCGGCCTGCTCGGCAAGAAGCTCGAAGCCGTGGTCGTCGACCCGGCCTCGAACTGGCCGCTGTTCGCCGAGAAGGCGCGCGAGCTCATCACCAAGGACAAGGTCTCGGTGGTGTTCGGCTGCTGGACCTCGGTGTCGCGCAAGTCCGTGCTGCCGGTGTTCAAGGAGCTCAACTCGATCCTGTTCTATCCGGTGCAGTACGAAGGCGAGGAGAGCGAGCGCAACGTGTTCTACACCGGGGCGGCTCCCAACCAGCAGGCGATCCCCGCGGTCGACTATCTCGCCAAGGAAGAGAAGGTGCAGCGCTGGGTGCTCGCCGGCACCGACTACGTCTATCCGCGCACGACCAACAGGATCCTCGAAGCCTATCTGAAGTCGAAGGGCGTCAAGGATGCCGACATCATGATCAACTACACGCCGTTCGGTCATTCCGACTGGCAGACGATCGTGTCGAACATCAAGAAGTTCGGCTCGGCCGGCCGCAAGACCGCGATCGTCTCCACCATCAACGGCGACGCCAACGTTCCGTTCTACAAGGAGCTCGGCAACCAGGGCATCAAGGCCAAGGACATTCCGTCGGTCGCCTTCTCGGTCGGCGAAGAGGAACTCGCCGGCATCGACACGAAGCCGCTGGTCGGCCACATGGCGGCCTGGAATTACTTCCAGTCGGTCAAGAGCCCGGCCAATGCCGAGTTCATCAAGAAGTGGCAGGCGTTCACAAAGAATCCGAAGCGCGTGACCAACGACCCGATGGAGGCTCACGTCGTCGGCTTCAACATGTGGGTCAAGGCCGTCGAGAAGGCCAAGACCGTCGATCCGGACAAGGTGATCGACGCGCTGCCCGGCATCCAGGCGCCGAACCTGACCGGCGGCGTGTCCACGATGCTGCCGAACCACCACATCACCAAGCCGGTGTTCATCGGCGAGGTGCGTGCGGACGGCCAGTTCGACGTGGTCTGGAAGACCCCGGGTCTCGTCCCGGGCGACGCCTGGTCGAAGCACCTGCCGGGCTCGAAGGACCTGATCGGCGACTGGGTCAAGCTCAAGTGCGGCAACTACAACACCGTGACCAAGAAGTGCGGCGGCGCCTGACGGCGCACCCGAAATCGCTGTAGCATCATCATCGGAGGCGGTGGCCCGGGGCGGCCACCGCTTCCTCAAACAAGCCGCCGGGGTTGTTTGCGATGCGTCGTAAGTCAGAACGCCTCGTGCTGCTGCTATGCGCGCTCGCCTTCGGCGCCGCGCTGGCGGGCGGCGCGAGCGCACAGACACAGATCGATCCGCCGGCGGCGGCGGAATCTGCCGCTGCGCCTCAGGCCGCGCCGGACGTGCCATCCGCACCGCAGCCCGCGCCGTTGACCGGGCTCGCCAAGGCACTCGAACATTTCCTCGCCGACGACTTCAGCGAGACCGATGCCGGGATCGGCGCGGTTGCCGCGACCGGGGACGCGCGGGCGGCCGCCATCATCGAGGCGCTGCAGGACAGGCGGCTCTTGTTCAGCGTGCAGGACAAGAAGGTCTTCTACAAGGACAAGGACGACAAGCTGTTTGACGCGGCCACCGGCTCGGCGGCCGCGGGCGCCGGGCCGCCCGACCTCACCAACGTTCGCATCAACAACCGGCTGCGCCGGACCATCGACGCGGCGCTTGGCGGTTTGCGGCTGCAGGCCGGCGACGCGAACCGCCGCTTCGAAGCCGCGCAGGCGGTGCTGAAATCGCGTGACGAGAACGCGCTGCCCGCGCTCGACGCGGCGCTCGCCAAGGAAACCGACGCGCGGGTGAAGCGCGCGCTCGGGCAGGCGCGGGCCGCAGTGATCCTGCATTCCAGCGAAGGCTCCGAGGCCGACAAGCTGGCCGCGGTCGCAACCATCCGCGAACGCGGCGGCCAGGAGGCGCTCAACCTGCTTGCAAGCCTGCCGGCGGGCACGCCGCCGGCCGTGGTCGGCGCGGCGCGCGACGCCGTCGCCTCGATCCAGAGCCAGCTCGCGGTCTGGGCCACGGCGCAAAACGCCTGGTACGGCTTGTCGCTTGGTTCCGTTCTGCTGCTCGCGGCCATCGGACTTGCCATCACCTTCGGGGTGATGGGCGTCATCAACATGGCGCACGGCGAGATGGTGATGATCGGCGCCTATGTGACGTTCGTCGTGCAGGAGCTGATCCGGCAGCACAATCCGGCGCTGTTCGACTATTCGCTGCTGATCGCGGTGCCGGCGGCGTTTTTGATCGCGGGATTCATCGGCATCCTGATCGAGCAGGGCATCATCCGCTTCCTCTATGGCAGGCCGCTGGAGACGCTGCTGGCGACCTGGGGCTTGTCACTCGTTTTGCAGCAGGCGGTGCGGACGGCCTTCGGCCCGACCAACCGCGAGGTCGGCGCGCCGTCGTGGATGAGCGGAGCGTTCGAAGTGGGCCACCTCAGCATCACCTACGGCCGGCTCTGGATCATCTGCTTTACCCTCGGCGTGTTCCTGCTGCTGCTGGCGTTGCTGCGCTACACGCGGCTCGGCCTCGAAATGCGCGCGGTGACGCAAAACCGCGCCATGGCGGCGTCGATGGGCATTCGCACCGCGCGGGTCGACGCGCTGACCTTCGGGCTCGGTTCCGGAATCGCCGGCATCGCCGGCGTCGCGCTGTCGCAGATCGACAACGTCAGCCCAAACCTCGGACAGGGCTACATCATCGACAGTTTCATGGTGGTGGTGTTCGGCGGCGTCGGAAACCTGTGGGGCACGCTGGTCGGCGCGTTCTCGCTCGGCATCGCCAACAAGTTCCTGGAGCCTTATGCAGGCGCGGTGCTCGCCAAGATCGCGATCCTCGTCCTCATCATTCTGTTCATCCAGAAGCGCCCGCGCGGTCTTTTCGCGCTCAAGGGCCGGGCGGTGGAGGCATGATGCTCCATCGCGCGGGAATTCTGGATCGCGGCGCCTGGATATTCATCGCCATCCTGGCTGCGGTCGCGATCGCCGTGCCGATCCTCAACCTGTTCGTGCCGCCGTCGTCGCCGTTTCACGTCCCTTCATACCTGGTGCCGCTGCTCGGCAAGTACGTCTGCTACGCGCTGCTTGCGCTGTCGATCGACCTGATCTGGGGCTACGCCGGAATCCTGTCGCTCGGGCACGGCGCGTTCTTCGCGCTCGGCGGCTACGCCATGGGCATGTACCTGATGCGGCAGATCGGAACGCGCGGCGTCTATGCGCATCCCGAACTGCCGGACTTCATGGTGTTCCTGAACTGGACCGAACTGCCGGTCTATTGGTATTTCTTCGACAAGTTCTGGTACGCCGCGATCATGATCGTGCTGGTGCCGGGCGCGCTGGCCTTCGTGTTCGGGTGGTTTGCGTTCCGAAGCCGTGTCACCGGCGTCTATCTCTCGATCATCACCCAGGCGCTGACGTTTGCGCTGATGCTCGGCTTCTTCCGCAACAACTTCGGCTTTGGCGGCAACAACGGCCTGACCGACTTCAAGGACATCCTGGGTTTCAACGTGCAAGCGCAGGAGACGCGCGCGGCCTTGTTCGCCGCTTCATGCGCGGCGCTGGCGCTCTGCTTCCTGATCTGCCGCGCGCTCGTGACCTCGCGCTTCGGCATGGTGCTGGTCGCGATCCGCGACGCCGAGCCGCGCACGCGCTTCCTCGGCTATCGGGCGGAGTCCTACAAGCTGTTTGCGTTCACGCTGTCGGCCTGCATGGCGGGCGTCGCAGGCGCGCTCTATGTGCCGCAGGTCGGCATCATCAATCCAAGCGAATTCTCGCCGGCGAATTCCATCGAGGCCGTGATCTGGGTTGCGGTCGGCGGCCGCGGCACTCTCACGGGAGCGGCACTCGGCGCGGTGCTGGTCAACTACGCCAGGACCACGTTCACCAGCGGCTTTCTCGCGCCCTACTGGCTGTTCATGCTCGGCGGGCTGTTCATTGCGGTGACGCTGTTCCTGCCGCGCGGCATCGTCGGCACCTGGCAGTGGTGGCGGGAGCGCCGCCGCGAGCGTTCGGCCCATGCGCCGACATCTGCGGCTCCTCCTCCCGATGCGGCCGCAAGGCCCGCGGAGTAGGCCATGGACGCACGCACCACCACCGCGCTTCTTTATCTCAGCGGCATCACCGTTTCGTTCGACGGTTTCCGCGCGCTGAACAATCTGTCGTTTGCGGTCGAGCCGGGCGAGATGCGCGCCATCATCGGTCCGAACGGCGCGGGCAAGACCACGATGATGGACGTGGTCACGGGCAAGACGCGCCCCGACGACGGCGACGTATACTTCGAGGGCTCGCACGACCTGTCCAAGCTCGACGAGACCCAGATCGCCATGCTCGGCATCGGCCGCAAGTTCCAGAAGCCGACCGTTTTCGAGATGCATACCGTGCACGACAATCTACTGCTGTCGCTCAAGAACGACCGGCGGCCGCGCGCCTCCGTGCGCTGGCGCGAAAGCGCGGACGAGGCGGCGCGGATCGAGCGCATCCTCGACACCATCCGCCTCAAGGGCGAACGCGACCGGCCGGCCGGCAGCCTCGCGCACGGGCAGAAGCAGTGGCTCGAGATCGGAATGCTGCTGGCTCAGGAGCCAAAGCTCCTGCTGGTCGACGAGCCGGTCGCCGGCATGACCGACGAGGAGACGCGCCAGACCGCGGAACTGTTGAAGGAGATCAACCGCGACAAGACCGTGATCGTGGTCGAGCACGACATGACTTTCGTGCGCGACCTCGACGTCAAGGTCACGTGCCTGCACGAAGGCACGGTGATCGCCGAGGGCACCATCGACCAGGTCTCGGAGAATGAGCGCGTGGTCGAGGTGTATCTGGGGCGGTAGTGGAGTGGATTTGACATTCGCTACGAAGCTAGCCGCAAATTCGAGAAGCGAATGTCAAATCCAAACTCCACTACCAACTTATACTTTCTAGTGGTCCTTTGATTCTAACATTCGCAAACGGACCAGCCGCAACGGGATACGAATGTTAGAATCGGACCACTAGCGATGCTCGAAGCCAAGACCATCGACCTTCACTACGGCGCGGCACAGGCGCTGCGCGGCGTGTCGCTGCATGCGCAGCCCGGCGAAGTGACCTGCGTGCTGGGAAGGAACGGCGTCGGCAAGACCAGTCTCCTGCGCGCGCTGGTCGGCCAGCATCCGGTGTCGCGCGGCACGATCGAGTGGGAGGGGCAGGACATCACCGGCCTCAAGCCCTACGAGCGCGCCCGGCGTGGCATTGCCTACGTGCCGCAGGGCCGGGAGATTTTTCCGCTGCTCACCGTGGAAGAAAACCTCAAGACCGGCTTCGCGCCGCTCGCCCGCCGCGACCGCAGCATCCCCGACGACGTGTTCTCGCTGTTTCCCGTGCTGCACGACATGCTGCACCGGCGTGGCGGAGACCTCTCGGGTGGCCAGCAGCAGCAGCTCGCCATCGGCCGCGCGCTGGTGATGCGGCCCAGGCTTCTCCTGCTCGACGAGCCGACCGAAGGCATCCAGCCGTCGATCATCAAGGACATCGGGCGCGCGATCACGTACCTTCGCTCGCTTGGGCAGATCGCCATCGTGCTGGTCGAGCAGTACCTCGATTTCGCGCGCGATCTCGGCGACCGGTTCGTGGTGCTGGACCGCGGCCAGATCGTACTGTCCACGTGGCGCGCGGACATGGACGAAGCCGCGTTGAAGAAGGCCATGTCGCTTTAGAGGGTGGAAGCGTGCAGCGGGGCACCGAGGCAGTCGAAGTGTTTGCTCGTAATCGCGCCGCGGGCCGGCTTGCTCTGTCGGTTGCGTCCCGCGCCGGGACGAGCCGCCGCGAGCGCATCTACGAGGACGGGCCGCTGCGGGCGCGGTTCCCCAGCTCCGGCCCGGACGGGCTCGAAGCCGTGATCGTCAACACTGCGGGCGGCATCGCCGGCGGCGATCGCCACGACATCGACATTGCACTGCGCGCGGGCGCGCGGCTGACCGTGACCACGGCGGCGGCCGAGAAAGTCTATCGCTCGCTCGGCCCGGACTCGGAGATTTCGGTGAAGCTGCGGGTCGAGGCGGATGCGCATCTGTCATGGCTGCCGCAGGAGACGATCCTGTTCGACCGTGCGCGGCTGTCGCGCCGGATCGAGGCCGATCTCGCGGAAGGCGCGAGCCTGCTGATGGCCGAGGCGCTGGTGTTCGGGCGCTCGGCGATGAACGAAGCGGTGGAGGAGGGCGCGCTTGCCGACCGCTGGCGGGTGCGCCTTGGCGGCCGCCTGCTGTTCGCGGAAGGACTGCGGTTCAACAGCGCAATTGCGCGGACGCTTGCCGAGCCGGCCGCAGCGGCTGGCGGCGTGGCCGCGGCGACGGTGCTCGCGATCCCCGGCGACGACGGCATGATCGAGCGCGCCCGTGCCGTCACCTTCCATGGCGAAGTCGGCGTGTCGTGCTGGAACGGGCTTGCGGCGGCGCGGCTCTGCGCCAAGGATGGCGCCGACCTGCGGCGCGATCTCGCCGCGGTCGTGACGGCGTTCGGCGGCGCGCTGCCGCGCATCTGGCTCAACTGACGGGCGTTCGAAGGACCAGGCGATGAATCTCACTCCGCGGGAAAAAGACAAGCTGCTGGTCGCGATGGCGGCCATCGTCGCGCGCCGGCGGCTGGAGCGCGGCGTCAAGCTCAATCATCCGGAGGCCGTGGCGCTGATCACCGACTTCATCATGGAAGGCGCGCGGGACGGCAAGACAGTGGCGCAGCTTATGGAAGCGGGCGCGCACGTGCTCACCCGCGCGCAGGTCATGGACGGCATCCCGGAGATGATCCACGACATTCAAGTCGAAGCGACGTTCCCGGACGGGACGAAGCTTGTGACCGTGCATGAGCCGATACGATGACCCGCCGAGCAGTTCGGAACGGCCGATGAAGTTATGATCCGCCACCTCGAAATAAGCGCGTGAAGGATTGCTTTGATGGCGTACGAGTCAGATCCACTGACCAACAAGTTGAACGATCTGATAAATAGTCAGGAACTGTACATGGACCTGACGTGGTTCGACGAGTTGAGCACGGCGCAGCAAGCGCTGGTCGGGACCTGGGAACTGGCCAACGAGGTCTACAATGGCGGCTTCCTGCAATACTTTCACAATTCCGGCGGCGATCATGCCGAATCGATGATCGAGGTTTTACGTGCAGTTGATGCTCCGCGTGTAGAGGCGATTCTCGAATCAGCGATGGCCTTGGTAGGTCGGGGAACACCTTGGGGTGATGAACCCAACTTTCGCAAGGCGATCAATTCGATGCCTGGCGACGTCAGAGACCAACTCGCAAAGCTTGATAAGGCTCTCTACAACGAACTCGATCATCTGCATCGCCAAGTCTTCGTATACTTGTCGAAACACCGCGACGAGATCGATGCCCCGGCGGATTTCTGGACGGAGTCAAGAACCCAATGATCCCCGGTGAACTCTTCATCCAGGACGGCGAGATCGAGCTCAACAAGGGCCGCAGGACCGTCACGCTCACGGTGTCGAACACCGGCGACCGTCCGATCCAGGTCGGATCGCATTACCACTTCTTCGAAACCAACCCGGCGCTGACGTTCGACCGCAAGAAGGCGCGCGGCATGCGGCTCAACATCGCCGCCGGCACCGCGGTGCGCTTCGAGCCCGGACAGAGCCGCGACGTGGAACTGGTCGCGCTCGCGGGCAAGCGCACGGTCTATGGGTTCCGCGGCGACGTGATGGGGAAACTCTAGGCCATGTCCGCGAAAGCCATGCCCCCAAAAGCGATGACGGGCGGACTTGCGCCCACCCGCCACGCTCTCAGTGCTGCTGCCCGCAGCCGGGAACCAGGATCAGAGCGGCCACATGATGCATCGCCGGCAGCGGCTACGGCACCCAGGCCATCCTGCTCTTGGCGACGCTCACCTCCCGCTTCATCGTTGCCGACAAAACCGAACGCGAGCATCTGAGCGACAGGATACTCCGCGCGCGCCGCGAGACAATCGAAACTGCGATGTGCACAGGCCCGGTGGATAAGACCGGGGACGAATTGAGGAACGCCGTGAGGACACGATGCCGTTGAAGATCAAGCGCTCCGTCTATGCCGACATGTTCGGTCCGACCTCCGGCGACCGCGTGCGGTTGGCGGATACCGATTTGATCGTCGAGGTGGAAAATGACTTCACGACCTACGGCGAGGAGGTGAAGTTCGGCGGCGGCAAGGTGATCCGCGACGGCATGGGCCAGTCGCAAATCACCAACCGGCAGGGTGCGGTCGACACCGTCATCACCAATGCGCTGATCCTCGATCACTGGGGGATCGTGAAGGCCGACGTCGGCATCAAAAACGGGTACATCGCGGGTGTCGGCAAGGCCGGCAATCCCGACATTCAGCCGAACGTCACCATCGTCATCGGTCCAGGCACCGAGGTGATCGCGGGCGAAGGCAAAATCCTCACCGCCGGCGGGTTCGACACGCACATCCATTACATCTGCCCGCAGCAGGTGGAGGAGGCGTTGATGTCCGGCGTCACCTCTATGCTCGGCGGCGGCACGGGACCTGCGGCCGGCACCAACGCGACCACCTGCACGCCCGGCCCGTGGCATCTCGGCCGCATGATCCAGGCCGCGGACGCGTTCCCGGTGAACTTAGGCTTCGCCGGCAAGGGCAACGCGTCGCGTCCCGCCGCGCTTGAGGAAATGGTCAAGGCCGGCGCCTGCGCGCTCAAGCTGCACGAGGACTGGGGCACGACGCCGGCCGCCATCGACTGCTGCCTTTCCGTCGCCGACGACTACGACGTGCAGGTGATGATCCACACCGACACGCTCAACGAAAGCGGCTTCGTCGAAGACACGATCAAGGCGTTCAAAGGCCGCACCATCCACGCTTTCCACACCGAAGGCGCGGGCGGCGGTCACGCACCGGACATTATGAAGGTTGCGGGTCTGAAGAACGTCCTGCCGTCGTCGACCAATCCGACGCGGCCGTTCACGCGCAACACCATCGACGAGCATCTCGACATGCTGATGGTGTGCCACCACCTCGACCCGTCGATCGCGGAGGACCTCGCGTTCGCCGAAAGCCGTATCCGTAAGGAGACCATCGCGGCGGAGGACATCCTGCACGACCTCGGCGCGCTCTCGATGATGTCGTCGGACAGCCAGGCGATGGGCCGGCTCGGCGAGGTCATCATCCGCACCTGGCAGACCGCTGACAAGATGAAGAAGCAGCGCGGGCGGCTGAAAGAGGAGAAGGGCGACAACGATAATGCGCGTGTGAAGCGCTACGTCGCCAAATACACGATCAATCCCGCCATCGCACATGGCGTGTCGAAGCACATCGGCTCGGTCGAAAAGGGCAAGCTCGCCGACCTCGTCCTGTGGTCGCCGGCGTTCTTCGGCGTGAAGCCGGAAATCATCGTTAAGGGCGGCTCGATCGTGGCGGCGCAGATGGGCGATCCCAACGCGTCGATCCCGACGCCGCAGCCGGTGCACTACCGGCCAATGTTCGGCGCGTACGGCAAGGCGCTCACGGCTTCGTCGCTGGTGTTCGTGTCGAAGGCGGCCGTGCGCGCAAAGCTCGGCGACAAGCTCGGCGTCGAGAAGACGCTGGTCTCAGTGGAGCACACCCGCGACATCTCGAAGAAAAGCATGATCCACAACGGTGCGACGCCGAAGATCGACATCGATCCGGAGACCTACGAGGTCCGGGCCGACGGCGAATTGCTCACCTGCGCGCCGGCCGAGGTGCTGCCGATGGCGCAGCGCTACTTCCTGTTCTGAGTGCGGCGGATGGCGCGCCGGTCAGCGGCCCACGCGGCTCCACATTTCCGAGCCGCAGAATGCGCCGGCGCAGCCGCCGACTTCGAGCTGCTTCGGTCCGCGCAGGAACACCTTGCCGGCGTAGGTCTTGCCGTCGTCGGAATTGTAGATCGGGCCTGCCCAGCCGCCTTCTCCGTTCGGCGCCATGGAAAAGATCTGAAGGCCCACGATCTTGCGGTTCTGCCTGCGGGGATCGGGGTTCTTGTTGTCGGTTTGCGGTTTTCCGGTCGCCTGATCGATCGCGTCGCGCAGCCAGACCACCGTCGCGCAAATGCTCTTGCCGCAGGCCGCAACGCGGATGCGGGCATCGCCGTTCTGCGTCAGCCAGGTGCCGCTTGGGTTCGCGCTGGCAGGATGGACGGCGCCAAACAGCAGGAGCGCGACAATGAGGGCAATCGTTCGCATGTGACCTCGCAATTCGACGTGTCGGGCATTATGCGCGCAAACTATGCGTCATGGACCGCGCGGGGAAGCGCCGCCGGGCCAAATCCCACGGATTATTGCCGGTCTGGAACGGGTCCTGGCGGGCGGCGGCTGAATGTCGGCTCATGAGGATGTTATTCTGCGCCATGACCGCTCCCGGAACGGAATTCCGCATCCCGAAAAGTGCGCCCGCGAGGCCGAGATGAAACGCGGCTTTGCCATCCGCCGCGCGGGCCGGTGGAATCCGGCCACCGCCGTCGATCGCATCGTGCTCGACGCGGATGACCGCTATCGCCGCCGCATCGTTCTGAAGGGCGAGGCCGGCACCGAGTTCCTGCTCGATCTCGACGAGGCGGTCGCGCTGCGCGACGGCGACGGTATCGTGCTCGACGACGGCGCGACGGTCGCGGTCAGCGGGCGGCCGGAGCCGCTGGTCGCCGTCGCCGCGCGCCGGCCGATCGAGCTGGTGCGCCTTGCCTGGCATCTCGGCAACCGCCACACCGACGTGCAGATCGCGGACGACGGGCTTCGCATCCGCCGCGACCATGTGCTGGAGCAGATGTTGCGCGGGCTTGGAGCGACCGTCATCGAGATCGAAGCGCCGTTCGACCCGGAAGCGGGCGCTTCGGGTGGTCATCGTGGACACGATCATGGCGGCTAGAAAACGCCGGAGCGGAACACGCGCGTTGCAGCGCATGTCGCCGCGCAAGCGCGGGCCGCGGCTCGATTCGACTGAGGCCGAGCGCGCGCAAGACGGAGCATTGCCGGCGGATGCGCTCTACCGGCTCATGGCCTGGCTGTCGCCTTCTTTTCCAGTTGGCGGGTTCTCCTATTCCAGCGGCCTGGAGTGGGCCATCGAGGCCGGCGACATCGGGAATGCGGAGAACCTGCGCCGCTGGCTCGCGTTCGTCGTCGCGGAAGGCAGCGTGTTCTGCGACGCGGTATTTCTCGTTCATGCCTGCCGGTCGGCGGCCGCGCGCGACGCCCGTGCGCTTCGCGCCACCGCGGAACTTGCGGCCGCGCTCGCGCCGTCGAAGGAGCGCTTCCTGGAGACGACCGCGCAAGGAGCGGCATTCGTCGATGCGATCCGCGCCGCCTGGCCATGCGACGCGCTCGAACGGCTGAAGAGTGCGTGGGACGGTCCGGTGGCCTATCCCGTCGCGGTCGGGGCGGCGGCGGCGGGCCATGGCATTGCCGTCGAGCCGGCGCTGCTGGCCTATCTGCACGCCGTAACCGCGAACCTGATCTCGGCCGGCGTTCGGCTTGTTCCCCTCGGCCAGACGGACGGCCAGCGCGTGTTGGCCGCATTGGAACCGATCGTTCACGACACTGCGCGTCGCGCGGCGATCGCGCCGCTAGATGCTGCGGGCGGCGCAGCGCTCCGCGCCGACATCGCCAGCATGCGCCATGAAACCCAGTACACGAGGTTGTTTCGTTCATGAGCAAATCCAGTCACGGTCCCTTGCGCGTCGGCGTCGGCGGCCCGGTCGGCTCGGGCAAGACCGCGCTGATGGACGCGCTCTGCAAGCGGCTGCGCGACCGCTACGAAATCGCGGCAATCACCAACGACATCTACACTAAGTGGGATGCCGAATACCTGGTGCGGTCCGGTGCGCTTGCGGCCGAGCGCATCGCGGGCGTCGAGACCGGCGGCTGCCCGCACACGGCGATCCGTGAGGACGCCTCGATCAACCTCGCCGCGGTCGCCGACATGCGGCGCAAGTTTCCGAAGCTCGACCTGATTCTGATCGAATCCGGCGGCGACAATCTCGCCGCCACGTTCTCGCCGGAACTGGCCGACATCACGATCTACGTCATCGACGTCGCGGCCGGCGACAAGATTCCGTCCAAGGGCGGGCCGGGCATCACGCGCTCGGACTTGCTGGTCATCAACAAGATCGACCTTGCCCCGTACGTGGGCGCGTCGCTCGACGTGATGCAACGCGACGCGAAGAAGATGCGGGGCGCCCGGCCGTTCGTGATGACCAATTTGCGCGGCGGGGAGGGCATCGACGCCATCGCGCGCTTCGTCGAGGACAAGGGCGGGCTCGGCGTATGAGGCATATGCCTCAGCGTTTGCCGCTGAACCTCGGCTTCCGCTTCTCCAGGAACGCGCGCACGCCTTCGCCGTAGTCCGGCGTACTGCCGGCCTCGCGCTGCAAACGGCGTTCGAGATCGAGCTGCGTTGCGAGATCGTTGTCTTCCGATGCGTCGAGCGCGCGCTTGATCATTCCAAGTCCGACGGTCGGACCCGTGGCAAAGCGTTCGCACAGCTGTACCGCTTCCGGCATCAGCTTGTCGTCGTCGACCGCTTTCCAGATCAGGCCCCATTGCTCGGCCTGCTCCGCGCCGAGCGGCTCGGCAAGCAGTGCGAGGCCGCGCGCGCGGGCCTGCCCGACCAGCCGCGGCAGCAGCCAGGTGCCGCCCGCGTCGGGAATGATCCCGAGCCGTGCGAATGCCTGCAGGAACGTCGCCGAGCGCGCGGCCAGCACGATATCGCAGGCGAGCGCGATGTTGCAGGAGGCTCCCGCCGCCGGACCGTTGACGGCGGCGACGACGGGAAACGGCAATGCGCGCAGTTTCCGGACCAGCGGGTTGTAGTATTTCTCCAGCGCTTCGCCGGGCACGACGATTTCGCCCGACGGTTTGACCCGCTCGCTCAGGTCCTGGCCTGAAGAAAACGCACGGCCCGCGCCGGTCAGCATGAGAGCCCGGCAATCGGGATCGCCCTCGGCCTCTGCGACTGCGGCTGCGAGCGCGATTTGCATCGTCTCGTTGAACGCATTCAGGCGTTCCGGCCGGTTCAGCGTGACGATGCGATAGCCGGGACGTCGCTCGACCAGAACGGGTTCCTGCTGCAATTCATCCTCCCTTCGCGGCATTCCGTCGCATTATGGTAAATACGAAACATATCAGCGGTTTACGCGATGGCGGGCGGCGAATATCCAGGCTGTTCCGGGGTTTGTGACGAGCCATTCGACCTTTGGCGGCTTTCCCGCGCTGTTAATGTCGGCAAGGATGATGGTAATCATGCGGTTAACGCAAGCACGTCGCGCAAGCGTTAAGAACAGTCCATAGACGTCCCAAGGGAGCAGATGATGAAGAAAACAAAAGTGGCCTGCATCTCCGCCGCTTCGGCGCTGGCGATCGCAGCCGCGATGACAGTGACCACTGTGGTGCCGGCCGATGCGCAGCAGCGCAAGTCGCTGCGCTGGGCCTCGACGCAGCCGGGTTCGTACGGCTACGGCATCGCCGCGGGCATGGTGAAGCTGGTCGAGAACGCGCTCGGCAACGAGTACACCATCACCGTGCAGCCCTACGCCTCGCCGACCGTCGCCATGAAGGCCGTCATGGATGGCAACGGCGAGATCGCCTACACCGCCGACATCGGCATGACGCAGTTCAGCGAGCGCATCGGCGGCTTCAAGGACTACAAGCCGGCGCGGCCGGAAATCGCGCACACCTGGTACGCGTATCCGATGGAATCGATGATGGCGGTCGCCGCCAAGAACGCCAGCCAGTTCAAGTGCTGGAAAGACTTCAGCGGCAAGCCGGTGTTCTACACCCAGGCGGGCTTCATGAACTGGCTCAACTGGCAGCGCATCCACAAGGCGCTCGGCACCGACTTCAAGCACGTCCAGATCGACCTGAAGTCGAATTCCGACGCGCTGCAGTCCGGCACGATCGTCGGCTCCGCCACCTATACGACCGCCGGCAAGTCGCTCGCGGCCTATTGGAAGGAGACCGAGATCCGCATGGACCTCACGGTCGTCAATCCATGCCCGGATGAAATCGCCAAGATCAAGGCGGCTGGCCTGGCCATCGCGGAGGTCGATCCGAAGGGCGCATTCAGCAAGTCGGTCGGTCCCGACAAGCTCATGGGCGTGCCGATCCTGTTCGGCTACAACGCGCGCCTCGATATTCCGGAAGACCTCGTCTACCGGATGGTGAGCGCGGTGTACAAGGAGCGGGATAATCTGGTGAAGCTCGACGCCGGCTTCACGCCGATGGTGAAGGACTTCATCGGCATGCAGGTTCAAGGCATCAACGCCAACCCGCAAGTCCCCGTCCATCCCGGCCTCGCCAAGTTCCTGAAGGAGCACAAGGCCTGGAACGACAAGTGGAAGATCGGCAAGAGCACCAGCTGATCGACTAAGCGAACGTTCGGGGCGAGGATTTCGTGCCGCATTGCCGGCGCAAGTCCTCGCCCCGATTTATTTGCGCGGCGGAGCGAAAGTGTCCAAACTGCCGGGCAAGGGCTGACGGAGAAAGCGGCGGCACCGGTTGCGAGCCTCGGTATGCGGGAACCGGGCGGGCGATGCGGACGGCCGCTGCGAATTGCTGATTGACGAAGCGTGCGCTTCGCCGGCGCGGGGGACGTCGCATGACGAAAGACTGGCTCAAGGGCCAACTCAATCTCACCAATCTGACGCTGGCCTTCGCGCTGGTCCAGTTCTGCTGGCTGGTCTGGTATTTCTACACCGGGCTCGGCGGGCCGCTCGAACTGACGGTGCGGCTGCTGTCGGTCGCGCTGATCCTGCAGGTGCTGTTCATGTACCAGCAGGACTATTTCTACAAATGGCTGCCTCCCGCCGCCAACCACGCGATAGTCGCGATCTATGTCGCCATCGCCCTTTACGCGTTCTGGTACTTCCTGGGCGAGTACGAGCGTATTGCGATTTACAGCCAGGGTACCTTCAACACCCACGATTACATCGTCGGCCTGCTGATGTTCCTGCTTGTGATGGAACTGTCGCGGATGGCGCATCCGATCCTGTTCTGGATCAACATCGTGATGGTGTTCTACACGCTTTACGGATTCATTTTCCCGCAGTGGCTCGACTTCTTCTGGCATCCGGGCGTCAGCTTCTATCGCGTGGTGACTTCGAGCACGGTCGAACTGTCGACCGGCATCTACGGCAGCTACGGGCAGCTTGCGCTGACCTTGATCGCGGCGTTCCTGCTGCTCGCGGCTGCGGCACGCGGCTTCGGCGCGCAAAGCGCAATGATCAACGTGATGCGCCGGCTTGCCGGCGGCCGCCGCCAGATGGTGCCGCAGACCGCCGTGCTGGGTTCTTTGTCCGTCGGCATGGTCAGCGGATCGGGCTCCGCCAACGCCGTCGTCGTCGGCAGCATCACGATTCCGCTGATGAAGCGCTATGGCGTGCCCGGGCCGTTCGCCGGCGCGGTCGAGACCGCGGCCTCGATGGGCGGACTGATCATGCCGCCGCTGATGGGCGTCGGCGCGTTCCTGATGTCGGAATTCCTGGGCGTTCCGTACTGGGAAGTGGTGCTGCGCGGCTTTGCGCTCGGCGCGGTGTATTACCTGTCGCTTGCGCTCGCGGTCTATCTGCTTTGCGTGCGGCTGCTGCCGAGCGACGCGGTCGCGCCGCCCAAGGTGCCGCTCTACGAGCAGATCAAAACGTCGATCTTCTTCTCGGCGGTCGCGGTGCTGATCATCCTCATGGGCTGGATCGGAATCGGCGAACTGCGCGCGGCGCTGTTCACCGCCGGCTATATGTTCGTCCTGCTGCTGATCACGTTTCTGTATTTCAAGTACGTTCTGAAGGACCCGGTCGTCGGCAAGGAATCGCTGATCGAGAACTTCAAGACGACGATCGAAACGCACGCCGACATGACGTCGTACCTGACGCTGCTGCTTGCGACGCTCGGCATCATGATCGGCCTGTTTACCGTCACCGGCTTCATCAACCGGATGGGCGCCATGCTGCTTGAGCTTGGCTCCTGGAACATCATCGCCATGATCCTCATGGCCTATGTGTTCGGCTGGCTGGTCGGCGCAGGTCTCCCGCCGACGGCGACCTACGTGATCGGCGCGGTGGTCATCGTCGGGCCGTTCCGCGAACTCGGCATCAATCCGTGGGTGGCGCATTTCTTCGTGTTCCTGCTCTCGGTGTGGGGCGAGCTTTCGCCGCCCACGTCGCTGACCGCGGCGATCTCGGCGCGGATCGCGGAAGCGTCCTTCATGAGAACGATGTGGGAGGCGCTGAAAATCTGCATCCCGATCACGCTCATGACGTTCGCGGTGTTCACCCGCTCCGAAATGGTCACGACCACCGGGTGGCCGCAGGTCGCCGCGACGGCGCTGGTGATCATCGCAACCTGCGGCATAACCTTCGCGATGTTCGGGCGGTTCTCGGAGAACGCCACCGTCGACATCGCCTGTCGAATAGGTTTGGCGATCATATCCTTCGTGACCATGTTCCATCCCAGCAGCGACATCGCGAGCATCGTCGCGATTCCTGTCGTGCTGCTTGCGATCGCCGGCATCTGGCGCCATCGGATCGTGGCGCCGCCGAAGGACTTTGTGTTGCCGGACGGGAGCGTCGGATCCGGCGGCGAGGCTGCGAACCTCGGAGAACTGGCGGCCGAAGCCAAACGCGATTACGGTTGACCGCCGAACCATGCAGCGCGTTTCGTCTCGCGACCGTCTCGAACAGGCCCTGGCGCGCATCGCCGATCCGTCGGGCGAGGGGGCGCGCGCCTGCCTGACCGTCTATCGGGAGACCGCGCGGGCGGAAGCCGATGCCGCCGACGCCCGGGCGAGGCTGGACCGCCCGCTCGGCCCGCTCGATGGCGCCATCGTCAGCATCAAGGACCTGTTCGACGTCAAAGGGGACGTGACGCGCGCGGGCTCGCGCGTGCTCGGCGGCGAGGGCAAGGCTGCGGCCGCCGACGCACCCGCGGTGGCGCGCCTTCGGGCGGCCGGCGCCGTGGTCGTCGCCAAGACCAATATGAGCGAGTTCGCGTTTTCGGGCGTCGGAGCCAATCCGCATTTTGGCACGCCTGGCAATCCGCTCGACCGCGCGCGCGTGCCGGGCGGGTCGACGTCGGGCGGCGCGGTGGCGGTGGCGGACAACATGTGCGACATCGCGATCGGCAGCGACACCGGCGGTTCGACGCGCATTCCGGCCGCGCTGTGCGGCATTGTCGGCTGGAAGCCGAGCCGGCAACGGGTGCCGACCGACGGCGCGTTTCCGCTGTCGTTTACGCTCGATTCCATCGGTCCGATGGCGCGCACCGTGGCGAACTGCGCGCTGGCCGATGCCGTCATGGCCGGCGCACCGCCGGTCCGGCCGGAGGGCGCGGATCTTGCCGGCCTGCGTGTCGGAATTGTTCAAGGCCTGCCGTTCGAGAATGTCGATAATGACGTAGCGGCGGCCTGGGCTGACGCGGCCGGACGGCTGGGGCGGGCCGGCGTGCGTTTCAGCGACGAGCGCATCGCGCTTCTCGACGAGATGGTTCAGGTCAACGCGGTCGGCGGCTTTGCACCCGCGGAAGCTTACGCCATTCATCGCGAACGCATCGCCCGTGAGGGCGACGGGATCGATCCGAACATCCGTTTCCGGATCGAGCGCGGCGCAAAGATGAGCGCCGCGGACTATGTCGGGATGGTTCAGGCGCGCCGGCGTCTGGTCCGCGCGATGGACGCCCGGATCGCGCCGCTCGACGCGATCGTGCTTCCGACCTGTCCGATCGTGGCGCCACGGATCGAAGATTGCGTGAAGTCCGACGAGTTCGGCCGCAACAACTTGCTGCTCCTGCGCAACACCGCGCCGGTCAACTTCTTCGATCTTTGCGCGGTGTCGCTGCCGCTGACCTGCCGCGGCGGGCTGTCGGCCGGGCTGATGCTGGTCGCGCGCAACGGACAGGACCGGCGCCTGCTGGATATCGCTGCCGGCGTCGAGCGGCTGCTGGCCGGTTGAGCCCAATAGCCGGCGATTAGAACGAGAAGTTTCGCAGCGCTTCCAGCATGAGCTTGTGCCGCTCGGGGCCCAGCCGCGACATCAGGCGCGCCTCGTGCACCGCTGCGAGCTCTTGTGCCTGTTTAAGCAGGCGCTGGCCGGCCGGAGTCAGCCGCAACGCATGCGACCGGCGGTCCTTCGAAGACGGAAACCGCCGCAGCAGGCCCCGCCTCTCAAGCCGGTCGAGCAGGCGCACCAGCCGCGCACGCTCGATACCGAGGAGCTGCGCCACGTCGGATTGCGAAGGGTCGGAATTGGCGGCGATGACCGCCAGCACCGAATACTGGGCAGGCCTGACGTCGATGCGGCCCAGGGTTTCGATGAAGTCCTGGAACACCGCGACCTGCGCCCGCCGGAGGAAATAGCCGAGATGGACGTCGAGAACGCCCAGGCCGATGACGCCGTCCCGGCCGCGCCGGGCCGTTTCGGCCTTGCGCGCTCGCGCGCCGGCGGCATCGTCGGTCGCAGCGCGGTAGGCGGCCTTGCGGTCAGCCATGGTCGGTCCCGATGCGGCGTTGCGGTGTCATCATAGCGCAACAATGTTGTTGACGACATCTGTTGTCGAGGTCAACATATTTGCAGGAAACGCTCCGGCTTCTGCGCCGGGCGGCAGCCGAACCCGGTCGCCGCCGCGGGGCCATTGCAATACGGCGGGAAGCCGAAGAACAATGGCTGCAGCAGGCCGATAGCCGAATTCGGACAGGGAGGTCCACCATGAACCGCCAGTCGCATACACCGCCTTCGCGGCGCAACGCGGGCACCACCCGCCGCACGTTCAATACCGGATTGGCGGCGGCCGCGTCGCTGCTCGCGGCGCCCGCCATCGTCCGCGCCCAGGGCGGGCCGCTCAAGGTCGGAGTGCTGCTGCCGCGCTCCGGCGCGCAGGCCAGCATCGGGCAGGACTGCCAGCGCGGCGTCGATGTCGCCGGCCCGATCCTCAAGAGCCTCGGGCTTCCCGATCTTCAGATCATGAATGCGGACACCGAGACCAACGTCGAAGTGGCCCGCGCCCGCGCCGAGAAGCTGGTCAACGACGGCGCGCAGCTCTTGGTCGGGGCCTTCGACTCCGGCCAGACCACCGCGATCGCGCAGGTGGCGGAGCAGAAGGGCATCCCGCTGGTGATCAACATCGCGGCGGCGCCGCCGATCACCGAGCAGGGCTATAAGTTCGTCTTCCGGAATTTCCCGACGGCGCCCATGATTCTGGGCGACGCATTCAACAATCAGAAGGAAATCTTCGCGGCCACGGGCGCAACGCCGAAGACGGTCGTTTTCATGCATGTGAACGACACGTTCGGCACCGCCATGTCGAAGGCGGTTCCCGGTCTGATGCCGAAGTTCCAGATGCCCTACAAGATCGTGGAGACGATTTCGTACGATCCGACGGCGCGCGATCTTTCGGTTGAAGTATCGAAGGCCAAGGCGACGGGCGCCGAGGCGTTGATGATGGTCAGCCGCCTCAACGACGCGATCCTGATTACGCGCGAACTGGTCAAACAGCGCTGGTCGCCGATGGGCGTGCTCAGCATGGGGCCCGGGTGGTACGAGGATCAATATCTGAAGACGCTCGGCCGCCTGTCCGACGGTCCGATCAGCCTCGTGCCGTGGTACGATCCGAACAAGAAGCTCTCGAAACAGCTCGAAGCTGCGCTCGCCAAGCAGTTCCCCGGCATCAACCTCAATACCAACCACATCTACACGTTCGAGGCGGTGCTGGTGGCGGCCGACGCGTTCAGGCGCGCCAAGTCGACGGATCCCAAGGCGCTGGCCGAAGCGATCCGGACCACCAACATCACTGAAAACGTCTCGACCGGTCCGGGGATCAGGTTCGACGCCAAGGGCCAGAACGTTCAGCTCAAGAACTCGGCGATCCAGAACAGGGGAGGCAAGCTTGTGACGGTCGCGCCGAAGGCGGCGAGCAACGCCAAGCCCGAGTTCCCCATGGTGGCCTACGACAAGCGCCGCTGACGCGACGAGACGGGTCGTCGATCCGGGACCGCACGGCGGCGGTTAGGACCTGGAATCCAGAATGCCGGTCACGCATCTGGGTTCCGGGTTCTCTTGTGTCGTACGCGCCCGGAGCGGGAATTGGGGGGTCCATTCTTGCCGCTGGAAATCTATCTGAACGTCGCGATCAGCGGGCTGTTGACCGGACTGGTCTACGGACTGATGGCGCTCGGCCTGTCCGTCATCTTCGGCGTCGTGCGCGTGGTCAATTTCGCGCACGGCGAGATGATGACGATCGCGATGTATCTGGCGATCGTTCTGTTTGCGAGCTACGGCCTCGATCCGCTCCTGATGATGATCCCGCTCGCCGCCGTGCTGTTCGTGCTCGGCTACGCGATGCAGATGACGATGATCAACCCGTTCATCGCGCGGCCGGAGCACAGCCAGTTTATGCTGCTGCTGGCGGTCGCGATCATCATCGTGAACGGCCTGCTGATCGCGTTCGGTCCCGACGCGCAGAGCGTCCAGGCGTCCTATTCGTTCGACAGCTTTGCGTTGGGCCCTCTCATCGTTGACGCGACCAAGGTCTACGCCGGCGGCGCGGCGATCCTGGCCGCCGCAGCGCTGTTTGCATTTTTCCGTTATGCGCCGATCGGTAGGGCGATCCGGGCGTGCGCCGACAACCACACCGGTGCGCTGGTGATCGGCCTGAACGTCAAACGGCTCTATGCATTGACCTTCGGGCTTGGCGCGGCTTGCGTCGGCGCAGCCGGATCGATCCTGAGCCTGATCGAAAGCGTGACGCCGTCGCTAGGCCCGGCCTACACGCTGCTTGCGTTCGTGATCGTGATCACCGGCGGCCTCGGCTCCATGACCGGTGCGTTGCTCGGCGGCATCCTGATCGGGCTGACCGAAGCGCTGGCCGCGCTGCTTATCTCGGCGTCGGCGAAAAGCATGGTCTCGTTCGCCATTCTGGTCCTGGTTCTGCTGTTCCGGCCGCAAGGCATCATGGGCAAGAGGCTGTCATGATGAAGCGGCTGCTGCATGGCGTACCGCTGCACGCGACGGTCCTGCTGGCCTTGCTGCTTGCGGCGCTGGTCGTGGCGCCGGCCTTTGCCAACGACTACCTGCTGACCGTTCTGATCGTCATTCTGTACTTCGCCTACACCGGACAGGCCTGGAACGTGATGATGGGCTTTGCCGGGCAGCTTTCGCTCGGGCACGCGCTTTATGTCGGGCTTGGCGCGTACACGACTGCGGCGCTCTATGTGCATTTCGGAATCGGGCCCTGGATCGGCATGCCGATGGCGATCCTGATCTCGGTCGCATGCGGGGCGATCATCGGGTTTCTGGCGTTCCGCTTCGGCGTCGGGGGCGTGTATTTCGCAATCCTCACCATCGCCTTCGCGGAATTCGCGCGCATCGGGTTCGATCATTTTTCGTGGGTCGGCGGCTCGGCGGGGTTCTTCCTGCCGGTCGCGAACTACAGCCACGACGACCTCATGAACCTGCGGGGCCGGCCCGCGATGTTCTACTACGTGATCCTCGCGCTGACGGCGGTCGCGTTTCTTCTCTGCCACGCGTTGATGCGAAGCCGTGTCGGATATTTCTGGCAGGCGATCCGCGAGGACGAGGAGGCCGCACGCTCGCTCGGTATCGACACGTTCCGCTACAAGATGTACGCGATCCTCATCTCGTCCGGCATGACGGCGCCGGCCGGTGTGTTTTTCGCTTTTTATTACAATAACTTGTTCCCGGAGCAGACGTTCTTCATCCTGCGCTCGATCGAGATCATTCTGGGGCCGATCATCGGCGGCGTCGGCACACTGTTCGGCCCGATCATCGGTGCGTTCCTGATCACAGGTCTTGCCGAGGTGCTGCAGGAACTTCTGACCTGGTACGGCTTCGACCCGCCGGGCGCCAAGCGCGTGTTCTACGGCCTCTGCCTCCTGGTGGTGGTGATGATCCTGCCGCATGGCGTCTGGCCGCCGCTGTCGCGCCTGCTGCGGGTCGACCGCGAGACCGAACGCACCGGCGACAAGGCGGAGCCCTGACATGGCCGCGCTGCTTGCCGTCGAAGGCATCTCCAAGAACTTCAGCGGACTGCGCGCCGTCGCCGACGTGACATTCGCGGTTCCCGAGGGCGAGATTTTCGCGATCATCGGCCCGAACGGTGCCGGAAAGACCACCTTGTTCAACATGATCGCCGGCGTGTTCCGCCCGGACACCGGCGGCATCACCTTCGACGGGACGCGCATCGACGGGATGACACCCGACGCGGTCTGCCGGCGCGGCATCGGGCGTACGTTTCAGCTTGTGCGACCGTTCCCTGCGCTTACCGTCGAGGAAAACGTGATGGTCGGCGCGCTGCTGCGCCATCCGAATCTGTCGTCCGCGCTGCGCCGCGCGCACGAGGTGCTGTGGCGCCTCGACCTCTTCGACAAGCGCACGCAGCCGGCGTCGTCGCTGACGCTGCCGGACCGCAAGCGTCTCGAAGTGGCGCGCGCGCTCGCGACCGAGCCGAAACTGTTGCTGCTCGACGAGGTCATGGCCGGGCTGCGCCCGACCGAGACCGACCGCATGGTCGAGATCCTCAAGAAGATCAACAATGACACCGGGCTGACGATCCTGCTGATCGAGCACGTCATGCGCGCGGTGATGTCGCTCGCGGCGCGCATTCTGGTGCTGCATCACGGCGCGGCGATCGCCGAGGGCGTGCCGGAGGCCGTCGTGCGCGAGCCCGCGGTGGTGCAGTCCTATCTCGGCGCCGAGGCCTTGTGATGCTGACGGTCGAGAACCTCGAAGTGTCTTACGGCGACGCCCGGGCGCTCGACGGCGTGTCGCTGGAGATCGCGGAGGGCGCCATCGTCGCCATCGTCGGGGCCAACGGCGCCGGCAAGACGACGCTGATCCGCACCATTGCGGGAATGCTCCGGCCGGCCCGCGGGCGGATTGCGCTGCGCGACCGCGAGATTTCCGGCCTGCCGTCGCACCGGGTCTGCAATCTCGGCGTCGGCCAGGTGGCCGAGGGACGGCAGGTGTTCCCGAATCTGACGGTCGCGGAGAATCTCGATCTTGGCGCGATGCTGCCGCGGGCGCGGTGGAAACGCGACGAGAATCTCGAGCGCGTGCTCAGGATGTTCCCGGTCCTTGCCGAGCGCAGCACCCAGGCCGCGGGCACGCTGTCGGGCGGCGAGCAGCAGATGCTGGCCATCGGCCGCTGCCTCATGGGCGAACCGGAGCTTGTCATGTTCGACGAGCCGTCGCTCGGCCTTGCGCCTGCGGTCGTGCAATCCGTGCTGCAGACCATCCGCGAGCTCAACCGCGGCGGACTCACGTGCGTGCTGGTGGAGCAGAACGTCGCGGTCTCCCTGAAGCTCGCCAGCCGCGCCTACGTGCTGGAGAACGGCCGGATCACGCTCACCGGCACCGGCGAGGAACTGCTCGCCGACGACCGCGTGCGCAAGGCCTATCTCGGAATGTGACGGCCGTCAGCGCGTGCCGATTGCCTTGAGGGCGGCCACCCGGACAGACAGCGGGCTTTCCGGAAACGCCTGCCGGAGCACGTGCAGAAGCTCTGCGGTCGAGCGGCCGGCGGAATCCATGCGCTCCATCAGCGCGCGCACCATTGCAGCCTCGTCATCGCAGTTTGCGGCGTCAGGTGCGGCGTCCACGGTCGATGCGGTCGAAGCGGCCATGCGAATCATCGCCTTCGAAGCTAGTCGCGGCGCGATGAGTCTGCCAAGGCTGCGTTAACGAAACCTCGCCGCCGACGTCGCACAAAAATGAGTCAATTGCCGAAGCGGTCTGCACAATGAAAAGGCCCGCCGGCAGAGCCGGCAGGCCTCAATCCATTCGGCGTGAGCGAGAACTATTTCAGCGCAGGCCCGATAGTCACCGTCAGCTTGCCGACGCCGTCCACTTCGCATTCGAGCCGGTCGCCCGCGACGCAGGCCGCGACCCCCGACGGCGTGCCGGTCATGATGATGTCGCCGGCGTCGAGCGCGACCATCTCCGACAGCTTGGAGATGATCTCCGGCGTATTCCAGATCATCTGTTCGAGGTCGCCGTCCTGGCGGACCTTGCCGTTGCACTTGAGCGTGATGCGGGCCTTCTTCGGATGCCCGATGCGGCTCACCGGCGTCAGCGGCCCGCAGGGCGCGGAGGCGTCGAACGCCTTGCCGACTTCCCAGGGCCGCTTGATGTCGCGCGAAGCGATCTGCAGGTCGCGGCGCGTGAGATCGATGCCGACGCCGTAGCCCCAGACGCAGTCCAGCGCCTTGTCGGTCGGGATATTGCGCCCGCCGCTTTTCAGCGCGACCACCAGCTCGACCTCGTGATGCATGTCCTTGGTCAACGACGGATAGGGCGCGGTGCCGCCGTCCGGCACGATCGCGTCGGCGGGCTTGGCGAAGAAGAACGGCGGTTCGCGCTCGTCGTTGCCCATCTCGCGGATGTGTTCGAGGTAGTTGCGCCCGACGCACCAGATGCGGCGCACCGGGAACAGGTCGGTCGAGCCCGCAATCGCAAGGGCTGCTTGAGGCGGCGGCGGAATGACGTAGCGTTTGCCGTTGGACATGGTGCCTTGATCGGTTGAATTCGCGGGAAATCAGGATCGCGCCATCGGCCCGCCCGGGCCGTGGGCGCGCCTCAGATAACACATCGGGTTTGGCGGTCAAAGGCGGCCGGAACGGCCGCTTTGCGTCATTCCGCGGCCGGGGCGGCTGCGGGCGCCGGCTGCTGTTCCTTCATCTGGAGCCGGTAGAACGCGGCGTAGCGCCCGTCCCGGCGCAGCAGATCGTCGTGGCGGCCGGACTCCGCGATTGCACCGTTCTCGACCACGAGGATGCGGTCGGCATGGGTGATGGTGTGCAATCGGTGCGCGATTGCGATGGTGGTGCGGCCTTCGCAGAGATGCGCCATCGCGTCCTGCACCAGCCGTTCGGATTCCGAGTCGAGCGACGCGGTCGCCTCGTCGAGCAGAATGAGCCTCGCGTTCTTGACCAGCGCGCGCGCGATCGCGACCCGCTGGCGCTCGCCGCCGGACAGTTGCGCGCCCCGCTCGCCGACCGGCGTGTCGTAGCCTTCGGGAAAGGCTGCGATGAATTCGTGGGCATGCGCGGCCTTGGCGGCTGCGACGATCTCGGCTTCGCTCGCGGTCGGGTTCCCGATCGCGATGTTGTCGCGGATCGAGCCGTGAAACAGGAACACGTCCTGCCCGACATAGGCGATCTGGTCGCGCAGCGAGCGCCGCGACACCTTGGCGATGTCCTGGCCGTCGATCAGGACCGCGCCACCTCCGGTTTCGTAGAAGCGCAGCAGCAGATTGAAGACGGTTGATTTGCCGCCGCCTGAGGGACCGACCAGCGCGGTCAGCTTGCCGGGCTCGGCGGTGAACGTCATGCCGGTGAGCACCGGCTCGTCCGCGCGATACGAAAACTGCACGTTCTGGAAGTCGACGCGCGCATCCGCGATGACGAGCGCCGGCTTGTCGCCGTCGTTCGGCTCCGATGGCGGCCGGTCGACGATTTCGAACAGGATGCGGACGCCGACAAGGCCGGTGTTGAGGTCGATATTGAGCCGCGCGAGGCGCTTGGCGGGCTCGTAGGCGAGCATGAAGGCGGCCAGGAACGAGAAGAACTGGCCGGGCGTCGCGCCGGTCTCCAGCACCCGGTAGCCGCCGTAGATCAGCGCGATGGCGATGGCAAATCCGCCGAGCCCTTCCATCAGCGGGCTCGCGCGATGCGCGACGCGGGCCCACTTGTTGGATTCTCGTTCAAGCTCCTGGACGCTGGTTTCGAGCCGCGCCCGCATGTGCTCTTCCAGCGTGTAGGCCTTGACGATCCGGATGCCCTGGACGGTCTCCTGCATCGTCTCCAGGATGCGCGCGCCGCCGGTGAACTGAGCGCGCGCGATGGAATAGATGCGGCGGATCAGCTTGCGCAGCACGATGAATGCCGGCGGCACGACCACGAAGCTGAACAGCGACATCACCGGGTCCTGAACGGCCATTACGGTGACGAGCGCGATCAGCGACAGCAAGTCGCGGCCGATCGAAGTCACCAGCAGGTTGATGACGTGACTCGCGGCCGCGACGCCGGTGTTCAGCCGAGCCAGAAACTCGGTGGAATGCCGTTCGCCGAAGAAGCTCAGATTCTGGTGGATCAGAGCGTTGAACATCCGCCTCTGGTTCTGGGCGATGATGTGGTTGCCGATCCGCGCCAGCATCACGGCGCTGCCGTAGCTCGCCAGTGCCTTCACCAGGAAGATTCCCGCCGTGATGAAGGCGAGCGCGACGATCGCCGGCAGGTTCTTGTGGACGTAGGCCGCATTGATCACATCGCCGATCAGGTAGGCGCCGAGCGCGGTCATGGCGGCGGCGACGGCCATCAGGGCGAACGCGATGGCGTAGCGCCGCCATTGGCCGAGCGCATATTCGGTGAGCAGGCGATGGATCAGGGCCGGCGCGCTGTCGGGATTGTCGAGCTGTTTTTTTAGCTTCGATACAAACATGAACTGCCGGCCCGCCGTCGCTCCGCCGCCGAAAATTCGGCTTGGGGGAGCCCCGACGTTCCTTGCCCGTCGTGTCCGGCTTTTTCAAGCCGAAAACCGAACCGGGCCGATCACGGTGCGAATTAGGCCGGAATCGCCTCGCGCGAGGCTGGCTCGTGCTGAGCCATCAGGCGGCGTTCCCAGGCGAGCGCGTGACGGACGATGCTGTCGAGGTCGTCCAGTTCGGGCTTCCAGTCGAGCAGTGCGCGGATGCGGCCGGCGGCGGCGACCGACACCACGATGTCGCCCTCGCGGCGTCCGGCGAAGCGAACCCCGAAATCGTGACCGACCGCGCGGCGCACGGCGCCGATCACCTCGCGCACGGAATAGCCCCGGCCGTAGCCGCAGTTGAGCGTGGCGCTGTCGCCGCCGCCGCGCAGATGGCGCAGCGCGGCCAGATGCGCGCGGGCAAGATCGCTGACGTGGATGAAATCGCGGATGCAGGTCCCGTCCGGCGTCGGATAGTCGTCGCCGAACACGTCGATCCGGGCGCGCCGTCCGAGCGCGGCTTCGACTGCGACTTTGATGAGGTGCGTCGCGCCAGCCGTCGACAATCCGGTGCGAAGCTTGGGGTCGGCGCCTGCGACATTGAAATAGCGCAGGATCGCGTGGCGCAGGCCGTGCGCCGCACCGGCGTCGCGCAGCATGACCTCGGTCATCAGCTTGGACCAGCCGTAGGGCGAGAGCGGCACGGTGGGATCGTCCTCGGACACCGGCACGTGCGGCGGATTGCCGTAGACGGCGGCGGTGGAGGAAAAGATGAAATGCTTCACACCATGCTTGATCGCGGTCTCGATCAGCGCGCGCGAGTTCGCGGTGTTGTTGCGATAGTAGCCGAGCGGATCGCGGATCGAATCCGGCACGATGGTCGAGCCGGCGAAATGGATCACGGCGTCGATCTCGTGCTCGGCAATCAGCGTGGCGACCAGCGCCTGGTCGCCGACGTCGCCCACAATCGGCAGCATCGGCCTGGGCAGCGACGACGCAAAGCCTGTGGACAGGTTGTCGAGCACGACGACGCGCTCGCCGGCGTCGACCAGCTCGTGCACCGTATGGCTGCCGATATAGCCTGCGCCGCCCGTGACCAGTACGGCCATGGTCCTGCTCCCGTCTCGGGCGGGAGATTGGACGGGCGGCCGTATAGACCCGGTTATTGGTGTTGATTGTCGTCCGGCAAGTGGCCGGCGTGCTTAATGGCCGGTATATGAATTGCGGCGAATTCGAACGAGCCCGATGTCAGACGTGCTTTTCATCAAAACGTCCTCGCTTGGCGACGTGATTCACCATATGCCGGCGCTGACGGAGGCGCGCCGCTCGCGCCCGGACGCCCGGTTCGCATGGGTCGTGGACGAGGCCTATGCGCCGCTGGCCGGGCTTCATCCGGCGGTCGATGAGGTCATTCCGGTCGCGGCGCGGGCCTGGCGGTCGTCGCTGCACCGGCCGTCGGCGTGGCGCGCGATGATGCAATTCGTTCGCGGCCTTCGCACCCGCCGCTACGACGAAATCGTCGACACCCAGGGCCTGTTCCTGAAGTCGGCGCTGATCGCGCGTTGCGCGCGCGGCCGCCGCCACGGCTACGACAGCGGCAGCATCCGCGAGCGCGCGGCGTCGTGGCTCTACGATGTCCGTCACCGCGTCGCGCGCGATCGCCACGCTATCGAGCGCAACCGCGCGCTCACCGGGCTTGCGCTCGGCTATGCGCCGGAGGGGCCGCCGGACTACGGCCTCGACCGGTCGCGCCTCGCGCCCGCGGGCGGCGCGCGGTACGGAATTCTGCTGCACGGTACGGCCCGCCCGGAGAAGCAGTGGCCCGAGGACAACTGGCGCGCGCTGGCGCAGATGCTCGGTGGTGAAATCGACCTTGTCGTGCTTCACGGCTCCGCTTCCGAGCGCGCGCGGGCCGAGCGGATCGCGTCCGCGTCGCCGCGCGCCCAAGTCCCCGAACGCGAGCCGCTCGACGCCGTTGCGCGGACCATCGCGGGCGCATCGTTCGTAGTCGGCGTCGACACGGGTCTTCTTCACCTTGCCGCCGCGCTCGGCGTGCCCTTGGTCGCGATCTTTTGCGCGAGCGAGCCGGGCCTGACCGGGCCGATGGGGCAGGGACCGATGAAGGTGCTGGGCGGGCATGGCGCAATGCCGTCGGTCGATGAGGTCGCCGCAGCAATTGCGGACGTGACCGGCGCGCGCAGAGTCTGATTGAGCCGGCTGAATCAGACTCTGCGCGCGCCGCCGCGCTCGGCCAGAATCTTCGTCACGAACGCGTCCAGATCGCCGCCGGGGAAAAGATATCCGGCAATCCCCGCGCGCTGCGCCGCCTCCAGGTCGGTGTCCTTGTCGCCGATCAGGAAGCTCCTGGCGCTGTCCACCGGCCAGTTGGCGATCAGGTCGAACAGCATTCCGGGCCGGGGCTTGCGCAAATCGGAATCCCAGCGATAGCCGGAGAGTTTGCTTTCGGGATGAAACGGGCAGTAGCGCGCGTCGTCGATCCTTGCGCCCTGCGCCGCCAGTTCTCCGGCCATCCAGGCGTGCAGCGCGAGCAGGTCGTCCTCGGTGTAGTGTCCGCGCGCGATGCCGGATTGGTTCGAGGCGATGAAGACGAGATAGCCCGCCTCGTTGAGACGCCGGATCGCGGCTGCGGCGCCGTCGACGAATCGGAAGCGCTCGCGGGTGCCGACGTAGCCATCGTCGTGGTTGATAACGCCGTCGCGGTCGAGGAAGACGGCGGGCTTGCGCGTCGGCGCGGTCGCCATGCGGCTTCAGCCTCGCAAAGGGGTGCCGAACAGCTCGTGCTCGACCAGCATGCAGATCGCGTGCGCCGCGGTGATATGGATCTGCTGGATCAGCGCGGTCTCGCCGGAATCGGCCGCAAGCGTGAGATCGCAGAGCGCGCGCATCGGACTGTCGCCCGCTTTGGTGAAACCGACCGTGACGATGCCCAGTTCGCGCGCGGCCTTCAGCGCTGCGATTACGTTCGGCGAACGGCCGGAGGTCGAGATGGCGACGAACACATCGTCCTTGCGGCCGAGCGCGCGCAACTGGCGCTCGAACACCTGCTCGAAGCCGTAGTCGTTGCCGATGGCGGTCAGGGCCGACGTGTCGGTGGTGAGTGCGATGGCCGGGAGCGGTGCGCGGTCGCTGACGAAGCGTCCGACGAATTCTGCCGCGATGTGCTGCGCGTCGGCGGCGCTGCCGCCGTTGCCCGCGAGCAGTAGCTTGCCGCCGCCCTTGAGCGACGCCGCGATCCGGCTTGCGATGCCCGCCGTCGCGGAGACGAACGCGCGGTCGGATGCTGCGCGCTCGGCCGCATCGCGCGAGCGGCGCAGGTGGGCGGCGACGGCGTCCTCGCGCGGATCGGTCATGACGGGCTCCTAGCTCGGTCGAGCCGGGCCTCTGGTAGCGGTCGGCTGGAACGGGTGCAAGGCATCGCGGTCATGGCGCGGCCGTCCGTGCCTGGACGCTGCCGAGTGAGCGTTGCACTGCGGTCAGGACCTGACTCGCCGGGATGTCCCGCATGCAGCGGTGGTGCTGAACGCGGCAGGTGGGCTTGTGGCACGGCCGGCAAGGCACGTCGGTCGTGGTTTCGACAATGGCCGCGAGCGGATTGAGCGGGGCCCAGTGCCAGGGGCTGGTCGGTCCGAAGATGCCGACGGTGGGCGTGCCCATGGCCGCGGCGACGTGAACCAGCCCGGAATCGTTCGACGCAACGGCGCCGGCGAGACGCAGCGCCAAAATCGCGTTGCGCAGGTCGCCGGAGGTCAAGTCGTGTACGGCCGGTCCCGCCGCATTGGCGATCTCGGCGGCCAGCGCGCCTTCCTGCGGCCCGCCCAGCACCCAGACCGATAGTCCGTCGGCGGTCAGGCGCTGCGCCAGTTCTGCGAAATACTCGGCCGGCCAGCGTTTGCTCGGCCCGACCGCACCGGGCGCAAACGCCACCACCGGCCTGCCGTCGTTCGGCAACCCGCGGCGCGCGCGCCATTCCGCGGCGGCCGCCTGCGGGACGTCGAGCTTCGGCCAAGGCCATTCGGCGGGCGGCGTCACCCCCTTCGGCAAGGCCAGCGCACCGCACTTGTCGATCATGCGCGGCAGCGATTTTTCGCCGAAGCGGATGTCGTTCAGCAGGACGAACCGGCCTTCGCCGGCAAAACCGGTCCGCTCCGGAATCCCTGCGAGATAAGGCGCCAGCGCCGACTTCCATGTCCGCGGCATGACCAGCGCGCTGCCGTAGCCCTCGGCGGCGATGCGCGCCGCCAGCAACTGGTGCTCGGCCAGCGCCAGGCGCTTGCGCGGCAGGTCCCAGACGATGCCCTTGCGGACGCCCGGCATGTAATCGAGCAACGGCGCGCACAGCGACGTGGTCAGCACGTCCACCGGGCGCCGTGGAAAGCGCTGCCGCAGCAGCGTCACCACCGAGTGGCAGCGCACAAAGTCCCCGATCCACATGTACGGCACCAGCAGGATCGGCGAGTCCGGGTCCGTGCGCGCGTCCGGTGTGGGATTCATTTCTTAAGGCCCATGTCTGCCGGGTAGCCCGGCTTGGCGGGGCTGTCCAGCCCGGAACGGAACACGCGATGCCTGAAGCCCTGCTATCGGGCCTGTTTCGGACCCAAAGTTGCGTGCCCGGCCCGGCTGGGGCAAAGGAAGGCCCCAACCTGAACGGCTGCGGGTCGCGGATGCTCCTGGTCACCGGCGGAGCCGGTTTCATCGGCTCGAATGTGGTCGCGGCCTTGAACGAGGCCGGGCAAACCGACGTTGCGGTGTGCGATTTCCTCGGCAGCGACGCCAAGTGGCGCAATCTGGCCAAGCGCAGGCTCGCCGATGCGGTCGCCCCGGCCGACCTGCCGGCCTGGCTGAACGGGCGCAAGCTCGACGCCGTCATCCACATGGGGGCGATCTCCGACACCACCGCGACCGACGCGGACGCGGTGATCGAGAACAATTTCCGGCTGTCCCTGCGCCTGCTCGACTGGTGCACCGCGGCGCGCGTGCCGTTCATCTATGCGTCGTCGGCCGCGACCTACGGCGACGGCAACGCCGGGTTCGACGACGACTGGTCGCCGGAGGCGCTCGCGCGCCTGAAGCCGATGAACCTCTACGGCTGGAGCAAGCAGGCCTTCGACCTCGCCGTCGTCGACCGCGCGGTCAAGAAGGAGAAGCTGCCGCCGCAATGGGCCGGATTGAAGTTCTTCAACGTGTTCGGCCCCAATGAGTATCACAAGGGCGAGATGATGAGCCTCGTCGCCAAGCGGTTCGACGACGTGAAGGCCGGCCGCACGGTGCGGCTGTTCAAGTCGCACCGTCCCGGGATCGAGGACGGCGACCAGCGCCGCGACTTCATCTATGTCGACGATGCCGTAGCCGTCGTGCGCTGGCTGATGCAGACGCCCGCCGTGTCCGGTATTTTCAACGTCGGCACCGGCAAGGCGCGCAGCTTCCGCGACCTGATCGCGTCGGTGTTCCGCGCGCTCGGCCGCGAGCCCGACATCGAATACGTCGACATGCCGGAGAGCATCCGCGGGCAATACCAGTATTTCACCGAGGCGAAGGTCGATAACCTTCGCCGCGCGGGCTACAACGCCGGCTTCACGGCTCTGGAGGATGCGGTGCGGCGCTACGTCACCCAGTTCCTCGACACCGCCGACCGTTACCGCTGAACGCGCGCACCATGTTCGATTTCGAGAAACGACTGACGGACATCGGCAAGCAGACGATCCTCTGCATCGGCGATCTGATGCTGGACGATTTCGTCTATGGCGACGTCACGCGCATCTCGCCGGAGGCGCCCGCCCCGGTGATCGCCGTCAGCCGCGAGGACGTTGTGGTCGGAGGTGCGGGCAACGTCGCGCGCAACATCGCAAGCCTCGGGGCGAAATGCCTGTTCGTCGGCGTCATCGGCGGCGATTCCGCGGGCCGCACGCTGCGCGCGGCGCTCAACGACCGCAAACTGGGAATCTCGGCCAAGCTTGCCGTCGACCCGTCGCGGCCGACCACCCGCAAATTGCGCTTCGTGTCGGAACATCACTCGACGCATCTCCTGCGCGCCGATTGGGAACTGGCGAAGCCGGTGTCGGGCAAGGTCGAGGCGGCGCTGATCGCGCATGCGCTCGCAGCCCTGCCGCGCGCCGGCGCGGTCGTTCTCTCCGACTACGCCAAGGGCGTGCTGACGCCGAAGCTGATCCGGGCCGTGATCGACCGTGCCCGGAAGCTGAAAAAGCCGGTGATCGTCGATCCCAAGGGCGGCGACTTCTCGATCTATCGCGGCGCCACCATGATTACGCCGAACCGCAAGGAACTCGGCGAGGCCACGCGGCGGCCGGTCGCAACCGCGGAACAGCTTGCGTCCGCGGCGGATGTCCTGGCGCGCGAGGCCGATAGCAAGGCGGTCCTCGTCACGCTGAGCGAGGACGGCATGATGCTGCATGCGCGCGGCGCGCCGCCGGTCCATGTGCCGGCCTATGCGATCCGGGTGCGCGACGTCTCCGGCGCCGGCGATACCGTGGCGGCTGTGCTGGCTGTGATGCTCTCGCTCGATGCCGATTTCGAGTCGGCGATGCGCGCGGCGAACGCCGCCGCTGCGGTCGTGGTCGGCAAGCGCGGCACCGCGACCCTGTCAGCCGCGGAGCTGCGCGCACGCATCCTGCCGCATGCCTCGCTCGCGCCCGAAGAGAAGATCGTGTTCGACTGGCGCGAACTCGACGAGCGGCTCGCCGCGTGGCGCGCGCAGAATCTCCGCATCGGCTTCACCAACGGCGTGTTCGACCTGCTGCACCCCGGCCATATCAAGGTGCTGGCGCAGGCGCGCGCCGCCTGCGACCGCCTCGTGGTCGGTCTTAACAGCGACGCCTCGGTCAAGCGCCTGAAGGGGCCGGCGCGGCCGATCCAGAGCGAAAGTGCGCGCGCCGAAGTGCTGGCAGGGCTCGAAGCCGTCGATCTCGTGGTTGTGTTCGAGCAGGACACGCCGCTTGAATTGATCCGGCAGGTCAAGCCGAGCGTGCTGGTCAAGGGCGGCGATTATCGGCCCGACCAGGTGGTCGGCCGCGAGGTGGTGGAGAAGCAGGGCGGCGAGGTGATCGTGGTCGATCTGGTTGCGGGCTTCAGCACCACCCGGATCGTCGAGCGCTCGCGATCGCGCAAGCGGCGCTGACGCGGCGGACGCAATCGTGGCGATCCATCCGACCCATGCCGAGGAAGAGGCGCTGGTTCGTGCGCATTTCGGCGGCGCGGCGGACGGCTATTTCGTCGAGGTCGGCGCCAACCATCCGACCGTTGGATCGCAGACCTGGCATCTCGAACGGGCTGGCTGGACCGGCGTCCTGGTCGAGCCGCAGCCGGAACTGGCCGCCTTCCTCGTGACCGAACGCAAGGCGCGGGTGTTCGCCGTTGCCTGCACGTCGCCGGACAACGCTGGGCAAACCTTGCCGCTGCATGTCGACGGCGCGCGGTCGGCGCTCGACCGCGACCGCATGGCGCCGGGCGCGGAGCCCGGCTACACGATCCTCGTTCCGACCCGCACGCTCGACGAACTCCTGGAGGAGGCCGAGGCGCCGGAGCCGGTCGATCTCCTGTCGGTCGACGTCGAAGGCCACGAGATCGAAGTCTTGAGCGGGTTCGACTTTGCGCGCTGGCGGCCGGACCTGATCCTGCTGGAGGACCATGTCGGGAGCCTTCGCGCGCACCGTTTCCTGAATTCGAACGGCTATCGGCTGCTTCGCCGCATCGGCAACAACGGCTGGTATGTCCCCGCGGACTCCGCCCTGCAGCCGAGCGCCGCAGACCGGTGGGAAATTCTGCGCAAGTACTATCTCGCGCTGCCGTTTCGCGTGTTGCGCAACGGCATGCGCCGCGTGAAGCGGCTCTATTCCGATTGGTGGCGCGGGCGCTGAACGCTGCCCTGCGGCTCGGGCCGGGTCAACTTTTCGCTCGGCGGCGGCTGCCAGTCCTGAGTCTGTTCGTAGCGCTTGGCATAGCGGTAGAACGTGCCTTCGAAATTGCCGAAGGCGATGACGAAGCCGGCCCAGCCGTCCTTGAATCCGAGCTTGAAGACGTAGTGCTTGACGAAGGCCCAAAGCCCGTGGCCGAACGCACTCCACATCGTTACGCGCTTGCGCGCGAGCTTGTCCGCGCCGAGCGTGGAGTAGCGGTTCATCTTGCGGATGATCTCGTCGAGGTTGCGGAACGGGAACTGATGAATCTCGTTCTGCAATCGCCCGAGCGGCTTTGCGGTCAGCAGCTCGTAGCCCTCGTGGACGGGATCGGGCTTGTAGCTCATCGCGCTCTTGCGAAAAAGTTGCGGCTGGCGGTAGTTCGGATACCAGCCCGAGCCCGCGATCCAGCGGCCCATCATGTAGGAGCGGCGAGGCACCAGATAGGCGTCGTGTTGGCCATCCTCGGCCGCAACAATCTTCAGAATCTCGTCGCGCGCCGCGGCGGTACAGCGCTCGTCGGAGTCGAGGCTGAAAATCCACTCGAAACGGCAAGCCTCGATGGCGCGGTTGCGCAGTTCGCCGAAGCCGGTGAATGGAATCTGCACCACCCGCGCGCCGAGCGCTTCCGCGAGCGCCGCAGTGCCGTCGGTGCTGTTGGAATCGGCCACCACCACCTCGTCGGCCCACAGCACGCTCGCCACCGCCGCTTCGATCTTGGCGGCTTCGTTGTAGGCGATGATGTAGGCGGATATTCTTGGCATGTTGGACGGTTCGGCAGGCGTGAAGCGCCTATTTACCCGTCTCCGGCCTCCTTGGCCATTGCGGCGCATGGGAGTCCGGCCGAATGCCGTGTGCGAGAGAGGCGACCGGGATACCAATGTCGAGCGGCCTGATCTCCATCGTCGTGACGACCTACGAGCGCCCGGATGCGCTCGATGCGGTGCTGCGTTCGCTGTCCGTGCAGACCGACCGCAATTTCGAGGTTGTGATTGCCGACGACGGATCGGGTCCGTCGACCGCGGCGTTGATCGAAGGCTGGACGCCGCGGCTTGGCGTGCCGCTCCTCTACGTATGGCACGAGGACCGCGGCTTTCGTGCGGCCGAGATACGCAACCGGGCGATCCTGGCGAGCCGTGGCGACTATTGCATATTCCTGGACGGCGACTGCATCGCGCAGCGTGATTTCGTCGCCGCCCATCGCAAGCTCGCCGAGCCCGGCTGGTTCGTCACCGGCAATCGTGCGCTGTTGTCGCAACGCCTGACCGATGCGGTGCTGCGCCGGGGACTGCATCCGGAGAACTGGGCGCTGGCCGACTGGCTCGGTCATCGCAGCACCGGCGGCGTCAATCGCCTGTCTCCCATCCTCCACCTGCCGCTCGGTCCGCTGCGAAAGTTGCGCATGAAGGCCTGGAAGGGCGCGCGCTCGTGCAATCTGGCCGTCTGGCGCTCCGATCTCGACCGCGTCGACGGCTTCGATGCGGCGTTCAGCGGCTGGGGCCGCGAGGATTCCGATCTTCTGGTGCGGCTCCTGCATGCCGGGCTCCGCCGCAAGGACGGAACGCTGGCGACCGGCGTGCTGCACTTGTGGCATCGCGAGGCGGACCGGTCGCAATTGCCGCAGAACGACGAGCGGCTGAACGACGTCATCCGGAACCGGCGGGTGCGCGCGGCACAGGGTATATCGGCACTCGCGCCGGCGTGATTTTCAGCTGCAGTTCAAGCCGCGGCCTTTGACACGAAGTCGCGTGCGAGGTCGGCCAATCCTGCGGACGTGTCGACCGCGGGCTTCCAGCCGGCCGCGCACAGCGACGACACGTCGGCCACGAGCTCGCCGCCGAGCCGCGACCATTCCTCGCCCCGACCGAGCGCTCGCAGCGCCAGCGCCAGCACGACCGGCGGAACCGGCAGCAGTCCGGGCCCACGCCCCATCCCGGCGCGCAACGCCCTGACCAGTTCGGCAAGCGTGACCGGCGTGGGATCGGCAACGTTGTAGGTCCCCCCGGCCAAGGCGGGCGTTTCCAGCGCCAGCTGGATGGCCGAGATGAGATTGCGCCGGGCGAGCAGCGAGCGCCGGTTGCGGCACAGGCCGAACGGCAGCGGCCATGGCGACTGCGCGAGATGCAGCAGCCGTTCCAGGTTGCCCTTGACGCCCGGGCCGTAAACCAGAACCGGCCGCAGGATCGTGAACGGCACACCCGACGCGCGCACCGCTTCTTCGGCAGCGAGCTTGGAGCGGCCATAGGCGTCGATCGGTTGCGCCGGGTCGGTTTCGCGCAGGATGCGTGGTGACGCCGGCCCGCTCTGGGCGCGGATCGACGACACGAACACCAGTCGCCGGATCCCCGCTGCGCGCGCTGCATTGGCGAGTTCGGCGGTCGCGAGCCGGTTGACCCGGTCGTAGGCATCCTCGGCGATGCCCGGACCGGCGTGCGCGATCCCGGCGAGATGAACGACCGTGTCGACATCCTTGAGCAGCGCGCGCCATTCGACGGGCCGCGTCAGATCGGACACGGCGACCACTTCGACCGAACGTGCGAACACGTCGGCGGGCTTGCGCATCGCCGCGCGCACCGATTGTCCTGCAGCCGCCAACTCGTCGACCAGCGCACGTCCGACAAAACCCGACGCGCCGGTGACGAGGATGCGGCTCACGTTCGGCCCCGCACGAAGGAGAACAGCAGCCAGCCGACCAGCGCCGCGGCGCAGAGCAAGGTTGCGAGCGCAACCGCGGTAACCGGCCAGATCACGCTGGCGACGGCCAGCACGATCAATCCGGCGTTGACGGCGAAGACCCGGCCGACGACCTCAAGCACGGTGAAGCCGCGATCCGTGGCCCGCTGGTAGAAGTGGGTGCGATGCGCCTGCCAGAACGGTTCGCCGCGTACGATGCGCTGCGCGAGCGTCAAAGTCGCGTCGGCCAGATAGTACAGCGGCAGAATCAGCGCAGCGGCCAGATGACCGTTCAAAGCCAGAAGCACGAGAAGCCAGGCGACCAGCAGCCCGATCGGCAGGCTTCCCACGTCGCCCAGGAAGATTCTGGCCACCGGCCGGTTGAACGGCATGAAACCGATCAGCGCGCCGCATAGCGCAAGCGCCACGATCGTGCCGTCCGAAGGCAGCGCGCCCAGAAGGCCCAGCACCGTAAGCCCGACGGTCACCGGAACCATTTCGGCCGCGGTCATCCAGTCGATGCCGTCCATGAAGTTCGTCAGGTTGACGAACCAGACGCAGGCGACGAGCAGCATCGCGCGCTCGATCCACCACGGAATTGCGGAAACGATGCGCGCTTCGACCGGCAGGCTCGCGATCACGACGGCCACCGCGCAGATTTGCAGCAGCAGGCGCGGCGCGACCTCGATGGTCCGCAGGTCGTCCACCGCCCCGACCAGCGCGATGAACACCGTCGCCGCGATCACCAGCCAGAGGGACGCCGCAACCGGCGACGGCTGCACCAGTCCTGCGATAACGGCAATCGCCGCGAGCGTTGCCGCGATCACGGCGGCGCCCGCGCCCTGGGGCGTCGGCGTGCGATGCGAGGAGCGGGCATTGGGCAGGGCCGCCGCATGGCGCCGCAGCAGCGGCATCAGCATGACGATCAGGCCCGCGCTGATGGCGGCGGCGGCTACGGCGGCAATGCCAAGGGCGAGGTTGTTCGACATGGGTACACGTGCGGCGGTCGCCGCGCATTGCGGCTTGCCCGCTAATCACACCAAGCTACGATAAAGTTCAACCGTTTGACGTCCGATTGCGTCGGCCGAGAATCGCTCCACCGCTATTTGCCGCGCCGCCGCGCCGTAGCGCAGGCGCAGTTCGCGCGATGCGGAAAGCGTTTCGATCGCGTTGGCGAGAGCGTGCGGATCGTCGCGCGGCACCAGCAGCCCGGTTGCGCCGTCCCTGACGATTTCGCGGCAGCCCGGCACGTCGGTCGCGACCATCGGGCGGCCGCAGGCGGCCGCTTCCAGAAGGCTCATCGGCAGGCCCTCGCGGCGCGACGGCAGGGCGGCGATATGGGCGCGCGCCCAGAGACCCGGAATGTCCCCGACATGGCCCAGCCACCGGATTCCCGGTTCGTCGTTCCATTGGACGGCTTCGCGTTCGCTCACCGACGCCGGATTGGCGGGATCGGGCGTGCCCGCAACCAGCGTTTCGACGGCGATCCCTCGCCGACGCAGCAGCCGGTGCGCGGCAATCAAGGTGTGGATGCCCTTGTCGGCGAGCAGGCGCCCGACAAACGCGACCGTCGGCGGACCGTCCGGTTCCGGGAGCGGCTGCAGCGCGGCGGTATCGACGCCGGAGCCGGGGATCAGCGCGATGCGGCCCGCGTCGATGCCGAGCGCCAGCATGCCTTCGCGGTCGTCGGGATTCTGAACCAGCACGGTCCGGCCGTTCCGGTTGAGCAGCCGGCGCATCAGCGCAGCCATCAAGGGACGCAGCAGCAGCGCTTTTGCGCCGCCGGAGGTGAACGTGTAGCCCATCCCCGTCATGGCGTTGACGGTGCGCACCGGACGGCCGAGCGCGGCGATGGAGCCGAGCACGACCGCCTGCAATGCCACATGATGCGCGATGACCGGCTGCACCGTGCGATGGATGTTGCGGAGCGCCCGGATCGCCGCGACCGATCCGACGGGCGACAGCCGGCCGCGGACGAACGGCACGGGATGCAGCGTGAATCCCTCCGCCTCGATCCTGGCCGCTCCGTCGGCGACGCGCGTCGCGACATGCACCTCGAAGCCCGCCGCACGCGCCGCGCGCGCCATCGCCAGCCGATGCGAGAGGAAATACCAGTCTTCGGTAACGACGTAGAGCAGCCGCAACGGCGCCTCCGCCCCTAGGCGGTCTCGCCGGACCGCGGCCGGGCGCTTGCCGCATCGCCCGCAGCGGACTCCCCAATCGCAACGTCCGGCGCTCGAAGCGGCAATCCAAAGCGTGAAGAGCCGCGGCCGGCCGCAATCAGGTCCCGACGATTGGATTCTGACATGGTTCGAGCCAGACCGGGCGATCGGCAGCCCGCGCCGAGACGCATAGCATCGAACCGGCCGCCTTGGCGAGCGACGGAATTCACGTCCGGCGGCGGGTCCGCCCGGCAGAAGCCTAACCGATTGAATTTGCGGGCCGAGCGTGCGACGCCTGCTTCGGCAGAACGGATTCCGTACCAATGGCGGCGCCCTTCGAATTGCCCGAACGGCCGAGAATTCTGGTGATCGTGCTCCGGCGCATCGGCGACGTCCTGTTGACGACGCCGCTGTTGCGGACGCTGCGGCGCGGCTATCCGGCTGCGTCGATCGACGTGCTGGCGTTTTCCGGCACCGAAGGGATTCTCCAGGGCAACCCCGACGTCGACGCGGTCGTCAGCGTGCCCCAGCGGCCGTCGATGCGCGAGACCGTGACGCTGATCGCGCGATTGCTGCGCAAGTACGATCTCGTCGTTTCCACGCAGGCCGGCGATCGTCCGGCATTTCTCGCCCTTGCGGCGAGCGGTGCACGCGTCGGAATTGTGCCGGCTGCGGGGGATGGCGCGTGGTGGAAGCGCCGGGTGTTTCAGCGAGCGGTGCCTGCGGTCCAAAATCAGCATCGGATCGAGGAAGTGCTCCGCCTCGCCGTGTGTCTCGGCCTCACGCCGCAGCGCGAGGTCGTGTGCCCATCGGATGCGGCGCGCGGCGGAACGCGCCGCGACGGTCCGTATGCGGTGATCCATGCCACGCCGATGTTCCGCTATCGGCGCTGGACCAACGAAGGATGGCGCGGATTGGTGCGCGCTCTCAAGGAACGCGGGCTTTCGGTGCTCGCGACCGGCGGGCCGGACCCGTCCGAGCGCGCCTATCTGGACGGCCTCCTGCGCTTGGGAGACGCATCGGTCGAGCGTCTCGACGGCCGGCTGACCTGGCCCGAACTCGCGGCCTTGCTGGGAGGCGCATCGGTCTATGTCGGGCCCGATACGTCCATGACCCATCTGGCGGCGGCGGCGGGCTGCCCGACCGTGGCCTTGTTTGGTCCGACCGATCCGCGCCTCTGGGGGCCGTGGCCGTCCGGCGGCCTCGACCGGGCCTGGGACGCAGCCGGATCGATCCAGCGCCGGGGCAACGTCTGGCTGGTGCAGAACGCGCTGCCCTGTACCCCATGCCAGCGGGAGGGTTGCGAACGGCACCTCGACAGCGCCAGCGCCTGTCTCGACGGCCTGTCGTTGGACCGGGTTTTGAGTGCCGTGGATAAGGCTCTTGAAGTGAGAGAAGCCTCCGGGGCGCCGATGGGGTGGCGTGAGGCGTCCAAGGCCAGTATGGAAGCCGGTATGACGCCGTCCCCGGTGAAGCCATGAATCCGCTGGCGCGACTGACATACCGGCAATGGCTGATTGTGCTTCACGATCTGCTGGCGACCGTTGCGGCCTTGACCGTGACCTTCGTGGTTCGTTTCGAGGACGAGCGGCTGCTGGAGCGGATCGGCTGGTTCCCGACGCTGCTGCCCGGCGTCCTGGTTTTCGCCGGCCTGGTCTATTTCCTGTTCGGCCTGCACGAGCCGAAGTGGCGCTTCACATCGCTGCCCGAACTGATGCGGATCGCGCGCGCGACCGCGGTGCTCGCGGTCTCGCTGCTGACGCTGGACTACATCCTGCTGACGCCGCAGTTCTACGGCAGCTTCTTCTTCGGCAAGATCACCATTGCCATCTACTTCGTCCTGCAGCTCGCGTTCCTGGCCGCTCCGCGTATCGCCTACCGCTACTTCCGCGAAGCCCGCACGCAGCGTCATGCACGCGATGTCAACGCGCAACCGGTCCTGATCGTCGGGAGTGCCGCCGACGTCGAAGTGCCGCTGCGCGCGATCGAGAGCGGCGCGATTACGAGAATCTGGCCCGCGGGCCTGCTGTCGCCGTCCCGGTCCGATCAGGGCGTGACGGTGCGCGGCGTTCCCGTCCTCGGCGGCTTCGACGATCTCGAACGTGTCATCGCGCTGTTGCAGGAGCGCAAGATCGACATTGCGCGCCTGATCCTGACGCCGTCGGCGTTCGATTCGGGAGCCGGAGCGGAGTCGCTCCTGATGCGGGCGCGCCGGATCGGGTTGCCGGCAAGCCGCCTTCCGTCGCTCGACGAGGGCCGCGATGCGCTTCGGCTCGCACCGGTCGCGGTCGAGGACCTGCTGCTGCGCCCGAGCGTGAAAATCGACTATCGGCGCCTCGAAGACTTTGTGAAGGGCCGCTCGATCGTGGTCACCGGCGGTGGCGGGTCGATCGGCGCCGAGATTTGCGACCGCGCCGTGACCTTCGGGGCGGACCGGCTGCTCGTGATCGAGAACTCGGAGCCGGCGCTCTACGCGGTTCTTGAATCGCTTGCGGCCAAGCACCCGCGCGCGACTGTCGAAGGCAGGCTGGCGGACGTGCGCGACCGCGAGCGCATCTTCCGGCTGCTCAAGGACTTCAAGCCCGACATTGTGTTCCACGCCGCTGCGCTCAAGCATGTGCCGCTGCTCGAACGGGATTGGGGCGAGGGCGTCAAGACCAACGTCTTCGGGTCGGTCAACGTCGCAGATGCCGCCGTTGCGGCCGGGGCCGGCGCGATGGTCATGATCTCGACCGACAAGGCGATCGAGCCGGTATCCATGCTCGGCGCGACCAAGCGGTTCGCGGAAATGTATTGCCAGGCGCTCGACGCGGATGCGTCGCGTCCCGCCGAGGCCGGACGGACGAAGACGCGTTTCATTTCCGTCCGGTTCGGCAACGTGCTGGCGTCGAATGGATCGGTGGTGCCGAAGTTCAAAGCCCAGATCGAGGCCGGCGGCCCGATCACCGTTACGCATCCGGACATGGTTCGCTATTTCATGACCATCCGCGAGGCCTGCGATCTGGTGGTCACCGCGGCAAGCCACGCGGTCGGGCCGGCGCGATCGGACGTGTCGGTCTATGTCCTCAACATGGGCCAGCCGGTGAAAATCTACGAACTGGCTGAGCGCATGATCCGCCTTTCGGGTCTCGAACCCGGCCGCGACATCCAGATCGAAATTTCGGGCATCCGGCCGGGCGAGCGCCTGAACGAAATCCTGTTCGCCCGCGAGGAAGAAAACGCCGAGATCGGCATCGAGGGGATCGTTGCCGCGCGTCCGGTGGTGCCCGGCATGGATGTCATGCGGGCGTGGATCGCGACGCTGGAGCAAGGGCTGGCCCGCGAGGAGCGGGCGGCGATCTATTCCGTGCTGCATGCCGCCGTGCCGGACTTCCGGGGCGAGGCGGCTTAGGCGCGCCTCACTGCGGCACGATCTTCGCCAGCCGCGACAGCTCCTGCCACTTCTTGATTTCTTTCGGGATGAAATCGGCGAGGTCCTTCGCGCCGCCCGGGAACGGGGCGCCATGGGTGCGCGCCAGAAACTGCCGCGTCGCGTCCATCCTCACGATCTCGCCGAACCACGATTCCAGCCGCGCCACGATCGCGGGCGGCGCTCCCGCCGGAAGCAGAACGCCCCAGGTCGGCGCGATGTCGAACTCGGGGATGCCGGCGGCCTCTGCCATGGTCGGCAAGTTCGCGCCTGGGATCTGCCGGCCGGCGGTGACGGCGAGTCCGCGCAGCTTGCCGCCCTGGATCAGCGGCGTGCCCTGCGTGGCGTCGATGAACTGGAAGTCGAGCTCGCCGCGGAACATTTCCGGCAGCGACGCCATCGCGGTCTTGTAGGGAACGCCGACCGCCTGCAGGCCGATGCGGGCCTTGTACAGTTCGGCTGACGCCAGTGCGGGCGGACTGCCGTACGCATAGGTGGCCTTCGCGCCCTTCTCTTTCATCGCGGCGGTGAGTTCGGCGACGGATTTCCAGGGAGCGTCGGCGCGAACCACCAGGATGAAATAGCTGCGCTGAAGCGTGGCGACCGGTGCGAAATCTTTGATCGGGTCGTAGGGCAGCTTCTTGAAGTTGAACAGATTGGCGGCGTGCGACGACGTCACCGAGGTGATGAGGATGGTGTAGCCGTCGGGCGGAGCCTTCGCGACCGCGTCGGCGCCCGCGGAGAGGATCATGCCTGGCCGGTTCTCGACGATCACCGGCTTGCCCGCGAGTTGCGAGAGCTTGTCGGCGTAGTAGCGCGCGACCACGTCTCCGCCGCTACCCGCCGGCAGCCCCACGACCACGCGAATATCGCGCGCCGGATAGGATTGCGGCTGCGCGGACCCGCAGAAAGCCAGAACGACGGCGGCAACCGATGCAAGTAGCCTCAGAGTCATGGCGTTACCCTTGTGAGTTCCTGGGCCGGTCCATGAACGGCTCTTTCCGCGGCAACGAGAACGCGCCGAATGCCGCCGGCAAGAGCTTGCTCGCAAAGCAAGCATAGCATGGCCGCGAATTGGCGCAGGCGTGGTCGCTCTGGACGCCGGATGGGGTCGGTCCTTGGGCCGGGCGGCGGCTCCGCGCTCAGTCTGTGGATCGCGCCGCGAACAGGTTGAAGTTGTGAGTCATTTCGCGCTGCCGTCGCCGCAGTCTTGTGGATAAGTCGTGCGCCGTCTGGTGTCGCGGCGGCTTCGCGATAGGTTTGCCGCGTGTCGCGTGAGGGCGTGGTCGTGTTCGGTTTTGATGCAACGCAAATCGTTTCGCTGGTCGGTTGCCGTGTGCGGGTCAAGAAGGGCCTTCTGATATTCGAAGGCACGCTGGCCGGACCGAGCGAGCGCAAGTTTCCCCGCGGCACGAACAGCACGGCCTACGGCTGTACCGTGGAAGGCAAAGACTTCCGGCTCGATTTTGCGTGGTGGGATTGGGACATTCGGCCGCTGCAGTCGGCCTGACCCGACGCGCTGCGTCTTATCGCCGGATTCATTCCGCAGCCTTGCGGTGCCCAACAATCCTGCCCACCGATGCACGCCTGCGGTTGAATGCAGCAGGCACGCGCCGCAGCGGCCCGCTGCTTTGCGGGGCTCCGGGCCGCTGATAAGGTCCGCCCGTGCTGCGATCCGGCGCGTCGGCGCCTGAACGCATGCGGTACGGAAGGAGTTGCGGACTTGAAGATCGGCAAGAGTCAGGATCCGACCAGTTCCATCAGCACGGCCAATGCGGAAGCGATCGTCGTGCGGGGGCACGACCTCTGCAAGGATTTGATCGGCTCGGTCTCGTTCACCGAACATTTCTGGCTGCTCGTGACCGGAACGCGGCCGAGCGCCGCGCAAGGCCGCGTGCTCGACTCCTGCCTGGTCGCAATCGCGGAGCACGGCCTGGTGCCGAGCGTGCAGGCCGCGCGCATGACTTACGCCGCGGGCCCGGAGGCGATGCAGGCCGCGGTTGCGGCGGGAATCCTCGGCTGCGGCTCGGTGATTTTGGGCAGCGCCGAGAATGCCGGGCGATTTCTCGCGGATATCGACGAACGCGCCGCCGGCGGCGGCCTCGCCGCCGCTGCGATGGCGTTGTCGCAGGAGTTTCGCGCCAAGAAAATTCCGTTCCCGGGCTACGGCCATCCGCTGCACAAGGACGCCGATCCGCGCGCGGCGCGGCTGATCGCGGTGGCGCAGGCGCAGGGGCTTTCGGGCAGGCATGTCGAGGCGGCGAAGGCGGCAGAGAAGGCCATCGCGGAGATCACCGGCCGCAGCCTCGTGCTGAACGTCTCCGGCGCCATCCCCGCCGTGCTGCTGGACGCGGGTTTCCCGCTCGCCGGGCTGAAAGGCGTGCCGATCCTCGCGCGCGCCGCGAGCCTCGTCGCGCATCTCGTCGAGGAACAGTCGCGCTCCATCGGCTTTCTTCTGTCGGAGGCGGCCGAGAAGGCGATCGCCTACGACGGCGCGGTGCCCGCCGACTTCAAGCCCGGAGGCCATTGATGGCCGGCGTGCTCGACGGCGTTCGCGTCATCGAACTCACCACCATGATCACCGGCCCGCTGGCCGGGATGCTGCTCGCCGACCTCGGCGCCGCCGTAATCAAGGTCGAGAACCCGCAGGGCGGCGATCCGTTTCGATACTTCCGGGGCGATCTCTATGGCGGGCACTTCATCGCCTACAACCGCAACAAGCGCAGCCTCACGCTCGATCTCCGCTCCCCGCGCGGCAAGGAGATTTTCCTCGATCTCATCCGCGGCGCCGATGTGCTGATCGAGAATTTCCGGCCCGGCGTGATGGACCGGCTCGGGTTTTCCGTCGAGACGCTCGCGAAGGTGAACCCGCGGCTGATTCAGTGCTCGCTCACGGGCTTCGGACGCAGCGGGCCTTACGTCGACCGGCCGTCCTACGATGCCGTCGCGCAGTCGCTGTCCGGCGTGCTGAGCCAGTTCGTCGATCCGCAGTCGCCGCAGGTCGCCGGGCCGACGATTTCCGACAACATCACCGGGTTCTATGCGGCCTACGGCATTCTCGGCGCGCTGCACGAGCGCTCGCGCACCGGCAAGGGGCGCCGCGTCGAGACCTCGATGCTGGAGGCGACCATCGCCTTTGCGCCGGACGCTTTCATCAATCACAAGCGGTACGGCATTCCGGTCGGACCGCTGACGCGGGTCAGCGCGTCGCAGTCCTATGCGTTCCGCTGCCGGGACGGCAAGCTGATCGCGATCCACATGTCGTCGCAGATCAAGTTCTGGGAGGGCCTGCTCGCGGCGCTGGAGCGGCCCGATATCGGGGCCATGCCGGATTTCTCCACGCGCGAGGGGCGGATTGCGAACTATGCCGCCTTGCGCGAAGAGCTGGCCAAGGCCTTCGCCACCCGTCCGCGTGCGGAATGGGCGCAGCGGCTGGAAGCGCAGGACGTGCCCTATGCGCCCGTGCACAACGTCACCGAGGTGATGGAGGACGAGCAGGTCCGCCATCTCGGCACGTTCTACACGGCTCAACACCCGACAGAGGGTCAGGTGTTCGGCGTGCATCCGCCCGTCTTCATCGACGGCCACCGGCCCGGAACGATCGTGCCGCCGCCGACGCTGGGCGAGCACAATGCGGAGATTCTCGGAGAACTGGGGCTCGGCGCGGATCGGATCGCCGAGCTCAAGGCGAACAAGGTGATTTGAGATTCATGGGAGGAGAGCGATGAAAAAGATGACTGCCGTTCTGGCCGCGCTGGCCGCTTGGGTCGCGCTGGCCGCCACGCCTGCCGCCGCACAGGAGTATCCGAACCGACCGGTGAAGCTCCTGATCGGCTTCCCGGTCGGCGGGCTGCTCGACACCGTGTCCCGCATCGTCGGGGAAAAAATGTCCGGGCTGCTCGGTCAGCAATTCATCATCGAGGCGCGCGCGGGCGCCGGCGGATCGCTTGCGACCAGTGCGCTCGCGAAGTCGGACCCCGACGGCTACACGCTGATGATGGTCAACGACAATCACGCGCTCAATCCGGCGACCATGAAGAGTCTGCCGTACGACAGCGTCAAAGACTTCCAGATGATCGGCTTCGTCGGCTACACGCCGCTCGTCTTCGTGTCGCACCCGAGCGTGCCCGTCAAAAACGTGAAGGAACTGGTCGAACTTGCCAAGAAGCAGCCGGGCCAGTTGACCTACGCGTCGGTTGGGCCAGGCAGTGCGGCGCATCTCGCAGGCGAGATGTTCGGCGCGGCGGCAGGCGTCAAAATGCTGCACGTGCCCTACCGCGGCGGCGCCCCCGCGATGACCGACCTGCTGGCGGGCCACGTCAAGACCATGTTCCTGAGCCCGGTGATCAGCGTGCGTAACATGGAGGCCAACAAGCTGACCGGGCTGGCGCTGGCGGCCGACAAGCGGCTCGACATCCTTAAGGACCTGCCGACCATGAAGGAGGTCGGCTACCCGCTCGAAGCCTCGTACTGGTTCGGGCTGATGGCGCCGGCCAAGACCCCGCCGGCGGTGGTCGCGCGGCTGGAAAAGGCGCTGGCCCAGACGCTGGCGATGCCGGACGTGCAGAAGCGGTTCGCCGACCTTGGCGCGATCCTGCGTCCGCTTAACAGCCAGCAGTTCTCGGCCTACGTCGGCACCGAACTGACGAAATGGGCCGACGTGGTCAAGAAGGCCGGCATCCAGCCGAACTGACCGGTTACGAACTCGTCATTGGCGAGAAGCGGGCGCCGTGCTGCGATGAAGCGCAGTGCGGCGCCCGGCCTTTTGTCCGGCAGCTTTCCCTGTTAGCAGAGGGTGACGAGGAGGAAGCCATGCAGGACGCCGCATCGCTATGGGGTGACTTCGCCCGCCCGATCGTGACGGCCGACGACTACATGGCATCGCTGCGCGGGCGCCCGATGACCGTCTACTTCATGGGCGAGCGCGTTCCCGAGCCCGTCGATCATCCCGTGATCCGGCCTTCGATCAACGCCATGGCGGAAACCTATCGTCTGGCCACGGAACGGCCGGAGCTCGGTTCGGTGCGGACCGAGATCGGCGGGTGCCAGACCAACCGCTTCCTGCACGTGCCGACCGCGCCGGATCAGCTCGTCGCCAAGCACGAGATGCAGCGCGAGCTTGGGCGCCGCACCGGCACCTGCTTCCAGCGTTGCGTCGGGCTCGACGCCATCGGCGCCTGCCATTCGGTGACCTACGACATCGACAAGCAGCGAGGCACCGGCTACCACGCGCGCTTTCTTTCGTTCCTCAAGCGCGCGCAGCAGGCCAACATCGTGATCGGCGGTGCGATGACCGATCCGAAGGGCGATCGCTCCAAGCCGCCGCACAAACAGAACGACGTCGATCTTTTCCTCCACGTGGTTCGCCGCGACGACAAGGGCATCTATGTGTCGGGCGCGAAGCTGCACCAGACCGGCGCGGTCAACTCGCACTGGCTGATCTTCATGCCGACCATGCGCATGACCGAGGCCGACCGCGACTGGTCGGTGGTCGGCGCGGTGCGCGTGGACACGCCGGGCCTGACTTACGTCGTAGGCCGCCAGACCAACGACACGCGCGCGGTCGACGGCGGCGACCTCGACGCCGGCAACGCGCGGTTCGCCGGCCAGGAGGCGCTGATCGTGTTTGACAATGTGTTCGTGCCGCACGAGCACGTGTTCATGGACGGGGAGTGGGAATATGCGGCGACGCTGGTCGAGCGCTTCACCACCTATCATCGCTCCTCTTACGTTTGCAAAACCGGCCTCGGCGACGTGCTGATCGGGGCCGCGGCGGAAGCGGCCTCGCACAATGGCGTGGAAGGCGTCTCCCACATCAAGGACAAGCTCGTGGAGATGACGCATCTCAATGAAACCATTTATTCGAGCTGCATGGCGGCAGCCTATCGTGCAAAGCCTATGGCGTCGGGCGCCTATCTCAACGACGAGATGCTCTCGAACGTCGCCAAGCACAACGTCACGCGCTTTCCGTTCGAGATATCGCGGCTGGCGCAGGACATCGCGGGCGGGCTCGTCGTCACGATGCCGTCCGAGAAGGACCTGCAGAACAACGAGATCGGCCCGCTGATCCGCAAGTTCCTGCAGGGCCGCGACGGCGTCAGCACAGTGGACCGCATGCGCGTGCTGCGGCTGATCGAGAACATGACCATCGGCCGCAACGCCGTCGGCTACCTTACCGAAAGCCTGCACGGCGCGGGCTCGCCGCAGGCGCAGCGCATCCAGATCGCGCGCGGCATGCAGATCGACGACAAGAAGGCGCGCGCCCGCGCGCTCGCGGGCGTCGGCGAAGGGGCGAAGAAGGTGTAGTGGGGCAGGGCGCGGGAACGGCAGCGTCCGCTCAGGACCTGCGCTCAGCCTCGGCCAGAAGATAATTCTGCAGCACGACCGCGCGCGCGCCGCTTTCGATCAGCCGGTCGACGATGTCCGTCAGCAGCTCGAATTCCCGCTGGCTAAGGCAGCCGAATTCCGCGTCGTTGACCTGGCGCTGGACCGGGGCGAGGCGCTCGAGCGCGGCGCGGCCCTTATTGGAGACTGTCAGCGTCACGCGGCGGCGGTCCTCCATGTCGATCTTCTTGTGGATCAGACCGCGCTGCAGGAGCTTACGCGTCACCGACGTGATGAAGGCGCCGGACAGGTACAGATGATCGGCGACGGTCTTGACGTTGACGTCGCCATCCTGCGCCAGATGCGCGATCGAGATCAGCACCGTGTATTCGATGCCGGCAAGCCCGATCACCCTGCCGTGGCCGGTGCGGATGCGCTCGTGGTGGGCGGCGAAGCCGAACAGCGCATGCACCAGATGGCGGAACTGCCGGTCGCGCCCGCCGGGCAATAGCTCGGGCCGCGACGCGGTGAGCGGCATCGCCGGCTTGCCGGCGGGTCGCATCCTCGCGCCGTTTGCCGCACGCTCGGGGCGTTTCTTGGCCGTTCGGCCGAGGCTCATGGAAAATCCGATCTTTCGACCTGCGCCCGACGGGGCGCATCGACGCAGGCACCATAGCTATCATTCGCATACTTGAAAAGCTTTGTTAGTTAGGTAATTATCGAAGCCAATTGAACGGGATCTTTGGTGCCGCTAGGCAGGATCATGCAGGTCAAGCGCATCATGACGTTCTTCGACGAGGTCGCGATCGAGGCCGGGCAGCCGGTCGATCCGCCGCTGCGCAAGGCCGCGGTGGTCGCGGTGCTCGACAACCCTTTCGCTGGCCGCTTCGAGCGCGATCTCACGCCGCTGGTGAAGGCCAGCGAGGCCGTCGGCCGGCGCATCTGCACGATAGCGGTGGGCCTGCTCGCGCCGCATCCGGCGGTGAGCTACGGCAAGGCCGCGATCATCGGCATGAACGGCGAGCAGGAGCACGGCGTCGCCATGTTGACGACCGTGTTCGGCAACGTCATGCGCGACGCCGCCGGCGGGGGCAAGGCGTGGATCTCGTCCTTCACCAAGCGCGCGGCGCCGGGCGCCACCATCGACATTCCGCTGGCGCACAAGGACGCGCTCTACGTGCGCTCGCACTACGACGGTATCGCCGTCACGCTGCATGACGCGCCGCTGCCGGACGAGATCGCCGTGATCTGCGCCTATGCCAGCCGTGGGCGGTCGAACCACCGCGTCGGCGGGCTTGCGGCCGCCGACATCAAGGGTGTGGACGGGCTGGTCTGAGTATCAAGACGGAGTAGACCATGAGCACCTGCAAGACCGGCGCGGAGCACATCAAGTCGCTGCAGGACGGCCGCACTGTGTACATCGACGGCAAGCTAGTGCCGGATGTCACCGTGCATCCGGCGTTCCGCAATTCGGTGCAGTCGTCCGCGATGCTCTACGACTTCCAGGCGCGGCCCGAAAATATCGAGACCATGACCTTCAAGCCGGAGGGTGCGAACCGCCGCGTCAGCCGCGCCTGGCAGATGCCGCGCAACTATTCCGAGATGGTACAGCGCCGCAAGGCGATGCAGGCCTGGGCCGAACTGTCCTACGGCTTCATGGGCCGCTCGCCGGACCATCTCGCGTCGGCGCTGGTCGGCCAGCGTATGGGCATCGAGGTGTTTCGTAAGCACGGCGAGGCGCGCGCCAAGGCTCTGGCGGACTATTTCGAGGAGGCGAGCCGCAACGACTACTTCCTCACCTACGTGATCATCAATCCGCAGGCCGAGCGCGGGAAGGACTGGGGCGAGCAGACCGAAGATTTGGTAGCGCGCATCGTCGACGAGGATTCGATCGGCATCACCATCCGCGGCGCAAAGATGCTCGGCACATCGTCGATCATGGCGAACGAAGTGCTGGTCGCAAACCTTCAGCCGCTCAAGCCCGGCGAGGAGGACCTGGCGTTCTCCAGCGCGCTGCCGATGAACGTGAAGGGCCTGCGCGTCCTCTCGCGCAAGTCCTATGAGGCGTCGGCAGTCTCGGTGTTCGACAATCCGCTATCGTCGCGCTTCGACGAGAACGATGCCCTGATCTATTTCGACGACGTCAAGGTGCCGTGGGAGCGCGTGTTCGTGCACCGCGACACCGACATGTGCCGCGCCCAGTTTCACGACACGCCCGGCCACGCCTATCAGAACTACCAGGCGCAAATCCGCCTGTCGGTGAAGATCAAGTTCCTGGTGGGTTTGGCGCACAAGCTCACGGAGGCGATCGGCACGACGGCCATGCCGCCGATCCGCGAGCAGCTCGGCTTTCTCGCCGCCAACGTTAGCATGGTGCACGCCATGATGGCCGGCATGGAGGCGGAGGGCGAGCGGCGCGGCGAGTGGTGGGTGCCCAACAAGCACTTCATGTATTCGGCGCAGGTGCTGACCCAGGACCTCTATCCGCGCGTCATCAACACGCTGCGCGACCTGTCGGGCGGCGCGCTGATCATGCTGCCGTCCTCGATCCAGGATTTCGCAGACCCGGAGCTCAAGCGCATCATCGGCATCACCCAGCGCGCGGCGAAGATGACGCCGGAGGATAAGGTGAAGTTCCTCAAAGCGGCGTGGGACGCCGTCGGCTCGGAGTTCGGCTCGCGCCACACGCAGTACGAGATGTTCTACGCCGGCGCGCGCTTCGTCACCACCAGCCACAGCTACCGCACCTTCGACTGGAGGGGCGCGACGGGGATGGTGGACCATCTGCTCTCGACCTACGATCTCGCGCAGGAATTGCCGGCCAAGGCGGGCTGACGCGAATTCCGGAGGGAGTGGACATGAAGGTGGCGATCGTCAATCTCGGCCAGATCGTGTCGGGCGACTGGCGTGCGCCGCTCGTCGCGGGCGACACAATCCTGACCGAGGACGGCCGCATCGTTTCCGTGGGCACCGCATCGTCTGCATCTGTCGAAGCCGCCGACGTGGTCATTGATGCCGGAGGGACGACGGCCATCCCCGGCCTGATCGACTCGCACGTTCACATCACCTTCGGCGATTACACGCCGCGTCAGAACACCGTCGGCTATCTCGAAAGCTACGTCCACGGCGGCGTCACCACCTCGATCTCCGCGTCCGAGGTGCACGTGCCGGGGCGGCCGCGCGATGTCGAGGGCGTCAAGGCGCTGGCGGTCGCCGCGCAGCGTTGCTTCGCCGAGTACCGCCCCGGTGGCATGCGCGTGATCGCGGGCTCGGTGATCCTGGAGCCCGGCTTGAGCGCCGCCGACTTCAAGGAATTGGCGCAGAAGGGCGTGCGTCTCGCCAAGGCCGGCTTCGGCGCGGTGAAGACTGCCTACGATTACGTGCCGATGGTCGCCGACGCCAAGGCCGCAGGGCTCATCACCACCTGCCACACCGGCGGCTCGTCGATCCCGGGCTCGGGCGCGATCACCGGCGATCATCTGCTCAAGATGCATCCGCATGTGTCGTTCCACATCAACGGCGGGCCGACGGCGATGCCCGACAAGGATTTCGAGCGCGTCATCAGGGAATCGCAGATCGCGCTGCAGGTCTGCACCGCGGGCAATCTACGCACGACGCTGCTCTGCGCCAATCTCGCAGACCGGCTCGGCGCCTTCGACCGCTTCATCATCGCGACCGACACGCCGACGGGCTCCGGGATCATGCCGCTCGGCATGCTCTACACCATCGCGCATTGCGCGAGCCTCACCGACATGCCGGCGGAGCGCTTCGTCTGCGCCGCGAGCGGCAGCAACGCGAAGGTCTACGGCCTCGACAGCGGATACCTCGCGCCCGGAAAGGCCGCCGACGTGGTGCTGATCGACGCGCCGGATGGCGGCACGCAATCGACCGCGCTCGCCGCCATCAAACATGGCGATATCGCCGCCATCGGCATGGTGATGACGGCTGGCGTGCCGCGCTTCGTCGGGCGAAGCCGCAATACGCCGGCGACGATGCGGACCGCGCGTGTAACACGCTCGCGCATTACGCAGGATTTCTCCGCTAGGGCAAACTAGCGCACCGTCCCGCAAACGGATTGGGCTTCTTCCGTCCGCTGCGCTACAAACTCTGCACCGGTCCGGAATCACATCCGGCTTGGAAGGAACAGCACGATTGCGGGAAACAGGACGAGAATGACCAGCACAACGCCCTGCATGCCGACGAACGGTAGCGCGCCACGAAAGATCGTCATCAGGCTGATGTCGCGGACGACGCTGTTGATGACGAACACGTTCATGCCCACGGGCGGCGTGATTAGCGCCAATTCCGCCGCCACCACCACGATGACGCCGAACCAGATCGGATCGAATCCGAGTTGCAGGATCACCGGCAGCAGGATCGGCACGGTGAGCACTACCATGGCCAGTGCGTCCAGCACGCAGCCGAGCACGAAGAACAACAGCAAGATCAGCGCCAGCGTTCCATAGGGGCCGAAATCGAGGCCGATCATCCATTCCGTGATCTTCTGCGTCGTCTGGGTGACCGCGAGGAAGTAGCCGAACATCACGGCGCCGATGACGACCATGAACACCGACGCCGTGGTGCGAATCGCTTCGACCAGACAGTCGATCAGCATCGGCATGGTCAGGCGGCGTCGCGCAACGCCGATGAGGAACGCGCCCGCGGCGCCGGCGCCCGCCGCTTCGGTCGGCGTGAACATGCCGAGGTAAATCCCGCCGATGATGAAGACGAACAGGAGCCCGATGGCCCACACGCCCTGGATGGCACGCAGTCGCGTCGGCCAGTCGGCGCGGGTGGCCGAGGCAGGCATCGACCCCGGCGACGCCCAGCTCACGATCTGGATTGTCACGATGAACAGCGCCATCGTCAGCAGCCCCGGAATAATTCCGGCGATGAACAGCTTGCCGATGTCCTGTTCGGTGATGATCCCGTAGATCGCCAGCACGATGGACGGAGGGATCAGGATTCCCAGTGTTCCGCCCGCGGCGATGGTCCCGGTCGCGATGGCGTCCGCATAGCCGCGGCTGCGCATCTCAGGCAGGGCGACCCTCGTCATGGTGACGGCGGTCGCGACAGAGGAGCCGCAGATCGCGGCAAAGCCGCCGCAGGCCGTAATGGTCGCGGTGGCAAGCCCGCCGCGGCGGTGTCCGAGCCAGGTGTTGGCGGCTTTGAACAATTCGGCGCTCATGCCCGAAGCGGTCGCGATCGCGCCCATCAGGAGGAACATCGGCACCAGGCCGAAGGCCTCGGAACTCGCCGAGCGGATAGCGGACAGCGCGAGCTGGCGCAGGGCGGGTTCGAGCCCTACGATCAGCGAGAAGCCGCCGACGCCGACGATACCCATCGCGACGCCGATAGGGACGCGCAGCGCTGCCAGTGCGAACAGCACGACAAATCCACCGATGGCGACGAGATTCAGGTCCAAGATACGCTTCCCGTGACTGGCGCTAGTCGCACCCGCGGATCAGCCGGTAGAGGTACGCCGGCAGCACGACGACAGACAGCAGGAGGCCCAGCGCGGCCGCCGCAAAAAACGGCCACATGGGCAGCAACAGATCGCCCGTGATCATCCCGCTGCGCACGATCACCGACAGCCGGACGACGACGACCCAGCATAGAACCGCCATGGCGGCGAGCAGCACGAGCGTCGCGAAGACGTCGATCGCCAGCCGCCCGCGCGGACCGAACGCGCTCCAGACCAGGTCGACCTGAATGTGCTCCCCACGCCAGCATGCGCAGGCCATGCCCCAGAAGATCGCGATGCAGATCATCAGCCGCGTGAGGTCGAAGGAATCCGGAATCGGCGACGAAAACAGATAGCGCATGATCACGGATACGAAGGTGAGCGCGGTCACCAGCGCGAGAAACGCGGCGGCGCCGTATTCCACGACGCCGACAATCCGATTGATCAACCGTTCCACGGCCGCTCCCGCTTCGCGCCGGAGCGGACCGCCCGCGGTGGGGCCGGTCCGCCCGACGCCTTGCGCCTATTGGGCGGAAGCCTTCGCCGACCGCAATGCGGACTGCAGTTCGGCGAGCGCCGCGTTGCCGTCGAAGCCGCGGTCGGCCACGGCCTTCTTCCACTGGTCGGTGATCGGCGCCATGGCGTCGCGCCACAACTTCACCTCACCGGCGGTGGGCGTGTAAACCGTGCGGGTCTTCTGGGCCTTCATCTCATCGCGGCCCTTGCGCTCGTTCTCGGCCCAGCCTTCGCCTATTTTCCGTGACCACTCGGGCGTGCAATGACTGTCGATGACCTTCTTCTGATCGGCCGAAAGGCGATTGTAGGCCGCCTTGTTCATGCCGATCAGGTTGAGGCCCGAATAGAACGACATATCGAGCGTGTATTGCACGGCCTTGTCCAGCGCCCACGGCCGGATCATCGAGCCCCAGGGCGCGGTCATCAGCTCGACCACGCCGCGTTCCAGCGCATCGCGCGCCTCGGGAACCGGCACGGGCACGCTCGACCCGCCAAGCAGCGCGAAGGTGCGCGCCAGCGTCGCGTGCGCAGCACGGCCCTTCACGCCCTTCATGTCCGCAGGAACCTTGATCTGCTTCTTGGAATGCAGCGCGCCCGGCGCGAACAGGAACATGTTGCAGACCCGGATGTCCGGCATCTCCTTCTCGGCGTACTTGGCGTACCACTTGTGGAACACCTCCGAGCCGGCGGCGGCATCGCCGATCAGGAACGGCAGCTCCGCGATGCCGGCCATCGGGAAGCGGCCCGCCTGATAGCCGGGGTTGAAATACGTCAGGTCGGCGACGCCGTCCTTGGCCATGTCATAGTGGTCGCCGGCCTGACCGAGCTGCTGGGCCGGGAAGATCTGCACGTTGATCGTGCCGTTGGACGCCTTTTTCACCGACTCCGACCATGGCGCGATTCCGGTGCGGTGTACGACGTGGACCGGCGGCAGCCAGTGCGAATAGCGCAATGTGACGGTCTGGGCGTCCGCCGGCCTCGGCGCGGCGGCCGCGCCCAATCCCAGCGCCGCGGCGGTTAGGAACCATACGGTTCGGATCGACGATGTCTGCATCTGCGTCCTCCTCATTCGGTGTTCGTATCGTTGCTGCCGGTTTTCATCCGGCGGTTCCGGCGCGCGTCACTCCACCGTGATGTTGTTGTCGCGCACGACCTTGCCCCAGAATGCGATCTCGTCGAGCACATATTTTTGCACCGCGGCCAGCGACTGCTGATCCTTCGGATAGGCTTGCACGAACGTCCTCTTGTAGGCTTCGAGGACCTTTGGATCGGCAAGTGCGGTCTGCAGCGCGGCGTTGATCCGTTCCAGAACCGGCCGCGGCGTTTTGGCCGGCGCGAACAGCGCATGCCAGAACGGCTTGTCCATTCCCTTGTACCCGAGTTCGACATAGGTCGGGACATCGGGGAACAACGGGTCGCGCTTTTCGGCGCCGACCGCAAAAATCTTGAGGCTGCCGGACTTGACCTGCGCCGATGCGACGGCCGCGCCGATCTGCGCCATGTCAACGTGCCCGCCGAGCAGGTCTTTGATCGCCGGCGCGATGCCGCGATAGGGAACCATGCTGACGTCGGTGCCGATGCCCTTGATCAGCATCGTCGTCTGCAGATGTCCGAGCGTCCCGACGCCGGGATGCGCGACCTTCGCGGGCTTGCCCGGACCTTTCATCCACGCGACCATTTCGGCGAAGGTGTTGGGTGCAAGCGTCTTGCGGCCAGCCCAGATCAGGTGACTGCGATTGACCATGCCCGCCGCGACGAAGTCCTTCTCGGTGTTGAACGGCAGGGTCTTGTAGAGCGCGGGCGCGATCGCGAAGCCGTTCTGGTGGATGAGCAGCGTGTGACCGTCCGGCTCCGCGCGGGCCACGCGCGCCATGCCAAGCGTTCCGCCCGCGCCGGCCATGTTGTCGACGACGATCTGCTGGCCGAGAGCCTGGGACATCGGTTCGGCGATCGCGCGGATCGCGACGTCGGCCGGACCTCCGGCCGCAGACGGCACCACGATCACGATGGTTTTGGACGGATAAGTCTGGGCTTTGGCCGGAAGGGTGCCGGCGGCGAGCACAAACGCGGCAGCAAGTCCAAACGCGCGCAATCCCGGCGTCGGTGTCATCCAATCCTCCCCTTGGCTCTCCGGTTCCATCGCAGCGTTCCTGCGGCGTGGCCGATTGCGGCCACATTGTGCATGGCGGGTCGGAAGCGACAAGGAACTTCGCCGAAGGACGCTGCGGCAGAAACGCATTTCAAAGTTGTCGGGATTTCAAGGGCTTTGACGTTTCGACGCCCGCTCACACGCTGGCGTCCACGGGCCCGCTCGATGGTGCGAACCGAAGACGCTTGTGCGTCGACCAATCACGGAGCACCACGATGTCAATCGTTACGACCAGAACGGACGGCCGGTTCGTCGGCACACAATTCTCGGCGCCGGAGCGGCGTGAGGCGGGGATTCTGCTGCGCTGGGCCAAGCGGGTCATCCGCCAGATTCAGATTCAGCGGCAGCGCCGGGTCCTGGAATCGATGCCCGACTGGATCCTCAAGGACGTCGGCATCAGCCGCTCGGATATCGATTCGATCTCGATCAGCCTCGTGGACGGCAGCCCGGATGAGCTGTCAGCCGCCGCCCCCGCTGACCCCGGCCGCAGAGCGATCAGGCCATGATCGACTCTGTGACCGCACGCTTGGCCGCGTCCGGCGGTGACAGGCCCGTTGCGATCGCGCTGCATTGCTCGGGCGCAAGCGGCCGCGAGTGGCGTCACCTCGCGCAGTCGCTGGAACCGAAATTCACAGTGATTGCGCCAGACCTCATCGGCTGTGGCGGCACACCGCATTGGGGCGGTGGGCCTCGCTTCAGTCTGACCGACGAGGCCAGATCCATCGTCGCGGCAATGGACGCGGTGCCGCAACCGGTGCATCTCGTCGGCCATTCCTATGGCGGCGCAGTGGCGCTGCGCGCGGCGATCGAACGGCCGCACCGGGTCGCAAGCCTGTCGCTGTACGAGCCGACCGCGTTCCATGTGCTGCGGTCGGTGGGCTTCGGCGGAAACCGGGCGTTGATGGAAATCCAGTCCGTTGCTTCGGCCGTGACCCAGGCCGTGGCGTGCGGCGCGGACGCGGCCGCCGCGAGACGCTTCGTCGACTACTGGAACGGGCACGGAGCTTTCGCGGCGCTCAAGCCCGAGGCGCAAGACGAACTCGTCCGATACATCCCGAAGGCCGTGCTGGATTTCCAAGCTTTGCTCAGCGAGCGCACGCCGCTGGTCGCCTATCGGCGGCTGCGGGCGCCGCTTTGCATCCTAAGCGGCGACCGTTCGCCGGAGCCGGCGCTCCTCGTGGCGCAGCGGCTGGCGCGGGCGATCAATCCGGGCGCGCTGCGGGTCGTCGAAGGAGCCGGCCACATGGGGCCGTTCAGTCACGCAGCCCTCGTCGCCCGGCAGATTGCGGATCACATCGTCGCCGCCGGCACCTCGGCCGGGGTTCCCGCCGACGGCTCTGCGCAATGGGATTGGGCGGCGTAGCCAGGCAGCGCCGGGCCCGCGATGCAGGCCCGGTGTTGGCTTGCGCGCGCAGGATCCCATCGCATGAATCGCCGGTGATCCCCTAAGCGGCGATCCGTCGGCCTCGTTCCAGGTAATCCGCAACGTGCTGCGCGAGTTCGGCAGCGTCGCGGCCGGTGCCGGCAATGAAGCTCGAACTGCGCCGCCGCATCCAGCGCAATCCCATGACATAGAGTCCGGGCGCCGCGGTCACGCCTCCCTCGTGCGCGATTTCGCCATGCGCGTCGCGCACCGGGAGCGCCAGCCAGGGATAGCTGCGCCGGTAGCCGGTCGCCCAGATCACCGTCGAAATGCCGCGACCGGCAAAATCGATCGCGGCTGCCGGGCTGTCCAGCACATAGGAAGCCACAGGAGCGGGCTTGGCCGCCTGGATTCCGAGCGACGCGGCGGAGCCGTCGATCCGCTCCAGCAGCCGCTTCAGACGCTCGTCGGCGTCGGCGGTGGTTGCGGCAAGATCGCCGGCGAAGGTCATGGTCGTGGCGTCGGCGCTCGCGGCGCGACCGACGACCCGCACGCCGGCGTCGCGGAGCGCGGACAGAGACATCTGCCGCCGGCTGCCGCCGGTCAGTTGCAGCGAAGGTTGCTGCCGTGCTCGCTCTAGCTCGGCAGCATCGCGCGGCAGTTCGTCGAGCATGCCCAGCCGGTCGAGCCACCGGAAAATGTCATGGCCGCGATAGCGCCGGGGCAGCCGCGTATGCCGGCCGACCGACAGCGTCACCTTGCGGCCCGATCGATGTAATTCCTCGGCGATCTGAATACCCGACGCCGACGCGCCGATCACCAGCACGCCGCCGGCGGGCAGTGCGTCCGGGCGGCGGTACGCGGCGGCCGTGAGCTGGAAAATCCGGGGCGATAGCCGCGTTGCGATCGGCGGCAGCAAGGGCGATTGGCAATGACCGGTGGCGATCACGGCGGCGCGCGATTCCCAGGTCCCGCGGCTCGCCGTGATGCGATAGCGCGAACCGATGCGTTCCAGCGCGAGAACCTCGTTGTGGGTTTGCACCGGCGCTCCGATGCCCGCCGCGTAACGCGTGAGATGATCGACAAAAGCGTCCTTGCCCATAAATGCATCGGGATCAGCCTGCGGGTCGCGCCAGCCCGGCAGTTCGTTCAGCCAGTTCGGCGTGAGTAGCCGCAAGGAGTCCCAGGACGCGTTGCGCCACCGCTCCGCGATGCGTGCGCGCTCGATCACGACGTGATCGATTCCGCGAGCGGAGAGGCACGCGCTCATGGCAAGGCCGGCCTGTCCGGCGCCGATAACGGCAACGTCGGTGCGAATCATGGCTGGAAAACTGATGCGCTGTCATGGCTCGACGCCGGTTGCAGCCTTGCGGCGGCACCCGGCGTCGGGGCCAACACGGTCAGCGGGAGGGCTTCACCTCGACGGCCACCGGCACGCCGTTGGTGAGGATGTCGTACACCGCGGAACGGGCGCGCGACTGCTCGACGATCTCACGCAGCTTTTCGGGCGGTGCGTCGCCAGCGATTTCGAACTTGATGCGAATGTTCTGGTAGCCGTTCCGGACGGTCTTGGAGAGACCGAGGATACCCTGCAGGTCGATGTCGCCTTCCACGGACGACTCCACGCGATGCAGGGTCACGCCGCGCGCTGCGGCGATGTTGGCGATGCCGGCCGTCAGACAGGTCGCGAGCGCGTGCAGAACCCATTCCACCGGCGTCGGGCCCTGGTCGGCGCCGCACAGCACGGCCGGATGATCGCCGTCGGCGGTGTATTCCATCTTGTGCGCGTGCTCGCCGCCGGCGCCCGCGAAGGTCGTCATGCTGGTGCGGCTGTGGGTGCCGGTCAGCCACTTGTTCTTGGCGCGGAACTGAAACTTGGCGAGGGACGGCTGGTTGGCGACGACCCCGAAGATCGTCTCCATCAACGCGGGGGTATCGACGCCGTTGCGCGGCGCCGGGGGAGCCTTGCGCGCGGGAAGCTCCATGGTCACGGTAGCGGTCTGCATGACTTTCTCCTCTGGACTTGGGCCGATGCTTGTCTCGGCGACACCGCCAGACCGTGCTCCCGCTGCGTTTGAAGGACAGTGTGAACGAGGGTGGAATCGTCGCTGCCCCGCAATGGGCGGGGCAACCGCCATGGAAATTTCCCCTTTTGGATCAACGCCGCAGCCCGAACGTTCCAGGCGGTGGACAAGACCCCGCCAGACCGTGAAAGGCGGCCGGCCCCGGCGCTGGCCAGGGCCGACCGTCAAGCCGCGCGGCCCGGCTTTTGGCGGCGAGCGATTTGGCCGATTTGCCGCAGTAAATCGCTGTTTGGATGCGCTACCATTTCCAGGCTGGGACCAAGACCGGTCGCGGGGGGCGACGGGTCATGCGGATCAAACCCCGGCCTTCCAGGGAGGGTTCAAGCCATGAAAGTCTTGCATGTCGTGATCGCCGCGGCGGTTGCGTCCGGGCTCGCGACCGCTGCCCATGCGCAGCAAGTGCGCGTGCTGGCCGCCAATCCGCAAGGATCGATCTTCTACGCGGGCAGCGTCGCCATCGGAAAACTGATCGACGACAGGCTCAAGATGCAGGTGCGCGTTCAGCCGATGGCCGGCTCCAGCACTTACATCCCGCTGCTCGATCGGGGCGAAGTCGAGTTCGGGCTGACCAACGTCGACGACGCCGTATCCTCTTACAAGGGTATCGGTAGCTTCCGTCAGGCCAACAAGAACCTGCGTCTGATCGGCGCCGTGTTCCAGCTCAACTTCGGAATCCTGGTTCCGAACGATTCAGCCATCAAGACCCTCAAGGACCTGAAGGGCAAGACCTTGCCGTGGGGCTACAACGCCCAGGTTACCGGGCGCGTCCTGCAGGCCGCGGCTCTCGCGTCCGCGGGAATGACCATGGACGACGTGAAGCCGGTTCCGACGCAGAGCCTGTTCTCCGGCGTCGACATGCTGGGCGACGGCAAGGTCGAGGCGGCCGCGCTTGCGATCGGCACCGCGCAGGTCCAGCGCGCCAACGTCAGTCTCGCGTCGCGCGGCGGCGTGCGCTTCCTCAATGTGGAATCCTCGCCGGAAGCGGTTGCGAGAATCCGAAAGCATCTGCCCGCACGGCCGGTGCTCGTCCAGCCCGCGCCGCACGCGATAGGGATCGTCGCTCCGACGACGGTCATCGAGTACAGCGTGTTCTTCTCCACGCACGCCAAGATGGATGACGATCTGGTCTACAGCATCGCCAAGGCGATCCACGGCGGCCGCGACGACATGATGAAGCAGCATCCAGTGTTCCGGAGCTTCCGGCCCGCGAGCATGACGGAGGAAATCGGCGTTCCGTGGCATCCGGGCGCGATCAAGTTCTACAAGGAGATTGGCCAGTGGCCGCCCAAGACCAGCTGAACATCGCGGCTTGAACCGCTATGAAAGTGGCTCCTGCGGTCCAGGATCGTGACTTTTCAAGTCGCGTTCCTGGATCGCGGCGCTTTGACAGCATCGGCTTTTGGCAGCCATTGCGGCCGTCGAGGAGCCAAGCGAAGAGGCGACCATTAGAATGGTGGCGGTTGCAGCCGTCGCGCCGAGAACGATCCTCTCCTTCAGCGGGTTCTTCGGCGCGGGCATCCAAGATGCCGGAGGGCTTGGTCTGCGAGATCGTCAAGGGCGGCACGCCAGCAAGGACGATTTGGTGAAGGCTCGGCCGGTCTTCAGGGGCTTCGATCAGGCCCGCATGACCGGGGATATCGGCGTCCTCTGGCATCCGGGGGCGGTCAAGTTCTCCCAAGAGATCAAGCAGTGGCCACCCAAGGGTTGAAACCCGGGTGCGGCAAACGGCCATCCCTCGGTTGGCAAAGGCTGCCGGAGACTGCAAAATCCGGCCTGGGGGCCATGGATCGCGATCACCGCTCCGTTGCGGGTGGCGGTGGCTCCGCGCATCCACGTTCAGCAAGCGAGGTAATCGGGAATGGGAATTCTGAAATTTGCAGCCGTCGCGGCACTGGCTTCCGGCCTGGCCGCGACCGCCCAAGCGCAGCAGGTGCGCGTGATCGCGAGCAATCCGCAAGGGTCGATCTTCTACGCCGGCAGTGTGGTGTTCGGCAAAATGATGGACGAAAAGCTGAAGATGCAGGTGCGGGTGCAGCCGATGGCCGGATCGAGCACCTACATACCGCTGCTCAACCGCGGTGAAGTCGACTTCGGCCTGACCAACGTCGACGACTCGCGTTCGGCCTTCAAGGGCGTCGGCAACTTCCGCCAGCCGAACCCGGACCTTCGCCTGATGGCGATCGCGTTTCCGCTGACTCTGGGCGCGCTCGTGATCAACGACGCGCCGATCAAGACCATCAACGACCTGAAGGGCAAGACGCTGCCTTGGGGCTACAACGCCCAGGTCACCGGCCGTGTGCTTCAGGAAGCGTTGCTGGCGAGCGCCGGTCTCACCATGAACGACGTCAAGACCGTGCCGACGCAGAGCCTGTTCTCGGGCGTCGACTTGCTCGGCGAGGGCAAGGTCGATGCGGCGGTGATCTCTGTCGGCACCGGGCAAGGACAGCAGGCCAACCAGAAGATGTCGTCGCGCGGCGGCATCCGCTTTCTGAACATGGACGCGTCGCCGGAGGCGGTGGCACGGGTTCGCAAGGTGCTGCCTGCGCGGCCGTTCGTGGTGCAGCCTGCGCCCCACGCGGTGGGCATCATGGGACCGACCACGATCATGGCCTACAGCATCTTCTTCAGCACCAGCGCCAAGATGCCGGACGACGTCGTCTACAACGTGGTGAAGATGCTGCACGAGAGCAAGGACGACCTGGTCAAGGGTCATCCGGTGTTCCGCAACTTCGAGCCGAAAGGGATGAACGAAGAGATCGGCGTGCCGTATCACCCGGGCGCCATCAAATTTTACAAGGAGATCGGCCAGTGGCCGCCGAAGTAATCGGCGCACAAGGTCGATAGAACAGAGGGACGAGGTCTGCCGGCGCGAATTGTCTGGGGGCATCGCGCCGGCGGCATCGAGTTTGCAAGGTGTGTGAGTGTCGAGCGCGAATAGGGCGCTCGCTGCCGGATTCCGCGACAGAGTGAGAGAGAGCCGACCGCTATGCCGATCGACCAGAAGCCAACTGCCGCTGAAATCGCCGCCGCCGAGGCGGCGATGGCGCATGCCGAAGGCGAGTCGGTGCGCGTGCCGGCAAATCCGACCCACAAGCAGATCGTCGCCGTCGTGGGCGCTGCTCTGACTTTGACCTGCCTCTGCTGGGTCGGCCAGGTCCCGTACTATTTCGGTACTGCGTTCTACCAGGAGCAATTCCTGGCGCTGACGCTCGGGCTTGCCATTGCGTTGGTCTACAACGCGCTCGACCGGCACGGGAAGCCGCATCGTACGTTTTCGCCGATCGATTTGACCGCCGGGTTCGCCGGCTTTGTCGCCGCGTCCTGGATTGCGTACCGTTGGGACGTCCTGCTGATGGATGTCTCCTACCGGACGCCCGAAACCCTGGTCCTCAGCGGCATCATGGTGCTGCTGGTGCTCGAAGGCCTTCGCCGCGCGACCGGCTGGGGACTGCTCTGCGTCGTACTCGGCTTTTTCCTCTACGCTACGGTCGCGCACCTGATGCCGGAATCGTTGCGCGGCAAGCCGCAGAATCCGGAAGGCCTGCTGGTTTATCTGGCGTTCGATCCGAGCGCGCTCTACGGCACGCCGCTGGTGGTCGGTTCCACCATCGTCATCATGTTCATCTGGCTCGGCGACCTGCTGGTGCGGTCCGGCGGCGGCGAGTTCTTCAAGGACATCGCGGTCGCAATGATGGGCCGCCGGCGCGCGGGCCCCGCCAAGATCTGCGTGGTGGGCTCGGCGCTGTTTGGCACTATCTCCGGCAGCGCGGTGAGCAACGTGGCGTCGGTGGGTGTGTTCACGATCCCGATGATGAAACGCGCGGGTTACACGGCCCGCGACGCCGGCGCGATCGAGGCTGTCGGTTCGACCGGCGGGCAGTTGATGCCGCCGGTGATGGGTGCCGCGGCGTTCCTGATGGCAGAACTGATCGAAGTGCCCTACGCGCAGATCGCAATCGCTGCTGCGATTCCGTCGTTCCTCTACTACTTCGGTCTCTACATTCAGGTCGACCTGATTGCCGCCAAGGGTCGCTTCGAACGGCTGAACGAGACCATCCCCATCGTCCGCGAGGTCATGCGTGACGGCTGGCATTTCCTCGTTCCCTTCGCGGTGCTGCTGTTCACCATGTTCTTCTGGGAGCGCAGCCCGGAAATCGCCGCCATAAGTTCGTCGTTGACGATGTTCGTGGTTGGCATGATACGGCCATATCGCGGTTTCAGGTTGGTGCCGGGGGATCTGTTCGGCTCGTTGTCCTCGACCGGCCGAAGCACGACCGACCTGTTCATGACGCTCGCGGCCGCGGGCTTCGTCATCGGCGTGCTCAACGCCACCGGCTTGAGTTTTGCGCTGACGCTGATCCTGGTGAAGCTCGCCGAGGCCAATCTGTTCCTTCTGCTGATCGCAGCCTGCGGCATCGGCATCATCCTTGGCATGGGCATGCCGACGACGGCGGTCTATGTCCTGCTCGCTGCGCTGATGGCGCCGTCGATCATCGAGGCCGGCGTCGAAAAGATGGCCGCCCACATGTTCGTGCTCTACATCGGGATGCTGTCGATGATCACGCCGCCGGTGGCGCTCGCCGCCTATGCAGCGGCGACGATCTCCAAGGCCGGGCCGATGGAAACCGGATGGGCCGCCGTCCGGATCGGGTGGGTCAAGTTCGTACTGCCGTTCATGTTCGTTCTTGCGCCGACACTTCTGATGATCGGCAAGCCGGCTGCGATCATGTACGACGCCTTCACCGCCACTTTCGGCGTGTATTACGTCACCGTCGGAATCGTCGGCTACTTTCAGCGCGACATGAGCCCCTCGACGCGCGTGCTGATGATTGTCGCAGGCGCTGCGGCGTTCCTGCCGGATTCGACCATCGGCCTCTTCATTCCAGGGCTCGTGAGCGCGATCGGACTGCTCGTGGGCGGCGCGGTGCTGGTCTACGAATACGTCACGCAACGCCGCGTGGCACTTGCGCGTGGCCCGGCGGAATAGCTTGTCGGGCGCGCGGCGAAGGGAGCGCCGGGGCAGGGTCCCGGCGGCATTGTCGTTCCGGATGCGCCTGGTCCTGTCCGCAATCGCGCTGCTGATCGCCGGGTGCACCAGCGATGTCATGCAATCGCGCGAGCGAGCCGAGCAGGCCAACACCGCGCCGCCGCTCAACGCGCGCGGCGAGGTGTTGGCGTTCATGCGCACCTACCTGAACGATCCCACAGGCATCCGGGGCGCGTTTTGGTCCGAGCCGTTGCTGCGGCCGGTCCAGGGCGTCAATCGCTATACCGCCTGCGTGCGATACAACGCCCGCAACAGCAGCGGCCAATACGCCGGCAGCAAGGACAGTCTGGTGCTGTTTCGCGACGGCCGTTTCGACCGGTTGGTCGACAACGGACGCGAGCCCTGCAAGGACCGGACATATCATCCATTCCCCGAACTCGAGCGGCTGACCCGATAGTCGGGACAGGTCAGTGCGCCGGCGCTCGCGCCGCGGTCGCCAGCCGGATGCATCAGGCATGCCGACGCTATTGAAGTCCCGGCCCGATTCGTGCTTTTTCCAGAGCCATATCGATAGTCTTTTGGACTGACTCGGTGACGGTCGCCTCCGCGACCGCAGCATGGCCGCGGGATTCGTAAACGATGCCGGTCTTCGTCGGAATTTGGTGCGTGGCCGGCTTGCTTGCGATCGCGGCACTCGGCATTGCCGCCGGCAGGTCGTCCAACGGCCGGACGCTGGTCTACGGCGGATGTCTGCTCCTTTCGCTTGCGGGGCTGGGCGGAGCCCTCTGGCATCTCGTCTCCGGCCAGCCAGCCGTGGTCCAGGTTCTGCCGGTCGGGCTTGCGGGGCTCGGCGCCCATCTCCGGTTCGACGGTCTGTCGGCCTATTTTTCCATCGTCATCAACCTCGGCGGCGGCGCGGCGAGCCTGTATGCGCTCGGCTATGGCCGGCACGAGGAAGCGCCGCTGCGCGTGCTGCCGTTCTTTCCGGCCTATCTCGCCGGGATGAATCTCGCGGTTCTGGCCGACGACGCCTTCACCTTCCTGGTCGCATGGGAGTCGATGTCGCTTGCCTCGTGGGCGCTGGTCATGGCGAACCATCGCGCGCCCGATACCCCGCGCGCCGGCTATATCTATCTCGTCATGGCGAGCTTCGGCACGCTGGTGCTGCTGCTGGCGTTCGGCATTCTGGCAGGCACCGAGGGCAACTACAGCTTCGCGGCGATGCGCGCCAGTCAGCCGGACGCCATGTCGGGGGCGCTGGTGCTGCTGCTCATTCTGATCGGCGCCGGCTCGAAGGCGGGGCTGGTGCCGCTGCACGTCTGGCTGCCGCTCGCGCACCCGGCGGCGCCAAGCCACGTCTCGGCGCTGATGAGCGGCGTGATGACCAAGGTCGCGGTCTACGGCTTCGTGCGGGTCGTGTTCGACCTGGTCGGCGAACCGGTCTGGTGGACGAGCCTGGTCGTGATGGGGCTCGCCGGCATCACCGCGGTGGTCGGCATCTTGTATGCGCTGATGCAGAGCGACCTCAAGCGTGTGCTCGCCTATTCGACGGTCGAGAATCTCGGCATCGTTTTTGTGGGGCTTGGCCTGGCGCTGGCGTTCCGGGCGAACGGCATGGGGTTGCCAGCCGCGCTGGCGTTGACCGCCGCGCTTGTGCATGTGCTGAACCATTCGATCTTCAAGAGCCTGCTGTTCTTCGGCGCCGGTGCGGTTTTGGTCGCGACCGGCGAACGAAACGTGGAGCGCCTCGGAGGCCTCATCCATCAGATGCCGCGGACCGCGTCGGTGATGCTGATCGGCTGCGCCGCGATCTCAGCGCTGCCGCCGCTGAATGGCTTCGTGTCCGAATGGATGACGTTCCAGGCCATCCTGCTCGGCTCGCAGCTTCCGCAATGGGGCCTGCGCTTCATGATTCCGGCCGTCGGCGCGCTGCTCGCGCTTTCGGCTGCGCTTGCTGCCGCCTGTTTCGTCAGGGCCTACGGCGTAACGTTCCTCGGCCGTCCGCGCACGGCCGCCGCCGAAAACGCGCATGAAACCGATAACTGGTCGCAAGGCGCAATGCTGACGCTCGCGGCGCTCTGCGTCGTGGCCGGAGTTCTGCCCGGTCCGGTCGTCGATCTTCTGGCGCCCGTCGTGCAAAGCCTCGTCGGGGCGAGCCTGCCCGCACAGACCTTCCTGCCTTGGGCTTCGCTGGTGCCGGTCGCCGAGAGCCGAAGCTCGTACAACGGTCTCGTGATCCTGCTGTTCCTCGCGATATCCGGAACGCTGGCGGCGCTGTTTATCCACCGCCTCGCCACCCGCGCGACGCGCCGCAGCGACATCTGGGACTGCGGCTATCCCGATCCGTCGGTGGCGACGCAATACACGGGTTCGAGCTTCGCCATGCCGATCCGCCGCGTGTTCGGCGCAACCGCGTTCATCGTTCGCGAATCCGTCGACATGCCGCGGCCGGGCGACACGCGGCCGGCGCGTTTCCGGATCAAGGTCATCGATCCGGCCTGGCGCCTGATCTACGGACCCACGGCGCGGGCGGCGCTCAAGGTTGCGCTGGCCCTGAACCGGTTTCAGTTTCTGACCATCCGCCGCTATCTGACGCTGGTCTTCGGCACGCTCGTCATTCTGCTCCTGGTGGTCGCTGCATGGCGATAGCGTTCGACCTTGCCGCGCAGACGGTGCAGATGTTCCTGGTGCTGGCGGTGGCGCCGTTCCTGCTCGGCGTGACCCGGATGGTGAAGGCGCGCCTTCTTCGCCGCATCGGTCCGCCGCCGTGGCAGCCCTATCTCGACCTCTGGAAGCTGATGCACAAGGAGGCGGTGCTGGCGCACAATGCGTCGTGGCTCTATCGCACCGCGCCGTACGTGATCTTCGCCGCGACCTGGGTCGCGGCCGCGCTGGTGCCGACCTTCGCGACCGGCCTCATGTTCTCATGGGCCGCGGACCTGATCGCGCTTGTGGCGCTGCTCGCCACCGCGCGGTTTGCGCTCGCGCTTGCCGGCATGGACGTCGGCACGGCCTTCGGCGGCATCGGTTCTTCGCGCGAGATGATGATCGGTTCGCTTGCGGAGCCCGCCATGCTGCTGGTCGTATTCAGCGTCGCGCTGATCGCCGGCACGACGCAGCTTTCGGCTATCGCGTCGCATTTCATCGATGCGCACGTGGGACTTCGCGTATCGCTCGGGCTGGCGCTGATCGCCTTTGTGTTCGTGGCGGTCGCGGAGAACGCGCGCATCCCCATCGACAATCCGGCGACGCACCTCGAACTGACCATGGTTCACGAGGCCATGGTGCTTGAATATTCCGGACGCCACCTTGCGATGATCGAGGCCGCGGCAGCGGTCAAGCTCGTGCTGTATTTCTCGCTGCTGTCCTGCCTGTTCTTTCCCTTCGGCATGGCGACGGCGGACCAGAGCCTTGGGCCGCTTACGGTCGGCATCGTGAGCTATCTCGGCAAACTTCTGGTTCTCGCGATCCTGCTGCCGATCGGGGAGACCGCCGTCGCCAAGATGCGGGTGTTCCGGTACCCGATTTTCCTCGGCGGGGCGTTCGCCGCGGGCGCGCTCGCGGTGTTCCTGCTTTTCGTGTCGCGGAGTTTCTGATGTCGTCCATGTCCTTCGACATCGCGCATCTTCTGGCCGGCAGCATTCTGGTGCTGAGTTTCGTGCTGCTTTACCAGGATCGCGTATCCGCCGTGCTCAATGTGTTCGCGCTGCAGGCGGTCGCGCTGTCGCTCTCGGTGGCGTGGCAGGCGGCGATCCAGAATGCGCCGCACTTGCTGGTGACCGCGGGCATCGCCCTGGTGATGAAGGGCATCGTGATCCCCGCTGCTTTGCACCGGATCGTGCGCCGGCTTGGCATCCACCGCGAAGTCGAGGAGGTGCTCGGCGCGGGCCCCACCATGCTCACCGGGCTTGGGCTCGTCGCCCTGTCGATCCTGCTGGTGCTGCCGGCCGGCCAGAACGTGAGCATCCTGGTTCGAGAAGATCTGGCTTTTGCGCTCGCCGTGATCCTGCTGGGCCTGCTGATGATGATCACCCGGCGCAACGCAGTGACGCAGATCGTGGGCTTCATGTCGCTGGAGAACGGCTTGGTGCTGGCCGCGACCGGGGCCAAGGGCATGCCGCTGGTGGTCGAGATTTCGGTGGCGTTCTCGGTCCTGATCGTTCTGATCGTGTTCGGCGTCTTCGTGTTCCGCATCCGCGAGCGTTTCGACACGGTCGACGTCGGCGCGCTCGATCAATTCCGCGGCGAGCAGGGGGAACGTCTGTGATTTCCTCGCTTCATGCCGTCCTTCTGATCCCGGCCGTTGCCGTGCTCGTGCTCGCGCTGGTGCCGGGCTATCGGCTAGGCGCATTTCTGAACATGCTGGCCTCGGGCCTCACGTTCGCGGCCGGCGCTTCGCTGCTGTTCGATCCCAACTATCGCAGCGACATCCTGATCGTGGACGAGTTCAACGGCTATCTCGTCACGCTGACGACGTTCGTCGCCTTCACGACCTCGATCTTCAGTGCGAGCTATATCGGTCACGAGATCGAGACCGGACGCCTCACCCCGCAGTTCCTGCGATTCTATCACGCGCTCTATCAGGCGATGCTGTGCTCGATGAACGTGGCGCTGGTCGCCAACAATGTCGGGCTGCTGTGGGTCGGCATCGAGGTGGCGACCTTGTCGACCGTGATGATGGTCGGCATCTATCGCACGCCGGAGGCGGTCGAGGCGGCATGGAAATACTTCATCCTCGGATCGGTCGGCATCGCGCTGGCGTTCTTCGGAACCATCCTGGTTTATCTGGCGGCGCAGGAAGCGCTGGGCGAGGGTCTTTCGGCGATGGCCTTCGACACGATGGCACGCAACGCTGCCAGGTTCGATCCGAACCTGCTGTCGCTGGCCTTCATTTTTCTCCTTGTCGGCTACGGGACCAAGGTCGGACTGGCGCCGTTCCATGCCTGGCTGCCGGACGCGCACGCCGAGGGCCCGACGCCGATTTCGGCGGTGCTGTCGGGACTGCTGCTTAATGTCGCGCTCTACGCGCTCCTGCGCTTCAAGATAATCCTCAGCGCCAACCCCAAGACGCTCAACGTCGGCCTGATCCTGATCGTGCTCGGTCTTGTCAGCCTGGTGTTCGCGGCGTTCATGCTCTACCGGCGGCGCGATATCAAACGGCTGTTCGCCTATTCGTCGATCGAGCACATGGGGATCATAACGTTCGCCTTCGGCATGGGCGGACCGCTCGCCAATTTTGCGGGTCTGCTTCACATGACCATGCACTCGCTGACCAAGTCGGCGATTTTCTTCGCAGTCGGCCACATCGCGCAGGTCAAGGGCACGCAGCGCATCGCCGACATCAAGGGGCTGTCGACGACGCACCCGGTTCTTGCCGTCGGGCTGGCGCTTGGCGTAATCGCCATTGCGGGCCTGCCGCCGTTCGGCGTGTTCACCTCGGAGTTCATGCTGGTGACGTCGACCTTCGCGCGCCAGCCGTTGCTCGCGGTTCTGCTGATTTTCGGCTTGATCGTCGCCTTCGGGGCGCTGGTCCTTCGCCTGCAGGATGTGCTGTTCGGCGAGGCGTCCGGCCCGTCGGGCGAGGTGAAGGCCACATACGTGCCGCTGTTCCTGCATATTGCTCTCGTGCTGATGGCGGGCCTCTGGCTGCCGGAGCCGGTGGTGCGCTGGTTCAAGGTCGTGGCTGCACAGTTGGGATGACGAGATGAGCGCAGAACGCCTCGCAGCGCTGATCGCCGACCGGGCGCCCGTCTCGGGGCATCGGCCATGGCCGCGTTACGAGATCGACCACGACACGTGGATTGCGATCGGGCAGGCGCTGGGCGAGGGCGGCGGCGATCTGCTGGGCCTTTGGGGCGAAAAGGATAATGTGCATCTCGCGCTGCGAGTCGCGGGCGAGGCCGTACCGTGCGTCGTGACCGTCCGGGTCCGCATCGCCGATTTTCCGTCCATCGGACGCTTCCACGCGCCGGCGATCCGGCTGGAGCGGGCGGTGCGCGACCTCTACGGATTTGCGCCGATCGGCATGCTGGACCGGCGCCCATGGCTCGATCACGGCGCATGGAGCATGCGCGCACCGCTCGGCTCGCGCCCGCCGGCCGCACGGCGCGATCCCGGCACTTACGATTTCCTGCCGGTGAAGGGCGAGGGCCTGCACCAGATTCCGGTCGGTCCCGTGCATGCCGGCATCATCGAGCCGGGGCACTTTCGCTTTACCGCCAACGGCGAGATCGTCGCGCGCCTGGAGCAGCGGTTGGGCTATGTGCACAAGGGAATCGACGGGCTGCTGACCGATACCGACCTGGAGCGCGCGGGCCGCATCATGGCGCGTGTGTCGGGCGATTCCACAGTCGCCTACAGCTTCGCCTTCTCGTTGGCGGTCGAGCAGGCGCTGGAGCTCGAAGCGCCGCCGCGCGCGCAGGTGCTGCGCGGGATCATGGCTGAACTCGAGCGCACGGCCAATCATCTCGGCGACTTCGGCGCGATCTGCAACGACGCCTCGTTTTCGCTGATTCACGCCCATTGCGGTATCTTCCGCGAGCGCGTGCTTGCGGCTTCCGAGCGCGCCTTCGGACACCGCCTGATGATGGACCGTATCGTGCCGGGCGGCTGCGAGGATGCGTCGCCCGGCGCGCCGCGCGCGATCCAGACCATGCTCGAAGAAATCGAGCAGCCGTTTGCCGAGATCGTGCGGCTCTACGAGGACACGCCGTCGCTGCAGGACCGCACTTGTCATACCGGCTTCGTCAGTCCGGACCTCGCGGCGCAATGGGCGGCCGGCGGGCATGTCGGACGCGCGTCGGGCCGCGATTTCGACACCCGCCGCGACTTCCCCTATCCGCCCTACGACAACGCCTCGTTCGAGGTCCCGCTGTTCTCGGCGGGCGACGTGGACGCGCGGATCTGGGTCCGCATCCGCGAGATCGAGCAGAGCATGGCCATGATCAAGACCTGGATTGCCGATCTGCCCGCGGGTCCGAGCCGCGCCGAGCTGCCGCCGCTGGCGGGCGTGCGCGAGGGCATCGCGATGACCGAGGCGTTCCGCGGCGATATCATGGCCTGGGTGCGGATCGTCGACGGCCGCATCGCGCGCGCGCATGCGCGCGACGCGTCGTGGTTCCAGTGGCCGCTGCTGGAAGCCGCGATCGAGAGCAACATCGTCGCCGACTTCCCGCTCTGCAACAAATCGTTCAACTGCTCGTATTCGGGGCACGATCTCTGATGCGCACGCTGCTGCTCCGCTCGCTGTTTCTAAAGCCGGTGACGGTGCCGCCGCCGCAGCCGGACACGCCGCCGAGCGAGGACGTGGTGCTGGTCGAGCTCGGCCGGGCGCTTGAAATGCGTGCGCGCCGGCTGTTCGGGCGGTCGATCGCGATCCGTGAGATCGACGCGGGTTCGTGCAACGGCTGCGAACTGGAAATCCACGCCCTGAACAACGCCGTCTACGACGTCGAGCGCTTCGGCATCAAGTTCGTGGCCTCGCCGCGCCACGCCGACGTTCTGCTCGTGACCGGGCCCGTGACGCACAACATGCGTGCCGCGCTGGAGCGCACCTATGCGGCAACGCCCGACCCGAAATGGGTGATCGCGGCCGGCGACTGCGCCGCGGGCTGCGGCGTGTTCGCCGAGAGCTACGCCACCGTCGGCTCGTTGTCGGCGGTGTTGCCGGTCGATCTGACCATTCCGGGCTGCCCCCCGAAGCCCATCGACCTGCTCAAGGGCCTCCTGAGCCTCATGGAGCAGGCGACCGCGAAGGCGACGCCTTAAGCCGCGCGCCGTCTGCCGTTGATCCACGTCAAGGCCGGTTGCTCGCCGCCGAACGAGTCTGCGTTCGCGCGGCGCCTCGATCCGGGCGGCGTCCATTCGCGCATGGATTTGAAGGGGCTAACCGCCATGTCCACAATCGAAACGCAGGCTCCGACCGTGACGGCGCCGCGGACCGGCTGGTTTCGCGCCAATTGGGGATTGCTGCTGGCGATCGCGGCCTTGGTCGCGGTGCTCGGGCTGCCGACGCCGGACAACCTGCCGGTCGCGGGCCACCGCATGCTCGCGATCCTGGTCTTTGCCGTCATCGTGTGGATGACCGAAGCCATCGACTACGCGGTGTCGGCGGTGGTGATCGCCGCGCTGATGGCCTTTCTGCTCGGACTTGCGCCGAACGTCGCCAATCCGAAGGTACTGCTCGGCACCAGCGGCGCTCTGGGTCTGGCCTTCAGCGGTTTCGCCAACACCGCGCTGGTGCTGGTCGCCTCCGCGCTGTTTCTCGCCGCGGCCATGACCGCAACCGGCCTCGACCGGCGCATCGCGCTGTCGATCCTGTCGCGCGTCGGCACCGACACGCGCAGCGTCGTGGTCGGTACCATCCTCGTGGGCTTTGTCATCGCATTTCTCGTGCCCTCGACCACCGCGCGCGTGGCCTGCCTCGTTCCGATCACGCTCGGCATCATCGCGGCCTTCGGCGTCGACCGCCGCGGCGCCTTCGCCAGCATGCTGATGATCACGACGGTGCAGACCGCGAGCATCTGGAATGTCGGCATCAAGACTGCGGCGGCGCAGAATATGGTCGCCATCGGCTTCATCGAGCGGACGCTGCAGACCACCATCACTTGGCTGGAATGGCTGATCGCGGCGGCGCCGTTCGCGGCGCTGATGTCGGTTGCGCTCTATTTTGTGATGACCCGCATGATGCCGCCGGAGGTGCGCGAGGTTCCCGGCGGCCGGGAAGGAATCCGCAAGGCTCTGGCCGATCTAGGGCCGATGAAAGCCTCCGAGAAGAAGCTGCTCGCAATCTCGCTCACCCTGCTGGCGTTCTGGGCGACCGAGAAGGTGTTGCATCCGTTCGACACCAGCACCACCACCATCACCGCCGTCGCGCTGATGTTCATCCCCGGCATCGGCATCATGACCTGGAAGGACGCGCAGCCGCGCATTCCGTGGGGCACGGTGATCCTGTTCGGCGTCGGCATCGGCCTCGGCACGGCGCTGTTGCAGACCAAGGGCGCGACCTGGCTCGCCGACATCGTGGTGGCGCAGTTCGGGCTGAAGCAGGCGACCGCGCTGTTCATTCTCGGCACGATGAGCCTGTTCCTGATCGTCATTCACCTCGGCTTCGCCAGCGCCACGGCGCTTGCGTCGGCGATGATCCCGATTGTGATCGCCGTGCTGAAGAGTGTCGGTACCGAAGGCATCAACATCGTCGGCATGACCATGGTTCTGCAGTTCGTGGTCAGCTTCGGCTTCATCCTGGTGGTGAACGCGCCGCAGAACATGGTCGCCTATGGCACCGATACGTTCGCTGCGCGCGACTTCGTGCGAACCGGCCTGGTGCTGACGGTGATCGCGTTCGCGCTGGTCCTGCTGCTCGGCGTGACCTACTGGCGCTGGCTCGGCTACGTGTAGGACGCGGATCGCTGCGGGCGACGCCGTCAGGCCGCCCGCGGCCGCGCCAGCGGCGACTTCTCGCGGGTGACGTACTGGCCCGCGCCTTCCGTGCCCGCGAGCGCGCCGTCGCGCACGACGAACTTGCCGCGCACCATAGTCGAGACCGGCCAGCCCTTCACGGCGATGCCCTCGTAGGGCGTGTAATCGGTGCCGCCGTGCATGAGCGACTGCGAAAGAGTCACTTCGCGCGCCGGGTCCCAGATCGCGATGTCGGCGTCGCTGCCGACCGCGATCGTGCCCTTCCTCGGATAGAGACCGTAGGTTTTCGCGTGGTTGGTCGCGGTCAGCGCGACGAACTCGTTGAGCGTGATGCGGCCTTTGCCGACGCCCTCGGAGAACAGGATCGGCAGCCGCGTCTCGACGCCCGGAATGCCGTTGGGCACCCAGCGGAACGACGTGCGGCCCTTCGGCGCAAGCTTGCCGTGCGGGTCGTCGTAGCGGAACGGGCAATGGTCCGACGAAAACAGCGAAAACACGCCCTGCTGCATTCCTTCCCAGCAGGCCCGCTGACTCGCCTCGTCGCGCGGCGGCGGCGAGCAGACGTACTTTGCGCCCTCCATGTTGAGGCCTTCGAGGTCCTTCTCGGTGAGCACCAGATATTGCGGGCAGGTCTCGCCGTAGATTTTCAGGCCGCGTTGCTGCGCGCGGCGGATTTCCTCCATCGCCTCGCGGTTCGACACGTGCACGATCATGATTGGCACGTCGACGATTTCTGAAAGCGATATGGCGCGATGGGTCGCCTCGCGCTCCACGGGGATCGGCCGCGACGCGGCATGATAATGCGGCGCGGTTTTGCCCGCGCGCTCCAGCCGGTCGGTGAGGAAGCGGATCGCGTCGTAGTTCTCGGCGTGGACCATCACCAGCGCGCCGGTCTCGCGCGCCACGCTCATGACGTTGAGCATCTCCAGGTCGGACAGCGCGAGTCCCTCGTAGGTCATGAACACCTTGAACGAGGTGTAGCCGTCGTTGACCAGCGCCGGCAGCTCCTGGCCGAGCACGCGCTCGGTCGCGTCGGCGACGATGAGATGAAACGACACGTCGATGTAGCAGCGCCCTTCGGCCAGCGCGTGATACTGCTTCACCACTTCGCGCAGGCTCTCGCCCTTCCGCTGCATGGCGAACGGCAGCACCATGGTGTTGCCGCCGAAAGCCGCCGAGCGCGTGGCGGAAGCGAAGTCGTCGGCCATGGCGATGCCGGGCCCTGACGGCTGCGCGATGTGGACGTGGCTGTCGATGCCGCCGGGCAGCACGAGCTTGCCGCGCGCGTCGACGATCTCGCTTGCACCGCCGAGATTCGCGCCGAGCGCCGCGATCATTCCGCCGGCAATGCCGACGTCGCATTGGAACGTGTCGGACGCGGTCGCGACCGTGCCGCCGCGGATGATGGTGTCGAAGGTCATGACGAAGCTTCTAACATTGTTTTGAGCCAACGCTCCGCAGGGCGGGGCCTTGGTTTTTCGGGCGTCCCGCAAAGCCCGTCTCCCTGTTTTCCGTCGGCCCTCAAACGAGGGGATGGAGCGCGTCCGATCTCGGGTTTACCCGAGATCGGCATATTAAGTGCGCAAGTCGGGTAGACCCGACTTGCGGCGGCGCCAGGGAGCTGGCGAGGCTCCCTCGTGGCGGTCGCTTACCCCTGGCGCAGGGGCCCGCCTGGCCGACCATTCGCGGTCAGCCGCGCACCGAGATTCCGGGACCCAAGTCAGAGAGGGGATGGGGGTCCCAGGGCGCGCGGGCTCTTGGCGAAGGGCCCAGCGCCTCCCGGCGCTCCACCGCGGGGCTGGGGCGCGGGCCTGCAGAGCACCCGTGCCTTCGCCGCCGCTCCCGATCCCCACGACTGACGCACCGGTCGCGTCCCTCACATGGATCGAGGCCGGGACATTGTAACCGCGTTCCGGCAGGCGGGGATAAGTTCGCCGCCAGAGAAAATAACGCTGTATTGTCAGTTTGTTATAGGAATCTGTGTACTGTGGCTGCCCAGGCACAGCGTCCGCCGCGAATGCGGACTATCCTGCAACTTGAGTTGCGTAACGGTTGGGGGAAATTCATGGCCCGCAAGCTCGTCACCACAGCCGCCTTGCTGGCCGTTTTCGCCGCACCCGCAATCGCTGCGGACATTCCGGCGCGCATGCCGGCGAAGGCGCCGCCGGCCGCAGTGGTCGCCTACAACTGGTCGGGCTTCTACACCGCGACGACTGTCGGCGGCGGATGGCAAGAGATCGACGGCGCGTTTACGAGCGGGATTCCGCACCGCACGCGCGCCACCCGTTTCTGGACCGGCAGCCACGTCGGCTATCAGGTGCAACTGCCCAACCGCTGGGTGATCGGCATCGAAGGCGGCTACAGCGCGCCGTGGGACAAGAAATACGCGACGTCGACCACTGGCCCCGATTGCCTCACCTCCACCGCCAACCGCACCTGCGGTTCGCGCATTCTGAACGTCATAACGGTCGGCGCCAAAGTCGGCCACGCCTTCGGCAACTGGATGGCTTATGCCGCCGGCGGCTACGCCAACGCGCGCATCGATCATTTCGACGCTCAGACCTCGACCGGCAATTGGCTCGGCAGCGACAGCCGGCGCCAGGACGGCTGGTACGCCGGCGCCGGCGTCGACGTGATGGTCACGCGCGTCCTGTGGTCGGATCTGATCCTGGGCGTCGAGTACCGTCACATGGAGTTCCCGGAGCGTTTCCACCCGGCCAACGGCGGTTCGAACGGCAAGAACATCACCGCCACGGTCGACACGATCATGGCCAAGGCGACGTTCAAATGGGTCGGCTCCGGGCCATTTGGCTATTTCTTCGGCCGCTGACGTTTCGGTCGATCAAGACTTGGGCCTGAAAAGACTTGGGCCTGAAAAGACTTGGGCCTGAAAAGCGAAAAGCCCCGGACCAGGTCCGGGGCTTCTGCTTTTGCGGCCGTGGCGCTCTGCTAGCGTGAGCCCAGCACAGGCCGGTAAACGATCGAGGCGCAAATGCGCGATGTGCGGTCGCCGAAGATGATGCGCGCGCTCCAGGCCTCGGGCGCGTTCTTGCGCGAGTTGCCGGCGAATCGCGGCTCCTGAGTCGTCAGCAGCACGAGGCGGTCGGATCTCAGGAGGGGTCTGCGGACGCAGCGGGACTTGCGCAACCAACTGTCTGACAATCGTTCCAGGAGTTGAAGGGCCACCGTCTGCTCCAGTGTTGTTGTCGTTGACTCCTCGTTAGCTGAGTCGCTGTGGACAGAAAGCGATTTGCGGGGACAAGTGTTTGCATTTCAAACTGCTGTTGCGCGCGCGCCACAGCGATTCGCGGTAGCCGGATAACGCCGACGTCAAGCGAGCGGCTGCACGCCGCCGAAGTGGACGCCCGAAAGCCGCGCCATCTCTTCCTTCCAGGTGGTGAGATCGTCGTGGCAAAGCTGGCTGAGATGGGTGTGGCCGCAGGCGCGGGCGAGGATTTTCATCAGCTCGACCGAGGCGTTCAGGAACCGCGCCAGGCGTTCGGCGGATTGGGCAACGTCGAGCCGCGCCGTGAGCTTGGGATTTTGGGTGGCGATGCCGACCGGGCAGTTGTTGGTGTGGCAGGCCCGCATGCCGATGCAGCCGATGGCCTGGATCGCCGAATTTGCGATGGCGACCGCGTCGGCGCCAAGCGCCAACGCCTTGGCGAAATCGCCTGGCGTGCGCAGGCCTCCGGTGACGATCAGGGTGACGTTCCGGCCGCTTGCGTCGAGGTGCCTGCGGGCGCGGGCCAGCGCGGGAATGGTCGGCACCGAGATGTTGTCGCGGAAGATCAGCGGGGCTGCGCCGGTCGCCCCGCCGCGGCCGTCGATGATGATGTAATCGCAGCCGATCTCGAGCGCCGCGTCGATGTCCTTCTCGATGTGCTGGGCGGAAAGCTTGTAGCCGATCGGGATGCCGCCGGTCCGGCCCCGAACCTCGTCGGCGAAATCGCGGAACTGCGACAGCTCGGTCCAGTCGGGGAAGCGCGCCGGCGACACCGCGTCGCTGCCTTCCGGCAGGCCGCGGGTCAGCGCGATCTTGCCGATGTTCTTGCGGCCGGGCAGGTGGCCGCCGGTGCCGGTCTTGGCGGCCTGGCCGCCCTTGAAGTGGAACGCCTGGGCCTTGGCCACCTTGTCCCAGGAAAAGCCGAACCGCGCCGAGGCGTATTCGAAGAAGTAGCGGCTGCACGCGGCCTGCTCCTCGGCGAGCATGCCGCCTTCGCCGGAGGCAATGCCGGTGCCGGCGAGTTCCGCGCCGCGGGCGAGCGCGACCTTCGCGGGCTCCGACAGCGAACCGAAGCTCATGTCCGAGACCATGAGCGGGATTTTCAGCGTCAGCGGCTTCTGCGCGTTCGGGCCGACCACGACCTCGGTGCCGACCGGCACGTCGTCGAGCTGCGGGGGCGTGGCGAGCTGCGCTGTGACGATCTGAATGTCGTCCCACGACGGCAGCGTGCCGCGCGGCACGCCCATCGCCTCAACCACGCCGTGATGGCCGGTCTTGCTCAGGCCCTCGGACGCATATTTCTGGATCAGCGCCACATGCGGCTCGACCGGATCGCCGTGCACGTCGGCGTAGAGGCCCTGATAAACGTCGCGCTTGTAAGGCTGCGGGTGGACGTTCTCGAACGCGGCGACCTCGTCGGCGTCCACCAGAACCTTGCCGTCTTCGACGAAGGCCGGAAATTTCCGCAGCGCCTCGTGGTTGTTGTATTCGCTGACGCCGGTGTCGATGCGGTAGTCCCAGTTATGCAGGCCGCAAATGAGGTTGTCGCCGTCGAGATGGCCGTCGGACAACAGCGCGCCGCGGTGCAGGCAGCGGCCATACAGCACCGAGACGCTGTCGCCATACCGGATCACCACCAGATCGACGTTTCCGACCAGCGCATAGGTCGGCGTGCGGTCCGGCAGGCTGGACCAATCGGCGACGGCGACCTTGTTCATCGCTTACCTCGCAATTTCGGACGGCGGATGGAAACGCCGGCGCCTCGGTGCGGCGCCGGCGCGGCAGTGCGTGCGGTGCGTCGGACGTTCAGAGCGGCCTGACCGCGACCTTGCGGAACTTCACCACGCTGGAGCCGTACTGAAGTGTGAACGGCCCTTCCGTGAACAGGCCGTTGCGGAAGTCCACGGTCTTCTGTCCGTTCAGGACCACGGTGATCTGCCGGCCCTTGGCAGTGATCTCCATCGTGTTCCACTTGCCGCCGGCCTTCGGCATCGGGTCGACTTCGGCGAAGTTGACGACGGCGCCGGTGCCGTAGCTCGGGTCCTTGCGCGTATCCCAGATGTTGACCTCGTAGCAGCTCGCCGCTCCGATCGACTTTGGGTCCTTGCAGCGGATGAAGATGCCGCTGTTGGTTTCGGCAGTCACCCAGAATTCGACGTAGATCTGGTGGTCCTTGTATTTGCTCTTGGTCACGAGATGGGCGCTGCCCTTCTCCTGCAACAGCTTGTCGGCGACGATGGCGCCGTCCTCGACGCGCCAGTTGGCCTTGCCCACCTGCTCCCAGTCGCCGAGGTTCTTGCCGTCGAACAGTTGCACCCAGCCCGCGCCCGACTGGCCCGAGGCCCGGTCGGCGAGCGGGAAGGCTCCGATGCCGAGCGCGAGCGCGGCAGTGGCGATCATCCAGCGTTTCATGACGTTGTCCTCCCGTCCGGTTGTATTCTTGATTGCGCGCAACGATAGCAAACGGCCGGGGGCCGCATAAGCCCGTCAGGGCGCCCCATCCGGCGGTCCCGGGCGGCGCGGCAACCCTTTGATTTTGAAGCGCGAGGCGGTACAGGATCGAGGCAGAAACGGGAGGGAGTGTGCCCATGCTTTCGGAAGCCGACCGCAACAAGGCCGTCGATACCCTGGAAAAGGCGTTCAAGGAGCGGAAGCAGGCGACCCAGCTTTCGACCACCTGGCCGAACATCACGATCGAGGATGCCTACGGGATTTCGACGCTGTGGGCCAAGCGCCGGATGGCGGCGGGCGCCAAGCTGATCGGCCACAAGGTCGGGTTGACCTCCAAGGCGATGCAGCGCTCCTCAAAAATCGACGAGCCGGACTTCGGCTATCTGTTCGACGACATGATCGTGCCGGACGGCGGCAAGGTGCAGCATTCGAACTACTGCCTGCCGCGCGTCGAGATCGAGCTCGCCTTCGTGCTCGGCAAGCGGCTGATGGGTCCGGGCGTGGGCCTGACCGACGTCATGCGCGCGACCGAATACGTCGTGCCGTCGCTGGAGCTGGTCGATGCGCGGCTGCAGGACCCGCGCAAGATTTTCGACACCGTGTCCGACAATGCCGCCGCATCGGGCATCGTGATCGGCGGGCGGCCGGTGCGGCCGTTCGACATCGACCTGCGCTGGGTCGGCGGCATCATGTACGTCAACGGCGAGATCGAGGAGACCGGCGTTGCGGCCGGCGTGCTCGGCCATCCGGCGATGGGCGTGGCCTGGCTCGCCAATCGCCTGGGCACGCTCGGCACCGCGATGGAGCCCGGCCATATCGTGCTCGCCGGATCGTTCACCCGCGTCGTGTTCCCGAAGAAAGGCGACACTTTGCACGCCGACTTCGGCCAGCTCGGCGGGATTTCGGTGCAGTACGTGTAGGGATAAAGGTCTCGTGTCCCGGGTCTCCTTCGCTACGCTCAGTCGCCCGGGACACGAGGGGAGGGCTTCATGGACATGCCGCGCAACGCCTTCAAGCACGCGATCGCCAGAGGCGAATTGCAGATCGGCTTGTGGTGCAGTCTCTGCAGCCCGATCGCGACGGAGATCGTTGCGCATTCGGGCTACGACTGGCTGCTGCTCGACACCGAGCACTCGCCGAACGACCTGCAGGAGGTGTTCGCCCAGCTGCAGGCGGCCCAAGGCGGCGCGTCGTCGTGCATCGTGCGCCCGGCCTGGAACGACATGGTGCTGATCAAGCGCTATCTCGACATCGGCGCGCAGACGCTGCTCGTGCCGTTTGTGCAGAACGCCGAGGAGGCAAAGCGTGCGGTCGAGTTCACGCGCTATCCGCCGAACGGCGTGCGCGGCATCACCGGTTCGGGGCGGGCGAGCCGCTACGGCCGGGTGAAGGACTATCTCAAGAACGCATCCGGCGAGATCTGCTTGCTGGTGCAGGTCGAGACCCGCGAGGCCATGGCGCAGCTTGAGGCCATCGCTGCGGTCGACGGCATCGATGGCGTGTTCATCGGGCCCAATGACCTGGCGGCCTCCTACGGCCACATCGGCAACTGGGGCCATCCCGAGGTTCAGGCGGCGCTGGAGGACGCGGTGAAGCGGCTGAAGAAGGCCGGCAAGCCCGCGGGCATTCTCACGCCGAACGAGGAGGAGGCGAAGAAATTCATTGCCTGGGGCTACGCGTTCGTCGCGGTCGGCACCGACGTCGGGCTGCTGGCGAAAAATGCGGACGCGCAGGCCAAGCGCTTCAAGACCGGGGCGTGAGCATGGCGACTGCGACCTGGAAGGCCGTCCCGCGTGCGAATTACATGTTCCTGCATGCCGCGCGCCTGCAGGCGCATTACGCCGTGCAGTGGCTGGCGCGCGCCGCGCGGGCCTATGTGCCGGCGCAGCCGCACGACCGCCACACCAGCCTCGGCTGGGACGACACATTTGGCGGCTTCGTCACCCATCCGCTGCCGGACGGCTCGCGGCTCGGGCTTCGCATCGCGGACATGACCCTGGCCTTCGCCGACGTCCACCCGCATGCGCTGGCGCTCGATGGCCGCGCCGACGCCGAAGTCCGCACCTGGCTTCTCGGTCACATCGCCGCGCGCAATCTCGTGTCGGGCAAGCTCGACGACCCGTCGCCGTACGATCTGCCGGATCATCCGCTGGCGCTCGGTGCGCGCTATTCGCTCGACGAATTGAACGATTCCTTCGCCACGCTCGCGGCCTGGTATTCGAACGCCAATGCGGCGCTCGGCGAAACGCAGAAAAGGCTTGCCGCCAAGCGGCTCAAGGCGCCCCCCGTTCGCTGCTGGCCGCACCACTTCGACCTCGATTGTCTGGTCGATCTCGGGCGCGGCCGCACCATGGGGCTTGGCTTCTCGCCGGGCGACGAATACTGCGACGAGCCGTATTTCTACACCTCGATGTGGCCCGAGCCGCCGATCCCGAAGCTCCCGCTGCTGCCGCAGCCGGGACACTGGCACACCTACAAGTTTCTCGCCGCGCTCGCGCCCGCGCACAAGATCTACGCCGCGCACGACCAGGGCGAATACGTGCGCACGTTTCTCGACGCGGCGATCAAGGCCGCGCTCGGTGCCCTACGACAAAGCGAGCTTTGATGAAATTTTGCGTCTTGTGGTCTAGAATTAACTGAAGAATTCGCTATCATAGTTTTGTAGTTAGCTGCCCGAAGGGCAATTGCTGCGGTCACGCCATGCCATCACACGATGATAAACTTCCTATAGAATTGACTTTGAAAGCGTTTGAGCATCACAAGGATCATGCGCGGTTCGAGGAGTCCCAACGTTCGTTGTTTGTTGCTGCCTATTTCACTGTGTCTGGTATATTAGCTACCGGAATTATCAGCGCCTTTGTGAAGGACGGTAAGTTCGCTGCTGGATCGGAAACGATAATTGGATTATTGGTGCTGTTTCACTTGTTATTTACGGTATTAATAGCATTTGCAGTTAGCAAAATGTCAGGGGAATTCTACCGGCATTTTCGTCACGCAGAAAAAGTTATGGATGCTGTTGCATCCAAATATTCAGGTAGCGAGTTTGCTGATATCCTAAGGTCTGCGCGGCTAGAAACAGCAGGGCACTCAGGATCTCACTGGAAAAATTGGTTGGCGCGCTTTCTTGGCGTTGCTGCAACATACAACTATATTCTTTCATTGTTTTTTGCGGCGGACATGGCAATTGTATTTTCCATTTATACTGGCAGCAAGCTCTTGTGTGGAATCGCCTCTTTCGTATTGGCGTTCTTTGTTGGGTTCTACGTGCAGCATAGATACATCAATTTTGTTCAAAGGCTCTAGCAGGACGGGGCGGCTTAGTCCTTTTAAAGGCATTGAGGTTCGAGAGCGCCCTCCGCTGCTGCGTTGAAGACTTGGCGAGAAACTTGTTGCAATTGCCGTCGCGTTACAGCGCCGCAAAATCGATCGGCTTCGTCCGGTCGAGCCGGCGCTCGATCTTCGGCATCGGGTATTTCAGCCCGCTCGCGCAGTTGAACAGCACCGCGCGCTCGGACTTCGATACCCGGCCCGACGCGAGGCCCAGCTTGTAGGCGGCGTAGGTCGCGCCGCCCTCCGGGCACATCAGGAAGCCCTCCTGCCGCGCGACCTCGTCGACCGCATTTTGGATCGCGTCGTCGTCGACTGCGACGGCGTAGCCGCCGCTCTCGCGCACCGCGCGCAGGATCAGGAAGTCGCCGACCGCCTGCGGCACGCGGATGCCGGCGGCAATGGTGTGCGCGTTCTCAAAGCGCGTCGCGTGCTCGACGCCGGCCTCGTAGGCGCGCACCATCGGCGCGCAGCCCGACGCCTGCACCGCAACCAAGCGCGGGCGCTTTTTTCCGATGAAGCCGATCGATTCCAGTTCGGCGAACGCCTTCCACATCCCGATCAGTCCGGTGCCGCCGCCGGTCGGATAGAAGACGATGTCGGGCACGTCCCAGCCGAGCTGTTCGGCGAGCTCCAGCCCCATCGTCTTCTTGCCCTCGATCCGGTAGGGCTCCTTGAGTGTCGACGTATCGAACCAGCCGACTTTAGATACGCCTTCGCCGACGATCTTGCCGCAATCGTCGATCAGGCCGTTGACGCGATAGACCGTCGCGCCCTGCAGCTCGATCTCGCTGACGTTCACCTCCGGCGTGTCCTCGGGACAGAACACGGTGGTCTTAATTCCGGCGTGGCTCGCATAGGCGGCGAGCGCCGCGCCGGCGTTGCCGTTGGTCGGCATGGCCATGTGGCAGATGCCGAAGGCCTTCGCCATCGACACCGCCATGACGAGGCCGCGCGCCTTGAACGAGCCGGTCGGCAGCCGACCTTCATCCTTCACCAGCAGCTCGCCGCCGCCGAGTTGCTTTTCAAGCTTCGTAAGCCGCACCAGCGGCGTCATGGCCTCGCCGAGGCTGACGATGTCTTGCAGACGCCGCACCGGAAGCAGTTCGCGGTAGCGCCACAGGTCGGGCGCGCGCCGCGCCAGCGCGTCCTTGCTCAACGCCTTGGCGACGCCCGGCAGGTCGTAGCGCACCAGCAGCGGCTTTCCCGCTTTCGACAGGTTGTGCGGCCGGTCGGCCTCGTAGCGCTCGCCGGTGTAGGCGCATTCGAGGTGCGTGACGAAAGTCGGCCGTTCGGCCGTCAGATTGTCGTCGTGGATCAATTGAGGCGCTCCCGCGGCGGTTACCGCAATTCGTAAGACCCGTCGCCGCGGATCATTTTGAGATAGCGCTCGGCGGAGCGTTCGAGCACGCCGTTGCCGTCCGACCAGATGGTGCGGTCGAGGAATGCGCCGTGGATGCGGTCGAACTTGTAGGGCTTCAGCGAATTGATCACGCCTTCCACCCGCGGGGCGGACAGCGGAATGAAATTCGGGAAGCTCCACATGAAGGTGACCGACTTGTTGTCCGCGACCACCTGCACGATGTCGCCCGAGAGCAACGCACCCTTGCCGCCCGCGCCTGCGGCCCAGTGCAGCACCGCGCCGCCTGGATAGTGTCCGCCGGAGCGGATCAGCGTGACGCCGGGCAGCAGTTCCTTGGTCTCGCCTTCCCAGAACTGGACTGTCGGGCCGCCGCGCATCACCCACTTGCGGTCGTTGGCATGGATATAGACCGGCACGCCGCCGAACGCCTCGCTCCACTCGACCATGCAGGAATAGTAGTGCGGGTGCGAGATCGCGATGGCCTTCAGTCCGCCCATGGCGTTGATAATTTCGACCGTGGCGCGGTCGATCAGCGTGATGCAGTCCCAAAGGATGTTGCCGTGCGGCGTGCGCAGAAGCTCCGCGCGCTGGCCGATGCCGAAGGCGGGGAAGGTGACGACCGACAGGAGGTTCGGCTCAAGTTCGCGCCAGGCGTTGTAGGCGCGGCCGCGCAGGCTATCGAGCGTGGTCCAGGTCTGGCCCTGCGGCGTGACGTACTGCCGCTCGTCGTCGCAGATCGGGCAGTTCGACGGCGGCTTGTCGCTCGGTGCGTATTGCGTACCGCAGGTGTTGCAGATGAAGGCGGGCATGTCGGCTCCGAACTCTGATTGTCAATCCTAGCGCCGATGCGAGCCGGTGGGCGAGGGGGATTACGCCGCCTGCGGCACCGGCCGCGGCGCGCTGCCCTCGCGGCCGATGTACAGCGCCATGATCGCTGCGATGAAGCACAGCAGGCCGGAGATGATGAAGGCCTCCAGGTAGGAGCCGAGGTTGACCCGGAACAGGCCGCCGAAGAACGCCGCCGACGCGCCGCCCAGCTGGTGCGCGACGAAAATCCATCCATAGACGATGCCGGCCTTCTCGCGGCCGAAGGTGTTGGTGACGAGCCGCACCGTCGGCGACACGGTCGCAAACCAGTCGAGCCCATAGAACACCGCGAACAGCGCCAGGCCGTAGAACGAGAAGAAGGAGAACGGCAGGAACAGCAGCGACACGCCGCGCAGCGTATAGAAGATGCACAGGAGCTTGCGGTTGTCGTAGCGGTCGGACAGCCAGCCCGAGCCGGTGGTGCCGATGAAGTTGAACACGCCGATCACGGCGAGCATGCCCGCCGCGGTGGTCGCGGCGATCCCCGCGTCCGAGCAGGCCGGAATGAGATGCGTGCCGATCAGCCCGTTGGTCGAGGCGCCGCAGACGAAGAACGTGCCGGCGAGCAGCCAGAAGTCGCGCTTCTTCGACGCCTCGCCGAGCGCCCGGAACGCCGTCACCAGCGGATTGCCCGCGGGCTTCGGCGCAGGCTTCGGCTCGCCGCTCTCGCCATAGGGCATCAGACCGACGTCGGACGGGCGGTCGCGCATGAAAATCGCGATCGGCACGATGACGCAGAGCGCAACGCCCGCGACCGCGAGCACGGTGGTGCGCCAGCCATAGGCCGCGGTGACGCTCGCCATGATGGGCAGGAACAGGAGCTGGCCGGTGGCCGCGCCGCCGCTCAGGACGCCGGTCACGAGGCCGCGCCGCGCGGTGAACCAGCGCGCGGCGACGGTCGCGGCGAGCACCGTGGCGAGGAAGCCGGTGCCGCCGCCGACCAGGAAGCCCCACAGCAGAATGAGCTGCCAGGATTCGCGCATGAACACGGTCGACGACACGCCGACCGCGAGCAGGGCAAGCGCGCTCAAGACCGAGCGGCGCAACCCGAAGCGGTCCATGATCGCAGCGGCGAACGGGCCGATGCAGCCGTAGAGGATGAGATTGATCGAGACCGCGAGCGCGATGGTGGCGCGCGACCAGCCGAACTCGGTTTCCAGCGGCACCATCAATATGCCGGGCGTCGAGCGCACGCCCGCGCCGGTGAGCAGCGCAAGGCACGTGACGCCGACGACGATCCAGCCGTAGTGGAATTTCGGGGAAGGCGGCATTCGGTCGTTGTGGGCCATGACCGTGCGGCGGGCAAGCCTCGCCGAGGATCAGCCCTTATTCGCCAGGGTCATGGCACTCACCCTGGCACCTGGCCCTTCACCGCGTTGGCGAACGCCTCATGGGTGATGGTTCTGTCCGGCGCCGCCGGAAGCGTTTCGCGCAAGTGGTTCTTGAGCCGCTCGCGCTCGGCCGCCGGCAATCGGGCAAGGGCCTGGCCCAGCGGCCCGACCAGGAGGATGTTCGATTCCCAATAGTCGTCAAAATTGGCGAAGGTGACCGGGATGCGGATCACCCGCGTCTCGATCCCCCGCAGCCCGGCCCGCTGCCAGAAGCCTTGCATCGCCTCCATCCGCGAATTCACCGAGCCTGGCGGGGTGACGTAGGGAAGGCCGAGCAACTTCATAGCCCGATACATCGGACTGGTCGGCAAGCCGCCGCCCTCGACGTCCCACATGTAAGTCGCCGCCCAACCTCCCGGCCGCACCACGCGTGCCATCTCCGCCGCCGCCTTGGCCGGATCGGGAACGAAAGAGATCACCAGCGCCATGGCGGCGGCCTCGAATTCGGCGTTGCCGAACGGCAGGGCCTGCGCATCGCCGACGCGGAATTGCGCCGACTTCGTTCCGGGTCGGGTGCGGGCGTACTCGAGCTGGCCCTCCGACGGATCGACCGCCGTCACGCTCGCCGGCGCGCAGCGGTCGATCAGAATTTCGGTGAAGGCGCCGTTGCCGCAGCCGACATCCACCCAGGACAGTCCGTTCGGTAAGCCCAACCAGTCCAGGAACTGCGTGGCGACGAGCTGGCTCCAGCGGCCCATCACCCGCTCATAGGCTTGCCCGTCGGTGAACAGCTTGGCGTTGTCGTTCATGGCCAGCAGTCTTACTTCGGGATCGGCACCTCGCCGACGTCCTTCGGAATCTTGTAGCCCTTCTGCGTCGCCGGCTTGCCCGCGATGGCGAGGTACCAGCGCAGCACGTTCGGATACTGCTTGAGGTCCACCGTCTGCCACTCGTAGCGCGACACCCAGGGCCAGGTCGCGATGTCGGCAATCGAATAGTCGCCGGCGAGATATTCGTTGTCGGCGAGGCGCTTGTTCATGACGCCGTAGAGCCGGTGCGCCTCTTTCAGATAACGCTCCTCGGCATAGGGCGCCTTGCCGGGATTGTACTTGGTGAAGTGGTGCACCTGGCCGAACATCGGGCCGACGCCGCCCATCTGCCACATCAGCCATTCGATGGTTCGCCAGCGCTTCTCGCCGGACGACGGCAGCAGCTTGCCGCACTTGTCGGCGAGATAGATCAGGATCGCACCCGACTCCATCAGCGACAGGCCGTTGTCACGGTCGACGATCGCGGGGATGCGGTTGTTCGGGCTGATCTTGAGGAATTCGGGCTTGAACTGCTCGTCCTTGCCGATGTCCACCGCATGCACGGTATAGGGCAGGCCCATCTCTTCGAGCGCGATGGAAACCTTGCGACCGTTGGGCGTGGTCCAGGTGTAAAGGTCGATCACGATTGTCCGTCCTTCAGGTTTGGGAACTAGCTTCCGCGGTAGGTCGTATAGCTCCAGGGCGTCGCGAGCAATGGCACATGATAGTGCCCTTCGGGCTCGGCGATGGAGAAGCGGACGGGCACCCGGCGGAGAAACGCAGCCGCGCCGTTTTGGCGCTCGAAATACCCGCCCATGTCGAACGTCAGTTCGTAGCTTCCGATCCGCAGCGGCTCGTCCGCGATCAATGGCGCGTCGGTGCGGCCGTCGGCGTTGGTGACGGCCTCGCGCAGGAGGCCGCGCGCGCTCGAGCCGACCTCGTGCAGTGCGATGCGCACGCCCGCCGCAGGGCGACCGCTGGTCAGGTCGAGCACATGGGTCGAAAGGCGGCCGGCCGTCACCGGCATGCCCGGCCCGTCCACCAGAGCGACCAGCCGCAGGCGCGTGATCAGGCCGATTTCGTCCAGCGCCCGCTCCCGCTCGGTTTCGGCATCGTTGCCCACCCGCCGCTCGAACTGCCGCAGGATCGAGTCGCGAGTGTGCCGGCGGACGCAGACGATGAAGGGGAAGCCGAATTTCGCCCGGTAGGCTGCATTGAGCCGGGTGAAGCGCCCGAATTCCTCCGCGCTCAGCCGGTCGAGCCCCAGGCTGCCCTGTTCGGCCTTGGAGGCGTCGGTGATGTCGGCCCGCGCCACCCGGCTGCCCAGCTCGGGATGGCTGGAAATGAAGGCGAGCTGCCGGTCCGGCGGCGCCTTCCGCACGGCGCGCATCATGGCCTCGTGGAGGGCCTGGACCGTGGGGTAGGGGCGACCCGCTGCCGCAGCCTCGGCCACCCAGGGCGCGCGTTCGAACGTTTCGCCGACTGCCGCGACAAAGGAGACAGGCGGGAGCCTGTTCAGGTCCTCCAGGGTCACGGCTTTGGGCGGCATGCGACAAGGTTAACGTATCGGGATCGGGGATGGCGACTATTTTCGCTTGCGGATCAAGGGGTTTAGGAGGACATTGCAGTGAATTTAAACCTGAATCGCCTCTCCCGCGACTACTCGATACGAGCCGAGCAATTGTCTGCGAACCCTGCCACTTCGGACGAAGTCCTGATTGGACGGATCGCAAACGGCGACCGGCTCGCGATGCAGGTGCTGTTTGCCCGGCATCACGTGCGGGTGTTCCGGTTCGTCCTGCGGCTGGTGCGTGATGAGGCCGCGGCGGAGGACCTGATCAGCGAGGTTTTCCTCGACGTCTGGCGGCAAGCCGGGAAGTTCGAGGGCAGGGCTCAGGTTTCGACCTGGCTTCTCGCAATCGCCCGCTTCAAGGCTCTGTCGGCGCTCCGGCGCAGGCCCGAGCTGGAACTGGACGAGGAGACGGCCGAGGCCATCGAGGATACCTCCGATACCCCGGACGTCGCCCTGGAGAAGAAGGACAAGAGCGAAATTCTACGGAAGTGCCTGAGTGGGTTGAGTGCCGAGCACCGCGAGATCGTCGACCTAGTCTACTACCACGAGAAGTCGGTCGAAGAGGTTGCGGAGATAGTCGGGATACCCGAGGCGACCGTGAAGACGCGAATGTTCTACGCGCGGAAGAAACTGGCAGAGCTGCTGAAAGCTCAGGGAATCGAAAGAGGCTGGCCATGAACGCGAAGATCAAAGAAGCCCAAGAGCTTCCGGAGGATGTGGAACTCCTCCTGCCGTGGCATGCCGCCGGCACGCTGAACCGCCGTGACGCCGCCCGTGTGGAGCAGGCGCTGGCGAACGACAACGAACTCGCCACCCGTTACGAAATGGTCCGCGAGGAACTCGGCGAAGCGATCCGCCTCAACGAGAGTCTCGGCGCCCCCTCGGCGCGTGCGATGGAAAGCCTGTTCGCCAAGATCGACGCGGAACCCGCCCGCAAGCCGAAGGTCACCTTCAGCGTGATGGCCTGGGTCACCGAGTTCGTCGGCAGCTTCCAGCCGCGCACGCTGGCCTACGGCGCGACGGCCGCTGCGCTCGCCATCGTGCTCCAGGCGGGCATCCTCGCCGGCGTGTTCGTGAAGGAGGGTGCGGTCGGTCCGCAGCTCGCTTCCTATCACCAGAACGATCCGACGGTTGACGGCGCCTTCGTCCTGGTCCGGTTCAAGCCGGAGGCCACCGTCTCCGACATCACCAAGTTCCTCGATGAGAACAAGGCCACGGTCGTGGACGGCCCGGCTGCCGGCAGCGGACTGTTCCGCCTGCGCGTCGCCGAGAAGCCGCTGTCCCAGGGCGAACTGGGCTCGGTCGTGAAGAACATGGCGCGCAACCCGGTGGTCGGCCTGACCGTCCCCGCGGCGCAGCCCTGATCGGCAACCATCCGCCGGCCGGCGACGCCACAATGGCGTCGCCTTGCCGGCTTAGGTTTTTGTATCGGCGTGATCGCCCTGAGGTCCAACCATGCGCCGGCCTGACGCTGGAACGGGTTTGCTGCTTCGCCTCTCGATCGCGTCGGGAGCCGCGATTATGTCGCTCGCGGCGCTGCCGACGGCGTCGGAAGCGCAATTAAGCACGATCCGCGGGCCCAGCATGGCGCCGCGCGCGCCGATGTACAACACGCCTTCGATCCGCACCTTCGAGCCGCGTCTTCGGGAGCGCGTGATCTCCAATGACCTCCAGGACGGCATCGGGCTGCCTGGCAGGTTCAAGCGTCCCGGCCTGCCGGGAAACAATGCGTCGAACACCGACAACCCGTCCCGCAATCCCGGACGCAAGCCGCCGCGCCGCCCGCCAGGCGTCACGCCGGGCGTTGCAACCGGCGTGATCATCGCCACCGTGCCGCCAGCCGGCGCTGTCCCGCCGCCTCCGCCCAACGCATCTCGCGGCCAGCCGCCCGGCGGCGGCGCGCCGCAGGCCGCCATCAACCTCCCGCCGCCCAACGAGCAGCGCTTCGTCAAGAACGAGGTGGTGCTGGAATTCCCCGGCAACGTGCCGCCGCAGCAGAGCGCGGCACTCGCAGCGCGTCACCGGCTGACGCAGCTCGAGCAGACCTATTTCCCGCTCACCAACACCACCTGGTTCCGGCTGCGGATCAACGACGGCCGCTCCGTCCCGACCGTGCTTCGCGCGCTCGCGCGCGAAGGCGGAGTGCAGTCGGGCCAGCCGAACTACATCTACCGCGCCGGCCAGCATACCGGTCGGCACCAGGGCGCGAACTTCGTTCCGTTGCCTCAGGCACGACCGCGGGCGACGCCCGTTGTGGCGTCCGCCGGCGCGCGTCCCGCCGGCGGCGATCCGGCGCAGTACACGCTTGCCAAGCTCCGCGTTCCCGAAGCGCACGGCCTTGCGACCGGCGACCGCGTCCTGGTCGCGGTGATCGATTCCGGCGTCGATGCCGGTCACCCGGAGATCGCAGGCGTCATCGCGGGCACCTACGATGCGCTCGGCTCGGGTGAGCCGCCGCATGCACACGGCACCGCGATAGCGGGCGCCATCGCCGCGCACGCCAAGCTGATGGGCGTCGCGCCGCGGGCGCGTATCCTCGCGATCCGCGCGTTCGGAACGGCGGGCGCCAGCGCCGAGGCCACGACGTTTGCAATCCTCAAGGGCGTGGCCCATGCGAGCGAGAAGGGCGCGCGCGTCATCAACATGAGCTTTGCCGGTCCGAACGATCCCGCGCTGTCCCGGCATCTTGCGGCCGCGCGCGCCAAGGGCGCGGTGCTGATCGCGGCCTCGGGCAATTTCGGGCCGAAGTCGCCGCCGCAATATCCGGCCGCCGATCCGAACGTGATCGCGGTGTCGGCGACCGACGCCAAGGACAATCTGTTCAAGGCGGCCAACCGCGGCCGGCACATCGCGGTGGCCGCGCCCGGCGTCGACATCCTGCTGCCGGCGCCCAACGCCGACTATCAGCTGACGTCCGGCACGTCGTTTGCCGCCGCGCATGTCAGCGGCATCGCTGCGCTGATCCTGGAGCGCAAGCCCGACCTGACGCCGGATGCCGTGCGCAAGGTGTTGTTGTCGAACGCGAAGGATCTCGGTCCGCGCGGCAAGGACGACCAGTTCGGCGCCGGCCTCGTCGACGCCTATAGCTCAATCCTGTCGCTCGAAAGCGACGCTGCGGCTGCGCAGCAGTCGGTGCAGCAACCGGCATCGGCGCAATAGCGCGCGCTTCATTCAGGTGCGAATTCCTGTCTGCAGTCGCGAACGGGACCTTGTGCCGTGCGCGCCGTGCTTAACGCGCACGGTTAACGCGCGCTTGAAAGCGGTCGGGAATCTTCGTTTCGGCCGCGAAATGAATCAACACATTGAAAATCGGCTTTGAACCTGTTCGCACCCCCTCCCGACTAATGGGCATGAGAGGGCCATTCCGGTCCCCCAACGAACGATCCCAGAGGGAGACAGTCATGACCAAGTCCAAGCTCACGGGTGCACTCGCCGTTCTCACGCTCGCCACCGCGCTCGCGCTGCCGTCCGCCGAGGCGCAGGCGAAGCCGAAGTGGGGTCTGGTGGCCGCCGGCGTGATCGGCGGTGTGGCGATCGGCTCCGCCATCGCTCACGCGCACGCTTACCCCTACTACTACGACGGTTATCGCCGCTGCCGCATGGTCCGCCAGTACAACGACTTCGGCTTCTACGTCGGCCGGGCGCGCGTCTGCTACCACGACTAAGCCTTCACGAGCTGCGACCGGCGCGCACGCCCCCCGCCTTCCCCTCGCGTCGGTCTCTAAGGCCCGCCCGGATGGTCCCCCATCCGGGCGGGTGCTTTTTTTGCCGTGCCGGCTATCGGCCCTTTTGGGGTCTGGACGGCTCCCGGAAAGCCCTCCTAAATGGGTCAGAATGCGGGTGGCGCGGGGACGCGCCAACGTCTGCGGCCGGGGCGTCGAGGGGAACGTCGGATGAGCGAGACCATCCTCGCAACCGAGAATCTGACCAAGGAGTTCGCCGGTTTCGTCGCGGTCGCGAACGTCAACCTGCGTGTCGAGCGCGGCACCATTCATGCGCTGATCGGGCCGAATGGCGCCGGCAAGACCACCTGCTTCAACCTGCTCACCAAGTTCCTGCAGCCGACGCAGGGACGCATCGTGTTCAAAGGCCGCGACATTACCGCGCTTGCGCCAGCGGACGTGGCGCAGCTCGGCATCGTCCGCTCGTTTCAGATCTCGGCGGTGTTTCCGCACCTGACGGTGCTGGAGAACGTGCGCATCGCGCTGCAGCGCCGGCGTGGCGCTTCGTTCGACTTCTGGCGCTCAAAGCGCGTGCTCGACCAGTTCAACGAGCGCGCGTTGAAGCTCGTCGCCGACGTGGGACTGTCGGACGTGGTGCATGTCGCCGCGGTCGAACTGCCGTATGGGCGCAAACGCGCGCTCGAGATCGCGACCACGCTCGCGCTCGATCCGGAGATGCTGCTGCTCGACGAGCCGACGGCGGGAATGGGCCACGAGGACGTTGCGCGCATCGCCGCGCTGATCAAGTCGGTCTCCGCCAATCGCACGATCCTGATGGTCGAGCACAATCTGAGCGTGGTGGAGAACCTTTGCCAGCGCATCACCGTGCTGACTCGCGGCCGGGTTTTGACGGAGGGCGACTACCAGACCGTGTCGAACAATCCCGAGGTGCGCGAGGCCTACATGGGGACCGGCCATGCTTGACGTTCGCGCCCCCCTTCTTTCGGTCAGGGACCTGCAGGCCTGGTACGGCGAGTCGCACATCCTGCACGGCGTGACCTTCGATGTGCATCAGGGCGAGGTGGTGACGCTGCTCGGCCGCAACGGTGCGGGCAAGACCACCACGATGAAATCGATCATGGGCATCGTGCCGCGGCGCGCGGGTTCGGTCCGTTTCGAAGGCCGCGAACTGATCGGCAGCGCCTCCAACGAGATCGCGCGCGCGGGGATCGCGTTCTGCCCGGAGGAGCGCGGCATCTTCGCGAGCCTCGACGTGAAGGAAAATTTGCTGCTGCCGCCGCAGGTCAAGCCCGGCGGCCTGCCGCTCGACCGCATCTTCGACCTGTTCCCGAACCTGAAAGAGCGGCTTGGCTCAAGCCAGGGCACCAAGCTTTCCGGCGGCGAGCAGCAGATGCTGGCGATTGCCCGGATTTTGCGCACCGGAGCGCGGCTGCTGCTGCTCGACGAGCCGACCGAGGGCCTTGCGCCCGTCATCATCCAGCAGATCGGCAAGACCATCAGGACCCTGAAGGAACAGGGCTTCACGATCCTCCTGGTGGAGCAGAACTTCCGGTTCGCATCCACAGTCGCCGACCGCTATTATGTGATGGAGCACGGCCGCGTGGTCGAAGGCTTTGCGAACTCGGAATTGGACCAGAAGCTCGAAACACTGCACGAGTACCTCGGATTGTGACTGACAGGTGCCGAAGGGCACAGCAAGGGAGAACAGTCCATGAAGCGTATTGTGAGTTTGGCCGCTCTCGCCGCCGTCTTGGCGTGTGGAACGGCGCAGGCGCAGATGAGCGACGGCGTCATCAAGATCGGCGTCATGAACGACATGTCCGGCACCTACGCCGACCTGACCGGCCCCGGCTCGGTCGTGGCCGCGCAGATGGCGGTCGAGGATTTCGGCGCGGCCGCCAAGGGCCTGAAGGTCGAGATCGTCGGCGCCGATCACCAGAACAAGCCTGACGTCGGGTCCAACGTGGTGCGGCAGTGGATCGACCGCGACAAGGTCGATGTGATCGTCGACGTGCCGACCTCGTCGGTCGCGCTCGCGGTCAACCAGATCGTCAAGGACAAGAACAAGGTGTTCCTGGTGTCCGGCGCCGCGGCCTCCGACCTCACCGGCAAGGCCTGCTCGCCCAACACCATCCACTGGACCTACGACACCTGGGCGCTGGCAAACGGCACCGGAAACGCCATCGTCAAGACCGGCGGCAAGAGCTGGTTCTTCCTCACCGCCGACTACGCCTTCGGCCACGCGCTGGAGCGCGACACGGCCGCGGTGGTCGAGAAGAACGGCGGCAAGGTCGTGGGCCGCGTGCGCCATCCGTTCCCGGCGACCGATTTCTCGTCGTTCCTCCTGCAGGCGCAGTCGTCCAAGGCCCAGATCATCGGGCTCGCCAACGCCGGCGCCGACACCACCAACGCGATCAAGCAGGCGTCCGAGTTCGGCATCACCAAGGCCGGACAGAACCTCGCCGCGCTGCTGATCTTCATCAGCGACGTCAAGTCGCTCGGACTGCAGACCGCGCAAGGCCTGATCTTCACCGAAGCGTGGTACTGGGACCTCAACGACGCCAACCGCGAGTTCGCCAAGAAGTTCGCGGCGCGTAACCGCGGCATCTATCCGAGCATGATCCACGCCGGCGTCTATTCGGCGGTCACGCACTATCTGAAGGCGGTCTCGGAGCTGAAGAGCGACGCCGACGGCAAGGCGGTGGTCGCCAAGATGAAGTCGATGCCCACGCAAGACCCGCTGTTCGGCAAGGGCACCGTGCGCGCCGACGGCCGCAAGATCCACCCGATGTACCTGTTCGAGGTCAAGAAGCCCGCCGAATCCAAGGGCCCGTGGGACCTCTACAAGCTGCGCGCCACGATCCCGACCGAGGAAGCCTTCCGTCCGATCAAGGACGGCGGCTGCCCGCTGGTCAGCGGCTAAGGCACGGTTGATACCTCTCCCCGCATGCGGGGAGAGGTCGACCGTCCACCAGCGCGTTTACGCGCGTCTTAGACGCGCTATGGGCGGTCGGGTGAGGGGGCGTTTCCGCAAGTCTGATCTTGTCGAGATTCCCCCTCACCCCGACCCTCTCCCCGCAGGCGGGGAGAGGGAGTGGAGGGGCTCCCCGCGCATGTTCGAAATCTGCTTCCCCGAATTCCTGGGCGCGCGCTGCATCGTTTCGCAGGCGCTGTTCGGACAGCTGTTGATCGGCCTGATCAACGGCTCGTTCTATGCGCTGCTCAGCCTCGGGCTCGCCGTGATCTTCGGCATGCTCAACATCATCAATTTCGCGCACGGCGCCCAGTACATGATGGGCGCGTTCGTGGCGTTCTTCCTGCTGCAATACGTCGGCCTGAACTACTGGTACGCGCTGGTGATCGCGCCGATCGCGGTCGGCGCCTTCGGCGTGCTGCTCGAACGGCTGTTCCTGCAGTGGCTCTACAAGCTCGATCACCTCTACGGCCTGTTGCTGACCTTCGGGCTGGCGCTGATCGTCGAAGGCCTGTTCCGCAACCAGTTCGGCTCGTCGGGCTTGCCGTACCGGGTGCCCGACCAGCTCCAGGGCGGTCAGAACCTCGGCTTTATGTTTCTGCCGAACTATCGCGCCTGGGTGATCGTGTTCTCGCTCGCGGTCTGCCTTATCACCTGGTACGTGATCGAGCGCACCAAGCTCGGTTCGTATCTCCGCGCGGCGACCGAGAACCCGACGCTGGTGCGCGCCTTCGGCATCAACGTGCCGCGCATGATCACGCTGACCTACGGCTTCGGCGTGGGACTCGCCGCGCTTGCGGGCGTGATGGCCGCTCCGATCTACAGCGTCAGCCCGCAGATGGGCTCGCACCTGATCATCGTGGTGTTCGCGGTGGTCGTGATCGGCGGCATGGGCTCGATCATGGGCGCGATCGTCACCGGCTTCGGCCTCGGCCTCATCGAAGGTCTGACCAAGGTGTTCTTCCCGGAAGCGTCCAACACCGTGATCTTCATCATCATGGCCATCGTGCTGCTGATCCGGCCGGCCGGCCTGTTCGGGCGGAGGGCGTGAGATGGCCGTGACCTCAGCCCCGATCGCCGCCGCGGGCCGGCAAGGGCAGTCCTGGAGTCATGTCATCGCCTTCGTGGTGATGGTCGGCTTCTTCGCCATCGCGCCGCTGTTCATCTATCCGCTGTTCCTGATGAAGGCGCTGTGCTTTGCGCTGTTCGCCTGCGCGTTCAATCTGCTGCTCGGCTATGTCGGGCTCTTGTCGTTCGGCCACGCGCTCTACTTCGGCTGGGCGAGCTATCTCAGCGCCTATGCCGCCAAGGCCTGGGGCTTCCCGCCGGAATTCGCGATCCTGACCGGGGCCGCGACCGCGGCCGTGCTCGGCCTGATCGCGGGCTCGATTGCGATCCGCCGTCAGGGCATCTACTTCGCGATGATCACGCTGGCGCTGGCGCAGATGATGTACTTCTTCGCCGTGCAGGCGCCGTTCACCGGCGGCGAGGACGGCATCCAGTCGGTGCCGCGCGGCTGGCTTTTCGGCCTGTTCGACCTGCGCGACCAGATGACCATGTACATCGCGGTCCTGACCATCTTCCTCGCCTGTTTCCTCCTGATCTACCGCATCATCAACTCGCCGTTCGGCGAGGTGCTCAAAGCGATCCGCGAGAACGAGCAGCGCGCGATCTCGCTCGGCTACAAGACCGACCGCTACAAGCTCATGGCCTTCGTGCTCTCGGCAACCTTCGCCGGCGTCGCGGGGGCGACCAAGGCCATCGTGTTCCAGCTTGCCTCGCTCACCGATGTGGATTGGCCGATGTCCGGCGAGGTGGTGCTGATGGCGCTGGTCGGGGGCCTCGGCACCGTGTTCGGGCCGGTCGCGGGCGCATTTATCGTCGTGGCGATGCAGAATTACCTCGCCCAGGTGGGGCAATGGGTGCTCGTGATCCAGGGCATCATCTTCGTCCTTTGTGTGCTATTGTTCCGCCGCGGCGTCGTCGGCGAATTGGCGCACTATCTTCGGATCAGGCTCTGATGGCAGTCACCACGCGGACCAATCTGGCTGTGGACCTCGAACTGCTCTCGCGCGCGCAGAAGCTCACCGGCATCGGCGACAAGTCCGAGGTGATCCACGAGGCCCTGCGCGCCCTGATCGAGCGCGAGGATGCGCGTCGGCAGACCTCGCCGATCGCCGGAGACACGCCCGGCGCGCAGACCCGGCCCAAGCCGTAGGCATTCCGGGTCCCGGCCGGGGCGTGCCACAATCGCTTTTCCAGGAACGCCGCAAACCATCCCCAAGAGGAACACGAGGACATCGCCATGAGCGCAGAAGCCCGCCTGAAGCAACTCGGCATCATCCTGCCCAACGTGCCGGCGCCGGTCGCCAACTACCTGCCGTACCGCGTGGCCGGCCATCTGCTGTTCCTGGCCGGACAGGGACCGCGCGACGCCAACGGCAACCTTCTGACCGGGAAGGTCGGCGGCGAGGTGTCGGTGGAGGAGGGCTACAACCGCGCCCGCATCGTCGGTCTGCAGCTTCTGGCGACGATGCGCATGGCGCTTGGCTCGCTCGACCGGGTCGATGCCGTGGTCAAGATGCTGTGCATGGTCAACGCCGTGCCGGACTTCAAGGACCATCCGAAGGTCGCCAACGGCATGTCCGACGTGTTCGTCGAAGTGTTCGGCGAGGCCGGCAAGCATGGCCGTTCCGCCGTCGGAATGGGGTCGCTGCCGCACCAGATTTCGGTCGAGATCGAAGGCGTGGTCGCGGTCAAGGCCTACTAGAGCGTTTCACGTTTTGACGGAAGCGTATCCTGCGTTGGCGAAGTATGCGCTGCATTCGCGGGAGCCGATGGTCGTGACGAGGCTGCCGATGTGACGCCAGACGTCGTCGACGGTGCGTTTCTGC